>JGI24721J44947_10012465_pt1 | contig 10498 bp, 9 predicted proteins | sample YelNatPaOPGAMG01_FD_44947 | JGI IMG/M metagenome (IMG submission 44947) | reverse complement strand
AAATATTGAAATAGGTGACATTGCAAAAAACAGTTAATGAACGATGCAATCAACAATAAAATGGGTGTCACCTTTGGACCAGTACCATCCAGAAGACTTGGCAGGAGCCTCGGAATAAACAATATCCCGAACAAGATCTGTTCTTACGACTGTGTCTACTGCCAGCTTGGTGTAACTTCCAGCATGCAGGTAAAGAGAAGAGGATTTTATGATCCAGATGAAATATTCAGGGAAGCGAAAAACAGAGTCGAAAGAATTGGGATGGAAAATATAGATTATATTACATTTGTACCTGACGGTGAGCCAACCCTGGACTCAAACCTGGGTAAGGAGGTGGAACTGCTCAGGAAGTTGGATATTCCGCTCGCTATCATAACCAATTCCTCACTCTTAGGCGATGTAAGTAATCACGGGGATATTGCAAAATTTGATCTTGTATCTGTAAAGGTGGATGCAGTTTCAGAAGATGTTTGGAGGAAGGTCAACAGACCTCATAATGAACTGGTGCTCTCCATGATACTTGAGGGACTTATGAAATTCAGGGCAAATTATGACAACAAGATTATCACTGAAACCATGCTTGTAGATACCATTGACTATAGCAAAGAGATTCCTAGGATATCTGATTTCCTTGGCCAATTGGATCCAGACGAAGCGTATGTTGCAGTCCCGATACGCCCACCATCTGCTGGATGGGCCATCCCTCCTGGGGAGGAAACAGTCAATTTTGCATATCAAACATTTGCCAAGAAGGTCAGGAATGTGGAATATCTGATAGGATATGAGGGGGACCAATTTTCATCTGCAGGTAATTTTGAGGATGAACTTCTCGGTATCTTGTCTGTGCACCCGATGAGAGAAGACGCATTACAGAAATTTGTTCTGGAACGGGGGGAGACAATGGACACAGTGAAGAAGATGATCAGCATGAGAAAGATAATCGTAGCAGAATTTCAGGGAAGGAAATTTTATCTCAGGAGAATGAAAGGGAGAGAGGTTCTAANGCATCCGACAGATTCTGGACCTGAATGAATGTTCCGGTCGATGCCTTCCCGTTATATTTCTCCTAAAAAAATGTCAAAGTTTGGATTGAGATTTCACACTATTTTTCTGATTAAACTTAATTAACATTAATCCATTCTAATGTAATGAGAACCCGTCCCAATGCATTTTCCGCCAGTGCTGTTGTTTCATCTTCCAGTTTGCAGGCATCAATCATCGGTGCGAAGATAATGGAGGGAGGGGGAAATGTGGTGGACGCTGCAATTGCAACCAGTGCTGCCCTTGCAGTTACACAGAACAATCTTTGCGGACTTGGAGGTGACATGTTTTCACTCGTGAGAATGAATTCTAAGGGAGTAACTAATTTTAATGGCAGTGGGAAATCATTCTCCTCAGCTGACANCGAGTTCTTCAAAAACAAGAATTTTGATTCCATTCCCAAAAGGGGACCCCTGTCTGCACTGACAGTTCCCGGGCTTGTAGATGGGTGGAGAGAGATGCACAGGAGATTCGGAACACTGGAATTAAGGGACTTGCTGGAACCAGCATACAGATTGGCGCTTGACGGTTTTCCTGTGACACATAACTATTCCTCGTCCATATCAAACAGCGCAAAATACCTGAGCGGGTTCAAAGGGTGGAACGATATATTTTACAGGGACGGGAAAGTACCTCTTCCAGGTTCCGTTTTCAGGCAGAAGGACCTTGCGGTAAGCCTGAAGATCTTGATGGANGAAGGCCTTGAATCTTTTTACACAGGCTCATTGGCGGATAAGATAATAGATGGANTGAAAGATACAGGCGTGATTATAACAATTGATGACCTCAGGGCACATAGAACGACAGTCGAATACCCGTTGAAAACTGAGGCAGGCGGGCACACAATTTATGAAACGGCCCCAAACAGCCAGGGGGCCACAGTCTTGCTGTGGTCAAACCTTATTGCCCTGCATAGGAGAGATTGGAAAGCCAAAGAACTCGAACCATCAACTGTCATAAGATTGGGTTTTAACGCATACAGGAAGAGGGATGAGGAAATAACCGATCCTGACTTCCATATGCTTCCGGGTGAATTCACTTCCAGAGATTACGCTTCCAAAATTATTGATGAATCAATTGACCTCCCTGCAGCTCCTGGAATTTCAAAAGATCAGGGTGACACCACCTATTTTGCCATTGCTGACTCAGAAGGAAATAGCGTTTCAATGATTCAGAGCAATTATCTGGGATTCGGGTCTGGCATAATCCCTGCTGGAACTGGATTTGTGCTGCAGAACAGGGGAAGTTATTTTTCCCTTGACGAAAAGCATCATAATGCCCTGAAGCCAAGAAAAAGAACATTCCATACGCTTTGTGCGGGCATGATGGAAAGAGANGGNAGATACGAGGCTTCGTTTGGGTCCATGGGCGGAGACATACAGCCNCAGATTCATGTCCAGATCATTCTGCAGCTTATGAATGATCTCTCGGACCCTCAGGGGGTCCTGGATATGCCAAGGTGGGCCTTTCCGTATACAATATACGAAAAACCATCAAAATTAATTTGCGAGTCTGATGAACTGTACAGAGTGCTGTCTAGGGAATTTGGAAGAAATGTTGTTGTTAAAACAGATCGTTCCCCTGAATTTGGGCAGGCTCAGATTGTGACTCTCCTTGAGAATGGAACTGTTGCGGGTGGATCAGATGCAAGGGGGGATGGGGTGTCTATTCCTGTATTGAAGNAGCGTGGCCCCAAAAGACATTCTGAAGTTTAACAATTATTTTACTAATAAACTATTAATCCTCACGTTAACTGTCGGTTGGTGCAATACAAGTGGACTGTGCTTTCAAATACAACTCTGGGGACACTCATGTCTTCACTCGATTCAAACATAGTCCTGATTGCCCTACCTACGATTGCACGCGAACTTCCGGATACCACAGTCCTTGATTTACTGTGGATTTTGATGGGATACAGTTTGGTTACGGCCACCGTATTAGTCAATTTTGGCCGCCTGGCCGANATGTTTGGAAGGGTGAGACTTTACACATACGGTTTTGTGATATTCACNGTTGGATCTGCCCTGTCTAGCATCTCACAGACGGGTCCAGAGCTTATAGGGTTCAGACTTATTCAGGGGGTAGGTGCAGCCTTCCTATTTTCCAATAGCGGTGCGATTATAACAGATGCCTTTCCCGAAAATGAGAGGGGACAGGCTCTGGGGATCAACCAGGTTGCGATTGTTGCTGGATCAGTCTCNGGACTCGTGCTCGGAGGGCTTCTGACNTATTCCATTGGATGGAGGTCTATATTCTACGTTAATGTACCAATTGGAATTGCTGCTACAATTTGGGCACATCACAATTTGAGGGAACTGGCAATAATACGGAAGGGACAGAAACTGGACATTGCTGGAAATCTGCTCTTTGCAGGAGGCATAGCTTCGGTGCTAACAGGGATAACCCTGTTTGCAACATCATCAGCAAGTTCTGGGGTACTGCTGTTGATGACTGCCTTTGGTGTAGCCATGCTGCTCCTATTTGGTTACGTGGAGAACAAGGTGAAATACCCGATGTTCGACCTCAAATTGTTTAGAATCAGACTGTTCCTTGCTGGAAATTCTGCCATTTTTTTGAATGCTCTCGCAAGAGGAGCGGTGACATTCATCATGGTTTTCTATCTTCAGGGACCNACGATGAATCTTAACCCCCTATCTGCAGGAATATTCCTTATTCCAATCTCTGCCTCGCTCTCCTTCTTTGGCCCCATCAGTGGAAGGCTTTCCGATAAATATGGAGCGAGGATAATTGCAACAACAGGTCTTATCGTTTCTTCCGTAGGATTTCTCCTTCTTTCCAGAATAGGTAGAACGGTCACCTTTGATGAAATATTGCCCTCCATGATCCTGATAGGAAGCGGAATGGGTATATTCGCATCGCCTAACAGGGCCTCAATCATGAATTCCGCTCCCCCACACGAGAGAGGAATTGCGTCCGGAATAAGCACAACATTAACCAATGTAGGGATGACATTCAGCATGGGACTGGCCTTCCTGGTAATGTCCGCAAATGTTCCAATTTCCGCACTTGACAGAATATTTCTCGGTACAAACGAGAGGGTGAGAAATGTCTCATGGATAGGGAATTTCATAAATTCAATACACTACATTTTCCTCATCTCAGTGGTCTTCCTGATCGTTGCAATAATTCCATCAGCCCTCAGGGGTCAAACAAGTAATCCCATTAAGGAAAACAACATTGAATTGAAGGGTGTGTCAAAGTAGGTCGGTCAGTGAAGCTTTTCATCTCTGTTAAAGCTGCTGATGCAGATAATGAGGTTGTAAACTCAGTTTATTTTCAGTTATCAGGTGTGCACATTTATTTCGGACAGACGAATTAAATTTTAAGTTTACCGAAAATGTTTAAAACCCCGAGTAACTTTCAAGCAATGAATCCAGAATATGCCAAAATTAGGTTGCCCACGGAAGAGACATTCTTTGCGACCAAGAGCGAGATAAAGCACCTGGGGTTGCACACTGTTTGTGAAGAGGCAAGATGCCCAAACAGATCTGAATGCTGGACTGATGGCACAGCAACCTTCATGGTACTCGGTAAGAACTGCTCAAGGAATTGCAGGTTTTGCTCTGTGGGCCACGGCCACATGGAGACCCTTGATCCTTTGGAACCACTGAAAGTGGCTGAAGCTGTTAGGGAAATGGGACTGAAGTATGCCGTAATCACATCGGTGGACAGGGACGACCTGCCTGACCAGGGATCACACCACTTCGCATCCGTCATAAGAGAGGTAAAAAAAACAGGAGCGAGGGTAGAGGTTCTTATACCTGATTTCAGGGGGAATAAGGTAGAACTTGACGTGATCATGGATGAGAAGCCTGATGTTGTAGCTCATAATGTTGAAACAGTAAGGAAACTTTCGGCAACAGTCAGGGATCCGAGAGCAAATTATGAACAGTCCATAGAAGTCCTGAAATATATAAGCTCAAAGGGATTCATAACAAAATCATCAATAATGCTTGGCCTGGGTGAAACCGATGAGGAGGTAGTTGAAACGCTAAGGGACCTCCTTGCTGCAGGTGTGCAGATTGTTACGATAGGGCAGTATCTCAGACCTTCAAAGATGCAGCTTCCGGTGGTAGAATACAGCAGTATGAAAAGATTTGAAAAATTCAAGGAAGTAGGTTACGAACTTGGCTTCCAGTTTGTTGCATCCGGTCCTCTCGTAAGGACGTCTTACAAGGCGGCGGAGGCCTGGGCATCAAGGAGGGTGATGCTGTGACCTCTGAAGGGAGCACCAAGAATGAGATGCTGCTGGAGGCATACAGGACCGCAGTGAGGGCAAGAACGCTAGATAACAAGATAACAAATGCACAGAGACAGGGAATTATAGGATTCCATGTCCCTTCTGAGGGACAGGAAATAATCCAGGTAGCCATAGGAATGGCTGCAGAAAAGGAGGATTTGATATTCAATTATTACAGGGACCTTGCCCTTCTTCTTCAGAGAGGAGTTCCACTATCTATGATATTCGACCAGCTCCTTGGAAACACAGAGGATCTGCAGAAGGGGAGACAGATGCCTGACCATTTCTCATTCAAGGAATTCAACTTCTCTACCGTTCAGAGCCCAGTAGGGTCACACCTTCCGATAGCTGTTGGAGCTGCATACACCATCAGATACAGCAAGAAGAAGGGAATCGTAATAGCGACTTTTGGAGATGGAGCTACATCAACATCAGATTTCCATTCCGCGATGAACTTTGCTTCAGTCTTCAACCTCCCGGTGCTATTCGTATGTGAAAACAATGGATGGGCAATATCACTACCCACATCCAGGCAGACAAAGGCTGAAATCTTCAAGAAGGCCGAGGCATATGGCATGCCGGGAAAGAAGGTGGACGGCAATGACTTTATTTCATCACTGTCGGTCATAGAAGAGGCAATGAATTACATCAGGGCTGGTAATGGTCCTTACCTCATTGAGGCAGTCACGTACAGAATCGGCCCGCATTCAACGTCAGATGACCCAAAAAAGTACAGGGTGGATGAGATAACCGACGGGGGAGAGAATGATCCCCTGAGGCGACTGGAAAGACTGATGCTTTCAATGGGAATCATAGATCCAGGAACGATCCAGAAGATCAGGGAAGATGCAAAGGTTGAAATTGACAGTGAGCTAGAACGAAGGCAGTCACTTGGGCATCCTCCTCCAGATTCCCTTTTTGATGATGTTTATGAGAACAAACGATGGGTACTCGAGGAGGAGAGGAGGGAATTAAATGGCACAGATTAACATGGTACAATCGCTAAACAGCACCATAGATAAGCTGATGTCTGCAGATGAAAGGGTCATAGTCTTGGGTGAAGACGTGGGCAGGGATGGTGGCGTTTTCAGGGTTACCGAAAACCTTCTGAACAAATATGGAGAGGAGAGGGTAATTGACACTCCGCTGAGCGAGCTGGGAATTGTCGGAGTGGCAACAGGAATGGCAATGCATGGCCTTAAACCATTAGCAGAAATCCAGTTCCAGGACTTCATATACCCTGCATTTGACCAGATCGTCAACAATCTCGCAAAGATAAGGTACAGAACCGGGGGGAGATTCTCTGCCCCCGTTATAATCAGGGCCCCCTATGGCGGCGGAGTAAAGGGGGGGCTTTACCATTCCCAGAGCGGGGAAAGCTATTTTGTCCATACTGCCGGGTTGACTGTAGTGACGCCTTCTAATCCGTACGACGCCAGGGGATTGCTTGTTTCCGCATACAAGATGAACGACCCCGTCATGTTTCTCGAACCAAAGAGGATCTACAGGTCTGTGAAATCCGAGGTTCCAGAGGATCTATTTGAGATCGAGATCGGAAAGGCAAATGTAATAAAGGAGGGAAATTCAGTGACAGTGATAACATATGGCAGCTCAGTGCAGACAGTGATGGACACAGTAGAGAAGGAAAGTGTGGACGCGGAAGTGATCGATCTGAGGAGTCTATCACCCGTGGATATTGATACCATCCTGAAATCTGTCAAGAAGACGGGAAGGGTCGTCATAGTTCACGAGGCTCCCAGAACACTTGGCATGGGTGCAGAAATATCNGCCCTAATAGCAGAAAGGGCAATAGACTACCTTTTCNCCCCCATATTGAGAGTCACAGGTTTTGATACACCTTTCCCATACGTGAATGAAGAGTATTATTTACCGAATGCTGCAAGAATAATGGCAGCAATTAAGAAGGTATTGGGATACTGAAGTGATAACATGCCTACTTTCAAGTTGCCGGACATAGGAGAGGGGATTCAGGAGGGGGAGATCGTAAAATGGAATGTCAAAGAGGGAGACTCAGTAAACAAGGATGAAATAATTGTGGAAGTGATGACGGACAAGGTTACTGTCCAGATACCGTCACCTTTTCAGGGCAAGGTCACCAAGATCTACTACAAGGAGGGGGAGATAGCAAAGGTTGGGAGTCCGCTCATAGATATAGGAGCACCGGATGAGCCTGTTGCTCAGAATGGCGGAGAGAGCAGTGGCATCACCCAGGAAGCCAGACCTGCAAAAGTTGATGCACTTGCCCAGGGAACTATACCTGTTTCACCTGCTGTGAGGAAGCTGGCGAAGGAGAGGGGAATTGAGCTAAAGGATGTGAAAGGGACCGGCCCGAATGGCAGGATTACACTAAAAGATGTAGAGACATTTTCCCCTGCAACGCAGAAACAACCCGCAATAACACAGACTCCATTGAAAGGCAATGAAAACATCACAGTAATGGAACTTAAAGGACTCAGGAGACTTATTTCTGAAAAGATGACGAAGTCCAAGCAGACTATTCCACATTACACTGTTGCCGAGGAAATAAGAATGGATGGACTAGTTTCATTAAGGGAACAGCTCAAGAACAGCGGAATCAACGTTAGTTTCACACCTTTCTTTGTCCGTGCATCCGTCCTGGCACTGAAGGAGTTTCCGTATCTGAACGCGAGGTCAAGGGAAGACGGGACATTTGAAATACTCAAATACTACAATATTGGAATAGCAATTGACACAAATGATGGCCTGACCGTGGCAGTTGTCAAGGATGCTGACAAGAAGACGATAAGTGCCATATCGAGCGATATAAATGAACTCGCCCAGAGAGCAAGGGAAGGAAAACTGAAGCTGGAGGAGGTAAAGGACTCAACATTTACTGTCACAAACGTCGGATCGATAGGAGGTATTTTTTCGACACCAATAATAAATTATCCGGAAGTCGCCATCCTTGGAGTCCACAGAATAATTGAATCACCAGCGGGGAAGAGTATGTATATCACCCTCTCGGCCGACCACAGGATTGTGGACGGTGCACTTGCTGCAAGGTTTATAATGAAGGTCAAAGGATATCTTGAAGCTCCGATTACCATGATGGTGTAAAAATGGAATATGATGCTTTAATTCTCGGTGGAGGACCTGGAGGATATTCTACTGCCATAAGGCTAGGACAGCATGGAAAGAAAGTGCTGATGATAGAAGGAGACAAGGTTGGAGGGGAGTGCCTTAACTATGGCTGTATCCCTAGCAAGGCACTGATAGAGCTCTCTGATGCATTCTCATACCTGAGCGAGATGCCAGGAGTGCATTACGAGGCCCAGATAGAGATGAAAACATGGCAGGAATGGAAATGGGGGATGATTAACAAGCTTACCTCAGGAGTAGAAAAACTCGTGACTTCCTATGGAGGCGAAGTCGTCAGGGGAAAGGGGATGATCGAAAATAGCAATTCCATTACCGTAAACAACGAAACGTTCAATGGTAAGAACCTGGTTATTGCCACGGGCTCAGTTCCTTCAAGAATAAAGGGTCTTGATGATGTCATCTACAACAGGGAGATATTGGATGTTGACCATATCCCCTCAACGCTTACCATCATAGGAGGGGGATACATCGGGGTTGAACTCGGTACAGCTTTCAGGAAACTCGGTACAGAGGTTACAATCGTTGAAATGATGCCTGAGATCCTTCCGGGAATAGACGCTGACCTGGTAAGGTATGTGGAGAGGAGGATGTCTTCCCTCGGGATCAAGATAATGACATCAACGAAGGTGGAAAGCGTTACGAAAGGGAACGGATACAGTACCACGCTCTCAGATGGAAGTGTTCTTGCATCGGAACTTGTGGTTATGACAGTCGGAAGAACCCCCAATACCCAGGGATTCGGGCTTGAAAGAATAAACCCCGAAATGGATGGTAAATTCATTAAAACGAACAGCAGGAAACAGACAAGTGTTGAAGGGGTGTATGCAGTCGGTGATGTCAGTGGACAGCCAATGCTTGCCCACAAGGCATTCTACGATGCGGGTATAGCTGCCGACAATATATCTGGAATCAATTCAGAAATAGATTATAAGGCAATGCCATTCGTCATCTATTCCGACCCAGAAATAGCTATCACGGGAGAAAAAACATCGAAATTTTCGAATGTGCCCCTTGCGACAAATGGAAGAGCTCTGGGCATGAATTACAATCAGGGTATATTCAGGGTATATGTGGATGAGGATTACGTGATCAGGGGCGGGGCATTCGTTGCGCCTCGGGCCTCCGAACTCATAAGTGAAATTTCCTTTGCTGTAGAGGCTGGCCTAACATCGAAGGACCTTGGCCTGACGATACATCCACATCCCACTCTCTCTGAAGGAGTGCAGGAATCAGCTGAGGCCACGTATGGAAAATCACTACATTTCAAGTCCAGTCGTTGATCTTGGTACCGTAGAATACCTGGAAGCATTAAATATACAGAAATGGGTGGTCGNGAGAGTAAAAGAGGGATATTTTGGGGACGTACTGATATTCCTGGATCATCCTCCTGTTTTNACCATAGGCAGGAGGAACATCCCTGAAAATTACAGGGGAGTCCAGGTGGTCGAAACGGAGAGAGGGGGGGATGTCACTTACCACGGTCCCGGCCAGTTGGTAGTTTATCCTGTAATAAATCTTGAAAAAAATGGATTATTCGATGTGAGGAAGTTTGTGAACCTCATGGAAGAAATAGTCATATCTTCCCTCCTGAAACTAGGATACGAGGGAAAGACTGGAGAGGAACCAGGAATATGGGTTGGGGGAAAGAAAGTTGCATCCATAGGCATAGCGATAAGGGATAAGATCTCATTTCATGGAATTTCCATCAATGTTGGCAGTGAGGCACTTGCTGGATTCTCCAGGATAAGACCTTGCGGAATGCCTTCAGCTGTGATGGGATACATTCCAGTTGAAAGGGAACTATTGGAAGGGGAAATAACAGGTTTTTTCAATGAAAGGCTACATGAGTTCAGAAGGATGAGCAGAAGTGAATTCATGAATATGTTCCTTTCATCTATAGAAGAGTCAACTACTCCTCACTAAAGCTTCGGAGCTTGCAACTGGAGGGATCGANTGATCGAAAATAGCCTCCGTCACAATGGGCTGGCTGACAGCAGCCCTGTTCCTGATGTTGAGGGATGCTATGAAATCAGCTTCTCCCTCAAAACCACAGGA
>JGI24721J44947_10012446_pt1 | contig 10509 bp, 10 predicted proteins | sample YelNatPaOPGAMG01_FD_44947 | JGI IMG/M metagenome (IMG submission 44947) | reverse complement strand
AACGTCGAACACTTGCCTGCCACGGAATCCCACAGGGACTTCCGGCCTAACCTCAGGGTATTTCCGGGTGGCTGGTCTTTTAAAAGCGTGAAAAACAACCTCCTTCCAAATCGGCGGCAACTTAGCCATCTCCTCATCACCTCGTTAACCTTCTGATCCACGAACCCAGGGCAACCGTCGCAACAAGCGACAATACCGAAAGAGGCAACAACGCTCTCCAGTTGGCTGCCAGAACTTGGTCGATACGCAACCTGGCAAACACGCACGTCAAGTACTCGCTCACCATGATCACCGCAAGAACCTTTAGCGTAAACCATAAAGTATACCAGAGTGTTGAGGAGCCGAAAGGCACAGGCCCATAGGGCCCGCCCAAGAAAAGCTCAACAGCGATGGCGGCGCCCAGGACGGCCTGCACGTCCTTTGCGAGCTTCAAGAAGGCCAGCCTCCTGCCGGTGTACTCAGTCTCGTAACCCCCAACGACCTCGGTCTCGGCGTCCGGCACATCGAATGGGTCTTTCTCCAGCTCCGCCTGCAGGGCGGCGACGAACAGGACAAAGGTCCACGGAGCCAAGAGGAGAAATGGGATGTCTTGGCTCGAGGCTATGGCCGCGACGCTTAGATCGCCAGCTAGAAATGCCGGAGCTGCCGCGAGGACGAAGAGGGGTATGTCATAGCTCAGAAGCTGCGTCAGGACTCTGGCTGCACCTACCGCGCTGTAGGGGTTAGTCGAGGACCATCCGGAGAGGAAGAGGAAAAAGTTGGCAATAGAAACCAATGTCAGAACAAATATCAGGTCCCCCTCGAAGTTCGAATTCTGTATAGCGTTCGCCCCGTCGACCGGCAGGAAGAGAAAGGCGAAAACGAAAAACGAAAAAGAGAGAACCGGCGCAACTCTGAAGATGGCACCTCTGGTTTCGACCGGTATCACGTCCTCCTTAGCTAAAAGCTTGACGAAATCGGCCAGGGGCTGTATAGCACCCGCTGGGCCCGTGTAGGTTGGCCCCATCCTGTTCTGCATCCGGGCCTCTACCTTCCTCTCGACCCAGTCGCAAAACATGGTGAGCAACAAGACAAAGGCGAAGCCCGGAAACACCAACACACGGAAAGCAAATCCCAAGTCCAGGCTCATGCCGTCCCCCTACCTATCTGTGCACGAGAAGCATGGATCCAGGCTCGCGAAGCTCGCTGGCACGTCTGCTATGTTGCCCCCTTTCGCGATCCGAACGAAGGAGAGAATGTTGGCAAAGGTCGGAGTGCGTATCTTCACGCGTTCCGGATACGCTGTCCCATTGCCCTTCACGTAGTAAAAAAGTTCACCTCTTGGCGCTTCAACGCGGCTGATCGCCTCGCCGGCTGGCACGGTCCTCGGTGCTCTGACCCTGTAAGGCCCGCTCGGAAGATTTTCCAGAACGTAATTTATTATCTTTATGCTTTCGGCGATCTCATCCAGACGCACCATGAACCTCGCCCAAGAATCCCCCTCGCTGTAAGTCACCACGTTGAAGGGTATTTCGCCGTAAGCGGCATAGGGTTCATCCTTCCTAACGTCCATCTTCACGCCGGAGCCGCGCGCTACCGGACCGACAACGCACAGCTTCAGCGCATCCTCTCTGCTCAAAACTCCCACGTTCTTGGTCCGCATCTTCAAGGTGGCATCGTTTTCGAAAATGCGCCTGTAGAAACCCATCCTCTCCTCCAGAGTTGACAATTCTCTTTTGATTTTTGAAACGGTCTCGTCTTGCAGGTCCCGCCTAACGCCCCCTATCGTTATGAACGACGCGATAACTCGATTACCGGTGAGCCACTCCACGATGTCCATCACCCTCTCTCGGTCACGCCATATGTATTGGAACAGAGTTTCATATCCGATCTCAAATCCGGCATGCCCCAAAAGGAGCATGTGGCTGTGAATTCTGTTCAACTCCAAAATCAGCGTGCGCAAATAACTGGCCCTCGGCGGCACGCTCGCACCCAATATGGCCTCCACCGCCTGGCAGAAGCATGCCGTATGGCACGCGTTGCAAATCCCGCAAACCCTCTCAACCAGATAGATGTCCTGTAGGTAGGTGCGTTTTTCAGCGGCCTTCTCGATCCCCCGGTGGACGTAACCGATCCGGGGCTCGACCTCTTCCACGATCTCCCCATCGACCTTTAAGGAAAACCTCTCCGGCTCGATCAATGCGGGGTGCTGAGGACCAAATACGATGCTCACGAGCTTTCCATCATCCGGAGGTTGTACATCGCCAGAAGAGACGCTAGCGCTTCTCGTCATCTCCGGGGCCGCAAGCTTAGCGTCCTTCCTGAGTGGGAAAAGCCCCTCTGGCCAGTCATCGGGGAGAATCAACCTCTTAGGGTTCGGGTGTCCTCTGAACTTTACGCCGAGCAAGTCCGCTACTTCTCTTTCGTGGAATTCCGCGCCGGGAATCAAGTCCGTTATGCTCTCGATCTCCGCGCTCCCTTTAGGCACCTCTGTCCTAATCGTAACCACGGTCTTTCGAGTGCGGATGTGGTACATCAGTTCAATTGCGTTCCCTAAGTCCAAACCTGTAAGCGCCGATAACCCGGCGTCCCCATCTGATTCGAGCAATGCTCTCACCGCGTCCCTGTGGGCTCCAGCTACAACGCGGACGAAGAGTTTGCCGGGCTGAAGAGTTCCGGTTCGGAGTATCTTCCCTCCAAGCTCTCTGTCGAACAGGGCAGCAATCTCCTGTTCCGCGTGCGACATCAGTCTCTCGCCTCGATCGATTTGAGCAGCTTCACTATCCCGTCTATTATCGCCTCGGGTTTCGGTGGACAACCCGGGATGTAAACATCAACCGGTATAACCTTGTCAACACCACCCAGCACGTTGTAGTTTCCTTCGAACACGCCACCTGAACACGCGCAGGCACCCACTGCCACCACGAACTTCGGCTCGGGCATCTGCTCGTATATGCGCTTCAGCCTCCCTGCGCACTGCCTAGTGACTACGCCCGTGGCCAAAAGGATATCGGCGTGTCTTGGCGATGGCGAGAGCACGATTCCGAAGCGCTCAACGTCATACCTGGGCGTCAGTAGAGCAACCACCTCGATGTCGCAGGCGTTACACGCCCCGGAGTTGAAGTGGAGGATCCAAGGCGACTTTGTCCTGGCCCATTTTACAATACCATCCAATGCGCCACGGCCCGTTAGAGGTCGCCTCCTTCAAGAAGAAGCAACCCCGAAACCAACATCGTTGACAGGTACGCTAAAAGTAAAATTGTGTTCACGCTCCTTTGTGCTAAAGACGCAAAGGCCACCAACAACGCCGAGGAATCCAAGACCGCAAAATAAACTAAGTACTTGAAATAGGTCAAACTGATCCTCAAGTCACGAAAACTGGCTCTCTCCCCGCAAGCGTATGTGGAGCGCCCATCTTCGCCCCTTTTGGTCTTCGGCGACAGCCGACGGCCTAGCACGTATATGAAGAACGATGCCGCCAGCACGAATAGCAGTGCGAAGATGACCTCAGAGGACACGAACGTCGTTTTGCTTAAAGACGATGTCCCATCCATTTTTCTCACGCTCAACCTCCATCTGTGCTTTCATCTTCCGTGACAGGCGCGCATATTCTTCTCGTCTGCAAACAAGCCCTGTCTGCCTCCTAAGCTTTGAATAACGGGATTTAAATCTATACCGTTTTGACCATTTGTATGCTGCTAATTATACCTCATTTTCGTAAAATCAAGCGTAATTTACCGAAATTGCTCTTTAAAAGCTGAAAGATGCTTATCTCGACAGAAAGCTTAAGTCTTGATTTTTGGCTTTATGGTCGATGGAAATCTTGCGTGAAAAGACAAATTCTAGTTTAATTGGACGAGATGGCTCCACCTTGGTGGTAATTGACGTTCAGGACAAACTAATGCCCGTGATAGCAAGGCGTGAGGAAGTGGTTAAAAACATCGTAAAGTTGATAAAATTCTGCAAGGTGTGCGGGATCCCGATCGTGGTAACTGAGCAATATCCCAAGGGGCTTGGAAGGACCATAAAAGAGATAAAGGACGAGCTGCAGGGCATCAAGCCCATCGAGAAGACCAGCTTCAGCTGCTTTGGCTCGAAGGAGTTCAAGGACGCCCTCAAGAGGTCTAGGGCTAAAACCTTGCTCCTGGTGGGCATAGAAGCCCATGTGTGCGTTGCCCAGACGGCGATCGAGGCTTTGGAGAGGTTCAAGGTCTGCGTCGTGGCCGATGCCGTTTCTTCGCGGACATNCGAAAACGCTCAAGTTGGCCTGCAGAGGATGAGGGACAGCGGCGCGATAATATCCTCGACGGAAATGTTGATGTACGAGTTGCTGAGGGACTCGAGGGCGAGAGAATTCAAGGAAGTCAAACAACTTTTGAAATGAACCTTTTGTTAACGTGCGCCAAGATGCCTCGATTACCTGCGAGTTTTTTCGAGTTCCCCCAGGGCCGATACATCCGTCCCAGCTATGGCCAAACGAGCGTTTGCTAGTCCTTCGTTCGAACTGGATACCTACCGTACTTCCGCACGGCCTCGTACATGGCCACGATGTTCTCAGGGGGCACTCCGACCTGTATGTTGTGGACCTGCGTGAAAACGAACCCGCCGCCAGGCGCAAGGTCGCTTATTCTGGCCCTCACCTCCTCATCAACGTCCCTCGGCGTTCCGAAGGGCAAAACCCTCTGGGTGTCGCACCCGCCACCCCAAAACACAATCCTGTCTCCGAACTCCTCTTTCAGCCTCCTAGTTTCCATGTTCTTCGCGCTCACCTGTACGGGGTTGAGCACATCTACCCCCATATCGATGAAGTCAGGTATGAAGTCGTATACCGAGCCGCACGTGTGGAGGAACAAATGCGCGTTGATGTGCTCCTTGATGTACCTGTACAGCTTTTTGTGCCTCGGCTTCACGATTTCCCTGTAGGCCCTTGGGGATATCTGAGGACCACCCTGCGCTCCCAGGTCGTCGCCCACCTGGACGACCTGAACGTACCCGCTGACGGCAGGCAAGATCTTCTCGAGCATTTTTATGTTCGCATCCAAGATCTTATCGAGCAGTGCCATCACGAACTCAGGGTCACGTACTAACCTCACCATGAACTTGTCCCAGCCCAAGAGGCCTTGTGCCGCCTCGTAGATGCTGCCAGCCCCGTTGAGCATCAAGGCGTATTCAGTGTTGTAGTACATGTTCCTTGCTCTGTCGTGCAAGTCTCGCAAGACCTCCTCGCCGACCGGCGTGTAGAAGTCGAAGCCCTCGAGGTCCTCTATCTCTTTCGCGTTTTCTAGCGGGTGGTAGATGCTGTCGAAGTAATACCCGTTCTTGGGCATCTTGGACACTATGTGCCCCTTCGCGTCACGCAAAGCCATCGAGCCGTCCGGCAGGACCTCGGGATTGAACCATTCCGGGACCTCGCACGGGGAACCGTCCGGCAGCCTGCTCCTCTTCCACCTCTTGGGCTCGTATATCAAGACGGGCAGGACGTCCGCNCCCACGATCTCCAGGATGCTTACCTCCGGCTCCGCCAACTGTTGTCCTAGGTCGTATATGCGCGTTCTGCCACCNCGGATGCCCAGGTGCTCCTTTAGCCTGTTGTACTCCATAGCCATTATACCCGTGGAGAACATGCCTCCTAGATCAACAGGAACCCTGTCGGGCTCCCTGTGCTCCAATGCTGCCATAACTCTTTCTCTTGAATTCATCTGTCCCCTTCTCCATCAAGCTAGGTTTAAGCCTTCCCAGCATCTCAGTTTTCTTGTGGCAACACGCGGTGGTTTTAGTACCCTGTCCCAAAGCATACAGGGTTTGCGACAACCTTGACTCGCCTGAATTTTGACAAATTGACCTAAAAGTGTCTCGTGTACGTGTTTTCGAACACTTTGACCTGAAGTCCGAACGCCGCTAAGCTCAATAACCGCACAACCGCCATGTTGTGACGAGGTGAGATACGCAATGGAAGAGTCAACGATAAGGGTTGCGACGGTGATCTTTGCCGTTTTCTCAGTAGCTCTACTGGCTGCGAATCTGGCGCTTGTGCTACCCATTTACTCGACCTTGGTTAAAGAGCAAGGTACTTCAGGAGCTCAGAATGCAGCCGCATTTGAAGGTTACAACATAAGGTCTCTCGCTACTGGCCAAGAAGCAGGACAGAGGACGATCAGCCTGACGGGCGTAGGCACCGCCAGGGTGAAGCCCGACAGGGCTGTCTTCAGCTTAACGGTCGTCACCCAGAGCTCGACTGCAAACGAAGCGCAGAGTGAGAACGCGGAGAGGATGAACAGCGTTATAAAGGCTCTCAGGGATCTGGGGCTATCTGAAAACCAGACGAAGACGACTGGTTACAGCCTCAACCCAATATGGGTTTACCCGAAAGAGGGCGGGGAGCCCAGCATCGTAGGTTACACGTGCACGAATACGGTCGAGGTGACCGTCAAGGACTTGGACAAGGTCGGCGAGGTGATCGACGCGGGGGTGTCAGCGGGTGCCAATCAAATTTCCTCCATTACGTTCACGATCTCAGAGGAGCTGAGCAAACAACTGGAGCTTTCCGCTCTAGAGCTGGCTGTCAAGGACGCGGAGACGAAGGCTAAGACCATAGCTGCTGCCGCCGGGCTGGAGTTGCTCAAACCGATATCCATCAGCCTCAGCAGCTACATACCAACGGTGTACAGAAGCTACGAGATGGCGAACTTGGGGACCAGCACTCCGGTTCTGGCACCGGAAGAGGTCAGTGTCACGGTGACTGTGAGCGTCGTGTACGAGTTCTCGTAGTCTCAAGATACCCAAAGGCTTTTTTTATTCGTTTTGTAACTCATAAGGTTGGAGGCACGAGCTTGAAGACCGAGGAGAGGCCGGAGCTGCAGGGAAAGACCCTACGGCTCTACCTCTACCTAGTCAAGTCGGGCGGTGGGACGAGCTTCGGCGTGAGGCAGGTACAGAGGGCATTGGGTTTCAAGAGCCCGAGCATCGCCCTCTATCACCTGGAAAGGCTAAGGGACCTCGGCCTGGTCGCTAAGGACGCAACCAGCGGCGAGTACAGGCTTGTCAAGGAAGTTGATGTGGGTGTGCTGAAGCTCTACGTGAAGGTGAGCAGGTTCAGGCTTCCCAGGTTCCTGCTTTACGCTGTGTTCACAACAAGCCTGATGGTGTCGTACCTAGTCCTCTACCCCAGAACCTTGAGCCCACATGACCTATTTGCCCTCCTCGTGGGTTCCTCGGCGACGGCAATCTTGTGGTATGAGGTGTTCAGAACGCTAAGGGACGCTCCACTTTAGACCCTTCGCGAACAAAGCGGCATCGCTTAAATAAGGCTTCCCGGTGGTCGTATGTCATGTGCAGGATGTTAGGCCTTATCTCGGCGAAGCCCAGGAGCGCCGAGAAATACTTGCTTCGCTCCGAGTGCTCCCTCCTGAGGCAAGCGATCCTAGGGGAGCAAGGAGACGGCTGGGGGATAGGCTTCTACTCCGACGAGGGCCTCAAAGTATTCAAGAGCGAAAAGCCGGTTTACGAGGAGGTGGATTCGTTCGAAAGGTTTTCCAAAGAGGCAGAAGGACGCATAGTCATAGCCCACGTTAGGAAGGCCAGCAACCCCAGGGGGCTTAGGCGGAGTCTGTTGATATCTCCCGATAACTCCCAGCCATTTCATCACAAGAACTACCTGTTTGTGCACAACGGCACGATCAACATGCCCGACGAGGTGGCAAGTGGCCTGGGGGAGCGCGCCTCCCTCATAAGGGGTTTGAACGACAGCGAGGTGTACTTCCACCTCCTCCTGAGCCTAGTGGATAGCAACAACGGCGACGTTATCTCCGCCATAAAGGAAACCGAAGCTAAGCTGTGGGAGTCCTTCCGCGGGAAGCGCGCGTCTGAATTCGATGCCCCATTCACAAGCTTGAACACCATCCTCAGCGATGGCGAAAAGCTATACGCCTTCGTAAGGTACATGCCCAACTCAAGGCGTTCCATCTGCTACGGCGATTCCCGGGTCTTCGAGATGTGCTACAGAGAGGACGAAACGGGGCTCGTGGTCGCCTCTGAGAGGGTTGACTCCGAGAGGTGGGTGCGGCTGGGGGACGGCAGCGTCCTCGTGGCGTGGGTTGAAGACGGGGAGGTCAGACACGAACTGCAGCGCGTGCGCTAGCTGTTCATCGCTTCTCCGTGAGCTCTCTGAGCAACTCTTGGGCCCTATCGAACCTTATCCTCTTCTCCTTGACCATCTGCTCCGCGACTTTGTCGATGAGGTCGCCAGCAGCTCCCGCCATTATGGCCATGTTCCTCGCGTGTAGCCTCATGTGGCCCGCTTGAATGCCCTCCAGCGCCAATGCCCTGAGCGCGGCCAAGTTCTGCGCCAGCCCAACGGCGCCCATCACCCTCGCCAGCTCGACTGCGGTCTTGACCCCCAGTATCTTGATGGCCACCCTCGCCACAGGATGGGTTTTCGTCGCCCCGCCCACCAAGCCCACCGCCATGGGCATCTCCAAAGTTCCAACCAGGTCGCCGTTCTCGTCCTTCTCCCAAGTGCTCAAAGGGAGGTACCTCCCGGTTCGTGCTGCGTAGGCATGGGCCCCCGCCTCGATGGCTCTGTGGTCCTGCCCAGTTGCGAGCGCAACTGCTATGCAGCCGTTTAAGATGCCCTTGTTGTGGGTTGCAGCCCTGTAGGGGTCGCTTGCCGCAAATGCCCATGCCCTTATTATCGCGTCAACAGCCTCCTCCCCACCTACCTCCTCCTTGGCCACCGTTGTCCTGGCCCTCACGAGCCTCCTGTCAGCCAAGTTCGATATTATCCTCAGGTATACCTTCCCGCCGGTGATCTCCTCTATCAATGGCGCGATTGCCTCGCACATCGTGTTGACGGCGTTGGCGCCCATAGCGTCCCTAACATCGACAAGAAGGTGCGTTATGACCATGGCCCCGACAGGGCTTTCCAAAACCCTGACTTCGAGGTCTCTTGCTCCTCCTCCAAATTTCACTAAAACGGGATCTTGGTCGTTGGCCAACTTCAACACCTCCTCCTTGCGTTCAAGGATCCTAGCTTTCGCTGAAAAGGGATCCGAAACTCCGGTGAGCTGAACCTGGCCTATCATTACTGGTTCTGTCGCGCCTGTGAATATACCTCCCTTAGCTCTCGTCATTTTAGCAGCGTTGCTTGCAGCCGCTACGACCGAGGTCTCCTCGATGACCATCGGAACCAAATAATCCTTGCCATCTATGAGGAAGTTCAGCGCAACCGAGAAGGGGTACGCCATGGTCCCTATTACGTTCTCGACCATCCTGTTGGCTATATCCAAGCTCAGATTGCCCTCTTTAGAAAGCATTCTGACCTCTTCCTCTGTCAGCTCGGCGAACTCAGCGACCCTCCTGAGCCTCTCCTCCGGGGTGAGGTTGTAGAAACCGGGTATCCTCGATGTTTTGGACATGAGTAGGGAGGGATGTATTCGGTTAAATTACTTTCCCTCACGTCGGCAAATGTAGCCTAGGATATTTACTCCGTAAATGTTTTTAGATTGCCCCTTTCACTCGAAGCTCATGGGTTATTTCCGGGTGGCGATGGCCGTTTCGTTGTTCGCGTTTGCAGTTGTCGCTTTGATGCTGCCTACAGCCCTTGCTTCCCAGGATTCTTATCTTGACGTTAAACCCTACGTTGCGCCGAATCTTAATGGTGCGGTAAGCGAGGGCGAATATCCGGGAATCCTAGTCGATCTCGAGAACTTCAAACTCTACGCCTCGGAGAACGGTTCATACGTGTTTTTCTCAGCGACCATAGAGGACCGCTCTCAAGACCAGAGGCGCGACAATGTATCACTCGCACTAGATGTGGATTATCATAGGTCGGCCGACCTGAAGACGGATGACCTCCTCTTCACGGTTTGCAGAGACGGTTATGTGATGTCGTGTTATGGCGCGTCCTCGAGGTGGATTACGTACGCCACGCCCGCTGGTCTGGTGCTCAAGGTGTCGGACTCGGCAGGCTCTTGGTCTTTCGAGTTGGCAGTACCCTACTCAGAGCTTCACATCGAAAAGGGCCAACCTAAAACGTTGGGGTTCGCTCTGTTTAGGGGGAACGGCGGGAACGTCTCGAGCCTCTTCCCGTCAATCGCGAACTACCTCTCTCCGCAGAGCTGGTCGGCCTTGAATTCTTCGGCATCCTGGGGCGTACCCGACATCTCCCTTCGGGTGCTCATGGACCCGGCGGAGCCGAAGACAAACGAGACCGTGAGGTTGCTCGTGAAGTACAAGAACGAAGGCGACTCCGGGGTCTTGGGTGTCAGGGTCAACATGTCGGTAGACGATAGGTTGGTGGAGAGCAGGTTCGACAACCGCTCTCTAAGCCCAGGCGAGGAAAGAAGCATGGAGTTCAACTGGACCGCGCCCTTCGGGTCCCACAAGCTCAAGTTCGAGGCGTTCTCGACGGGCTTCGATGCAAGAGTCGAGAACAACGTGCAGGAAAGGACTCTGGAGGTATCGAACATCTCGCTGGTGTTCTTGGGACCTGACGGTTTCGTCGTATATTTGGATGAGTACAACGGAACGATA
>JGI24721J44947_10012441_pt1 | contig 10511 bp, 8 predicted proteins | sample YelNatPaOPGAMG01_FD_44947 | JGI IMG/M metagenome (IMG submission 44947) | reverse complement strand
GAGAGCGCCCACATAGTCGAATCCTCCTATCAGCTGACCGGGGATTCGGGGATCGAGGTATTCGATAGGCTCATCGAGGCCGGGGCCAGGGTCAGCGTCCCTGCCACGACGGATCCGTGCGCGATAGATTTCGAGCGCTGGAGGGAGCTCGGGATCGATGAGGGATATGCCCATAGGCAGATCAAGCTAGCGAGGCGCATCGTCCGGATCGGTTGCGCCCCGACCTGGTGCTGCACCCCCTACCTCCACGCGAACGTGCCGAAATTCGGCGATCAATTGGCCTGGTCGGAATCGAACGCCGTCGCCTACGTCAATTCGGTGATAGGGGCGAGGACGAACCGCTATTGCGCCTATTTGGATACGATGGCCGCCATAGCCGGGAGGATCCCCGAGTTCGGGCTCCATTTGGATGAGAATAGGAAGGGAACCGTGGTGGTGAGGATGAAGGGGATATCGGAGCTCAGGGACGAGGATTATCCCGTATTGGGGTATTATCTCGGCTCAGAGCTCGGGAACGAGATCCCGGTCATAGTCGATATGCCCAAGGGCGCGAACCCGGATAGATTGAAGGCGCTCGGCGCGGCCGGGGCGGCGGCCGGGTCCTTGGCCATGTACCACATAGTCGGCCTGACGCCCGAGGCGAGGACCTTGGAGGAGGCGCTCGGGGGCGATAAGCCCAAGGATAGGCTGGAATTTGATAAGAGGACCTTGGAATCGACCAGGGAGAGGATGTGCAGCGCCTCCGGGGGGGAGGTCGATCTGGTGGCCACCGGTTGCCCCCACGCCTCGCTGGGGCAAATCCAGAGGCTGGTCAGGCTGATGGAGGGGAGGAGGGTCAAGGATGGGGTGGAATTTTGGGTAAGCATGAGCAAATACATGGAGCGCTTGATAGGGGAGATGGGATATCTCGATGCCCTGACCGCCTCGGGGATAAGGGTCATCTCCGATACCTGCTGCAACAACGCGCCGCTCCGCCAATGGGGCTTCAAGAGGATGGTCACGGATTCCGGGAAATACGCTTATTACGCGCCGACCAACTTGGGCGTCGAGGTGGCCTTCACGAGCCTTGAGGGCTGCGTCAGGGCCGCGGTCGAGGGGGTGCTCTGAATGCCGAGGGAAATAGCCCTGAGGGGTAGGGGCCTCGTCCCCGGGAGGGCCGAGGGGGAGGCTCTGGTCTCCCCGCTGGCCTTCGGATTTTGGCACGGCATAGATCCCAGGACTGGGGAGATCGTGGACGAGAGGAATCCGCTGAGAGGGAGGAACGCGGCCGGCAAGGTCCTGGTCTTCCCATACGGGAGGGGGTCCACCGGCGGCTCCTCCGTATTCCTCGAGGCCGTTAGATGCGGGGCAGCCCCCTGCGCGATCGTCAACATCGAGAGCGAGCCCATAGTGACCATAGGGGCGCTCATGGCGAAGGAGTTCTACGGGAAGCAAATACCCATCGTCGATAGGTTGGATCGCAACCCCCTGGAGGTCATAGAGAGCGGGGATGTGGTCTTGGTGGATGGGGATAGGGGCGAGGTCGTCGTGCTCAAGCGCCGATGAGCAGCGCATTGGATAGCGTTTAATTCCCTCGGTGGGAAAGCGACCGCCGCTCGGAGATCGGCGGCTGTCTAGAGGAGCAGGGATTGGATGGAGCAGGCCGAGAGGCATTGAATCGCTGAGGATACACAGGCTGGAGCCCTTCATTTACTCGCGAGAGGGGTTCGAACGATTGGCCAGGAGGAACCCGCCATTCATCGGGGCCCTGCTCAGGAATGGCCTGATCCTTTAGGCGAATTCCCGAGGACCATCTAGCCGCTTCTAGGCGTTTGAGCCAAGTCCTAGCCATAACGGCACTAGCTATGCCGCAGCTTTCGGCGTGGTAGCCCTTGAGCGCGCCGAAGATGCTATTCCAATGCCCCCAAAATTACCATCGTCCTGAAAATATCTCCGGGCTCGAAGCCAGATGGGCCCTTCCCGACCTGGCTTGATTGGCTTTATTAAGGAGGACCTTCATGGCCACGTCAATCATAGTCAATAGGTTGGATTGGAGTCCCTTGGAGGTCGTAGTAAGCGATACTTTCGATGGGATGATGGAGAGATTATTTTATTGCAATGGATTTAAGGTATCAGAAGAATTTAAATAAAGGGTTGCGCGAAGATCCATCGAAGGATGTGGTATGGAGAGAAGCCTTGAATATATCGGAGAGGGGATTGATAGGTTAATCACGTTGGATGTGAGGGCAAGGGGCATCATTTACGATCTCTACAGTGCCGCGCGGGGATTGGTCCGGGGGCCCGTGGCTTTGGAGGCCGCGAAGGGCATATCCGATACGGTGAGGAATGGCGATGCTGTGATAATAACTACGGGCTTCATAGTCTTGCCGCAAAGGATCCAAGAGACGGATGGCCCCTTGGGGGCCGCCGCCCTGGCTAGGGCCTTATCCGAGATATTCGGCGCCCGCCCGATATTGGTCACGGAGGATCAATCTAAGGCGATAATGGCCTCGACCTTACGTGCGCTTGGGATCGGCGCTAAGATGGAGGAAGGTGGATCCGGGTGCTATGCGGATGGCTCGGCCCTTCTCCTAGGCTTCCCTTTGGGGCTGGAGGAGGCTGAGGACGAGGCCGAGAGGATCCTCGCAAAATTCAATCCATCGCTCGTCGTTGCGATAGAGAAGGCCGGGAGGAACGTAAAGGGGGAATACCATACGATGAGGGGGATCAACATAAGCCCATTTCATGCGAAAATCGAGCCTTTGATCGAAAGGGCCCGCAGTCGCGGCGCCCTCACGATCGGGATCGGGGATGGGGGAAACGAGGTCGGGATGGGCAATATAAGAAGCGCCGTTGAAAAGTTCGTTCCATATGCAAAGGCCTGCCAATGTCCCTGCGGGGGCGGGATCGCCGCCGAATCGATCGTCGACAAACTGGTCGTGGCATCGATCTCGAACTGGGGGGCCTATGGGATCGAGGCCTGCATCGCAGCATTAACCGGAAGGAGGGAGGCGCTCCACGCGCCGGAGGATGAGGAGGAGATGCTAAAGGGCTCATTGAGCGCTGGGGCGGTTGACGGCGTTACCGGAAGGCCACAGCTTTCGGTCGACGGCGTCCCGATGAAGGTCCATTCCTCGCTGATAAGGATGCTGGAGGGATTCATAGGCAAATAAAAAAATAAAGGTTGAGGAGTTCAGGGCTTCTTCCAGCGAAGATAAACTCTGAGGTCCTCGGTAACGGCCGATGGCAAGGGCAAATCCTTCATCGTAACCAAGCCAGGCCCGGCATTCAGAACCTTCGGTATCATATTGGCGATCACTCCGACGGTTCCTATGTCGCCATGGACCCCTCCGGCTATCTTCTCATATATCTTTGGGATGCCCTCGATCGAGACGGCCTCATATTCCTCCTCGACCGCGGCATGGGAAATGAACTCCAGGACTATTGCGGGCCTTCCGTCCTTGATCCCATGCGCCACGCTCTTCAGGCCGGCGACGTATCCGGGCTTAACGGTTGTATATGGGGTCTTCAATTCCCTTTCAGCTATGACGGGCTCCGGCGGGAACTCCTTTATCTCATCGAGCCTCCATCCGAGGGCCTCGGCGATCATCGCTATCGATTCCACTAGGCCGACGTGACCCGTTATCTTCTTCTCATCGATCATCTTCCTGAACTCCTCGACGCTTAGCCCCGTTCCTATCTTCTTTTGGTACGGGATCCTCCGCTTCGAGGAATCCATCACCCTCTCCACTTTGATGCTCTCGACGCGCTGGCAGACACCCGTAAGGGTGATGGGCAAGGTATCCATTAGATATCCGGGATTGATGCCCGTCCCGAGCACCGTCACGCCATGCCTCTTGGCTAATTCATCGATCTCGCTCGAGAGCTCCGGATATTTATAGTAGGGATAGGCAAGCTCTTCGCACGTGGATATCACATTGATCCCGGCCTTTATGCACAGGGCTATTTGCGGGTAAACATCTTTCAGGTAGGATTTCGTCGCGATTATGGCTATGTCCGCCTTTATCTTGGAGAGGAGCCCCTCGGCATCGTCGGTGACTGTTACCCCGAGTTTCTTGCCCAGCTCCAGGACTTCCCCCAAATCCTTCCCAACAATATCCTTGAGAATATCGACGGCGCCGACGATCCTTATCCCCTTCTTCTCCAGGACCCCCTTTGCAATCATCTTCCCCATTGGGCCGAGCCCAAAGAGGACAGCCCTAATTTCGTTCTCCATATCAACTCCACCAGCAAGGAGTTATTTTTTGAATCAAATAAAATTTGAAAGATTATTTAATAAAGCTTTCTCAGGTCATTGGCGTGCTCAACTATTCAGCTACGTCCATTTCAAAGTGTACATATGGCCCGACGCGCCCGACGATCGACTTGGCTGCGCGGGTCCCCCAATGCCCGGGGAGTGCACCGAAGGGCTTCCCCCCTAACTAAGCCCGGCGGCGCTCGCCCTGCCGGGGGCATGTGGGAACATCGCAGGCCGAGCCGCCCTTGAACCCCCCTATGCGATGCTCATACAACGGCTCGGCGACATCGATCGTGCCCCAAGAAGGGCTAGGGCCATTCGGCTAAAACCAGTTGTTTAGTTTTAGCCCTCAACGATTCTCTATCCCGAAGGCGCCACTATCCTCTTAATGCTCCTCCATGATTTTTCCGTAACCCCTTATTTTCTCTGAGATATTTATTTTTCTAAGCATAGCCCAAAGCGTTGCCGTATTGCTTGAAACAACTGGTTTTCTAAGCTCTTTCTCAATCTTCTCGATGATCCCTATGGTTGGGAGATTCGTGCAACTTATGAAAATTCCGTCCGACCTTTCATGATTAAGTTTCTTAACCAATTCATAGATCACTTCATAGCTCACCCTCCCGATCTCGAGGTTGTCCGATAAATGCAATCCTTTCAGATCTACGACTTCGAATCCATTCGCCTCAAGGAATTTCTTCTCCAGATCATTGATCTCAGAAATGTATGGAGTCGCAACTGAAACTCTCCTAACCCCCATCGCCCCCAGAGCACTCACGACCGCTCCAGCCGTAGCTATGGCTGGCCTTCCGGAAGTTTTCTCTATCCTTTCCTCTATATTTTTATCATGACCCAATCCCCTGAATAGGCTTCCGCTTGTACATCCATATCCAATGACATCGACGTCTGCATCAGCTAGCTTGGATGCCTCCTCCTCAATGCTCTTTTCCATTTCGGCCAAGCCCTCGATAGTGACGCTTCTGAGCTTCAATCGCGCTGAATGTATCGTGAAGCCTCGCGGCACCATCGCATAAAATTCTGGCTCCATTGTCGTGTTTGAAGAGGGGATCATCAAACCTAGTCGCGTCAAGATCGGTCTTTTATTGAGAGAAGATATATTTAAGTCTTTTGCCATCGCAAGAAAGGTCGTCAACTCAAGGGGGATGCGCCCGATTTTTCTCCTAGGAGCTCGGCCCGATGGGAGGGCGGCCTGGGACACTATCCCCCTTGATGCCCGGGGTAGGCGCGCGATCCACAAGGCCGGCCTGTACTATGCTGGCCATCGCTGAGGAAGGCCGAGATTCGCCTCCCAGCTTTGGATATGCCGTGAGCCATAAGTCCCTGGGGCTCGGGGCACTCATGGGGGCCATTGGGAGAGGCTTTTCTTGATGGAGGCCATGGCGGCCTAGTCTGGACGCTGGGAGGACCCTCGATAGGTGCGCCAATGAATCCCCACAGCCGCGGATGAGGGACCATTACATCCGCCGGCCATCCATGGGCATGGCCATCCGCATGGGGCCTTGAGGGGGTTCGGCGTCCCGAAGCACGGGCGAAGCATCCACGGTAGCGCCTAGGGGTTGATTGTGGCTTGCGCAGCGATGGCATTTGTGGGATCAAGCCATCTTTGGCATCAGATCTACTCAGTACAATCGATGTTTTCGAAGATGGATCATGCAAAGTGAATTCCGCAATAAATAGGATCAAAACCCCCTCATTGATTATGTTTTTAAAATTTTTCGAGCAATCATTCTTAGACTAATCGGATATTTTAGGGCGGTACCAGTTATTAGTAGTACGATGGGGCCGTGAAGTGGTGCCCTCGATCTAAGCTTATAAAGTGCCGCTAGAGATGTAGCGGCGGCTGGCTCGCAAAAGACCCCTTCCTCAAATAATTTTTTCATCGCCAAAAGTATCTCATTATCCCTCAATTCTACGACTTTCCCACCCGATTCGGATAGGGCCGCGTCCAAGGCCTCGCCATCGAACCTATTATATCCAGCTATGCTTTCAGCCAAGCTCGTGGTCGGGGAGGTTGCAGCGACCATCTTTGGCTTTAGCCCAACCCTCTCGAATCCCCTCCAAATCCCGGCGAGAAGCGTTCCATTATTTGTCGGAACTATTACGAATTCGGGATCGACATCCAGTTGGTTCGAAATTTCGATCCCTATCGCCGAATCCCCCTCGAGCTTCTTTACGCTTCGACCGGGATTTGCGTCATATGCATTATGGGATGCCACGAACCTTTCGCATTCCTCTACGGCTTCTCGATACCCCCCATCGACCAAGTGCAACTTCGCGCCGAAGAGCTCGATCAACATGCGCCTTTCCTTCGAGGTCCCCCTCGAGATGAATACGTGGCACTGGATATTGTAAATTGGGCTTAACGCCGAAAGTGATATGGCAGCGTTCCCAGTGCTGGCTATTGCGATTTCATCGATCCCCCTCGCTGATGCGTCTTCCAACATGGCCAGGCTTTCGCGATCCTTATGGGAGCCCGTTGGGCACACGCATTCCAGTTTACCGTAAACATCGAGGCCGAGCTCGGCGCTCGCCCTCTCCAACTTGATCAGGGGCGTGGCATAAAGCCTCAAAGCGAGGATCCCATTTGTGCCATCGATTTCCAATATATGCTTGCTATGACCGTCTGTTAAACGCTTCGCCGTTGCTTGGATCGGCCTCCGGCTTGGCGCTTTAACCGCCAAAGCCATTTTTCAGTTCCCCTCCTGATGCGCAATGCCTACATCGGGAAGCACCGCCCCCATGCGCCTGCCCCTCAAGGCCCCCCTAGGCCCAGGCCTGGCCCCGAGCAGAGCTTTCGATGCGAAACCATCCTGAACGGGTTGACGTCGAGGGACTACGCCCCGATGGTTAAGCCCGGCAAGCCCTAGCAAAACGGCTCATTCATTTGAGAATCCTGAGCTCATAGAGGGGGGACTTCTGAGCCAGGAATTCATGGCATAAAGGGGTTTCGGGAAGGCTGTTAAACTCTGCGCCTTCGCATGAAATTGTCAACTTTGGACCCATTGGTTTGTATGGTTTTATAGATAAGTTGACAACCCTCCCTACATTACCGAAAGATTTAAATATAGTTTCTTAGAAAAAGAAAAAATTATTGAGGTGAAAATTAAATTGAATAGGAGTAGATCAGCTCTTACTAGGATGCAGGCTACCCTTTTGATAGTAATCATCGTCATAATTGCGATAGCTGGCATAGCCTACTATGCTACGCTTCCGCCCGCCCCTCCGAAGCCAGCAGCTCCAGTGATCAAAGTCGGCCTCCTGTGGCCAGTTACCGGCCCGCTGGCCTTGATAGGAAGGGATCAGGTGAACGCATTCAGTTTGGTGATGGACGAAGTCAACGCGGCAGGGGGCATAAAGTCGCTCGGTGGTGCGAAAATAGAGCTGGTCCTTGGGGATACCAAGGGCGACCCCAAAACGGGTGCAGCCGAGGCGGAGAGGCTTATAACGGAAGCAAAGGTACACGTTCTAGTTGGAGCCTATCAAAGCGCTGTTACGGCCACTTGTAGTGAAGTCGCCGAAAGGTATGGGATCCCGTTCCTCAACCCGGACTCGACATCACCGGGGCTCACCGCGCGGGGCTTCAAATGGTTCTTCAGGACGACGCCCCATGATGCCGTCCTCGTAAGGAACATGGTGGATATGGTGGCCGATATAGAGAAGAAGGAGGGCGTATCCCTAAAGAAGATCGCGATCTTGTACGAGAATACCCTATGGGGGATAGATTCAGCGAAGGTCATTAAGGAATATGCGCCTACATTGGGCTATCAAATCGTCTTAGATTTGCCGTATTCAGCTGGGGCTACGGACGTATCCTCGGAGGTCCTCAAGCTCAAAGCCACGGACCATGATGTCCTAATGCAGGCCTCATATCTCTCTGATGCGATACTCTTCACGAAGACGTTTAAGGAATTGGGTTACTGGCCGAAGCTATGGATCGCCAACGATGCCGGTCATATACATCCGGATTACGTTAAAACACTCGGGAAGGCCGCGGACTATGTATTTAGTCGAGAGGTCTTCTGCGCGGATCTGGGTGCGGTAAAGCCAGCCATAAGGGAGGCTAACAGCAAATTCCGAGCCCGCTACGAAAAGGATATGGATGGCACGATGGCTCGCTCTTATACCGCTGCGCTACTGCTAGCGGACGTTCTTGAGAGGGCCGGATCCCTAAAGCCTGAGGACATCCAGAAGGCCTTCAGGGCAACTGACTGGCCGGAGGAAAAAGTTCCAATGCCATGGAAGGGGATAAAGTTTGATGAGACCGGCCAGAACGTCAAGGGGGTGGGCATAATAGTCCAAATCGTAGATGGCAAGGCGCGAACCGTGTGGCCATTCACTATCGCCACCACTCCCTACAAGTGGCCCGTCAAGGCTCCTTGGAGTTGAAGTGCCGATAGAGGCTGAGTCGAAGCAATGGAGATAGCAACGCCGGTGCAAGTGATAGCGAACGCTTTATTGTTGGGAGGAGTTTACGCACTCATTGCCGCTGGATTCAACGTGATCTATGGCGTCATGGACGTTATCAATTGCGCTCAAGCGGACATGATGATGATAGCCATGTATATTAGCTTTTGGATCTTCGAGCTCTATGGGCTCCACCCCCTTTCAGCTATAGTCATAGCCGCCCCTCTTCTATTCATAGTTGGCGTAGCCGTCCAGAGGACCGTGATCGATCGGCTCTTGGGCGCCCCGCTTTTCATTCAAGCGGTTGCTACGATTGGGTTGGGGTACGTCCTGCAGAACCTGGCGCTATTGATATGGAAGGAGGATTATAGGATGATTTGGACCGAGTATACAACCGCAACTACGGCGGTTGGCCCGATATCCCTGAGCCTGCCGCGCTTGATCTCCTTCGCGGGTTCTATGATAATGATATCCATCCTCTATTTCATCCTCACCAGAACGGATTTCGGGAGGATCATACGCGCTACTAGCCAAAGCAGGGAGGCGGCAGCGCTGATGGGAATAAACGTGAAAAGGGTTTACGCGATCGTATTCGGGATGGGCGTGGCCTGCGCCGGCATCGCGGGGGTTCTTACCTCCACTTTTTATTACACGTATCCAACGGTCGGAGCCGTCTTCCTCCTCAGGATGTTCATCGTCGTGGTTTTGGGAGGCTGCGGCAACGTCCTGGCCTCGATAGCCGGCGGCATAATCGTTGGGCTTTCGGAAGGAGTGGGTGCCTTCCTGTTAGGCCCCTCGTGGAAAGAGGCCATTCCAATGGTGATATTTTTGATCGTCCTCGCGATAAAGCCAACGGGGATCTTCGGGGAGAAAAAGGTTTAGAAAGGGGAACCCGAATGAAAATGGGCTTGCCTTCGAAATTTTACTTCCCCTTAATCCTTTTGATAATGGCGGTGATACTACCTCCATTTCTGACCCCCTTCTTTCTCCACGTCGCGATCATGATAATCCTGTTCGCGTATCTGGGAACCGCGTGGAATATTTTGTGCGGATATACCGGAAAACTTGCATGGGGACATGCAGCGTTCTTCGGCATAGGAGCCTATACATCAACGGCCCTATATATGTTCCATGGGATTACTCCTTGGATCGGTATGCTGATCGGAGCTCTTTTGGCAGCTGCTTATGGGGCACTCTGCGGCGCCTTCTTGTTCAGGTTCGGGCTCGGGGGGCACTATCTCGTCATAGCGACCATAGCGTTTGCTGAGATCGTCAGGGTGATCTTCATAAATTGGGCCGAGATGGGGGGAGCTTGGGGGCTCCTGATGCCCGTCATTCCGGATTCTTGGTATGACTTTCAATTCCACGTGAATAGAGCGCCATATTACTATATTGCGCTGGCCATGCTATTGCTAATCTTGTCTATTGAATTTAAGATCGTGAAGTCGAGATTGGGGTATTATTTCATCGCGATCAGGGACGATGAGAGCATGGCTGAGAGCCTGGGCATAAATGCCTTCAAGTACAAGCTCATAGCAATGGTCATAAGTTCCGCCCTCACGGCTCTAGCTGGAACATTTTATGCACAATATGTGCTCTATATAGCCCCAGACACAGTCATGCCAGTTGCTATGTCCACGGATATACTCATAGGCCCAGTGGTTGGGGGCATGGGCACCATCGCCGGTCCGATTATTGGGGCTATGATAATCCAGCCAATCCACGAGTTCACCCGCGCCTATGTAATCGGATATACCAAGATGGCGGGGCTGGATTATGTTGTGGCGGGCGCGCTCATGGTCTTGGTAGCAGTGCTTCGGCCCCGCGGGCTTGTGGAATTGGTCGAAAAGGC
>JGI24721J44947_10012431_pt1 | contig 10518 bp, 7 predicted proteins | sample YelNatPaOPGAMG01_FD_44947 | JGI IMG/M metagenome (IMG submission 44947) | reverse complement strand
ATACTACCCGGACCCCTTGGATTAAGGCTAGGAGAGGCATGAGTCTTAATCCCTTCTATCAGGTCTAAATCTCAATACATAGCCAGTGGCCAGACAATTATGCTGCCGGAGCTCTTCGGTCTTAATCCCTTCTATCAGGTCTAAATCTCAATACTTCCAAGAGCGGCTGGTTAAGATTGCCAAGCTCTTCAGGTCTTAATCCCTTCTATCAGGTCTAAATCTCAATACTCAGTGGATATAGAAAACCCAAATGCTGAAGCTATAATTCAAGTCTTAATCCCTTCTATCAGGTCTAAATCTCAATACAGAAAATTTTACAGTCGATTAAGATTAGTACAAGAATGTGTCTTAATCCCTTCTATCAGGTCTAAATCTCAATACCTGTGGCCGCAAAGCAATTTTGCGGTGAAGTGTTTGGGTCTTAATCCCTTCTATCAGGTCTAAATCTCAATACCAACCGTAGATACTATGATATTTCCCCAGAGTTTATCGAGTCTTAATCCCTTCTATCAGGTCTAAATCTCAATACACTTGAATGCCCATACAAATCATGGTTTCCAATGATGAAGGTCTTAATCCCTTCTATCAGGTCTAAATCTCAATACGCCGCAGGCCGGCCGAAAAAACCGTTCTTGGCCTTTTACAAGTCTTAATCCCTTCTATCAGGTCTAAATCTCAATACGGGAGGTAGTAGAATGAAGTATAGAATCCTGAAGACAGGTCTTAATCCCTTCTATCAGGTCTAAATCTCAATACATGCTGGGCTGTACCACCAAGTTGCTGATGCACTTGCTACAGGTCTTAATCCCTTCTATCAGGTCTAAATCTCAATACGATAGTTCTGGATGGACAAAATGGACGCGCGCTGAAAATGGTCTTAATCCCTTCTATCAGGTCTAAATCTCAATACACGGCGAGTGAGGAGGGAGATATGGTGATCAGATATTCGGGTCTTAATCCCTTCTATCAGGTCTAAATCTCAATACGAAGGAGGCAATACTATGGTATTGCGATATATCAACGGATGTCTTAATCCCTTCTATCAGGTCTAAATCTCAATACAAGAAGCAACGGAATCCATACGGATTCCCAAAGAAATGAGTCTTAATCCCTTCTATCAGGTCTAAATCTCAATACACGAGGTTGGCCGGACGAAAGGTAGTGATGCTGAGCTTGTCTTAATCCCTTCTATCAGGTCTAAATCTCAATACCCAAAGAGGCAGTATTTTTTCTTCAGTGGCGAAGGGGAGGTCTTAATCCCTTCTATCAGGTCTAAATCTCAATACTCCAAAATCCTGGAACCTTTTCCGTGTGCGTTCCGAAAGTCTTAATCCCTTCTATCAGGTCTAAATCTCAATACGAGCTTGCTCTTGTGGTTGATAGCAAAGGCCGGAGCTATCAAGTCTTAATCCCTTCTATCAGGTCTAAATCTCAATACTCCAAAATCCTGGAACCTTTTCCGTGTGCGTTCCGAAAGGTCTTAATCCCTTCTATCAGGTCTAAATCTCAATACGAATCACTTGCAAAACAAACTGTCGAGATGCCATCATATGGTCTTAATCCCTTCTATCAGGTCTAAATCTCAATACGGGAAATATCCGGAAACCTTTGCGGCAATCTGGGATGGGGGTCTTAATCCCTTCTATCAGGTCTAAATCTCAATACAGGTAAAGGTGGAGGGTACAAAAGTTGCAACAGTGGGAGAGTCTTAATCCCTTCTATCAGGTCTAAATCTCAATACGCCAGCTTGAGATTCTGCTTGAGCTTGGGCTGGAAGAGTCTTAATCCCTTCTATCAGGTCTAAATCTCAATACAGACGGCATACAGACAAAAATTCGCGAATCTACTTCAGTCTTAATCCCTTCTATCAGGTCTAAATCTCAATACCATTTTCCGCGGCGTCGAGCCGAATGTACAGGTCAGAAATTGGGGGTCTTAATCCCTTCTATCAGGTCTAAATCTCAATACCCCAATAAGGAGGTGCGAAATGCAAGAAAGAGAAGCGTCTTAATCCCTTCTATCAGGTCTAAATCTCAATACGCAGGAAGAGCCGGAAGATATTTCCGGCAAGGACCATGTGTCTTAATCCCTTCTATCAGGTCTAAATCTCAATACTGTATCATGGACAAGCTCAATGCAGTCATTGCGGCCCTCGAGTCTTAATCCCTTCTATCAGGTCTAAATCTCAATACCGTACGAATATGAAGGTTGAAGTTGGAGAATATCCAAACGAGTCTTAATCCCTTCTATCAGGTCTAAATCTCAATACCGCATTTTCTGTATCCCTTTGCCAAGCAATAACTTGAGAAATGCTTTCCGCTGATGTCCTTGCAATTATGTCTCCTATCCATGGATATGCCAAAGCCTAGGTAATGCGGAATTGGATTATTTATATTCATACAAAAGAATATTTTCATCCGCCAACCTGCCCAAAAAGCAGCTATTTGGGAAACCTCAAGGGGTTTGCGCGATTCTTTCAAAGAATGATTGTCTTGTCTGAATTTTCGGTGTCGAAAGTATCATATAGTCTTTTGCCGAACCGTTCAACTGAAGCATAATCATATTGGCACAACGGGATATAGGCAATAGAATCGGGATCTTCCATAATGAGGGCAATTCTCTTTTCAATCATGTCGAGGACTGATTTGTCTGCAACAATTTCGAAAACGGACCGCTGTATACGGTTGCCATACGCTTCAAGAATTTTTGCTGTTTTCCTGAGCCTTTTGGGATCAGTGATGTCATAGATAACAAGCCAATGCATTTATAGTATGATTACCTCTTCCGGATTGATGAGATCATTAGGTCCTTGCAATCTCGAAAGCCTTCTACAATCTTCACATAGGGGATATAGAACGATGGAATCGACTTTCTTGTTAATGATTGAAGGAAAACCTGTTACGAATTTTTCGATTATTTCTTTTGAGCAATCCAGCTGGAATACAGATTTTTGCAGACGGATTCCGAAACGCTCGCAATATGCAGCGAATTTCTTTAGCCTCTTGGGATTCGAAATATCATAGGCAACAAGGTATATCATATCATTTTATCATAAATGGCTTGTATTCAATTTCTTCGCCTGCCAGCAACATCCTGAACCTATGAACTTGAGCCGCAATTATGCGTTGATAAGAAATCTTTGTATTTTCAGGCGGGTAGAAAAGCTCACTATCCATTTTTTCTTCGAATTTAAGAGCAACTTTACGGGCGCCTTCCTTGCTGAGCAAGACCCCTTTGACTGAGTCGCTCGTTTCAANCCGGTCGTTTTCAGCTATGGCTGATTCATCATACTGAAGAGGAGCGTCATCGCTTTCTTTGCTGAAATCGACAGTTTCAAAATCTGTTGCTGTAAGAATACCAAGGTTGAACAAAGCACATGCCAGTGTGTCACATACAGGCGCTCTGAATTCTTCCATGAGGTCGAAGGTAAGGCTCCTTTTGCCGAATTCCAATGTGTGCAGGTAACCGACGTATGGGTCGAGGCCTTCCATTTCAATATACGCATCCACGCGGTACATCAGGAGCGTATAAAGAAAGCTGAGGACAGCGTTGACATTGTCCTTCGGTGGGTTCATCGATCTTCCCTTGAATACTGCCCAGTCAGGAATAAGATTCAGTCTAAAAACTGAAAAGTACAGCTTTGATCCCATGCCTTCGTGCCCGCGGATGCTATCGACGCTATTCGCGACAGATAAAGTATCCAGGTTCCGCTTTGCTTGCCCGATGACCTGGTCGACATTCATCGATGCATTCTTTCTGTTTATGCGTTGCATGTAAGTAATCTGGTTGGCCAGCTTGCCTGTGGCAATCGAACGCGCAACTGCTAAACAGAAATCAGGGTCACGCAGGGAATCATACTGGCGCTTGCGGAGAAAAACATTTTTTCCTTCCTCAAACTGGAGCTTGCCATTAAAACGACCATTCGCGCTCAGAAAAATAGTATCGATCCTGTGATGCATGAGCATTCGTAAAGCACTGCCAGTAATCTCGACATTCCCAGAGATGATGATCCTATCCATCCTATGCAGAAAAAGCTTGCGCACATCGCCTGTCGGAGAAGTAAAAACAAGCGCATCATTCTGCTTCGTCAGCTTGCCATGATCAGAAATGATATAGATTGTGCCCATTGTGGTATTCCCTATATATTACCAATTTGATAATCTTTAAAATTATTTCTTTTTTGAAATATTGCCTTTCAAAATAATAAGGACGATACCCTTCGCCGCAACAGAATGGGCATCGTGAATCCCTACATTATTGTACTTCAATCATTACCAAAAAGAAAGTTCAACATAGCGTAGCGAACTAAGCCTTAGGGGAATAACCATAATAACCGGGGTCAGACCCCTGGTTGAGTATGATGCCTCGAGGCCATTGCCTGGAGTCGTTTGATTGACAGTTGAGGAAAAGTGTAAGAAAATAAAAAGCAACATTTTTTTCATCTGGAAAGTAAATGGAGGTGCGTATGAAGAAACTTATCGTTTCGCTGGTGCTGCTTGCTGCAGCGCTTGGAACGCTGTCGGCACAGCTGCCGGTCAATCTGTACGGACGGGCGGCGGCAGGCCCCAATGGTGTAGTGGCTGCGGCCAAGCCTGAGGCTTCCCAGGTCGGCATCGAAATACTCAAGAAGGGCGGCAATGCGGTCGATGCTGCGGTTGCGACGGGATTTGCCCTGGGCGTACTCGAGCCGAACGCTTCGGGAGTCGGCGGCGGCGGCTTCATGATCATCAAGATGAAGGACATGAAGGAGCCGGTCGTTATCGATTTCCGCGAGATGGCGCCGGGCAAGGCGACACCGACCATGTATCTCGGTCCAGACGGCAAGGTCATTCCGAACTCGACGATCGAGGGCGGGCTTGCAGTCGGTGTGCCGGGGGAAGTCAAGGGGCTTCTCTATGCGCTTGAGCATTTTGGTTCAGGCAAACTGAATCGTGCGGAAATTCTCATGCCGGCCATCGAATGGGCGCTCAAGGGGGTTCCCGTTACTGTCAACCTTGCTTCGATCATCCAGGACAACTACGGCAAGCTGGTAAAATATGAGAATGGCGCAAAGATTTATCTCAAAGACGGTCTTCCCTATGAAGTCGGCGATGTGATCTACAATCCCGATCTTGCCCGCACGCTCGCCAAGATCGCGGTGGAAGGCGCCGATGCGATTTACAAGGGCGAAATTGCCCAGGCCATTGTCGACGAAGTCCAGAAGCGCGGCGGCATTATCACTCTGGAAGACCTTGCGAATTACGAAGTGAAGATCCGCAAGCCGGTCAAGGGAAGCTACCGCGGATACGAAATCTACTCGGTCCCGCCTGCTTCGAGTGGCGGCACCCACCTCATCGAGATTCTGAACATTCTCGAAAACTTCGATGTCAAAAAGCTCGGATTCCAGACAACTCAGGCGGCGCACCTCTGGTCGGAAATCCTCAAACTTACCTTCTCGGACCGCGCAAAATACATGGCGGACACCGATTTCGTGAAGGTGCCTCTTGAGGGACTTACCAGCAAGGAATATGCGAAAGCCCAGGCTGCCCGCATCGACCTGAACAAACCGATGAGCGGGCAGCAGGCTGGCGATCCATGGAAGTACGAATCGGGTTCCACCACGCACTTCTCTGTCATGGACAAGGAAGGGAACATGGTTGCGGTCACCAAGACGATCAACTATTTCTTCGGTTCCGGTGTGGTCATTCCGGGATGGGGCTTCATCATGAATGATGAGATGGACGACTTTGTTTCGACCCCCGGCTCGGTAAACTCGGTTGAGCCCGGCAAGCGGCCGCTTTCCAGCATGAGCCCGGCCCTGGTGCTTGACCCGCAGGGACGCTCGTTCATGGCCATTGGCTCGCCAGGTGCAACCCGTATCTTCCCGACCGTCGCACAGGTCATTTCGAATGTGATCGATTTCGGCTTCCCCATCCAGGAAGCGATCATGGCTCCGCGCCTGTACCAGGCGGCTTCCGGCGGCCCAAATCTCGAGGGACGCTATCCGATCAATGCCTACGAGGGGCTCAAGAAAATGGGCCACAACGTGACGGTCCGCGGCGAGTGGGATGCCTACTTCGGCGGCGTGCATGCGGTGGTGTATGATTATGAAAAGGGCATGCTGTACGGAGGCGCTGACCCGCGGCGCGACGGACAAGCGGCGGCATTCTAAGTTCTAATCTGAACCGATGCAATGAACGACAGCCGGCCGCCAAGGTGGGGCCGGCTGTTTTTCAGGTATGCGTACTATTGATCAACGAGAGGTATACAGATGAAATCCAAACGAGTATTTGCTGTGGTTTTTGCAGCAATCCTGATGGCGGCTGTTTCGGCGCCGCTTTTTGCCTACAACCTGAAGGCTCCCATCGCATCGCCCCCTGTGCTGTTGACTTCGATTGGGCAGAGTGCTGATGTCGAGATGGCCCGTGCGCTCATGAACAGGCTCAAGCTGGGCTACACTCAGGATAATCTCATCAAGGCCCAGGGACTTGCTGCTGCGAATGCAAAAACGCTTGTCGTGGTCATTGGAGGTTCCTCCAAGGGGCTTGGAGCGGCGGGCATTTCCGCCGATGCNGAGCTCGAGCGTGCAAAGGCGCTCCTTGCGGAAGCGAAGAAGCGGGGCATGAAGATTATCGGCATGCATATCGGAGGCGAAGCCCGACGCGGCGAGCTGTCGGATCGTTTCATCAATGCGGCCGTTCCAATGTGCGATTATGTCATCGTTGTAGAAGAAGGTAATGGCGACGGGCTTTTCACAAGGCTCTGCGCTTCTTCCAAGATTCCTCTNGACNTGGTGCAGAAAATTTCGCAGGTGGGTGAGCCGCTTGCTGCAGCCTTCATCAAATAGCGAGGCCTGACGTGGTTTCTGAATTTGCCATTTTCGTTCTGATGGTTGGCATTTTTGCAGCCGGATGCTTTGCGCTCAAGTGGCCGGTATCGGTGTCGATGCTGCTCGCGGCGGTAGCGGGAGCCCTGGCTGGGGGTATTTCCGATCCTGTGCGCCACCTGGTTGAAGGGACCTTCGGATATATCGATACGATCCTGACCATCGCCACCGCCATGATGTTCATGACGGGCTTCCGCGATTCGGGAGCGCTGGAGGCTCTTAGCTCTGCGGTCATCCGCAGGTTCCACAAGGCACCGGCTATCCTCATGATTCTTCTGACTTTCGTCATCATGGTGCCGGGCATGATTACCGGCAGTTCTACCGCGTCGGTGCTGACGTCGGGGGCGGTGGTGGCGCCGATGTTCGCAGCGATGGGCATGAGCGCGGTCGATGCAGGTGCCTTGATTTCGATTGCCGCCATTCTGGGAATGATCGCCCCGCCAGTCAACATTCCTGCCATGATTATCGGCGGCGGTATCGACATGCCCTATGTCGGCTTCGAGGTGCCGCTCATTCTGCTCACTTTCCCGCTCGCGATCGCTGCGGCGCTCTGGTTCGGATGGCGCAATGTGCGGAGGTCGGATCGGGCAGGCATGGTTTCGGCGCTCGATTTTTCGACCTTGAATCAGTATGGAGCCCTGCGCCTTTTTTCGCCCCTCGTGCTCGTGTTCGTGCTCATGATCCTCGACAAGGCATTGCCTCGGCTGTTCAATCTGGGCATGCCGCTCATCTTCATGCTGGGGGCGGTTCTGACCTGGCTGACCGGCCGCAGATTCAACATTCTGCATTCAGCGAAAAAAGCGATGGAAGATGCTCTGCCGGTGCTGGGAATCCTTGTAGGGGTCGGCATGTTCATCCAGATCATGACTGCCACCGGAGTGCGCGGCTTCATCGTGGTGAACGCACTGTCGGTTCCTCCCGCCCTGCTGTACCTCGCGATAGCCGTATCGATTCCGCTCTTTGGAGCGATTTCGGCATTCGGCGCTGCGAGCGTGCTGGGGGTTCCCTTCATGCTGGCCCTGCTTGACAGAGATCAGATCATCACTGCCGCATCCCTTTCGCTCATCGCGGCCCTTGGCGACTTTATGCCCCCGACGGCGCTTGCAGCCATTTTTGCTGCCAAGGTGGTGGGTATCGAAAAGTACAGCACGATATTGAAGAAACTGATCATTCCTGCGCTGATCATCGTGGTGTATGCGATCCTGTTCATTCTGTTCTCGAAGCAGATCAGGGCGCTGTACTAGGAGGTCGACCGTGTTCTACATCTATCTGGCAATTCTGGCGAGTGTGCTCGCCCTGACGGTTTGGGTGCTGTTCGATACGAAAAAGCTCTCTCTGCAGGTGACGGCAGCAATGGTGATTGTGCCGCTTCTGCTGCGGCTTCTCATGATCAAATGAGGTGGGTAATGAAAAAGCATACGATTACTGCGCTTGTCTGCCTTGCCGGTGCCCTGGCTGCCGCAGCGATTGCTGGTGCTTCGTTTCTGGCGATGCGCAAGCCGGATCTCATCGTGCGGGGGCCAGGTGTCACCGAGGTACGCATGCTTTCGGACTGGTTTCCTGGTCTCAAGGGGAGTCCGGGGGATACTGAGGTATATATCCTGAAAGGAGAAAATCCAGGTGCCTCGATGCTTGTGATGGGCGGGACGCACCCGAATGAACCCGCTGGGCATCTGGCGGCGATTCTGCTCATTGAGAATGCTAGGCCGAGTGCGGGCACCTTGTACGTGATCCCCCGCGCCAATGCCTCGGGCTTTACCCACAACGATCCTCAGGAAGGATCGCCGCAGAGTTTCAGGATTAAGACTCCTCACGGAGAGAGGCTGTTCCGCTATGGCTCCCGGGCTACCAATCCTGTCCATCAGTGGCCCGATCCCAATGTGTACATTCATGCGGCTTCCGGGCAGACGCTGTCCGGCAGTGAGACGCGCAATCTCAACCGCGGCTATCCCGGGCGGCCGGACGGCACACTCACCGAACGCATCTGCTATGGGATTGTCTCGCTGATCAAGAAGGAAAACATCACCATTACGGTAGATTTGCATGAAGCCTCGCCTGAATATCCGGTCATCAATGCCATCGTCGCGCATCCAAAGGCGATGCCGCTCGCTTCGGATGTCGTGCTTGGGCTCGAGATGCAGGACATCAAGATCAGCCTGGAGCCATCGCCGGTGAATCTGCGCGGCCTAAGCCATCGAGAGCTGGGTGACTATACTGACACGCTTCCTGTTCTGATGGAGACGGCGAATGCCTCCCAGGGAAGGCTCAGGGGCCGTACCGACGAAGCACTTGTGCTGACCGGCAAAGACAAATGGTACGTGAAGGCAGCAAAGCTCGGACGGCTCTATGTGCCCTATGACGAAAACGGGCATCCGCTGGAAGAGCGGGTGGGTCGCCATGTCACCGCGATTGGAGAGATCATGTTCGCCTGGAGCAGCCAGCATCCTGAATTGCCTCTGAAAGTCGAGGGCATTCCCGCCTATGACGACATCATGGCGCAGGGGCTTGGAGCCTTCCTCCTTCCTGCGGATTGAATGTGCTCAAGGGCTTGATGGCAACGTGAAGTATACCAAGAGAGGCCTGGCGGTTGCTCTGACTGTTTTGGCTCTTTTTGTCCTTTGCAGAGCGCAGACGTTTGGCCAGCAGGGTTCACAGCAGGGGGAGCAAGCCGAAATTGGGCCTTCTATTGTTCTTTTAGAAGTTCGACCTGGGCCGGGAGTAGCGCGAATTTTTCTTCTTTCTGACCTCGATTCCGGCCTTGCAGGAACTGTGTTTGATACGCCTGTGTTCGAGTTCGCAGATGAAGCAGGGCAGGCGGATGGTGTTCTTTATCCAGATGGGGCGAATCATACCGAAGGCGAGCTCTTACAACCCGCTCTTTTTGTCTGTGCGGGAACTCATGAAAACGAAATAGCCGGCATTTTGGCAGCATATTGGCTCATAGAAAAAAGCAGGGTACATGGGGCAAAGCTTTTTGTGATGCCCAGGGCCAATGCTGCAGGGGCAACATGGTCGTCGCAGAATTCTCAGTCGCCGCGAATATTGCAGGCAATCCCCGGTGTCTCGAGAACCTTCCGCTATGGCGCGCGGCTTTCGAACCTCGCGTACGAAACCGTGTCTGATCCGCCCTTATTTTTGCCTCCCAATGCCCCCGCAGGTTTTCCAGCTCTGGCTGGGCAGGAAATGCGCAACCTCAACCGCGAATATCCGGGCTCAACCGATAGCTCAATGACTGCACGCCTGGCGTTTGCTATCATCTCCCTGCTCAAAACCGAAAATATTTCCATCGCCATCGATTTGCATGAGGCAAGCGCAGGCTCCAATCTTGCTTATTCGATTGTAACTCGCCCTGAGTTTTTGGATGAAGGAGCGCTCGCTGTGCTCGATTTGGAAGAAACAACAGGCAAATCGTTCAGGCTTGAAGAATCCAAGCCCGAATTTGCAGGATACTCGCATTGGGAATGGGGGAAGCTCGGTATTCACGCATTCTTGGTCGAGACATTCAATCCAGCGCAGCCATCGGACGATCCGGCAGTTGACCAGTTTAATAACGCCAAGTTGCCGCTGGCCGAAAGAGTCTACGCACATCTATGGGCTGTGCAAGCGCTCATGGCCAACGCGGGAGTATCCCTCGGTATTTCAGTTAATTGTTA
>JGI24721J44947_10012423_pt1 | contig 10523 bp, 10 predicted proteins | sample YelNatPaOPGAMG01_FD_44947 | JGI IMG/M metagenome (IMG submission 44947) | reverse complement strand
CTATTTGTTACGGGAAAAGGCGGACTGCCGTCAATCGAAATCCATGCGTATGTTCCGTAAGTTACCTGAATGGACAATCTTCGAAACAATGAGGTTAATTCGAGTCTCTGGATTTTTAAATTTTCCCCTTTATTATTCCACGATGATGGCCAACCGGGCGGAACTGCTCGGTCAGGTGTATCCCAAACCTGTTGAAATTTTACCGGGTCACTGGCGATATCCGCCGGAATTGCCGGGTTGTTTGTGTTGAGGGATAGATTTGATAAAAACATTATACGGGCGTTTATCGGAAGAGTAGTTCCGTTAGTTGATTGAGTATATGGCAAACTACCACTGCCGATATTAATCTGTGGGTCAACAACCATTATCCGCCTTGACTTGTGAATTTCTGACGGGGGTTTTTGAAGCGCCTCTGATAAAAACTCAGCCCAGTTGTTTGCGGAAGGTATTGCCCTTTTTCTTAATATTTCTGCTTTTAAGGTTTCTGCAATGGTATAAAGGTCGTTTCCTTCTGCAGTTCTTTTGGATTCCACAATTCTTTTAATTATAGCAGGGGTTATCGTTCCCACTAAGATAACTATAACTGCAAGAATTCCTATGAGTTCCATCAAAGTCAATCCCCTTCGCCATTGCCTAAATCCTCCAGTCAGATTTAAGTTGTTTTGAATTATCAATGGTTGTTTTATGTAGAGGCGCATCTGTTATAATAACATTTTATTCATTAATTAAGACTTATTTTTTTATAAATCAATTTAATAAAAAATTCAAGCCAAAAATAAAAAACCCTGTCCTTTTTATGGACAGGGTTTTATCTTAAATTCAGACTTTCAGGTTATTTCTTGAATTTGCGAATGTATTCAACGAGGGCTTTAATCTCGGCATCCGAGAGTTCATCAGCAAAGCCTTTCATCAAAGTTTTGTCGCCTTCTTTTACGCCCTCTTTAGTAATTTTAATCATCTCTTCGTCTTTGAGTTTTTCCTGCACTTTAGGGTCAGTATAGTCTTTAACTTTTAGTTTTTGCCCCATTTTTGTTTTTCCTGCACCATCGCTGCCATGGCATTTGGCGCAGTGGTTTTCCCAGTTCTCTTTGGCATCAGCCGCTGACGCAACCGCAATACCAACCCCGATTGATACCAGCGTTAACAATATTTTTTTCATAGTCATTACCTCTTATTTTTTAGTTTATTTATGGTTAATTTACTTAACTTACCATTCTAAAACTTTAGACGTAAATTGTAAAATATTATTCAAAAATATATTTATACTTAATTTTTTTGTCAAAATCTCATCTGAATAGTCGAGAATACCATGTGAGCGCTGTAATCGTTATTTTTACCTGTGAGTGCGTCGGTATAATCGTAGTAGCCATATTTGATATTCCAGCGGAGCCGGCTCGAGAACCTGTAAACTATACCTGCTGTTACACTGTGTTCCTTCGCATTTGAACCGAGCGGCAATCCCCAAATAGCATTATTCTGACCATTGTCTGCCCTGTAATATGAATATGAGGTTTCAAGGTCAGCCTTTTCGGTCAGGGCATAACCTGCTGAAATGGTCGTGTTCCAGTAATTATTTCTGGCGTCGAGGACAAGTCCGTAAACGGCACCTGTTAATGTGTCGACAAGTGTATCAGTTTTGTCCATACTATAACTGACACTGCCCTGTAACCAGAGGCGGTTAAATGGCGACCAGGTTACACTTCCGCTCAAGATATGACTTGTTATTTCAGCGGTTTGCATATCGCCGAGACTGTCAAAGGCGCGATTGTCAATTGTTGAGTATTGGAAATCGTAACGCCCGACAAGGGTAAGGTTATTTAATGGACGCCATGTAAGGCGGAGGTTGACGTCGTCCGTGTCGAATTCCTGTCTTGCAAAATAATTCGGATAAAGGTTTATCGGCAATAATGGCGGAATATAATTGTTCCGTTCGTATTTGTTCACGCGGTTTTTATGATAATATTCGGAGGAAACAGACAATTTGCGGATTGGATACCAGTTAAAACCAACTGTGTATTTTTGCATATAACGCTCATCGTCGGTAGAGCGGTTTACATTATTCAGCAAAGGCAGCGGGTCGCCTGTTAAGGTTTCATCAAGGTCGCCAGTGCCCTGTAACCAGTCGCCGCGAGCATAGAATACCCAGTTTGTAATGCCCGTGTATTTTAACTCCAGTCTTTCGGATACATCAATTAAACTACGCTGGCTAAGCGCAGTAGCATCGCTCCATGGCGCTCCGCCCCCGATCGATGGTTTTGAAAAATGAGACACCGAATCAATATCGCGGCTTTCGATACGGACAGATGGTGTAAGCGTGAGGTTGTCTTTCAATATATGCATAAGGTTGACGTTTGCGACATGCTGTTTTAAGAGCGAACCACCAACCATGTTTTCAAAAGATTCAAAATGTGGAAGGCGATTTGCGAAGTCAGGGTCATAAAAGTTACCGTACCGTCGGTATCCTGCTGTATCTGTGTCCATATCTGTAAATGAATAGCCCATAGTGAACAGGGTTTTGTCCTTGTTCAACCATGTTTTGCTATAGGCATGGACATTGAACATATCAGAGGTCAGATAATCGTAGGTTGTGATATAACGATCAATGGCTCCGCCACCAGGGAAAATCCGTTCATACCGTTTATTATCAATATCCTGGGTATCGTAGCGTACGCCGGCACCTATTTCGGTTGCTTTAATTTTATGGCTTAAATCGAGCTTAAAGATGTCATGGGTTTCATCAATCCCGAGATAAGACGGGATTATATTTCTCATACCATAGAGACCCGGTAAGGAAGTTCCCCACGATGTGGAATCTTTTAAACCTTCACGGGTTTGACGTTCATAGCGGAATGTAATCTGTGGGAGATCAGGGAACCTGAGACCTGCTTCGACCCAGACATCCCGACGGTCTAAATGCAGGTTGTCGTCATAAAGATCGTACCATGGAAGATTTGGATGGAAACCGCCACTACCATCATACCAATAACGCGATTCGGTGTATCCGGCGTGGACATATCCCTTCTCGGGAAAGTCAAGGTCGAGACGGAGTTTGTAATCGTGATTATCGAAAATTCCCCGACCATCCAACTTCAGAGTGCCGGCTTTCTTTAACTCCTGTTCATAATGAAAATCTGTGATGCCGCCGAAAACACCCCTGCGTGTGTTCATGCGACGCTGAAAGCTTGCCCTGTCGCCGCTGACATCCGCCCCGCCAAAACCGAATTCGACCCAGTTCAGGTATTCCTTTTCCTCACCCGATTTCTCTTCGGTTTTTTCGGTTTCAGTGCTGAAAACCGCGAATGGCATTAAACAGAGCGACAGAATTGAACACTGCGCCAGCGAGAATAACTTTATGTATTTCATTTTTCTAATTATTTTAATTGCTGAAATTCTCATAAGTTTCCCCCGTGTTTATCAGAACCTTAATGACGAACTAACATGCGACCCATGGACTGCCTCATGGCACCCGGCGCTCCAGCATGTTCCCATTTGAAGGGCAGCGGTATGATCCCAGCCGCCGATCATAACCTGTCCGGAACCTGTTGGTTGGCGGAAATGACATTTCAGACAAAGGCTCGCGTTGCGTTCGGTCAGCATTTTGGCGTTCACTGACCCATGCGGTTTATGGCAAAGTGTNCAACCTTCACGAATCGCTTCATGTTCAAAGACAAATGGTCCACGCTGGGCGTTATGGCATTTAAGGCATGATTCATTTTTCGCAGTCTCTCCCACAGCGCCTACTGTTANGATTTCTCCTCTATGCGGGTCATGACAATCAGCGCAACTCATCTTGCCTTCCATTACGGGATGCCTGAATGCAAGGTTAAATTCTCCCCGCTTATCAAGGTGGCAGTTAAAGCAGATTTCCGGAGATTTTCCGGGATTAATTATGTTGTTTTTACCGCCACCGTCCTTGACGTGGANGCTGCCCGGGCCATGGCAGGATTCGCAACCGTACTCAATAGCATTCTTTCCTTTTGCCTGCAGCTTTGCATGCGACGCAGTTTTAAAATCCCTTACATATTCATCATGGCAATCTGCACAAGCCTTTGTCCCTGCGTAGGTTGCGCCCGGAATAGATGGCGGNGCCATTACTGTTCTACTGACATTTGCGCAGGAAATAATGAAGAACGAAAAGGTGGTTAGCAAGCAGGCAGTTATCGCCGTTTTACAAATCCAAGGCGATTTGCAAACCCGTTTACCAAGCCTGCGGACACTCGTAGTCATTATTTTGTTTAGCATAGAATTGCAGTTTAAGTATTTCTGAATTGTTGCAAAAAGGCAAAACAGAATTTGCCATTATTTTAACATTTTTTGTGGTGAATTTGAGTTTTTCTAATGATTTTGATTATAAATGCATAAAATTCAAAGAATTCATACTAAAATAAGTTTATATAAGCAGAAATTGTATAATTCAGGAGAAAAAAGATTTTTAGCAAAACGAAAAATCTGTTTTGATATCAAAGCCGGAGATGAATCTAAGCAATCATATTAAGGACTTTGAGGGCTTTCTGCGGATTTGAGACCCTTAAAACGAGCAATCCTTTTTTAGAACCGGGCGAGGCTGCGCAGTAACAATATTCAATGTTTATCTTTGCGTCGCCGAGAACCTTTGCAATTCTGGCAAGTTCGCCGGATTTGTTTAGTCCTTCAATCAGCAGAACATCGTCTTCAACCACAAGCGTCCCCCGTTCCTCGAACAGTAACAGCGCTTTACGCGTGTCACTAACGACCATCCGCACGACGCTGTGGTCTATTGTGTCGCTGGTCATAAGGGCGAGTATATTTATGTTTTCTTCTGCCAACGCCTCACAGACGGCAGCAAGCATTCCGGGGCGATTTTCAAGAAAAATCGCCAGTTGTTTGGCTAATTGCATAATTTTCCTTTCACCAGAGAAACGATTTTTGTTCTGATATAAGTTGGTCTCCGCGCCACAACGTAACACGCCATGCAAGTAGTTTGCCTAATTGTTTGAAATTTTCGCCTGTGTAATAGAGGGTCGTCCAGTTGCCCCAGAATGTCTCTTTTTTAAGTGGTTTTTCAATTGTATAAATCTTTGCGCCGTTGTCTGCAGAACCACGCATTTCTACTTTTAATAAAAGACCCTGCGGTTTAAACGCCCGCCACTGTACGTCAAACCGCAAACCTGAGCATTTTTCCGGATGCCGCATTAAGAAGACTTGGTAAGCATCGCGATCGAACAGACTTGGAGAAACTGCGTGTTTGCCGTTTAAATCGAGGTAATGCGGCAGGACTTTTACAATTTTTGCATCTTCAGCGCNCGCTGTAAAAGTCAGGCTGAATAAACATGTCAGAACGATTGCCGCAATCTTAAACTTCATAACATTATGATAATAATCTTTTTATGATTATTTTACAAGAACTTAAACTATGTGGTTTGTTAAGCCGGCTACTGAAGACGTTCAAAATTGAAGTTTGTAAGGACTTTCAGCAAATCCAGTGCTCTTGCAAGCGATGGGTCGTGGATAATTTGGATTTGCTGTTGCGGTTTGGTTGTTTTTTCGAGTGCTGAAGAATCGGCAGGGTTATCAATCCCTTCTTTCTTCATGCGGACAAGTTCCGCCTCATTAAGTTTACGGAGGGTTGATTTTCCGCTAGCTGATAAATCACCGGAAAGTCTTTTAGGTAGCTTATACGGATTATCAATAAACTCGCGTTCCTCATCCAGACTTACATCAACACTAATATCCGGAACAATCCCGTTTGTTGAGATGGTCAGGTTTTCACCGAGACTTATTGTTCCAACCGCAATTTTCAGAGTCTGTCCGGTGGAAAGTTTAAAATCTTCAAATGAATACGCGTTACCCGAGGTTTTTGAGCCGATCAAAACTGCGAGTTTGTTCTGGCGAAGGATTTCTGCAATAACCTCCGCGGCGCATGCGGTTTCTTTATTTATCAGGACCGTAGTGGGAAGTTTGACTGATTTTTCCTTCTTTTTTGATTTAAATTCCCGGTTCCCTATGGAAAAGAGCGTTTTCTCCCCTTCGAAGAACAAATCGAGTAACTCCGCACAGGCAGAGTAGTCATTACCGCTTGCAAACCGCAGGTCAATGATTATGCCTTTTATGGTGTTCGATTTTTCCAGTTCGGAGAATGCCTTTTGGAATTCACCAGAAAGATTACCGCTTACATGCTGGATGTGAAAATAAGCATAGTTTGTTTCCAGAATTACGGTTTTTTTAATTGGATTAATCGGCGACGACGGTTTTTCCGCTGAAACTATCTGAACAAGATTTGAATACTTGTTTAAGATTCCTTCCAGAGCCGCCTGTTCGATCTGTTCCGGTTTGACTATGGATAATTTGCTCTTAATTAAGTCAACAACTTCATTCAGCTTTGGTGTTTGTTCTGCCGCAAAGGTTGTAAATGCGGACAGAACAATAAGAAACACTACCCGCATTATCAGATTAAATATCGCCATAGTTTAATATTCTCCTAACAGGAATTTTTTTCCATTTAAATTTTTTTCAAAGCCTTTGCGCCGATATCGCGCCTGTAAAAAGCCCCTTCAAAACGGATTTTTTCCACAGCGGCGTAAGCAATATTTCTTGCTTCTTCCAGAGTTTTGCCTGTTGCTGTAACTCCAAGGACACGACCGCCGTTTGTATAGAGTTTACCGTCTTTGGAAATTGTGCCGGCATGAAAGACCTTTACCGACGGGTCTGATTCGGCAAGTTCAATACCAGTAATTTCCTTTCCTTTCTCGTATTTTCCGGGATAACCAGCAGAAGCCATGATAACACATACTGAAGCGCCTTGTTTCCAGCGCAACTGATGTTTATCCAGCGAGCCTTCAACGCAGGCAAGCATAAGTTCGAGCAGGTCGTTTTCAAGCAGGGTCAGATAAACCTGAGTTTCTGGGTCGCCGAACCGAGAGTTGAATTCGAGGACTTTTGGACCGGATTTTGTTACCATGATTCCGGGATAAAGGATGCCCCGGTAGTCAATGCATTCCTCATGACAGCCATGCAGCCAGCGGTCTATTATTAATTTTTTTGCAAGCGCCATCCCTATTTCGTCCAAAAACGGTGTCGGGCAGTATGTTCCCATGCCGCCGGTATTCGGACCATTGTCATCGTCGTAAGCGCGTTTATGATCTTGCGATGTCGGGAAGAGTAGGGCGGTTTTGCCGTCGCACAGCGCATGCAGGGAAATTTCCATTCCTTCAAGGAGTTCCTGAATGACAATCTTTGAGCCGCTCTCGCCGAATGCGCGTTTTACGAGCATTTCTTCAATTGCGCCGTCTGCCATTGCCATATCTTTGCAGACTATTACGCCTTTGCCGAGCGCGAGACCATCTGCTTTAATGGCGCATTTTCCACCGAGCGATGCGGCGTAACGGGAGGCGGCTGTGAAGTCTGTAAACACCTCGCCCTTTGCAGTTGGAATCCCGTATTTTTCCATAAACTTTTGTGCGAACGCCTTTGAGGCTTCGAATTGAGCTGCCTTTTTGTTTGGTCCCCAGATTTTCAACCCGTGTTGCTGGAATAAATCCACTACGCCCATGGCGAGGGGATTATCCGGACCAACCACTGTAAGATCAGGTTTATTGGCAAGGGCAAATTCGAGTAATTTCGGAAGGTCTTCCGCCCCTATATTTACGCACTGGACTAACTCTGAATTTTTTGCGAGACGCTCAGAGGCAATACCCGCATTGCCCGGCGCGCACCACATTTTTGTAACATGCGGCGATTGCGCCAGTTTCCATACAATTGCGTGTTCCCGTCCGCCCGAACCAATTACAAGAACTTTCATTTAACCTTCTATTTTTCAGATTTTTATAAGAAAACTCAAACAATTATCGCATTGCCCTTGCGATGGAGTTCCACCAAAGGTCATGAAGCCTGTTTAAATCCCAGCAGAATTCTCCAAAATCGGTCTTAATTTTGAGCGTATTACCACCGACTTTCCCGATAATTGCAGCCGGGTAATTAAATATTTTAGCCTGCTCGAGCACCTTTCCTGCATAATAATCCGGCGTGGTTATAACCACCCTATTCTGGGTTTCGCCGAATAGCAGGGCATCCGGCAGGACTTTTTCGGGTTCAATTGAAAACTGTTTTAAAACTTCGCTCGTTAGATTGATGTCCGCCCCTATTAAACGCGGGGTATGCCTTGCAATCTGTTGACTTATGCAGCATTCGGCAATGCAGACGGCAAGACCGCCTTCGCTGCAATCGTGCGCGCTTTTTACTGAACCACCCCGGATAAGCGCGAGCAATGTTTCAACCAACAACGCCGCATTTCCGAGGTCACAACGCGGAGGCAAACCGTTTTTTACACCATAAATGGCTTTCAGATAGGCGCTACCGCCAAGACCCTGCAACGGGTCTTCTATGTCCACCGGAACCCCCAGCAGGATTATGGTGTCACCTTCGTCCTTAAACCATTGGGTTGTTATGTGGCTTTTGTCTTCAATTAAACCAACCATTCCGATTGTAGGGGTTGGGTCAATTGGACCTGCCGGACTCTGGTTGTAAAGGCTGCAATTGCCCCCTGTAATCGGTGTATTCAATGCCCGGCAGGCATCGCCAATTCCGCGGACACTTTCTTTTAATTGCCAGAAAAGTTCGGGATTATATGGATTTCCAAAGTTCAGATTGTCGGTAACACCAAGCGGCGTTGCGCCTGAGCAGGCAAGGTTTCGCGCGGCTTCCGCAACAGCAATTTTCGCACCTTCATAAGGGTCAAGATAAACATAGGCGCCATTGCAATCGGATGTTACCGCTATGAATTTGTCCGGAATTTTATCGTTCGGAACTTTTGTCGCCCCGCCGGGTGTTACATCTTCTGGGTCTGGTGGTAGACAGTCTGCTTTGATGCGGATGACTGCCGCGTCCGAACCCGGATAAACTACGGTATTGTTTCTGACCATGTGGTCATATTGGCGGTAGACCCAGTTTTTGGATGCAATTGTCGGGAACGCCAACAGTGTTTCAAGTTGCTGAACTGGTTCAATCCTGCGCTGAATCTGGTCGAGCCTAAAGGCGCGCACATCTGCAATGTAAGCAGGTTCACGGGCTTCTCTTTGATATACAGGCGATTCATTTGCAATTTTGCATGCCGGAATGTCAGCCACAACATTTCCATTATATTTTACAACCATCCTGCCGGTGTCTGTAACATGACCGATTAATGAACACGGCAAATCCCATTTTTCGAAAATCTTCCTAACAATCTCTTCTTTTCCTTTGTGGACAATAATCAACATTCGTTCCTGAGATTCACTGAGCATTATTTCATAAGGGGTCATGTTCGGTGCGCGCTGGGGGACTTTTTGGAGTTCGATTTCTATTCCCGTGCCGGCTCTGGCAGCGGTTTCGCATGTTGAACATGTGAGACCTGCAGCCCCCATATCCTGAATGCCGGCAACAGCCCCTGTTGCAAGCAACTCAAGGCATGCCTCGCATACAAGTTTCTCCATGAAGGGGTCGCCGACCTGTACAGCGCCGCGTTGCTGTTCCGCAGATTCATCTGTGAGATCCTGCGAAGCAAATGCTGCCCCCGCAAGACCATCGCGTCCTGTGGCAGGTCCGACATAAAACACTGGATTCCCAATCCCACAGGCGCGTCCGCGAGCTATTTGGGAATGTTTCAGAACACCAAGGCAGAATACGTTCACGAGCGGATTCCCCTCGTAGGCTTTGTCGAAATAGACTTCGCCGGCAATTGTTGGTATGCCGAAACAATTTCCGTAATGCGCTATACCTGCCACAACGCCATTAAAAAGCCGTTTTACCTCTGGATTTGTTAATTCGCCAAAGCGAAGTGAATCCATGACACACACCGGGCGTGCCCCCATGGTAAAGATATCGCGGATGATTCCGCCTACACCTGTTGCGGCACCCTGAAATGGTTCGACGGCGCTCGGGTGGTTGTGGGATTCCATTTTAAAGGCGATTGCCAGACCGTCGCCGATATCAATAATCCCCGCATTTTCTTCTCCGGCTCCGACGAGGATCCGCGGAGATTTTGTAGGAAACGTTTTCAGCAAAGGTTTTGTGTTTTTATAGGAACAATGTTCGCTCCACATTACGGAAAAGATGCCAAGTTCCGTATATGTGGGTTCCCTTCCGAGAATGGCTTTAATCTGCTCGTATTCTTCGGGCGTCAGATTATGTTGTTTAACAAGTTCAGGAGTAATTTTTGGTTCGTTCATGTCAGGAAAAATCAAAAAGTTAAATTATTTATGACCTGCTTGGATTTTTTCCCCTGTCTTCTTCTGTTTTTCGGTCAATGAATAGATGATGCTGTGAAAAATTAATGCCCCGTCCTCGCTACCGAGGATTTTTTCGCATGCCCTTTCCGGGTGTGGCATCATTCCGGCAACGTTCCATGTTTCGTTGCAGATGCCGGCGATATTCANAAGCGAACCGTTCGGGTTAGCNTGTTCAGTCAGNTTACCGTCTTTGTCGCAATACTGGAATAGGATACGGTTTTGTTGTTTTAATTTCTGAATTGTTTCCGGGTCGGCATAATAGCAGCCCTCGCCGTGAGCGAT
>JGI24721J44947_10012421_pt1 | contig 10523 bp, 8 predicted proteins | sample YelNatPaOPGAMG01_FD_44947 | JGI IMG/M metagenome (IMG submission 44947) | reverse complement strand
CAGTACAAGTTCCCGCTGTGGGTCCCCACATACACCCGCCCTGCCGCCGCAATGGGCTCCACGCATGTGCTCAACCGCTCGTTCTGAAACCCCACAGCCCAGCGCAAACGGAACGGAGGAGCAACCCTCTCACGTGCGAACCCGGTGCGCAAGCTGTTCCCGCGCACAGTGGGCCACTCCGCGAAGGAAAAATCAGCGGCTAACAGCAAGAACCCAACACTGAAGAACAGTGCGACCAGCACAGCCCTTGCCCTGCGTCCAAACCCAGACCGGGCNTTGGGAACCTCTAAGCGATGTTTTTCAATCCAAACGGGCACGGCACNCACAGCGCTTTTATCCTGGGCCNGTTTTCTTGTCCGAAATGAACGCCTTGTAATACCTCTCGCGGAACTCAGCACCCTCTTTGGTGCTTGTAATACAGCGGTCCCAATCCAGCTCCGGGCGGTTGCCCAACTTCGTGCGAACCAGAGGCTTCCTGGTTAACTCTGCAGCAAGCTCCTTGAACCGCCTGCCCCAGGCTTTTTCCTTACCCTGGTCCGTGAAAAGGCCGGTTAGCTGGCTTACGTCTCCCGCCTCGGGATGGTCGTACATCCCCCAGTTCAGCCAGCCGCAAGCCAACCCTTTTGTCACTTCTATCAAACTCGAGCACCAATCTGCCTGGTCCTCCTCAGAAGCGGCTTTTGTTTTGCTTCCGCCCTGAGATACAGAGCCGCCCCCGTACCATCCGAACTCAGCAATAACCACCGGCTTTCCGGCACGCGCCACCTCGCGAACCACACTCTCCAGGTAAGCAAGATTGCGGTTCTTTTCCTCCTCGCTCTGGTACTGGTACATGCCGCGCTCGAGAGGGTAGAAATGTATCTCAAGGAAATCAAGGAAGCGCGCTTGACGCATCGGTGAAAAAGCGGCGTAGTGCCGTATCCCGGGAAGAAGCGCCGGCACCGACCACTGAATGAACCCAACCGTGACTAGAGCGTCCGGATCCGCGGATTTAATGGCCTCCACCTGGCGGCGGGTCCACTCATCGGCCACATCCTCGCGGAACCTCTGGTAATCCAAAAGAAGCCGATCCATTGGCTTATCTTCTGGCTTTGGAACAGGAGGATCATCTATACGGACGCTGTTCACGTCCATCCCCCATGCCGAAGCGGCTTTTTCCGCTGTGCCGTATTGCTTCTTCACCCACTGTTTCCAACGCTCCCGCATGGTCGGGTTATCCCATTCGACCTCGGGTTCGTTGCGCAGGTCATAGGCGAAGATGGTTTTAACACCTCTGTATCTCGCCGCAAACAAGCGCCAAAAAGCCTCCAAAGCCTGCAAAATCTCCTCACTGGCAATCCTGTCGCGCCGCGCCCACTCCGGCAGTCCCTCCCAATGATCCGGACCGGTTGGATGCACATACAGGCCGGCCTCGTCCGCCAGCTTCAAAAACTGATCGAACTTGCGCAGTCCGTCCTCAGATAGAACGCCGGGCTTTTCGTAAAACGAACCGAAAGATAGGAACACCCGAACGCAGTTTGCACCGTAGGACTTCAGTAGCTGAAAGTCCCTGCGCACGGCATCCGGATCGAACTGCTTCCACACCTGCGGCGCCCACCCTGTGCCTGGTCTGAAATAGTTAACGCCGAACGGCACAAAAGCTGAGCCGTCTTCCTTCACGAAACCGAGCTGATTTCGGGCCACGCGAATCTTCGGAAGTTTTGAGGCAAATAAAGGTTGCATGCGCTTACCCCCACTAACTTTTGGCGGCCTGGCATCTCCACCGCCGCGCTCTGCAAACGCCGGGTTCAAAGCAAACACGGCCCAGAAAGCAAGCACCACAGCGGCCAGCCGAGCCAACCGCCACACCCCAGCGTTCGGCGCACCGAAACCCGGCAGAAGGAGGCGCGTGGCCGAACGTTCTGCTGCTCCGATCATACCATTACCTTCCGGCTACGAAAGCACCACTTCCTGGCCAGTTTCGGCGCTGGTGAGCACCGCCTCCATCATTCTCTGCACTATGAGCCCGTGGCGAAGTGGCGCGTCGCAAGGTGTTCCGTCAAGAACGCATGATATAAAATGGTCCGCAGTTCCGTAGAATCCGTCAACCTCGGGAACGTTCGGGCGCTCATCCACCGGTTTGTTATCCACCGTGCGGTAAATGGTCAGCGGGCTCAATGTTGCGCCGGCTTCGGTCCCAAAAAGCTCTATTTGGAACTCCCCCGGCTGATGGCTTGCCCAATGGCTTTCCACCAAAATGGCAGAGCCGTCCGCAAAGCGTATCAGCCCTGCCCCGAAATCGTCCGCCTCAAAAGCCTTCACCAGCTCCGGCGGGGCGGGTGCAAAATCCCAATATCCAACACCGCGCGGCCCGAAGTACGCACCGGCAACACCCTCCACCCTAACCGGCTGAGGACACCCCATAATCCACCAGGTGGAGTCCAGCACATGCACTCCCATATCCCGGAAGGCGCCGCCGCCCTTGGTCACAAAATGCAGGCCCCAGTTCGGAATACCACTGCGCCTCACGCTCAAAGCCCGCGCGTAGTATATCTTGCCGAATCCACCGTCCCGCGCCATTTTACCCAAAAACTGCACACTCCCGCTGAAGCGCGTGGACAGCGACATCATATTCACAACGCCGGCCGCTTCCGCCGCTTGAACCAGCTTTTCGGCCGCCTCGGCATTGTCAGAAAGCGGCTTTGTCACCAAAACATGCTTTCCAGCCTCAACCGCCTTCAGCGCCATGGGAACGTGAAGCTGATTTCCAGTCCCAACGAATATTGCATCCACTTCCGGATCCGCGCACAAATCGTCGTAGTTGGTGTACATGCGGACGTCCTTGCCCAATTCCCGGGCGTAGTCCACCATCTTCTCCTCAACAATATCGCACAGCGCAACCACTTCTCCTCGCGGGTGCTTCTCGATGGCGTTGCCCTGAGCGCGGCCNATGCCCATACCAACAATCCCAAAACGAACTTTCTCCACCTTCAACCCTCCGATTCTGCAAACTGAGTTTCAAAAACCAGAGCAATCTCTTTTTATTCCCCGCTGTTAGCTTCCCCACCCACTTTGCCAAATCCTTCCCAAGGAACCAAAGCTTTGCTGGCAAAAACAAAGGACTCCGCGGCCACTGCGTGGTAGTAGTTATGGGATTACAAGATTGGCCGTTAAACTGCTAGCCATAGATATAGACGGAACACTACTGGACTCCGGAGGAAGCATTCCAGAAGCCAATCGGAAGGCTTTGGAATGCGCCCGCCAGCGAGGAGTCGTCATCGTTTTGGTAACCGGGCGCAGGTTCCACACCGCGGCGCCGATCGCCAGAGAGCTCAACCTTGATTCGCCGGTGGTCGCCTATAACGGCGCACTAATTCGCCACGCCCTCACTGGCAAGGTTCTCTACCATCAACCCCTTCTGCCAGAAGCCGCTGCGGCTGCGGCCGCGGTCATCCTCGAGCATAGGGTTGACCCTTTGCTGCACTTCGCCTTGGACGGACCCGAAGGGCGGGCCACCGTCGGCCTTTTCATAGACCCGGATGGCGATTGGATGCGCAAGTGGGTGCGGCGCAACAGAGAACTTGTTGATTTCGCGCCGGACCTCATCCACGCCGTTATTCGAAGACCCACCTGCCTTACTGCCGGCGCCTCGCCGGACCGGGCTTCGCGACTGGTATGCGACCTCCGGGAAAGGCTGGCCAACCTCCGTGTTTTCGAGACCCACTACCCGGACCAAAACCGAATATTCATCGATGTCCTGCACCCCGACTGCTCCAAAGCGGAGGCGGTTGCCAAGATCGCCAAAGACCTCGGCATATCGCCAAGCGAGGTGATGGCCGTCGGAGATAACCACAACGACCTCCCCCTCCTCGAGGCGGTTGGCACTCCGGTTGTTATGGGCAACGCCCCAGAAAGCCTGAAACAGCTCGGATTCCACGTAACAGATTCAAACGACGACGCTGGCTTGGCCAAAGCCATCAACGCATTTCTGTAAATCTCAAACCCGGAAAATTCAGAAAGGAGACACGCATGGCAGACAAACTGAGAGTTGGCTTCATCGGATGCGGCAGACCTTGGAGAACAGAAGGCGCAACCGGTTTCGGCATGGCGTATGCCCACGCCGACGGTTACGCCGACATTCCCGACGTGGAACTTGCGGCCTGCGCAGACATCGTGGAGGAGAACGCCAAAGCGTTGCAGAAAAGAACAAAGTGCCTGCAGTTTACACCAACTACCACGAGATGCTGAGCAAAGAAAAGCTGGATATCGTCAGCATCTGCACGTGGCCCCATCTACACGCTACCATGGTGATCGACTCCGCCCGGGCCGGGGTCAAGGCCATCCACTGCGAAAAACCCATGGCACCAACTTGGGGCGAATCCCTGCAGATGGCCCGCTTCTGCGAGGAACGCGGCGTGCAACTCACCTTCAACCACCAAAGGCGCTTCCTAGAACCCTTCCAGCGCGCGAAGCAGCTCCTCAAGGAGGGTGCGATCGGAGAGTTGAAGCGCATCGAGGGCGCCTGCGCAGACATTTTCGACTGGGGCACCCACTGGTTGGACATGTTCTTCTTCTACAACGATGAAACGCCTCCGGAATGGGTCATCGGACAAATCGACTCGCGCAGAGAGCACAAGGTGTTCGGCGTTCCACTGGAAAACCAAGCAATCTGCGACTTCCAGTTCGCCAACGGTGTGCGCGGCCTCCTGTTCACAGGCGCCGGGTCGGATGTGGGCTTTGCGAACCGCCTTATAGGTTCCAAAGGCATTATCGAAATCCACTGGGATCAGCCAGTTCTCCGCCTGATGAACGAGAAAGCCGCCGGTTGGCAAATAATCGAGACTAAAGAGGGCCTGCACGACCACGTGGCCATAAAGCGGGCGATTGCAGACCTGGTTGATGCCCTCAGAACCGGTCGCGAGCCGGAGCTGTCTGCGCGCAGGGCATTGCACGCCACCGAAGTCATCTTCGCCACCTACGAATCCAGCCGCAGACGCGGGCGCGTGGACATGCCCCTGGATGTGTACGACTCCGCCTTCATCACTATGCTGAACGAAGGCGTTATAGGCCCCAAAGCCTCGAAATCCTAAATTCAGCGCCACCAGATGAACCAAAAAGCGAGGCTGTTCCTTTACGCCGGGAACAGCCTCGCTGAAAAGCACCTGACGGTCTGCCGGCCGTCACTCTAAGAACACTGGCTGTGTCCACGCGTACCCACCGTTGGATGAGAATATGCGCGCCCGCACATATCCCTCATCCCCGCGTATATCATAATGAACATCCGTACCGTACTTCTCAGCCAGCACTTTGCCTCCGCGTCCTATAAACGTGGTGGTGTACCGGAAGTCGTCCACCTGCTCTATTCTCAGNGAAATGCGGCNGTTGGTTACCTCGTAAGCACTAAGCGATATTTCCGACGAAGCGTAGAACCTTCCTTCCTCAAGCGCAGATAGCACTGCCTCCGCCGTTAGCTCCGGAACCCAAACGTCAACCCAACCTCTTCCAGGCGGTGAAACGCGTCCCCAAAACTCTCGTGCAAAATGGTGCGAGTCGTCCGCCGCCACCCCGTAGATGCGCATGCCCTGGGTCAAAAGATTGTCCCAAATCTCCTCCACAGACAGCATCCCGCCAGCTCCAAAGTTATTGCAGTCGGTGCCAGCGTTGTAAATCTCCAAAAGGCGGCATCCGGTAAGTTCAGCCATCTGAACATGCGTGAAAGCCCAGCACCAATTCGGATGGTTCACCTGGGGCACACCGCCGAAATCTCTGGTTGCATCCACTTCTTTCTGAAGGGTTTCCGCAATGGTTTTGCCGGGCGTACATTTGGGCATTTCCTGAACGTTGAGGGCGTTAACATGCACCGGCTTGTCCTCCGAATTGAGGCTGATTTCACAGCCGGGGATGACCAGAAACTCCGGGGTGCTCAATCCGGAAACATCCGCAATCCTGTTGTGGTCGGTTATCACCACGAAATGATAGCCGTGGGATTTGTACCAAGCAACCGCATCCTCAACAGGAACGTCGCCGTCGCTTACTGTGGTGTGCGTATGCGTGTTTCCACGGCATCTGAGATAAGATGACATCATCTCCTCCAAAATTCGAAAATTGCTACTTGCTCAGAGTCAAACTTGGGAGCCTCAAGAAACTATTTGACTACACCGATTATTCCTTCGACNGCAAACGGTTACTCCCTGCGCCTAACCCAAGAGGCTTTTGGTGTTCAGTGCGCATCTGCTGGTTTGTAAGAACTTCTTGGCCGCGGGGAAGCGTTTTGGTACAACGGTTGCAGGAAACCGAATAATAAGGGGAAGGCTCATAGAGAGTGAGGGAGCGCGTCCTGGCGATCTTTCCAGCCCTATGTTCGGAGTGGAAAGACCGGGGGAGCAGGACAACGCTCCCTCTCCATAGTATTTTACCATATATCCACCAGCGTTCCGAACCGCTGATCCTCCCTCACGAACATATTACGTACTAAAAATGGCAGATGGCCCCAATCCTTGGCAACCCCGGCAGAAATTCCACTTCAACCGCCGCATATCTGCAGGACAGCGCCGCGTGCCGTTGAAACTGTTCACAGATTGACAAAATTCGGATACTGGAGGGCAAACTCATGCCAATGGACTACCGCGGTCAACTGGCATTCCTTGAAGACAGTTTATCCGAACGCGGCATCGATATTGCCGGTGTGAAAGAGCGTCTGAAAAAACAGCAGATTGAAACGCCATCCTGGGGATATGCGGATTCCGGCACCCGCTTCGGAGTGTTTTACCAGCCCGGCGCCGCCGTCACCATACAAGAAAAGCTCGAAGACGCGGCGCAGGTTCACAAATTCACCGGAATCGCCCCAAGCGTTGCACTGCACGTGCTCTGGGACCTTACTGGAGATCCAGACGAAGTCAAAGCCTGCGCAGAATCACTCGGAATGAGAATCGGCTCAATAAACCCAAACGTTTTCCAAGATCAGGATTACAAACTCGGCTCTGTTACCAACGAGAACCCACAAATACGAAAAAAGGCCCTTCAGCACATTTTGGACAGCATAGATTTGGGGCGCAGGCTCGGCTCAAAGGTCCTCAGCCTTTGGTTTGCCGACGGAACAAACTACCCGGGCCAGGGTGACTTTAGAAGGCGCAAAGCTTGGCTTACAGAAGCGCTTCAAACTGCCCACAACGCCATGCCGGAAGACATGGTTATGCTGATTGAGTACAAATTCTTCGAGCCCGGATTCTACCACACCGACATAGCAGATTGGGGAATGGCCGCCGCCTTTGCAAGGGCCGCCGGCCCCAGGGCGAAAGTCCTTGTTGACCTCGGCCACCACGCTCCTTCAACCAACATCGAGCACATTGTGGCCTTCTTGCTTGACGAGCGTATGCTGGGCGGATTCCACTTCAACAACCGAAAGTACGGAGATGACGATCTCACGGTTGGCTCAATCAACCCTTACGAGCTTTTCCTCATCTACTGCGAGCTGGCAGCGGCGGAAACAGAGCCAAACGCCCCCAAAATCGAGTATATGGTGGACCAAAGCGCCAACCTTAAACCGAAAATCGAAGACATGATACAAACCATCTTGGCGCTTCAAACTGCCTACTGCAAAGCGCTGATTGTCGATAGGAAGACCCTGAGGCAAGCCCAACAGGACGGCGACATAGTAACCGCCGAGCGGGTGCTTCAGGAAGCCTTCTTCACAGATGTGGAGCCGCTTCTAAAGGCCGTTCGCGAGGAGATGGGCATCGACCCGGATCCGCTGACCGCATTCCGCAAAAGCGGATACTTGGAAAAAATATCCCGCGAGCGGGGCATAAGGCGCGGTTCCGGCGGGTTGGGGCAGAGCTGAATACCAGCAAAAGTCCCCTCAAACCAAAAGGGGCGCACCTCGCGAAGGAGGGCGCCCCTTTGCACCCCTAAACCGGCGGAACCTCAAAACGGCGGTGCCGGGGGAACAACCCCACCGCCAACAGCCGCCGCAACCAATCCGCCTCCTCCAACATTCGCCGCGATGCCGGTCGCTATTGCCGCAAGCATGAACAGAAATCCACGCGAGATTCCGCGCCGGGCCGGCTTCTTGGCTGCCTTTGCCGCCGCATCTGCCTGAGACAGCGCCTGTGTTACCCTTTCCTTAAGCGCGTCCGGCGTAATCCCAGCGATGGCCGCAGCCGCCTTCAAACCGGCATCATCCGCGGCTTCAACTATGAGCGCCTCCTGGGTGCCAACCGTAGGCTGGGGCTTGGACATGCCGCTTACACCGACTGTGCGCCTCGCGTTTGGATTGGCGGGATCCACAACCGTTAGAGACAGACTTATTTCGGCTCTGTTGGCGGAAGCATCGTACCGATACTCTGATACCGCTCCGGCCACTATTATAGGGTTGCCAAACTCCCTGGCGATTTTAAAGACCGTCTCATCAGAGTAAGGGAACGTAGTAAGCTCTTCCTGCTTCAGCCGCTGTTCTCTAACCGCGCGCTGTAGCGTCGGGCAACTTGGATCCGGAGCCACAGCCTCAAATACCCCGGTTTTCGCAAGCCACGCTTTCAGAGCTGTCCACGCCGCCGCTGGCACGCCCTCCACCCTCTGGGTTACCTCTGGCTCCCAACCGAGTGGGAACACCAGCACCGGCTGCCGCTCGTACGCCGGCACCATGGGCATTGTGGGCGCACCTCCGCCAGCCGACTGCGATGCCGCCCCGCACGGCACTGCCGCCGACAGCCCAACCGATACTGCCGTTAGGCAAGCCAAAACCCGCATCATCCGCTTTGCCGAAGCTCTCATTCGGTCCTCTCCTCCTTACTTCAACTAGCCGGGTATGGTGAACATCGCCGGCAGGCTGTACGCCCAACCAACGGCCGCGTCGTTGCGGTTCCTTGCACCAACGCGCCAGTACAGCACGTTGCCCTGGTTTGTTCGGCGCAGCTTCGAGATATCCTGATTTGCCAGAGTTTGCCCGCCAGTGGCATCTGTTCCAAACCGAATTACCGGACCGAGAGTGAGCTTGCTGCGGAAATCAGGGTTGTCGGCCACCTCAACAATGTACTCGTTGGCTCCTGCCCGTCCGTCCCACTGGAACGTCACACTGGTGATGTCAGCCACCAAAGCGCCGTTCACCGGGCTGGTAGCCTCAGGAGGCGCAATAGCAGTCACCGGACCGTACCAAAGGATCGGTGTCACCTCAATTCTCGCACCGGAAATCGTGGTTCCTGTGCCGGTTGTACCGGTTTGCCCAGTGCCTATGGTACCGGTACCGATGCCTCCTATCCCCGTTACGCCGCCACCGGCTTGCTGTGTGATGTCAGGACGGAGGTAAGCCATCCTCACAGAATAGCGGTAGGTGCGCCCGGGCACAATCCCAGGAACCCCGGTGTAAGATGTTTGGGTGGCGGTTCCAGTTCCCGTACCGGTGCCCGTGCCTGTTCCTGTTCCGGTTCCCGTTCCCGTGCCGGTACCGGTTCCAGTGCCGGTTCCAGTATCCGTTGTGGGCCTCGGGAATGGCTGGCTGGTGGGTCCGGAGAAGTTCGTGGGCTCGGTCACAGTCACATCGCGGGCTTCCGGAGTATCTATGAACTCCCTAGCTCCGCGGTCAACCACACCAACCGGCTCCCAATAGGTACCGTCCGAGCGGTATATCTGGAACTCTAGAATATCTGTCAGGCGCACGTTGTTCGGCACATCCCACGTAACTCGGATGCTTGCAGTGCCCAACTCCGGAGGTCCGTAGCTAACACTGGTGGCAACCCTGCCGGACTTGCTTCTCCCCTTAAATATCAAACCGAGCAGGACTGCTCCAGCAATAGCGGTCGCCGCGGAACCTATTCCCTTGGCCTTCTTTTTGGTAGGCGCTGGCGCAACGGTGCGCTGATCGCCAGCCGGCGTCTTCACAACGGTTATCTGCGGATCAGGGGGCATCTTGAAAATGGCCTGCACCTTGTCTTCCGGCCGAATTCCCTTTGTTTGCTCCACCATCACGGCGGTAGAACGCATCGCTTCAACGCGCACCACGCGGATCCGTCCAACTTGCTCACCGCCGCGGAGTACGATGAACTCCTGTCCCACGGAAACGCCAGCGTTTGCGCCGATGTTAAGCAGCATTTCCAGCGTGCCACCAGGAGTTACCGCTGTGTTGAGAACCGTACCGCGCGGCAGGGACTGCTGAGACATCCTCGTAACGCCAGAGAACGCCGCCTTCCTTATGGCTTCGTTCACCAAGGGATCTGGGTCCCCCGTATAACCGGGCCGGTAACCGCTCACCCCGATTTCGGACGCGCCGTTTATAAGCTCGCCAGACGCCACGTCGCGCATCTCAATCACAAGGCCAACCTGGGCACGTTTGGGCGCATCCGTGATAACCACCGCTGTTACGCGGCCGGTAACGATAGCGTCAGCCCCAAGCGCACGGCCCAGCTTCCGTATGCCGGTCACGTCCAACGGAGGGGTAAGCCCTTCCTCAACCATTGCTTTGGCAACGGCATCGGAGCGCAGTACATCCCAATTCTCGGTCTCCTCCATCGACTGAGCGACCGCCGCCGCAGCATTGCGACCAAGCACCG
>JGI24721J44947_10012417_pt1 | contig 10525 bp, 8 predicted proteins | sample YelNatPaOPGAMG01_FD_44947 | JGI IMG/M metagenome (IMG submission 44947) | reverse complement strand
TCAGTGAGAAGGACGCGAAGGAGTTGGACAGAAGTTGCTGTGTCATCGGTTATGCCGATCCGTTTTCCATGAAGTTCACGCCATGGGAATTTTGAAAATAANAGAACGCTCCGGGCTTTGTTNTTTACCGCTATGCCGTAGGGGAGTCGCTCAAGTAAGTCTGGCATCGAAAGATAGTCTGAGAAACTAATTGGTCCAGCGTCAACGAACCCGGATCGAAACAGAGCTCCCATGCGACGTGGTGTCATAGGGATTAAGTGGAATCGTGGTGCTGAGAAAAAAGCATAAAAGGGCTCGGAGTTCAGATATGGGAATTTGCCGACAATATGGCGTGTTGGCTGAGGATGTCTGTGTAAATGTGTCTGCTTTACTGGTGGAGCAGCGTGGATAGCAATTGGGTTGTAAAAAATATCCCGCTCAACTGGAATTTTGCCAGCATTGTGAATGAGTCCGATGATTTGCTCCTTTGCAAGCTTCATTGGAGTTACAGCACCAGCATCGTGGGCAATATGTTCTTCACCGATTGTCCCATCAATGTCATCGGCTCCGAAGTTCAGTGCTACTGAGGCAATTTCTTCTGTAAGCATCACCCAGTACGCTTTGATATGAGGAAAATTGTCGAGCATCAGGCGTGAGATAGCGATCGTTTTCAAATCGTCGATTGCTGAGGTAAACCGAGTTGCGATCCCTGTTTTCCCTGGTTGGAAAGCCAGCGGAATGAATGTAAGAAAGCCCCCGGTCTCATCCTGAAGCTCGCGCAGCTTCATCATGTGCCTGAGGCGCTCCTCATATGTTTCTATATGCCCATAGAGTAGCGTAGCGTTTGTTGGTATGCCGAGGCGATGTGCTGTGCGGTGAATGTGTAGCCAACGCATTGCACCGATTTTCTGGTTAAAAAGTCTTCGGCGCACACGTTCAGAAAAAACCTCTGCGCCGCCACCCGGCATCGTACGCAAGCCTGCTTCCTTAAGTTGCAATAGAACCTCCTCTATGGACATCTTGAATTTCTTGGAGAAGAAATCTATCTCAACAGCAGTCCACGCTTTGATGTCGATGTTTGGGAAGCGAGCTTTGATCTGCCGCATCATCTCGATGTAAAACTCCCACGGCAAGTCTGGATGAAGACCACCTGTGATGTGAACTTCATGCAATTCTGGGGACAGTTTCGAGAGAATTTGTTCAATTGTCATCTGATACGCATTAGGATTGTTTTTCTTCACTGCGAAGTCACAGAACTTACAAGAAAGCACGCAGATGTTCGTTGGCTCTATTTTGCGNTTGAGAACAAAGTACACGGCNTCCCCGTTTTTCGCATATTGCACTGTCTGTGCCATCTTGCCAATGGAAATTAGATCCCGTGAATTATAAAGGGTGAGCCCGTCTTCGAGCGTAAGACGCTCCCCTCGCTGAATCTTCTCCCAGATTGGTATGAGTGAATGGTCATGGAAATTTATATCGTTTGTTGGTTTCATGCTGTGTGGCTTTCGATCTTGAGTGAATTCCATTTTTCATCGACTTTCTTAATGATTTCCTCTGACATTGTAAGTGGTTCAGGATAGCCTTTCTTCCAGGTCCCATCAATTCCCATTGGACCGTAGTAAACAGGCGCAATGCCTACTAGTGCCTGGTGGCTGAAAAGGACGTCGCGCTCGCCGTCAAATCGTGTGAAGATTCCCCAAATCAGCTCCTCATCTTGATGGATATTCACATCCGGACTTACAGCAGCGATTATTTTGAGTGTGGAGAGCATCTTTTCTCTTAGCAATTGTCTCAACACAGCTCGTCCAGCTGATTTGACTGTTACAACCAACAATGATTCCTCAAGAAGGTTCCAGTCAAGTATGCGTCTATCAATCGATCGCAAGCGCTGCAGACTGAGCAAGTGAGTTATCCGTTTCGACGTTCTTTTTCCTGGAGAGGCTCCATCTTTCTTATGTTTCGCGGTTCTGTAAGGCTTCTTTGTGGCGTCGAGGATTATTTTACTCCCCAAGTTCATCTTGAGGCTTGTGAAGTCGAGTGTATCAAGAGGGACTTTCGGGATCAGGATGAAGTCCTCATGAGGGTCGAACCAATCCCGGATTTCTCTCAGCACTGCGTGGAAATCTCTGACATCAATCTCCCCGCTGACTGTGATGACACATTTGGTAAGCGAAAGTTGTCCTTCTCCAACAATGGATAGGGCTGTCTTCATGGCTTCCTTCTGATATCGTTCGTCGACTGAAACTATAAGCAAGTTGTGGAAGCCAGCCTCATAGTACGCCCAGAGGTTTTTGATCTCAGGATGAAGGAGCCGGATCAGCGGGCTGAGAATTTCTTGCGCAGCATTTCCGAGGTATTTATCCTCCATCGGGGGTTTTCCAACGACGGTCGCTGCATAAATTGGATTTTTCCTGTGCGCCATTGTCTTGATGTGGAACACCGGGAACTCAGCAGCGGAGGAATAGTGTCCGAAATGATCGCCGAATGGACCTTCGCGCCTTCGTTCAAAGGGAGACACATACCCTTCAAGGATGATCTCGGCTTCAGCGGGAACATCAAGCGGGACTGTTTTTGCACGTGTGATCCGGGTTCGGTCACCGCGAAGAAAACCAGCAAAACCCATCTCATCGATCCCTTCGGGCAAGGGGGCTACAGTTGCCAGAAGGAGTGCAGGATCGGTGCCAATTGCAACAGCGACAGGTAGAGGCTGATTGTTTTTTTCTGCTTTTGCGTAGTGAAAGCCTCCGCCTTTCTGAATCTGCCAGTGCATGCCTGTTGTTGTTTCGTCAAATATCTGCATGCGGTACATACCGACGTTTCGCCGGTGCGTCAAAGGGTCTTCAGTAATCACCTGGGGAAGAGTGATAAATTTGCCTCCATCTTCTGGCCAGCATTTCAGAATAGGTAACAAGCTGAGCGAAGGAGGTTCAATTACCTCATAGCTTGGAGCACGCCGGCTCCGCTCTTGCCGAAATGCAAGTGCACGTCTAACAACGGCAAGGTTCCCCAGGGAAATCTTCGGAGAAAAGGAGATAAGTTGTTCAGCGAATCCGATGAGTTTTTGCCCGAGTTCGTAAGGATGAATTCCAAGTGCAAGCTCTATTCTTCGCTCCGTGCCAAGAATATTCATCACCAGTGGAATTGTTGATCCAACCGGATTATCGAAGAACAATGCAGGTCCGTTATGGCGGAGCGAGCGTATGGAGATCTCTGTTGCTTCAAGAACAGGATCGATTGGTGCAGTGATGTGGAGCAACTCTCTTTCTTGTTCGAGGAATATGAGGAATTCTCTAAGGGAGTGAAATGGTGTACTGTGCCGCTTACTCATTCGAGTCTCTCTGCATTCCAGCCGGGGGTTTCTCTAAGTCCGAGAACTCCAAGCACTTTGTCCGCAAACGATCGTGCAAGGTCTTCAATTGTTTTTGGATGTTCATACATAGGTGGTGAAATTGGCATGATGACTGCGCCCTCGTGGGAAAGCTGCGTAGCGTTTTCCAGCACAATTGTTGACAGCGGTGTTTCACGCAAGCAAAGAATTAGCTTGCGACGTTCTTTCATAGCTACACTTGCAATGCGTGTGATCAGTGTGTCGGCTATTCCGCTGGCAATTTTTCCGAGGGTCGAAATCGAACATGGGATGACCACGAACGCATCAAAGTAATTTGACCCTGAGGAAAACGGTGCCGAGAGGTCAGAATCCTGAAATGTCCTCTTCACATGCGAAGCGAGATCCATTTCGCTGAGCCCTGTTTCGTCTTTGAGGACAGCCTTTCCCCATTTGCTGATGATCAAATACTTTTCCGCTGGTGCCCTCTTGAGGAACTCAACACCAAAGAGAGCTCCTGAAGNNCCAGTGATAGCAACGATNATTCTCATCCAAAAATTCCTGCCAATACCATTCCAAACACGACAAACCCTTCCACAGCATTGATCTTGAAAAAGGCTAGTTCAACATCGTTCGATTTTTTCTGCTCGAGGTAAAGCAGGACTCCGCTGAGCACGAGAAATGGTAGAGCAATGGACGAATAAAGAGAGGTGAAAAACAATGCAACGAGGGAACCGAACGCAGCGGCATGAAGCAGGGCAGATATCTGGAGTGCTTTTTTCTTCCCGAAAATTGCAGGGATTGAGTGGAGATGATGTAATCGATCGAATTCCTCGTCGAGCGTTGCGTAGATTATGTCGAATCCGGTTACCCAGAAAAGTGTGAACAGCGAGAGATAGATCGCTGGTGTTGCTCCCTGGAGGGATGGTCTAATAGCGAACCAGCCTCCCATTGGACCTAAAGCATCAGCTATTCCCACTCCGAAGTGAGAGAACAACGTAAATCGCTTCATGTATGGATAAATTCCAAAGACCAAAATTGGGATCGGGGAAATGATTAGACAAAATGTTGAAAGAAGAGCTGCGGAGCCGAAGTAAAAAATTGCTCCAGTGAGCAGTACTCCATATGCCTCGTGAATTGTCATTCGCCCAGAAGGAAGTTCGCGGGTGGCTGTGCGTGGATTGAGGCGATCGATCTCACGATCGATAATGCGATTGAGCGCAAAAGCAATTGTTCGTGCCCCTGATGCTGCGCTCAGGATGAGAAGGATTTGTGCAACGGTTAGAATTCCTTTCGCAGCGATGAATGCCCCTGCGTAGATAAGGGGCAAAGCAAATAACGTGTGCTCGATTTTAATAAATCTGAAAAAACGGTTCAAGCAATTACCCTGTTGACTGAGATAGTGAGTGAAAACAGTAATAATTTAGCATCATCCCCTGTGAGACGCAAACTTATAAACAGACTCGCACTTGAGTTGATTGTTCATCTCATTTACGTTGCTCGCTTTTTCACTCGGTAGAAAAGAAATACACCTACAACGTAAAGAACAACTGTTCCAGCACCGGAGATAATTTCTGTTTCAGAACTTACTACCCCCATGGTAGGCAAATAGGCTGATGGTGGCGCTGCAAAAAATATGAACACCGACGAGAGCGCACCGAGGATCGCATACACTCCACTCAGTCGCTCTCGCTGATGTGGGTCTTGAACGCTTGACCTCAGCACGAGGTACGCACCAAGGAGTAAGAAAATTGCTATCGAACCGCAAGGAAGGTGTTCAAGCCNCGAAGTTTTCTTAGTGGTGANAGTCAAAACAAGTGAAATGAGGCTTGCCAATGCTCCGCTCAAGGCAACAAGTTTGAGGCCATGAGTTTTCGGGAGTTGATTTTTGTTCTGCAGAATAATGAATGATCCAATTCCGAGGTGAATGAGTGACGCAGCTCCCCACATTTCCAGAACGAGTGCTGCTGTCAAAAAGGCAATTGCCATAGGTGCTTACCTCAGTGGCGGCATCAGGACATGCCCCGAACTCGCAGCGGGAAATTCAATTTGAAGAATTTCGCAAAGCGTCGGAGCAATATCTGTTGGTGAACTTGGCGTAGTGAATATGCCATTTTTGATTCCTTTTCCGAAAAAGAGAAGCGGTACGTGAGTATCGTAGCTATAGGGTGCACCATGAGTTGTCCCTGTGGCACCGTACGAGAAAAAAGTGAATGGCTCGGTGACAATAATTACATCTCCTGAGCGCCTTGGATGAAAGCCTTCGAGCACATGCTTACCAATGTCTCCAGCCACTTCGCCACGTAGAAGCTGCGTGCGAGTGTATGCAGCATGAATGCCTGGTTGTTCCATCGCCGCACGGGCAACAGCGTTCTCCACAGCCTCCCCCTTCAGGTGAAGCTTATGGATGAGATCGTAATTTAAGTATACCGATTCATTGGAAAACGCCTGGATCACGTTTTCACCGATGTCAAGGATNTCTTTCACTCTTNCCACCACGCTTTCTTCAAACGATTTCCTCACCAGTCGTTCCGCATCGAGTCCGTGTGAAGAGGCATATTCGGGATTTGGCGCAACGCCGTGATCAGCTGTTAAGACAAGTAGCACTTCTCCTTTGCCAAATTTCTTATCGAGGTAGTGGAAAAATCCTGCAAGCTGTCGGTCAAGCCTGAGCGTTATGTCCTCAACTTCCTGACTGTAGGGACCGAAGGTNTGCCCTACNTAGTCATTGGATGAGAAACTCACTGTAAGCAAATCTGTGACACCGCGCATCCCGAGTTTTTCTTCTTCGATAACTTTCTTCGCAAGCTCGATGGTAAATTCATTTGCGAACGGCGACGTGAGGAACGCATTGTATGCTTTATTGCCGGCTAACTTTGTGATCAAATGCGGAAATGTTGATCGATTATCGCCCGGAAAAAGCCCTTCACCCAATCCGCTGTCGGGCGCTGTCCGTTCGTATGCTGATTCCGGAAGAAGTTTCCGCCACTCCTTGCCGATATATGAATCCGGTATGTGACGTCTGTTAAATTCTACAATGTACTCAGGCAATTTCTCCATGTAGTAAGTGCTTGAGACAATTGCGCCTGTGGCTGCGTCAAACCAGTAAGCCGCGTTCGCTGTTCTGCCAGCTGGGAGAATAGCCGCTCTGTCTTTCATTGCGATTCCTATNACCTTTGCACGGAAATTAGTTGCAAGCCGGAGCTGGTCTCCGAAGGTGCTTCCGATGAAATTTCTTGGCGACATTCTTCCGGCATCTGTTGTCGTCCCGAGAGGGCTCACAATCGAGTCGTATACACAGTAGATTTCTTTTCCTGTAGAACGGTTATACCATTCATTTCCAACGATGCCATTGACTGATGGAGTTGTTCCTGATCCGATTGCCGCATGCCCGGGACCTGTGTACGTTGGCACGTAGGGGAAATGTGCGTTTGTGAACACTGCTCCTTCATTCCAGAACCGCCGGAAACCATCATTCTCAAAGAGGTCTGCAAATCGCGTGAGGTAGTCAGCCCGAAGTTGGTCGACGACAATTAGAACAATTAACTTTGGCTGCGACGGGTTCGCCGCTTGGGCAAGAGGAGTTATCGTTAGCAGTAGAATAATAACGAAAAGGAACGTTGTTAGACGAGCGATGTTGCCTTTCATGCTGTGGTTCTCCTTTTTCATGAGAAATCAATTGCGTGTTGAAAAAAATCCTTTAATGTGTTGATGATTTCATTTTGTTGTGCTGCCACAAGCTGTACAGGCGGAAGTGTTTCCCTGATAACATCACCATACTGCTCGGTTACCAATCGTGGGTCGAGGCAAAGGACGCATCCTCGGTCATTTTCAGAACGGATCAGACGTCCAAATCCCTGGAGGAATCGCATCGCAGCAATTGGGAGGAAGTATTCTGTAAAGGCGTTGCCCCCGTTTGCAGCAATTATTTCTGACCGCGCAGCAACAAGAGGGTCGGTCGGCACAGGGAATGGAAGCCGCGTGATAATGACGAGGCTCAAGCTTTCTCCAACGACATCGATTCCCTCCCAGAATGAATTCGTTCCAAAGAGAACGGAGTAAATATCCTCCCGAAAATGACGAATTGCCGTGGTGCGCGGGAGTTCGCCCTGGCGGTAGACTTCAATCCCGAGCCTCTTAATTTTATCCGCAATTGTTCGGTGAACTTGGTTCATGAGATGATGCGAAGTGAAGAGCACCAATGCCTTTCCGTGAGATGCCGAGATCGCTGCGGTGACCATTTCACATACATTTTGCTCATAAGCTGGATGCCGGGGGTCAGGCATGTCAGTCGGGACAAGGAGCAAGGCATGCTTCTCATAAGGAAATGGCGAGGGAAGAAGCAACGTGACCGATCTATGTTTTTCCTCATTGAGCCCAATTCGCTCGTGGAGGAAATCAAATGATCCGTTGACAGCAAGTGTTGCGCTGGTAAGGACGACGGTCTCCATTTTCTGGAAAAGATTTTCCCGGAGAAATATCGATACGTCGGTCGGAGCAGCAATGAGTTTCAATTCCCCGGATAATCGAGTTGATGCGGTGCTGTGAAATGATCCATTTGTTGCTGGGGCTGGCGGAAGCTCAGCCCACCGTACTAAAGAATCGTCATAGGATGAGGCGAAAAGAGTTTCGGCGGTCTGATAGATTTCCTCGAGATGTTGCTTCGTGAACTGGAGTTCGAGAATTTGACGGTGGACATCCTCCTCATCAATTTCTTGGGGAGCTGTGTGGAGAAGATTCTCTATATCGTCGCCGAGATGCTTGAGTGCCCTGAGGAATTTTCTATAATTTACAGAAAGAATGGATTGAAAGGAAGAGTCTTCACGAAGTTCGTCGGTGAAGCGAAGTTTCTGTCCAAACGGTGAGCCTTTTTCAACTCTACCTTCAAAGAAGGTGTGTAATTTTTCAAACATTTCCTCGGCGGCACGACGTACATTTCTCACATGCCGTGTTGTATTTGTAATTAGTTGATCAAATTCATGCTTTTTCACTTCCTGGGTGATAAGGGGAGCTACGGCGTGAGCATAGTTTGTGAGGGTTCCATGTTTTTTTCTCTCATGAGTCAATCGATCAAGTGCGTGGAGCACAACGGACAATGACATGGAGACCGAGCATGCCTCAGTCGCCTCTTGTTCTAATCGATGAGCTTCGTCGATAATGAGGTGCTTGAACGGCGGGAGCACCCCCGCAGCGTTTGAGCTTTTCACCTTGATTACAAGGTCACTCAAGAGGAGAGAATGATTAACAAAGAGGATATCTGCTCTTTGTGCATTGTAGCGATCGTAGAGAAACGTGCATTGCGGCGCGTAGGGGCACCGCTCTCCGAGACACAGGGGAGGGTACACCTCGATGGCTTGCCATACTGTAGGTGACGGTTCGAGAGGGAGATCAGACCGTCGGAGAGCCGGTGCGCGTAGTGACCACTCAGCGATAATCGAAAACTCCTGTTGATTATATTCAGTCCAGCTGAACGGGAGCTCAGTTCGAACCTGGTTGAGTCGATCGAGGCACAGATACTGTTGTGCTCCTTTCACTACTGTTGCGGTAAATGGGATTCCAAGCGATTCCGCGAGGACCGGCAAATCTTTTTGCCATAATTGATCCTGTAGTGGTATGGTGGCTGTGCTGACTACGACCGGTCCCTTTTCTTCCCCAATATAAAGTATGGCTGGCACAAGATATGCAAAACTTTTTCCGATCCCGGTACCAGCCTGCACGGTGAAAATTTCTTTTTGTTCAAATGCACGAGCAACTCCTTGAGCCATTAAAATTTGTTCTCTACGCACGCGGAAGTTCGGGATCTTCGCTATTAAAGGTCCCTTTTCAGAAAATATTTCATGGATGAGACTTTGAATTGACATCAAATCTGTAAAATCTCCTTCTCGACTCCAAGTGAAAATCGCATACTTATGCCGAACATAAATATATTGAAATTTTTTCAGAATCTGAATCGACTGGAAACAAAGTATCTTCTATAGGCTTCTTGAGCATTGCAAAAGATTCCTTTATCCCACAAGATTTTTTCACTTGTGAAACCTCTGATGTTGCATTTGCCTTTTTGACGGTCGAGTTTTTGCGTCTATTTGGCCAGGTTTGGCAAGTGTGAAAAAACATCCGGTTATACCAATTTTTTGGAGAGAATGGGTCATTTACTTGACTTTAAAAATAAAAGCATTAAATTATGTGACGTAGTGGGGGAAAGTGGGGAATTGGGGGGAACAGGGTTTTTTCATGTTCGAGGAGAGTGTCCAATGTCTTCTTTCAAAGGTCGGTATTCCTACTCAGTGGATAATAAGGGGCGGATTAACATACCTGTGAAGTTACGCAAAAATCTTTCGCCCGAGGCGAACGACACATTTGTCATCACGCGGGGTTTTGAGCAATGTTTGTTCCTTTATCCACTTGACGAATGGAATAAGCTTGAGATAGCGATTCGAGATCTTTCTCCAGCAAACCCTCAGCATCGGTTTTTCGTCCGTACGCTGCTGCAGTGGGCAACCGAAGCTCAGCTTGACTCACAAGCACGTGTGAGCATCCCTCAGGACCTTCTTAAATTTGCCGCTATTGACAGCGAAGTTATTATCCTTGGGGTTCTCGAGCGCATTGAAATTTGGAATCCTCAGATCTATGAGAACTATATGTCATCTCAGGCTGTTTCGTATGAGAACGTTGCTGAGGCAGTTTTTCGTGCAAAGCCGTGAAGCGGCGTTTATTAATCTTAATGTCGACTGAAGCATGGAGGAAGCATTTCATGTCCCGGTTCTGTGTGACGTCGTGGTGGAGCTACTGGTTATCGACCGTGATGGCATTTACGTCGACTGTACGCTTGGAGGGGGTGGTCATGCTGAGGCGATTCTATCGCGTCTTTCGGAGCGAGGAAGATTCATTGGCATCGATCGTGACTCCGCGGCAGTGGGGGCTGTCAAAGAGCGATTCTCCATCCTACACACTGCTTGTCGGAATTATGAACTGATTCAGTCCTCGTTCTCGGACATTGAAGACATTCTTCTCTCTCGCGGTGTTAAGGCTGTGAATGGCATTTTCTTTGATCTCGGTGTTTCATCTTACCAGCTTGATAAGAGCGGCAGAGGATTCAGTTATCGCTGGGAGGAGCCGCTTGATATGAGAATGGACTCACGTTCAGTGTTAACGGCTCGCGAGCTCTTGAATAAGGCGGATGAGGAAGAGATTTTTAGAATCCTCCTAAGATTTGGTGAAGAG
>JGI24721J44947_10012416_pt1 | contig 10526 bp, 12 predicted proteins | sample YelNatPaOPGAMG01_FD_44947 | JGI IMG/M metagenome (IMG submission 44947) | reverse complement strand
GAAAAAACTCTGAAGTCTTCAGTCCTGCAATTAAGTGTTAGGAAAGTCATAGCTAGGAGGGTGGCTCTCGAGCTAGCGTCTCTGGTAGCTTCTCTTGGGAGNCCAATACTAGTTAACTTCGGCATAGGAATACCTGCTGACGTCACGTCAGTCATCGCCGAGGAAGGTATAGNCGAGTTTATTTACACGACCGTTGAGTCAGGTCCTTTCGGCGGGGTTGCTTTAACAGGTTCGGACTTCGGGGCTTCTAGAGGGTACTTCGCCGTAGTACCTATGGCGGATATGTTCACTAATTACGAGGGAGGAATAATAGATGCTGCCTCACTAGGATTCATGCAGGTCGATGAGTCAGGCAACGTAAACCCCGCTTTCCTCNCCGGCAGGATGCCTGGCGCCGGCGGATTCCCAGTCATAGCGTTCGGAGCCCCCAACCTATACTTTGCCGGAGAATTCACGGCNGGCGAGAGAAGAATAGAGGTATCTGAAGGTACGTTGAAGATAATTAAAGACGGTAAGGTAAGCAAGTTTGTTAAGAAGGTTTACAAAATAGTTTATAGCGGAAGCTACGGTGTCAAGAAAGGTCAGAAAGTCCTTTTCGTGACTGAGAGAGCTGTATTCAAGTTAGGGGATGATGGGATAGAACTAGTCGAGGTAGCTCCTGAAGTAGATATAGAGAAAGACATACTCGCTAAAATGGAGTTTAAACCTAGGATACCTAATAACGTGGCGTATATGAGCANGGAATTGTTTAGCGAGAAACCAATGAATCTAAGAAACTTAATAAGTGAAGCTCTAAGAAAGTAAGTCTTAAACATCTATAACAGATTTATTTATAAACTCNCTTACAAAAACAATATTAGGTGATCAATCTTGGTTTACCTCAACGAAAAAGCCCCAGATTTTAAGTTACTGGACACCGACTTAAAGCTAAGAAGCTTATCGGAATTTGTTGCTAAGGGAAGGTATGTCGTGCTCGTGTTCTTCCCAGGAGCTTTCACNCCCGTTTGCACTAAGGAACTCTGCTCTTTCAGAGATCGTATGAGCGTGCTCAACAAGCTTGACGCTGAGGTCGTAGCTATAAGTACTGACAGCCCGTTTACTCTAAGAGTTTTCAAAGAATTAAACAAACTTAACTTCACGTTATTAAGTGATTATAATAAGGAAGTCATAGAACTATATGATGTAGTCCTCCCACAACTAGGTAACTTACCACTCAAAAAGCTAGCTAAGAGAGCAGTCATCATAGTAGACCCTGAGAACATCGTTAGGTATAGGTGGGTTTCAGAAGATCCTGGAATAGAACCGAACTACGACGAGATCGAAGATATTTTAAGAAAGCTGCGTGAAGGACTCGTCTCCTAACTCCCCAGCCAAACCCTAACCAACGTTGATGTGGGANCTCAAGTTATAGGATGGCTTGATTCCCAGCATCATGAGCAGTTCGCAAGCCATACAGTACNTCCTCCCGTAAGCTGTTGGTTCACCGCATATGGCACACCTCGGTAGTTCAGGGTAGTTTNCGTAATGACTTACGTACTTAACTAATACTGTGTCCACCCTATTTATTAATTCAAGCAACACACCCGGTTTTTCTCTCTCAAGCTTATAGAGGTATTCCCTAATCCTAGCCCTGAGTGAGGGGAAGTACCTGAGGTAAGGGCAATCCGATGTCTGGAACTCGTAACCTATTAAGTGTGCGTAAACAGCTATCTCTTCCTCGTATATCTTCCTTAAGGGCTTCACTTTACGCACGAATAATTTGCTGAGTATGGGCCCGTTCGGTAAGGTCTGAACGAGTCTGAAGAGATCCCCTCTAAGGATGTTCATGACGATAGTCTGCGCCTCGTCNTCTAAGTTGTGGGCTGTCAAGACTTTAGTATACCCTAATCCCCTAGCTACCTCATTGATCGCTTTCCTCCTCAAAATACCGCAGAAAGTGCAGGGACTTACNTTAACGTTCTTACTGAACCCTAAGCTAACTAACTCAGTCAAAGTGTAACCGACGTAATCTTTCAGACTCAATACCACGACGTCAACCCCGTACACACTAGCTAACTTCCTAACCTTCTCGACGTCCTCCAACCTATTATAACCCTCTATCCCCTCAACGATGGTTACCACACCTATCTTAGACGGGTCATGTAATTTGAGGGCTACGTCCAGGAGTACGTAACTATCTTTACCTCCTGACGCAGCAATCATTAAGCGATCATTACCTGAGAACATGTTAAAACTCACGACCTCCTTCCTAACCCTGGATACTATGTCGTTTACGAAGCACTCCCTACACAAAGCCCTCCCAGTATGCCTCTGCATCACCGCAGCGTCGCGCTGACCACACACAGCACACTTCATTGAGTAGTACCGACCTCAGGTAGTGTTACGAGTTATTAAATTCTTCCACAGCAACTCCCTCAGGTTATGCAGGACCGGAACATCTAGTTTTGAACATAAGGTTACGTCCTTACCCTTTCTAAGCCCTACGTATAGAGCTGCCCGCAACCCAACACTCAAGGGACTCAGCACGTCATTAACGCATGAATCACCAACGTGAAGTATTTCTTGAGGTCTTAAACCCAGCTTCCTCACCAAGTACCCGTAAATCCTGGGTTCGGCTTATTAAGACCTAAACTAGAGGAAGACACTACCACGTCAAAGTAATCAGCAATCCCGACGTTCTTAAGCATCGCTATAACGCCCCTCTCAGGGAATGAGGTATTACTAACTACGGCCGTTTTCAAACCCAATTCCTTAATTTTAGGCAGTACTTCATAAACCTCGTCATTAACTTTAGGAACGAAATTTCTGGTAGACTCGACGTAGATATTCGTTAACTCCCTGAGTTTCCCACGACTTAACTTAATCCCTAAAGCTAGGGAAACTAACTTAATCAGTGATTCAGCGCTGAGAAACTCCCTAGCGAATTTTAAGGATTCGTAAACACTCAACACGTCTTCTAAGGTCACGTTCCCGAACTGGCTTAGGGCCTCGTGTATAGCTCTAACACGCATTAAAGTATATTTCCTCACATCTTCCTCATCCTCGTAAATCAAAGTAAACCACAAATCAAAGGAAACCGCTCTCATACGTTCCCACCAACGTAACCCAGCGCTTAAACTCATACTATATAGTGTGTTTTCGGTAATAACTTAATTTAAATAGGGTTTATGTTGATTTATTAGTGAATTAATTAGAAGGATTTGGGAGTGCTGAGAGGAGTTGAGGATACCGCTAGACACGCTGTGTGTGAAAACCGGGGTGTTGTGCCCTAGGTGTCAATCCATAGTTAGGAGTGGCTCTGTGAAAGAGTATGAGGTAGACGTGATGAGGGAATTACTTGATTTAGAGGAGCTCCCTGACTTTAAGTTTCTGAAAGATATGGAGTACGTGCGCAGCGTGACGAGCGAGGGAGCTTTAGTAATCATATTGCAGGACGTGAAGGATAACACGCCAGACCCTAGATCATTGAATAAACTCAGCTGGGTATTAAGTGAGAAGTTGAAGACCAGGNCAAGGATAATAACCAACACTAAAGACTTGAAGGAAGTCGTGAAGCANTTAGTATTCCCGGCTCGAATAACTAGCGTGAACACNATATGGTTNCCTGACGGCACGGTCGAGTACGTGGTCAGGATACCTAAATTCGAGATGAGAAACCTACCATTCAAGAGAAGGGAAGTAATAGAGGATATACTAACCCAGATCACGGGCAACGTCGTAAGAATAAGAGCTGACTAACAAACCTCCTTCTCCAGACCGTTTGCCATTAAAACATGAGACCTTAGTCATAACGCTTTTAAGTCTCACTTAAGGTTTTATTACGGTGTCAAGATGCCGGTAACAGATCCTGAAGCAATGAAAATCGTTGAGGCGAGAGTACTCAATAAGCTCGTCTGCAGGAGGTGCGGCGCGTTAAACCCGCCGGGAGCTACGAAATGTAGAAGATGCAGGAGCAAGTCCTTAAGACCTAAGAANAAGAAAATAGGTATTAGGAAGTAGTGTTTCTGAACTTTTCTCGGTACCCCGCAAACTGAGATCTCTGATTAAAGCGGCTAAACCTTTATGCCGACAGCGCTTAACCTCCTGCTTATTAGTTTCTGCTCGNCTTCATCAAATAAATTAAGTCTTTCCTTCAACGTCTTGAAATCAACTTTTAAAGCCTTATTTCTGATTAAGTCGCTAATATAACTTAAGGTCTCTAAGTCTTGCTCCCTACCCGCTCTAGCTTTCAGTAGTATGTAGTCTTCAATCCTAAGTATCTTTACTTCAACCCCCTCAATCTCCACGGTCTCGGCCTCCTCCAGCATTTCCGGAGGCACGTAGAGATCGTGTATATTCTCATACAGCTCAACCACGATAACGCACTCACTACNTAAAACGCATTCAAGACTGGGGGTACCCCACTCAGTACTACCTACGCGACACCCAATTCTCTCAGCTACTTCGAGAATTAAGTCCTCGTCAAAAACAGGGGAAATAGTCGTGGTGAATAAATCGACGTCATCCTCCAACTCCCTCACGCCAAGCCTTAAAGCGTACACAGTGCTACCGATAATAACCCCCCTAACACCCTCATCACCCAACCTCCTCAAAACCTCGGCTAAGCAATCGATGCCGTANGGCAACGCACACACCTCATACCAACTAGAAATTACCGCACAACCTTAAATACAGCGACAAAAATTTAAATTTTCGGTAGTCACTACTTAATTAGCCGGGGTGGCCGAGCGGTCTAAGGCGGCGGGCTGCAGTGGTTTAAGCAGTTGATACCCGTTATCCCGCGGGTTCGAATCCCGCCCCCGGCTCCACAAACCCTAACATCAACTACTTTCAGGCTATGGAACCCACGCTTCGAGAGATTGTGTTTAGCGAAAAATAAGTTAAAAAGTAGTGATAAAAAGGAGGATTTGTCTCCAGCCTTAACGTTAGGGGAGTGCTTGCACACCCTGCCTCTTCTCGTCCCACGTAGGTATTGGGTATACCGGCCGTGACGTGGCGATTTCAGGAGGCCATATAGCCACGAATCTGCCTCCCTGCCACTGAGATAGTATCTCTTTATGAGCTATCTGCTTCCCTGTGGTAGGGTCTATTTGATAGAGTCCGTAGAACGTAGCGAGTTTCATGGTGTTTAATACGTTTCTGACAGCGTCTTGGTTAAGGCTTTGTGCTTTCTCTATAGCTCTCGCCAGAACTAATATCGCTGCTGCGCCAGCGCCTGCGTGCTCTGACGGGAATTGTCCGGGGCTAGCTACTTGATTATATAATTCGAGGAACTTATCCTCGGTAGGTCCGAACCACTCATACCCTAATGCTTGAGCGTCGCTAGGCGTGTAAGAAGCTCCGTAAGTCCACTGATTAGTGCCTGCCCAACCCTCAGCTAAGTTCCCTAAAGCGTCCCTGAATGACTTGAGGCTCGGTACGAAGCCCATGATCATGAGCTTAGCGTTTATGTTTAGCTCAGCTAGTTGTTGAGCAGCCAAGATACCGTCAGCTTCGTGAGCACATATAACGATTACGTCAGGCTTCTTCGCAGCCATCTCCGTGAATATCGGGGTGAAGTCTCTGATATCTACCGGGTAAGACTTATTGAAGACCACGCTTAAACCGAGTTTTCCAGCCTCTTCAAGAGCTCCTCTAGCTAAGTACTGTTATGCTCGTCTTCCTTAAATATCACAGCTATGGTAGCGTTGGGATCCAGAGTCTTAATCATTTCCATAGCAGGCCGCATCTGGTAGCTGGAATGAGTCGATACCATAACCAAGTTCTTATAGCCCTGCTCGTGAATCACGTCTCCAGTACCCATCCAATTAATCATCAGCTTGTTATACTTGGCCGCGACAGGGGCTGCAACCATCACCAGCGGAGACCCGTAAGGCCCCAACAAGAAATCAACCTTATCAACATTGATGAGTTGCTCGTAAAGACTTGAGACAAGCTCTTTATTAGATTGATCATCATAGTACTTCAACTCTATCTTCACCGCCTTATTACCTATCTTAATACCTCCGTAGACTTCGTTAATCCACTTGATCGCCGCTTGAATCCCCCAAAGACCTTGATGGGAAGCGTAAGAATAGGAACCGGATAACCCTAACGTCAAGCCAACCGTTATCTTATCGGGGATTTCCTCAGTAGGCTTAGGAGGCGCTACCACGAAATACCAATACAAGAGTCCGGCAACCACTATAACGACAAGCACTAACGCTACGATTACAGCTGGTTTCAAAGCCATGGAACACCACAATAATAGTTGGATACTAAGGGTTAATAAACTTTCAAGGTAGTTAAGCCTTCGTGAGTGAAAACCAGTCATTTATGGTGGGGTGTGTGCCCGACGACCTAACCGTAGGCTGATGTGTGAAGCCCTAGCTAAACTAAGGGGGGCCGTTCATTAAGACGGGGACGGCTCATAACCCTAGGTACCTATAAAGTAGTTCGTCTTTCCCGAAATCTTTCTTTAGTACTTCGTGCTCTATTCTTCCCTGATTTATCAGGTATATCCTGTCCGCTACACGCGTGGCGAGCAGAACCTTCTCCTCTACGAGCAAGACCGAGACGCCGAGTTCGTTACGGAGCTTAACGACGGTCTCCAGCACCTCGTTAGCGAGCTTAGGTGACAAGCCCAGCGTCGGCTCATCCAGCAATAATATCTTAGGGTTCGTCATTAAGGCCCTCCCTATAGCGAGCATCTGCTGTTGTCCGCCGCTCAACGTTCCGGCTTTCTGGGTACGTCGTTCTTTTAGGATGGGGAATAAGTTGTAGACTATCTCCATTATGTTCTGGATCTCCTTATCTCTCTTTATGTTATAGAGGTAAGCACCCATGACCAGGTTTTCCTCAACAGTCATGTTAGGGAATAATTTCCTGCCCTCAGGCACTAACGCAATACCCTTCCTCACTCTCTCATGTACTGGGAGCCCTGATATCTCCTCGTTTAAGAACTTTATGGAACCTCCCCAAACCTTCAGAAAACCAATGATTGCTTTGAGGAGCGTTGTTTTGCCCGCGCCGTTAGGGCCTAATACTGCGACAATCTCGTTCTTACCTACACTGACCGTGGCACCCCAAAGTACCTGAACTCCCTTATACCCCGTCTCAACATTTTCAGCTCTTAAAACTACCTCACTCATAGACCTTCCCCAGATATATGTCCTTAACTACCTCGCTATTAAGAACTTTGTCAGGCGTGTCATCTATCATCACACGACCCTCGTGCAGGAAGACAGCTCTCTCCACATACTTCAGCACCCTCATAACGTGTTCTACTAAGGCTACCACGGATATGTTTTCCTGCTCCGAGATCCTCACGACAAGACCCATTATCTTATCGACTTCAGCCGGCGGTATCCCCGCAACTATCTCATCAAGTAGCAGTAGCTTCGGTTTAGGAGCTAAAGCCCTAGCTAATTCCANCAACTTCTTCTCAGGTGACGTGAGGTTTACCGCTAGCTCATCCTTCTTGCTGTGAAGACCTACTAAAGAAAGGATTTCCTCAGCTCTAACTCTAGCTTCCATAATGTCTTTTATGTCTCTAGAAAACAAAGCACCAACAACCACGTTATCCAGGACAGTCATCCCGGCAAAAGGTCTCGGTATCTGGAAAGCTCTCGATATACCGAGATATTTTCTCTTGAAAGGCGGTAGTTTCGTGATATCCCTACCCATGTAGAATATTCTTCCGGAGTCTAAGCCGAAAACCCCGCTTATAGCGTTGAATAAAGTGGTTTTGCCCGCGCCGTTAGGGCCTATTATAGCTAGCTTCTCACCCTCCTTAATGATTAAGTTGACGTTGTTGAGTGCTCTAATGCCTCCGAAGCTTTTCGAGACGTTCTCAAGCCTTAATAATTCTTTACTCATACCCAACCCCCTAAATAAGTAATGATTCGATCTTACTCCCCTTAAACCTCCTCCTAAGCCACCCTACGATGCCGTACGGGAACATAACGCACATGACCATGAGAGCAGGAGCTAGAGCCAGGAGCTGGAGTCCTGGGAAGCTTACCGTGAGCACGTATTTCAAGACGCCGTATATTAAGCCGCCTATCACAGGCCCCGTGACGGTGCCCAGACCCCCGAGCATGGATATAACTATAGCTTCAACAGTGTAAGAGACGGCGAAAGCTTGCGGGGGGTATATAGCCACGTCTTTAATCATCTTACCCGCTCCCAGCATGCCGGCGAGCGTCGCGCTAATCACGAACACTATGAGCTTATACCTCACCACGTTCACCCCCATAACGTTCGCGGCCTCCTCATCCTCTCTTAAAGCAGCTAGACCATAACCTAGCCTAGACTTAATCACTAGGTATATGCATAGAATCGTAACCGCGTATACCGTGAAGATTAGGTAGTCAGCGAGTTCTGAAGTAACGAATATGAATGTATCGTAGTTGTAGGACTGTATTAAGTCATTAGCTATCACGAGACCGCTACTACCACCCCAAATCCCGGTCCCCTCAATCAAGTTTTTAAGACCTTCGTTAAGACCTATCGTAGCTATCGCGAAGTACGCGCCCTTCAACCTCACGCTTATCCACCCAACCGCTAAAGCTAAGATTAACGCAAGTATCCCTGCAACGGCAAAAGCACACGCTAGAACCACCGCGAGTGGTGGAGGGCTTGAGGCGGAGAGAAGATATTTTATAGTGGCTCCGCCGCCGTACATACCTAAAGCAACGAAAGCCACGTAACCAAAACATACGTAGAGAGTTAACCCGGTAAATAGGTTGAAGACCTCGCTAAGCGCTATGTAGAAGAATAGTATTGATAAGATCTGTCTAGTCTCAGGTATTCCTACCCTAACGAAGAGTAAGATCAGCGAAACCAAGAACAAGATAATTAGGGATCTGTGAGTCCTGATATCCAAGNCCATCACCTCTTCAAAAGTCCTTGAGGCCTGATTAGGAGTACCAGCAAGATCATTGCGAACGTCAAGAATCTGGTCATAGAGAAAGGATTCCCAACGTTAGCGAGTGATAGCAACATGTATGAGAGGTTTTCAATAATGCCGAAAAGCAGGCCCGCGAGAAAAGAACCAAAAGGTGATGTAAGCCCTCCTAAAACAGCTATCGCGAAAGCCCTGGTNGTGTATGGATCACCCATATACGGCTCTATACCCCCTGAAACGAATAGGGTTGATAAAGCCCCGCTCGCGACTGTTAAGCCGAGCGCTATAGCCAGGCTTAACGCGTAAACCCTGCTCACGTTAACCCCGCATAACGCGGCCCCCTCAGGATCCTCCACAACACTCCTGATCGCGTTCCCGGACTTGGTCCTGAATAAGAACACGTAAAGCACTAGAACTATCACCGCACTAACCACGCCCCCGATCAANCGCGTTAAGGGATACTCATAACCAAATATGTTGATGCTCCCTAAACCCCATGTGAACCCTCTTGGCGAGGCACTCCAAGAAAACTTAGCCACTTCCTGCAAGAAAATCCCGAAAGCAAACATTAAAACGAGTGAGATTAGTTCTGGGCCGCCAAGCACGCGAGATATGAGACCATGATACAGCGCGAACCCCATGAAGAACCCGACAGCAAAAGCCAGCAATGACGAAACCAACGGGGGAAGCCCTAATAACGCGAAACACCAGTAACTAATGTACGCGCCAATCATCACGAAACTGCCGTGACCACTATTAAGAATCCTTAAAATCCCGAAGGTAAAGCTAAGACCTATNGTAGCTAACCCGTAGAAAGTCCCTAGCATGACTCCAGCAATAGTAACGAATATGACGTACTCAGCCGTTACCAATATATCACCACATATAAGAAAACTAAAATCTCACCCTTATAAATATTGCTGACCCCCGCAGATACCTACAGATATCCGCAAGGTGTGTGCTAGTCTAGCAAGCGATGAGCCCAACACGTAATATTTTAATATTGCCAACATATGTTAGTGGGGAGTTTGATGCTCGTCAGACTTCCATATAAGTTTCGTTCTTTCGAGAGGAGGAGGTTCGAGACGGATATATTATTAAATTAGTAATAGTGGTGAACACGTTATGAGAGAGCTGGCTAAGATGCTTAACTTTTCTTCTAAATACTCCATAGAGACTTACGAGTTGATGTACCATCTTCACTCACAGAAAGGTGAGTTATACATAGTAGAGATGCTGACGGAAAGTTCAGGAGCTATACATCGTTCTAGGCTGGTAGAACAACATCCTAAACAACGCGATACTCAAGATATTGAAGGAGTTCCCGTATGAGGGGGAACCGCCTAAACCAAGAACTTACGAATACCGTAAAACAAACGCTAGGAAATTCCTTGATGAGATATTATCAAGGAGTGAGCTCTCAGTTGCTTAAGGATTTTAGGTTGGACGGTAAGGCGGTGATACTTACAGATGTAGACGACACCATGCTACCTATGACGCAGGAAAGCCCTGTGGAGGGGTTAAGAAGTTTCTTAAGTGAGTTAAGAGTGCTTGGAGTCGAGGTCGTGCCGGTAACGTTCAAGACATTCATCGAGGTTAAGGAATTAATGAGTAAGTTAAGCCACGAGTTCCCAGCATA
>JGI24721J44947_10012409_pt1 | contig 10529 bp, 9 predicted proteins | sample YelNatPaOPGAMG01_FD_44947 | JGI IMG/M metagenome (IMG submission 44947) | reverse complement strand
CCGGCGAAGGTGTCGCGCTGCCCGCCGGCCGCCTCGCCGAGCTTGGCCATCTCGCGCACCGAACGGGCCATCACCATCGCGCGGGTGTTCTCGCCGATGCCCAGCGAGTAACCCATTCCCACCGCGATCGCATAGACATTCTTCAGCGCGCCGGCCAGCTCCACACCGCACACGTCGTCGGTGGTGTACACCCGGAACCGCTTGGTGCGGAACATCTGCGCCAGCCGGGCGGCGAGATGCTGGTCGGGCATCGCCAGCACCGCCGCGGCGGCGTAGCCCTCGGCCACCTCGCGGGCGATGTTGGGGCCGGCCAGGATGCCGGCCGGATGGCCGGGCAGCACTTCGTCGACGATCTGTGACATCCGCATGTTGGTGCCCTGCTCGAGGCCCTTGACCAGTGACACCACCGGCACCCACGGGCGCAGCTCGGCGGCCAGTTCGGTCAGCACCGCGCGAAACCCGTGCGACGGCACCCCCATCACGACGACGTCGGCGCGGCTGGCTGCCTCGGAGAAGTCGGTGGTGGCGCGCAGGCTTTCACTGAGAACGACGTCGTTGCCCAGATAGCGGGAGTTGCGGTGGTTGGTGTTGATGTCGTCGGCGGTGTCCTGCGAGCGCACCCACTGCAGCGTCGGGCCGCGCCGTGCGCAGATCGACGCGACGGTGGTACCCCAGGACCCGCCGCCGAGCACGACGACGTTCGGTTCGCGCATAGCTGCCATGGCGATCAGCGTATTGCCGAGCGCCGCCGTTTACCGGCAGTTGGCTAACTCGAGCCGGGCTAACCCGCCAGCGCCGCCCGGTCCTCGGCCCGCCCGAACACCATCGCCTCCTCGATGCGGTCGAACCGGTAGTCGATCGCATCGGCGAAGTAGTTCTGGCGCACATTCCACGGCCGCTTGGTGCCCGACTTGGGCAGCGCATGCAGCGACCGCAACACGTAGCCGGCCTGGATGTCCCAGGCCAGTTTCTCCGGCATCGGCTCATCGCCGAGATGCGGGTAGGCGTGCGTATACCCGTGCGACTTCATGTAGGCGATCAGCTTTGCCGTCGCGCGGGCGGTGATGTCGGCGCGCAGCGTCCAGGACGCGTTGGTGTAGCCGACGCACCAGAACAGGTTGGGCACGTCCTCGAGCATGTGGGCCTTGTAGACGAAGCGATCCTGCGGCTTGATCTCGGTGCCGTCCAAGCTGACGCGGACCCCGCCGAGCGCTTGTAGCTGCAGGCCGGTGGCGCTCACGACGATGTCGGCGTNGAGGTGCCCGCCGGACTTCAGCACGATGCCGTCTGCGTCGAAGTGGTCGATATGGTCGGTGACCACCTCGGCGCGGCCTTCGCGGATCGCGACGTACAGGTCGGCATCGGGGATCAGGCACAGCCGCTGGTCCCACGGGTTGTAGCGCGGTTTGAAGTGGGTGTCGACCGCGTAACCCTTGGGCAGGTGATGGATCGCGACGCGGCGGATCCACCACTTCATGAAGCCCGGGGTCTTGCGCGCCAAAAACCAGATCGCCCCTTCGAACAGCGCGTTACGCAGTCGAATCACCAGGTGGGCCACCCTGCGGGGCAACACCGTGCGCAGTAGATCGGCCAACGGACTGTACCGCGACGCCGAGAACATATACGTCGGTGAGCGCTGCAGCATGGTGACCTTTGCGGCGCGCTCGGCCAGGGACGGGATGAGTGATACCGCGGTGGCGCCGCTGCCGATCACCACCATCTTCTTGCCGGTGTAGTCGAGGTCTTCCGGCCAGTGCTGCGGATGCACGACAGTGCCTTCGAACCGCTCGATGCCAGGGAACTCCGGGGTATAGCCCTCGTCGTAGTTGTAGTAGCCAGATCCGAAGAAGACGAACCGACTGCGGTACGTCGTTGTCGCGCCGTTCTGCTCGGCGGTGATCGTCCAGGTGTCGGTCGACGAGTCCCAGTCCGCCGCGCGAACGTAGCTGTTGAACCGGATGTGCTTGTCGATGCCGTACTTGTGTGCAGTCTCGGTCAGGTACTCGCGGATGTGGACACCGTCGGCCACCCCTTCCTTGCGGGTCCACGGCTCGTAGGGGAAGCACAACGTGAAGATACTGCTGTCCGAGCGCACTCCGGGGTAGCGGAACANGTCCCACGTGCCGCCGATCTGCTCGCGGCGCTCCAAGATCACGTAGTTGGCCCCGGGGTTGCGCTCGCGGATGCGGTAGGCCGCGCCCAGCCCGGAGATGCCGGCCCCGATGATNACGACGTCGAAGTATCCCGCGTCCACTGGTGTGACGTTCATCAACAAACCCCGCTTCGTGCCGGCGATGACCTACCTCGCCAGCTTAGGCACCCACCGGTTGATTGGGCCAGGCCTAGCGGTAGTTGACGAACTGCAACGCGACGTCGAGGTCGGCGTTTTTCAGCATCGCGATAACCGCCTGCAGGTCGTCGCGTTTTTTGCCCGAGACGCGCACCTCGTCGCCCTGGATCTGGGCCTTGACGTTCTTGGGGCCTTCGTCGCGGATGAGTTTGGTGATCTTCTTGGCGTTCTCGCCGGAGATGCCCTGTTTGATGGTGCCGGTTACCTTGTAGCTCTTGCCGGAGGGCTGCGGCTCGCCGGCGTCGAACGCCTTCAGCGAGATGTCGCGACGGATCAACTTCTCCTTGAAGACCTCGACGGCGGCCTTGACCCGCTCCTCGGTCGAGCTGGTCAGCTCGATGGCGTCCGCACCCTTCCAGGCGATCTTGGTGTCGGTGCCGCGGAAATCGAATCGGGTGGCCAGCTCCTTGGCGGCCTGATTGAGCGCATTGTCGACTTCCTGCCGGTCAACCTTGCTGACGATGTCGAACGACGATTCCGCCATGGCCCGTCCCTTCCCTCGGTTTTGCCGCGTGTGCCCTGCCTGCTCGCTCGTTGTACCCTGCTAGACGTAACACACACGGCAGGTTGCCCGAGCGGCCAATGGGAGCGGACTGTAAATCCGTCGGCGTATGCCTACCCAGGTTCGAATCCTGGACCTGCCACTGCGGTGAAGGCCATGACGTCTTGAATTACTTGGTTGTCAGCACGCCGTGGTCATCCTTGCAGCCGAGTCGTTGTCGGTTACTTGGCCCGGATGGCGGATTCAACCTCGTCGGCGGGGAGTTCCTTGGTGCAAAAGAACCAGTCTTGACACGTAGTGCCCTTGGTGTGTACGTCTTTTCGCTCTTGCATGCTGCTCACGTTTTCAGGAATGGGTACGATGACGGGATCGCCGGGTTGCCAATCTGCTGGAGTGGCGACGCCGAAATGATCGGTGGTCTGCAGTGCCTTGATGACACGCAGCAACTCCTCGGAGTTGCGCCCGAGAATCAGCGGGTAATAGATGATCGCGCGGATGATGCCTTTCGGGTCGATGAAAAACACGGCACGTACCGCTTTGGTGGAGTCCTCGCCCGGCATGATCATCCCATATTTCTGCGCGATCTGCTTCGAGGCGTCGTCGATCAGCGGAAAAGTGACATCGACATTCTTGTGATCACGAAAAGTGATCTTGTCTTTGATGGTCTGCAGCCAGGCAAGGTGGCTGGCAATCCCATCGACCGAGAGCCCCAATAGTTCCGTGTTATAAGCGGCTAATTGCTGCTGCATCGAGGCAAAGGTCACGAATTCTGTGGTGCAGACCGGCGTGAAATCGGCCGGGTGGGAGAAAAAGATCACCCACTTACCTTTATAGTCAGTGGGAAAATGAATCTCACCCTGGGTGGTGACCGCGGTGAATTCCGGCGCTGGATCCCCGATACGCGGCATGGCTGTAACTGGCGCCGGTCCCTCGGCGGTAGTGGTCATGGCACAGTATCCTTTCCGATCTTAGGAAAACTCTTATGAAACTCCAGAAGGTATAACAATTCAGCGTTTCGCGCTTATTTCAGGAGATCTTTCGGCAGCGTCGGAACGTCCCTGGCGGCGACCGACATGCGCCTCGGCGCGCAAGCGGGGCACCATGTGCGGGTAGTGCAGCTCAAATGCCGGGCGCTCGGAGCGGATGCGAGGCAGGTCGTAGAAGTTGTGCCGCGGTGGGGGGCAGCTGGTGGCCCATTCCAGCGAGTTGCCGTATCCCCAGGGATCGTCGACGGTCACTGGTTCGCCGTAGCGCCAGCTTGTGAACACGTTCCATACAAACGGCAGCATCGAGGCCCCCAGGATGAAGGCGCCGGTCGTGGAGACGACGTTGAGTGGTTGAAATCCATCGGTGGGTAGGTAGTCGGCGTAGCGACGCGGCATGCCCATGTCGCCGAGCCAGTGCTGCACCAAAAAGGTGGTATTGAACCCGATGAAAGTCAGCCAGAAATGCAGCTTGCCCAGCCGCTCGTCCAGCAGCCGGCCGGTCATCTTCGGAAACCAGAAATAGATACCGGCGAAGGTGGAGAACACGATGGTGCCGAACAGCGTGTAGTGAAAGTGCGCGACGACGAAATAGCTGTCGGTGACGTGGAAATCCAGCGGCGGGCTGGCCAACAACACCCCGGTCAGACCACCCAGCAAGAAGGTGACCAGAAAGCCGACCGAGAACAGCATCGGCGTCTCGAAGGTCAGCTGACCCTTCCACATGGTGCCGGCCCAGTTGAAGAACTTCATCCCGGTGGGCACCGCGATCAGGTAGGAGGTGAGGCTAAAGAACGACAGCAGTACCGCGCCGGTGGCGAACATGTGGTGGGCCCACACCGTGATCGACAGCCCCGCGATACCCAGGGTGGCATAGACCAGGGTGGTATAGCCGAAGACCGGTTTGCGGCTAAACACCGGCAAAATCTCGGTGACGACCCCGAAGAACGGTAACGCGACGATGTAGACCTCGGGATGGCCGAAAAACCAAAACAGATGCTGCCACAGGATCGGTCCACCGTTGGCCGGGTCATAGACGTGGCCACCCAGGTGCCGATCGACGGCCAAACCGAACAGCGCCGCGGTCAGGACTGGAAAGGCGATCAACACGATGATCGAGGTCACCAGGATGTCCCAGGTGAAGATCGGCATCCGAAACATCGTCATCCCGGGCGCGCGCAAGCAAACCACGGTGGTGATCATGTTGACCGCGCCCAGGATAGTGCCCAGACCGGCCAGAATCAGACCCACGATCCACAAATCGCCACCGGGGCCGGCGCTGTGCACGGCGTTGCTGAGCGGGGTGTAGGCGGTCCAGCCGAAGTCGGCCGCCCCGCCCGGGGTGATGAAACCCGCGAGGGTGATCAGCGCACCGAACAAAAATAACCAGAACGAAAAGGCGTTCAGCCGCGGAAACGCCACGTCGGGGGCGCCGATCTGCAGTGGCAGCACCAGGTTGGCGAACCCGAACACGATCGGGGTGGCATACAGCAGCAGCATGATGGTGCCGTGCATGGTGAACAGCTGGTTGTACTGCTCGTTGGACAAAAACTGCAAACCGGGTGCGGCGAGTTCGGCGCGCATCAGCAACGCCAGCAGGCCGCCAATGAAGAAGAATGTGAAGCAGGCGACCATGTACATGATGCCGATCAGCTTGTGATCGGTCGTTGTGATCAGCTTGTAGAGCAGACTGCCCTTCGGTCCCAGCCGCGCAGGAAAGGGGCGACGTGCCAACAATTCTCGCGGGGCCGCTTCGGTGGTCATCACGTCCTCCAATACTCGGTGCCGTTGTTGAGCTTCCGCTCGATCCGCCCCGTCAGCTTCGACGTTGCCGGCCGTCACCGGCGTTGCCGGTGGGTTTGTGAGCGACGATCGCAACGGCGGTCAACCGCTCGCGGTGCGTGCGGAAGGTGCCACGCATCAGGGCGATTCGGCGGCGGGCATCAGGGTGGATCAACAGGTTTTTGGTGAACCGCAACGCCCCCAGGAGGCCTTCGTCGGCGATCAGGCGTCGCGGTCGTAACAGCGCCATCGGCGCGGTCGCGACATGGTCGACGACCAGACCATGGTCCGCCAGCAGTTGTGTCCACTCGGCAACAGTCAGAGGACGGGCGTTGACTTTGATCGCTCGGGCAAGCGACTGCCGGACATCGGTCTTGAGCTCATCGGAGATGGTGTCGGGCGTCAACGCGAGCTCGTGTACGGCGTAGCGCCCGCCCGGCCGCAGCACCCGCGACGCCTCTGCCACGATGGCGTGCTTGGCCGGGTCGCCTTGCATTGTCAGCATCGCCTCACCGATGACGACGTCTCTACTGGCAGCAGGCAGGCCAGTCTTAGCCGCGTCGGCGACCCGGACCTCCCCCCGTCCATGAATAACGTTGCGAACTGACCGAGCGGCGTCGGGGTCTTGCTCGACACCTACGTATGACCGGGGACGCCGAGCAAGGATCTCGGTCGCCGTGCGGCCGAGACCTGGGGCCAGCTCGAGCACGTCGGTGTCGGTCACACCGGCGTCGGACAGCAGCGTGCGGGTCAGCCCAATACCGCCAGGGCGCAATACCCGCTTGCCCAGCCGCGCCAGCAGCCAATGCCCTTGCACGGCCTCATCGCCGCGGCCGGACCACGGCAGCGCGGATTCATTGTTTTGGCCGACGTTGCTCATCGGTCGACTTGCCGCACGGTGGGGGTCAGGGGCAGGATTTCCCGCTTTTGGTGCACGGTCAGGTAACGCAGTCCGTCCGGACCGGCGGTGAACTGTCGCCGTGACCGACGCGGTAGCCACACGAAGGCGCCGGGGGCGAGTTCGATGGTGTCCTGCTCGGTGGTCAGCTGGCCGCTGCCGGACAGCACGTGGATCAAGACGTCGACGTCGGCCCCGGTGTGCGTGTCGATTCCGCCGTTGGGTGCCAGCGCGATGACATTCGAGTCCAGGTCACGTTCGCGGACCTGCAGCTTCCACTCCACCCCGGGTACACCCGGTTCCGCGTCGGCGCCCGCGTTATCGGCGGTGTTCGTCACAATCCGCGGCAGCGGGGTGGTGGTGAGTTTGCTGATCCGGATCCGCCAGACCGTCGGGCCTTTCTCGAGGTACTCCCAGCCGTAGCTGCCGACGTGATCGGCCTCGAATTCCTCATGGAGGTGCTGGGGGTCGTGGTTGTTGACCAGCACGAATGAGCCCCCGACCGGCAGGTCGGCGTAGGTGGCGAAGATCGCCGGATGCTTCTCGGGTTTGCGCAGCTGTCGCACGTCGAGTTCGTTGTCTACCATAGCTTTTCGCATCTCCCATAGTTTTTACAAATGCACTTGTGTAAACACTACCGCATCGGTGTGCGATAGGGAAGCCTTGCCTACATTCCAAGGGCGTCCGTTGCTCGACGCATTAGATGGTTTGGTGACGTCCGAAGAATTCGTGGTCTTCGTTGTAACCGCCGTAACCGCTGCCGAGCTCGGAGTAGTGCGCGACAAACTCAATGCCCTTGAGCCACTTCACATGCCGGAAGCCGTGCTGCAATTCATTGCGTAGCCGCAGCGGCGCCCCGTGGCCGTAGCTCACCGGTTCGCCGTTCATGTCGTAGGCCAGCATGGTCAGATGGTTGCTCATCTGCTCGATCGGGTGTGCGACGTAGTAGATCCCGCCGTCGGCGCCGGGACCCAGTGAGTAGAACACCACCCATTTGGCCTCGGGCAGCGGTTTGACGATGTCCATGATCGTGCGCATCGACACGCCACCCCATTTGGCGACACCCGACCAGCCCTGGATGCAGAAATGTTGGGTGATCTGTTCGTGGTAGGGCAGGTCATGCAGCTCGGCCAGCGAGAACTCGGTCGGGTGCTCGACGAGGCCGTAGACCCGTAGCCGCCAATCCACGAAGTTGTTCTTCTCCAACTCCTTGTACTCAACGGTTTCCGGGTAGGTGCCGTTGTGCCAGAAGTACGGCGAGATGTCGTTTTCGGTGAACGCGCCCGGCTTCGGGTTGGTGTACTCGAACAGCCGCTGCAGCGGCCCGATGAGTGCGTAGCCGACCCGCTGCACCACTCGGGGATGGCGATAGGTGAACGGCGTGGCGGCCACCCAGCCGACGGCCACCACCACCATGGCCGCGGTGAAGATCGCGAACCCGACCCAGCTGTTGTCGTCGCGGGCGGCGAACATGTGGTTGAGGTTCCGCAGCGCCTCGGTGGCGAAGACCATCGTGACGTGGGTAACGATGAAGAACAGGAAATACACCAGCACCAGGAAATGCAGCGACCGCGCGGTCTGGATGCTCAATCGCTTGCTGATCACGGTGAGACGCATCGACAGCGCCGGCGACATCCCGAGCCCGGTGATGACCGCAAGCGGTGCGGCGATGAAGACGGTGGTGAAGTAAGCCATCAATTGCAGTGAGTTGTAGGCCACCCAGGTGTGGTCGGTCGGCCAGTGCAGCGACAGGTATTGGATCGCAACTGATGCGGCGTTGGGAAAGACATCCCAGCTGGTCGGCACGATGTGACGCCATTGCCCGGTCGAGAACAACAGCACGTAGAAGACCGCGCCGTTGAGCAGCCACACGACGTCGACACCGAGATGCCACCAGCGCGCCAGCCCGATGGAATGGCGAATCCCCGGCAACCCCAACTGAGCGGGCAGCCCAACCGAATCGTCCTTGGCCGTCCACAGCGGGTCGTCCGGCACCGGCTTGGCCACCCGCAGCCACTCGTCCTTGCCGGGCGTGGCGTTGCGACTGAAGTACAGCCGCGGATGATCGCACAGGATCTGCATGCCCGAGCGGATGATGAACATCATCAAGAACAGGTTGAAAAAATGCGTCCAGCCCACCCAGGCCGGGATGCCCGCGACGACCCCGGAAGGCACATGGGTACCGGGATACCGCTGGATGAAGGCCTGCACCGCCGGCATGTTGTGCAGGCCTTTGCCCACCGCCACCGCCGCGACCAACAGGGCGAACCCAATGGGAAGCAGCCACAGCAGGTTGAACCACTTGTCACGACCGACCCGCAGTCGCGGCGCAATCGCCCGCTTGTCTTCCAGCCCGCCGGCCCAGGTCTCCGGGTCGACGATGTCCTCGGCACGCAGCAGCTCCGCGCGATAGCCCACAGCGTGATCCCCGTTGCGGCCGTCCTTGTTGGGCTGGAACTTTCCGCCGTCGTGCGCGGCGGTAACCAGGGCGGTTTCCGGCGAGTCGACGTGCCCGCCAGCGCCACTACTTTCATCCCGGGATGGGGGGATGTCGCATTGATTGTCGGGCATCGGATCTCGCACCCTCCCTAGTTTTCACAATACCGCCTTGTGTAAACTCTACGTCATGACGTATGTGATCGGGAAGCCGTGTGTTGACGTGATGGATCGGGCCTGCGTGGAGGAGTGCCCGGTGGATTGCATCTACGAGGGCGGCCGGGCGCTCTACATCCATCCCGACGAATGCGTGGACTGCGGAGCGTGCGAGCCGGTCTGCCCGGTTCAGGCCATCTACTACGAAGACGATCTGCCACCGGACCTGCAGCCCTATCAAGCGGACAACGCAGCATTCTTTTTCGAAACCCTGCCAGGCCGCGACGAGCCGCTGGGGTCACCGGGCGGGGCTGCCAAGATGGGCCCGCTCGGCGTCGACACGCCACTGGTGGCCAGTCTGCCCAAGCAGGATGCAAACGGAGCGTGAGCGCTATCGCCGGGTCATCCGAGGAACACTCCAGTCGACGTCGTGGCGTGCTGCGGGTATTGAAGGCGGCGCCCGGCCCAATGAGCATCACCGCCCTCGCCGCCGAACTGGGTGTGCATCCCAACACCGTCCGCTTCCATCTGGACACATTGGTCAGCGACGGCCAGGTGGAGCAGGTCGAGCCGGATCACCGAGGACCGGGGCGCCCACCGCTGATGTTTCGTGCGATCCCGCAGATGGATCCCGGTGGACCGCGCCATTACCGGCTGCTCGCCGAGATTCTCACGATGAGCCTTGCCGCCGGCCGCGACACACGTGCCAAGGCGCTAGCCGCGGGCCGGGCCTGGGGGCGGCGGTTGGAATCGCCGGCGCCACAAGGCAAGACGATGGGCGCAAAGGAATCGATCGATCGCCTCGTCGGGGTGCTCGATGAGCTCGGGTTCGCGTCCGAGCGCCGAGAATCCGGCGGGGAGCAGCAGATTGGCTTGCGGCACTGCCCGTTCCTCGAACTCGCCGAGACCCGGGCCAACGTCATCTGCCCGATCCACCTGGGCCTCATGCAAGGGGCCCTGGAAAGCTGGGAGTCGCCGGTCGCCGTCGACCGACTGGACGCGTTCGTCGAACCGGATCTGTGTCTGGCCCACCTCACGCTGGAAGGGGCTGCCCGGTGAGCGGTGGATCACCGGTAGCCGTCGCCGTCATCTTCGTGTGGCTGGGGATGGTGCTCGCGATCTCGTTTTTGGAAGCCCCGTTGAAGTTCCGCGCGCCCAACGTGACGAGGCAGATCGGTCTGGGGATCGGGCGCCTAGTCTTCCGCGCGCTTAACAGTATCGAGGTCATGTTCGCCGCCGTCGTCGCAGCGGTCATTATGGTCAGCCCACCGCCGGCAGGCGTCGTCGCGGCATTCCTGACAGCCTTCGCCATGCTCGCCACCCAGTTAATCGCCGTGCGACCGTTCTTGAACCGACGCTCCGACAAGGTCCTTGCCGGCCTGAACGCGCCCCGCTCTCGCGGCCACTACGCGTACGTCGGCC
>JGI24721J44947_10012393_pt1 | contig 10537 bp, 14 predicted proteins | sample YelNatPaOPGAMG01_FD_44947 | JGI IMG/M metagenome (IMG submission 44947) | reverse complement strand
CTAAAGCGGGGCCTATCCTGCTTGAACCGATGATGAAGGTGGAGGTGACCACGCCCACGGAATTCATGAGCGATGTCATCGGAGGTCTCAACGCCCGGCGGTGTAGCATCGAATCGGTGGAGCCTTATGAAGGGTATACCATCATCCGGTGTTCATTGCCTTTGGCGGAGAGCTTCGGTTATGCCACGGATCTAAGGTCGATGAGCCAGGGGCGGGCGAGCTTCTTCATGGCGTTCGATCGCTATGAACCGGTGCCCAAGGAACTGGCCGATAGCATTTTGCTGAAATCAAAATAGTTGTGGATGACGTCTATGCCGAAACAGAAAGTCAGAATCAAACTCAAGTCCTATGATCACCGGATCCTCGATCAATCGGCGAGCTATATCGTGGAATCGGCGGAGAGCACGGGAGCCGCGGTGGTGGGGCCTATTCCCCTGCCGACCCACATCCGGAAGTTCTGCGTGAACCGCTCGACCTTCATTGACAAGGATTCGCGCGAGGAGTTCGAGATTCGCACTCACAAGCGGCTCATCGATATCCTCGATCCGACGCCGAAGACTGTGGACGCCCTCACCCGTTTGAATCTGCCTGCCGGTGTGAGCATCGAGATCAAGATATAAGTCGGAGGTCGAGGGGGATCCTCGCGGAGGGGGCTTTTCCGGGCGCTTTGGGTATATATTCAGTAAGGTAGGATCAAGACAATGATTACGGGCATTTTAGGTAGAAAGATCGGGATGACGCAGGTGTTCCTCGAGGGCGGCAAGGTCGTGCCGGTGACGGCCATCGAGGCAGGCCCTTGTGTGGTCACCCAGATCAAGAGCGCAGCGAAGGAAGGATACGATGCTGTGCAACTGGGCTTTGGCGAGACCAAGCGGCTGAACAAGCCGGAGAAGGGGCATCTGGGCAAGCTCGGGCTTTACAAGCATCTCCGGGAATTCCGCACGAGTGATCTCGCGGGGGTGGAGATCGGGCAGAAAGTCACGGTTGAGATGTTTCAGGCGGGAGAGAAAGTGGATGTGGTGGGAACTTCCAAGGGGCGCGGGTTTGCCGGCGGAGTCAAGCGGCACGGATTCGCCGGTGGGCCCAAGACCCACGGGCAAAAGGACCGTCATCGGGCGCCCGGTTCCATCGGCGGCGGCACCGATCCGGGCAAGGTATGGAAGGGCTTGCGGATGGCCGGCCATATGGGAAATGCCCGCGTGACGATCCGTGGCCTGAAGGNGGTGCAGACCAACCCCGATAAGAACCTTCTCCTCGTGGAAGGCGCTGTGCCCGGCGCCCGCAACGGCCTGGTAATGATCAAGAAGACCAAAGGTGGCGCCCCCCCTAAGGATTTACCCAAGAAGAAAGAGGAATCCGGGGAGAAGAAGTGAGCCAGAGGGCGGTTCCGGAAGGAACCGCCCTTTTTTGTTGAACGGCTCCTCGGGGCTTTTCAGAATTCCCTCTCCTCAAGATTCCCCGGATTCCTTGCCCTCTCCGAATAATCAAGCCTTTTGGGCCGGTGGTACAAAATCCGGATTGAAAGATCGTGAGAATCGAAGTATACTCGATATAACTTGGTGCCAGATACGAATAATGCATAGACGATGGAATGATCAGGCATTGAATCTGCCGCCAACCGGGTAAGGCTTTCATGTCTTCGGCATTTATCACCTACTATAAGCTTGCATCGAGTCTGGATGTATTCTCGGAAGTGGGCAAACTCGCCACGATGCTATTCCAGAATGTGATCCTGCAGGTCCCCGGCAGGCATGATGTGGAATATCTTCTCAATGCGGCGGCGAAGCGCCATTTCATGTCTCCCGATGTTATCCCCCGGCTGTGTACTATCTGGGACCCCGTTCACCGCCTTTTACCCGGATACGAATGGATGGGCCGGTACCTGAAAGGTGAGTGGCGGGGAAATGAGCTTCTGGAAAGCGCTATTGCCCGGCTTCCTCCGGTGGAGGATGCACCCATCGGGGTGCTGCCGGATTATCCCCCCGATTTGCCCATCGGGGCCAGTAAAATGTATCCTGCCCTTGTCGAAGGCGCCGCCGTATGGACGGTGCTTTCCTCTATGTCCCCGGCCGTCATGATGTGTAATTCGATCGAGGCCGAGGCGATCGGTCTGTTCTTCTCCGGCGGAAGAAATGCCCCCAAGGATGCGTTCCGCGCCGTATTTGCATGGCCCGTGCCCGCGGTCGGGAATCTATCGTGGGAGAGGGTTCTGGAACTCCGGGAGAGCGGGCTCGTGGAACACGCCCGGGCGAATCTCGCGGAGGCCCAGCGGTTGATCGGGCGCGGGTATACGCGGACGGCGGCGGATATCCTCGAGGAGTTCTATGCATCTGATCTGGACAAGATCGCAAGGACGATCGGGCCGTGTGCCCAGAAGCTGACTCTGATTGCCGTGATGAGCAAAGAGCCCCTCCCGATCCCCGTCGATCCGGCGCTGATCTCCTCAGGAGCCGATCGGGCCGTCGAGAAACACCTCTCCGATGAAAGAATCGGATGGCTCTATTTCCTCTTTGCCCGCTAGCGGAAAGATTGCCTCTATGTGCTGATCTTTGTTCGCTTGGTGCTCGTCGTTCCGGGGCATTCGTGGGGGATTGAAGGGGAGGCTTTCCCTTCGTATAATTGATACGCACGTGCCGCGGCACCTGTGATCGGATAGGAGTTCCAAACATGCATAGACCCATAAGAGTAGCCCTCGTTGCTCCCCCGTATCCCCTTTCGGAAGCCCCTTCTCCCCCTTTAGGGCTTTCGTACGCGGCGGCGGCCTGCGCAGCGGCGGGGGCGGAGGTGTCCATCTTCGATTACATTGTTCGCCGCTATACCCCCGAGAAGCTTCAAAAGGATCTCGATTCCTTTGATCCCGATGTGATCGGGGCAACCTCCGTCACCATGAATTTTCTGATCGCCGCTGAGATTATCCGTCAGGCGAAGCGACATAGGCCTTCATTGATCACTCTGATGGGCGGACCCCATGTGAGCTATGATATCGAGGGAACGCTCTCTCGTTTCCCGGAAGTGGATGTGATCGTCTTTGGTGAAGGGGAAAAGACCCTGATGGAGCTTCTCCCCCATATCGGAGAACCCGAGACATGGCCGAAGATCGAAGGGATCGCTTTCCGACGGGGCAAGGAGATCGTCAAAACCCCTCCACGGCCCCTCATCGAGGATTTGGATTCGCTGCCGCTTCCGGCGCGGCACCTTTTACCCATGTCGCGATATCTTGCGCTGGGGTATCCCGCCGGCATCATCACTAGCCGCGGGTGTCCCAATCAATGCATCTTTTGCTTGGGGCGGCGGATGGTCGGGGCCAAAGTCCGCCCCCGTTCGCCCGACAAAGTGGCGGATGAAATCGAAACGCTTCTTGACTACGGTTTTACCCGGATCAATATCACGGATGATACCTTTACCGCGAACAAAGATCGGGTGAAGGCGCTTTGCGCCGAGATCAAGCGGCGGGGGATCGAATTCAATTGGAGCGCCTTCTCGCGCGTGAACACGGTGGACCCTGAGATCCTCGCGATCATGCGGGATGCCGGGTGCGATAGCATCAGCTTCGGCATCGAATCGGGCAACCCCGAGATGCTGAAACGGGTGAAGAAGGGGATCACCGTCGAGCAAGCCCGAACCGCCGTTCGATATTGCAAGGAAGCCGGGATTGGAGCGCATGCCTCGTTCATCGTGGGCCTCCCCGGCGAGACTCGAGAGACGATGAACGATTCCAAGCGGCTCGCCGAGGAACTCGGGATTCAATACGGCTATCACATGCTCGCCCCGTTCCCCGGCACGACCGTCCGGGAGCGGATCGCTGAATACGATCTCGAAATCCTCACGGACGATTGGAACGCTTACGATGCCAACCGGGCGATCGTTCGGACCTCGGCCTTGAGCGCCGCCGAGATGGATGCATTCCTCGACGACTTCCTCCATGCCATCGAGGCGGCATGGGAAGAGGTTTTGGAGCGGTACCGGGAAGGCAAGGCAACCCCGGAGGAAGTGTTCAAGGTCGAAGCCCTCTCCCGAACGGAACTCATGTATCAGCTCCTCTCCGAGGATGTGATCGAGACGGTGGGCACGTTTTCGCGGAATGGTCAGGACCCCTTGCGGGAGCTAGTGATGAGGATCGCTCCGCTCACCCGCTTCGGTCCCGATTTCGTGGCTAAGGCGATCGGGTCGATGGTGAGCAAAGGCTATCTGAAGGTGGAAACGGAGAATGGCTTCGTGCGGTGGTTCTGGACTCACAATAGATGGGTGGATCGCCTTTAAGTCATCGTTTGCCACGGAGGTCCCGTGCTCGACCGGAATCCGTGCCTCTCTCTTCGGGGACAATCGTTCGGTGTTTCTGCTATTCCATTCGATTGAGGAACTCTCGGAGCGTCGCTGACCGTTCGGAGCGTTCCATTCCGCTACAGGCCTCCCAGGCCAGGGTGAGGGCCGCTTCGAGTTCACCGATCTCCATGGTGCCGGCAGCGGTGCAGAGATAGCTTGTCGATTGGCCCTCGTCATACTGGGTCAGCATCTCCCGGAGAAGCTTCTCCCTCGCGATGATCATTTTCTCGAAGGCCGGAAGGCCGTACTGCCGGATGAAGCGGATATTGTTTTCGATGGATTGCCTGTGGCCGAAGGCGCCGGGAAATTCCCGATGGCGGCGCCATGTTTCGCACGATTCGGAGTGGGGGCATTCCCAGCAGAACGCGATCCCTGTTCCTCGATGAGGGCAGGCGGCAAAATCGCAATCCCTTTTTGAGCCGGCGGCCGATGTACACCCGGGGCAACGGCTTTCGCTTCGGGAGTGATACAGAGGGCACAACCGACAAGAAAGCCCGCAGATTCCGATGAGCGGCGATACTGTGGTCATCCTTCCCCTACCTGCCCTTGAATGGGATGGAACATTGTGGACTCTGTGCGGACGGTGGATCGGGCGGGGATGGACTCAGCGCCCGAGCGGTCCTCCGGTTGGTTCTCCGGAAGGATGTGATCCGGCCATGTCCCCTGAGCGGGAGCGGGGGCAAGCTCCGCCGGTCGGTGCGAGCATGTTGCGCAGAGGTCGGCGTTGCTTGGTGCTTGACAGCACCAGCCTGTTTCCTTCCAACATGGTTTGCCTTCCACCGGGGCATCGGTGCCGTGGAGGCACTCTGAGCAATCGTACGTATGCCAGCAGGGATACAATCTCAGATAGAAATGCATCGCCCGCAGGCTGAGCCCCTCTCCGGCCAATCGTTGCACGAATTGGAGTCGCCTCAGATCGTCCTCCGAGAACATCCGCTTGCCACGGCGCCGATAGGGCGGGCGAATGACTCCCGATCGTTCCCATACCCGGATGGTCTCGGGGTGAACACCGAGGAGTTCAGCCACTACGCCGATGGAATAGACGGGGCGATTGCGAATTTCCTTCACCCTTTTCTCTCCTATAGTCCCGTCGGTTGCCCTTTGGTGCGAGAGGCAACCGCCTCCTCGGGCACCGTATCCTTGACGGCTTCCTCCGGTTCGAGGTAGCGCATGGGCGTATCCGCCATCGCATTCACGATCAGGTCCACGAGCCCCGTGTAATGGATATTTGCCCGTGGCTCTAACTCATAATATGAGATGAGATCCCGGAGTTGCCCCTTGCAATTGGAGCAAGGTGCGCACACGTACTTGCGGGTCTGAGGCCCGATGCAATCCTTGAAGGTATCCAGAATCTGCTTGACTTTCATTCGGCCGGAGATGCCCAGTTTCCAATCGCTGATGTTCATCCCGGACATAATGGCGAATCCACCCCCGCCGCCGCAACAGTAATTATACACCCCATGTGGGTTCATCTCCCGGAAGTCCGGCGCGATCCGCCGCAGGATTCGGCGTTGCGGCTCGACGATCCCTTCGAGCCGCACGATGTTGCACGGGTCGTGCAGCGTAACGGGGAAGGCATTGCGGGAGGGGTCGAGCTTGAGCACGCCGCTCGATACGATCTTTTCGAGAAGGGGCAAACAGCTTTCCCTTGGGATATTGAGTTCGCCGTGAAGCACCCTATCGGCGGTCACCAGAAGCGCCTTGTGGGCGTGCCCGCACTCTCCTACCACGATGCGTCGGACGCCGAGTTCTTTGGCGATTTTGGCGTGCCGATAGGCGATTCTGGCCAGTTGCACATCATCGTACCAGACGCCGTAATTTACCGCATCGTACCCGCACAGATCGCTGGAGAGCGTCCAGCTCAGGCCGGCTTCTTCGAAGATCACGGCGAAGGCGGCCGGGTTTTCCGGCCATGAGACGAATTCCCCGGCATTGTGCACGAGGAGGATATCCGCGCCCTTCTTATCTACGGGGATCTTGATCTTTCGTCCGGTCTTCTCGGCGATGTCCTCTTCCATGAAATCGATGAGATTCAAAAAGGCTTTGGGTTTCATCCCTGTGCTCGAGCCGACGGTGAGCTGTTGCACGGTTCCTTTCGTGTGCAACTCTTTGGGGGCAAGGCCCATCTCCTGACTGAAGAGCTTGCGCAACTCATGGGCGATGAGCCCGTTATCGATGCCCAGGGGGCACGCCTGAGCACAGCGACGGCACAGAGTGCAGCGGTAGGCGGATTCACAAAGGCGGGCGATCGTGGCCCAGTTCAAATCGATTCCATCCCCTTTGAGGCGCGATATGAGGCGACTCTCGCCCTCGATGTATCGGCGGTAGATCCTCCGGAATACCTCCGAACGGAACGTGGGTCGGTAGATTTCTTGGCGGCCGCTGGCTTCAAAAACGGGACAGGCCTCGCTGCACGTCTGGCACTTCACGCAATAGTCCATCGAGAGCTTGAGCGGCTGAAGGAAAGTCCAGTTGTCTTCTTTGCTGAAGAGCTTGCGCAACCCTCGCAGAAACGCCTGAACCAGTGCTTCTTCTTCCATCGGGCTCCGCGGTTTGGGGATGGCTACCGCCACCACCCCATCGAGTGCACATTCATATGTTTCCTTCTGACGATCGCTGAGAGGGCCGGTCCCCGGATGATTCAAGGTATCGCACGGGTACGGAAGCGGCATCAGATCTTGCCCCGTCACGATGGCCAAGGGATCGAGAGGGTTCTTCGAGATATCGCTCGGCCGGATTGCTTTCGTTCGGCTCATGATCACTCCTTTCGGGGAGGCTCATTTGTTTGACTTGCAATGTCTCTCCATTGCTTGATCCCTTCGATGTGGGGCGCCGACCACGTCACCGTTTGCTCGAGGAGTGGTTCGATGCGGCGTTCTACATAGCTTCCCCTCAAGTGCGGGGCATCATCCCACCGAACTTTGTGGTAGGTGAAGAACTTGGCAAAGAAGTGCATCATATTGGTGAAAGGCAAATAGGCCAAGAATGCTCCCAGCAAGAGGATGTGAGCGATGCTGACCGCTTCGATTCGGGCCATCTCCTTGTACGAGAATAGGCTTCGCACGAATTCTCGCGCATCGGTGAAGGTGGCATCGGCGAGTGCCCAAGAGCAGAGACCGGTGAGGAAGATGGCCAGAACCAGAAGAATGTTGAAGAGCTCGATCCGGCGGGCGTAGGTCCGCATCGTCGGATCCGTGAGCTTATGGAGAAATAGCCCCGTGCAAGCGGTGGTCCCCAGAGTGAAAGCCCCCACTCCTGCGACGAGGGTGGCATAGTACAGGAATTCCCCACCGGCGCCGGCGCCTTCTCCGGCGACGGCGATCTCCGCACTGAGCACGAGTGCTCCCACGATCAGTAGCATGAAAAACAAGATGAACAAGAAGATCGCTATGTGGAAGGGATAGACGATGGTCCATAGGCGCCGATTCCGTTGAAAATACTCGCGGAAGAGGAATACCTCCTGTCCCATGAACGCCAACTCTCCGGCAAGGCTCTTTCTCTCGGGGGGAGTGGTCCACCACTCCGCTTTTTCGAGATATGAGCCTCCCCAGGGCCGGTTCCGCTCCCCGGCCAGAGGGTACAATTCCCAGCGGAGGTGAATCGGCATGCGGGCATATTGGATCGCTTTGCCCATGAAGCCGATGGCAAAGACCAATCCAAAGATGTATGTGGCGATCTGGACGATTTCCATCCTACCTCCTCACCGGACCGGCGAATAAGATCGGCCCGTAAGGCATCCGTGCCCGCCTCTTGGCACCAGAGGTCTCACTCCTCCAGAAAGGATCTCACGGATACAGAAAACTCGGCTTGATTGCATCGCGGGGAACTCCGGCTATCTTGCAGGCGCTGTTTGCCAATCCCTGCGGGAAGAGCTTTTGAATCTGGCTGAGGGTGAATCCGGTTCTGCGCGCGAGAATCCGAACCGGCGGCACGATGCCGAGTTCCAGATAATACTCTCTGATGAAGTTGATCACCTTCCAATGGTCTTCAGTGAGCCCTCCGGGGAAATCCTCTTGGGCGAGTGCTTCGGCGGTGGCTTTGCTCCACGTTTCGGGTTTGACAAGGTATCCGTCTTGGTCAAGATCGGGAGCGCGGATGGGTTGCTTCTCGGCGGAACGCATGTTCGGTTGCCTCCTCTTCAGATTTTTACCTAATTATACATCAAAACAATTATTGAAGTCAAATANAGCAATATACTTAAGATAAATGGTATTTTGTTATATAGTGTCATATGTATAACTTTCCAACATAAATGTCTTGCCGCTCGCGAGGGGGGCGTTGCAGCCCGCATCGGGTTGAATGCGGCTGTCCTTGACACCCCTCAAAGGTCGGTACATAATCCCTCTGGATCGAACAGGGGGTCTCCAAATGACCAAAGGGGTGAAAATGGAAAGGACGCTCGTCCTCGTCAAGCCGGATGCCATGCAGAGGGGTTTGGCGGGGGAAATCATCGCGCGCCTGGAAAGGCGAGGGCTCAAAATCGTGGCGATGAAGTTGCTTCAGATGGACGAAGCATTGGCCAGAAAGCACTATGCGGTTCACGAGGGGAAGCCATTTTTCAAGCCGCTAGTAGCGTACATTACCTCATCGCCTATCATCGCCGCCGTATTTGAAGGCCCAAGGGCGGTGGAAACCGTCCGAAACACCATGGGGGCCACCAATCCCGTTCAAGCGGCCATGGGAACGATCCGCGGGGATCTCGGACTTGAGATCGGACGGAATCTGGTGCATGGATCCGATTCGGTGGAAAACGCCGAGAAGGAGATCGCCCTCTTCTTCTCTCCAGCGGAGATCCTATCGTATGAGAGGGCGGTGGATCGCTGGATCATAGAATCTTAAGGACGGTGGAGGCGTTTCGCCACATGTCTTCGAGGGCGTAAAACGCCCGTTGCTGCGGCAGGAAGACATGCACCACGATGCTGTCTAAATCCAGAATGAGCCAACCGGAATCCGTGCTTCCTTGATATTGGCGCCGGGGGATTTGAGATGCGGCCAGCATCTCATCGATCTCGTTGCAGATGGCCTGAAGCTGCCGTTCGCTCTCGCCGGTACAGATGACGAAGTAATCGGTGAAGCTGCAAACCCCCTTGAGATCGAGGAGGAGGATATCCAGGGCTTGTTTGTTGAGGGCAGCGTCTACGATCTTTCGGGCAAGCTCAGCGGTTTCCAGAATGAACACCTCCCCGCGCCTATGGATAGAACATTATAGCACGGACGATTGCCGCACTGAAACCTGAACAGGGGAGAGAGGCTCCATATCGAGATCAGGATTGCTTCTGCCCATGGCACACGATGCATTTGAGTTGATCTCTGCTTCCGCAGAGGAAACGCGTAACCTCGGCCGGGAACTTGGGAAGCTGATTGAACCGGGGGATGTGATCCTCCTCATGGGAGATCTCGGGGCGGGAAAAACATGTTTTGTTCAGGGGATGGCTTGCGGGATCGGGTATCCGGGGCATGCCACCAGCCCTTCCTTTGTGCTCATGAAGGAATACCATGGGCGCCTCACGCTGTACCATGGGGATCTCTATCGGATCGAAGGTGCCGAAGAAGCAGCGGACCTTGATTTCGATGGGTGTCTGGGCAATGGGGGTGCGCTGGCGGTGGAGTGGGCGGAGAAAGCCCTCACCGCCTTTCCCCCGGAACACCTTCGAATAGTGCTCCACCACCTTGACCCGACTCGGCGGCGGATACGCTTTGAACCCTACGGGAACCGCTACGGCGAGCTTGTCAGACGCCTGAGGGCGGCGCTCGGCCCTTCGGAGGGCGGATGATGGAACTTTCGATAGATACTTCCACGCACGGGGCCAGCGTTGCCTTATCCGAGCAGGGGGTGGTGCTCACAGATTTCTCATGGGTTACGGCTCGGAACCATACCCGTGAACTTGTGCCGAATATCCTTCGGTTGGTGGGGGAACAAGGGGCGAAGATAGGGGATATCAAGTCCGTGGCGGTTGCGATTGGACCGGGAAGCTTCAACGGACTCCGGGTGGGGATCACCACGGCCAAAGGCTTGGCCTTTGCCCTTCGTATTCCCCTCATTGGGATTGGGACACTTGAACTCATGGCCTACCCCCACATGGACTGTGGGCTCCCGATATGTTCTATTCTGCCCATGGGGCGGACCGAAATCGCCGCCGCCGTCTTCGCAGTGCAAAACGGCCGGTATTCCAAGGTCGTCGGGGAGCATCTCACCACGATCAGCGATCTCTCT
>JGI24721J44947_10012386_pt1 | contig 10540 bp, 12 predicted proteins | sample YelNatPaOPGAMG01_FD_44947 | JGI IMG/M metagenome (IMG submission 44947) | reverse complement strand
TATTTTTATCAAGTAAAATCTAACTAATTATAACTAATTATGTTGTTAAATCAAATTGTGCCTTAATGGCTTCATACATCCCATACCATGCAGCCAAAGCTGTGATTATACCCTCATATCCAGCAAAGGTGGTAATTGCTTTGGAGCCCGTATAGTGACCAATGTCAAGCAGTATGAATAAAATAATCAACAAAACAAAGATTGTAATAACAGTGGTGTGTTTTGTTTTAAATACAAGAACCGTTAATATTGCGGTAAAGATTGTCCAGGCAATAAGCGTCACACCTAAAGCTGCTCCAAACGCTTCATCAGGGATCCAGTGCCAAATTGGCCCCATGAGGATAAGAAAAGCAAGGGCAATCCAGAAAGCTCCATAACCAGTAAAAGCTGTCATACCAAATGTATTACCCGTTCTAAACTCAAAATAACCAGCAATAAACTGAGTCAACCCACCATAAAACAAGCCTAAAGGCAGCACAGCAAACAACGCTGCAGGAACCAAACCTGCATTAGCCAAATTAAGAACAAATGTAGTAAGTGCAAAACCTCCTAACCCTACTGCTCCAGGATTAGCCATTTTCCCATCAGCCATATAAAACCTCCCAAAAAAAATTTCTTTAGATTATAAAATATATTAAATTTATGTAAATGTCAAGTGAAAAAATTAATTAGTCTTTATATACGAGAGCGACCGCGTGTTAATATTAAGTATAAATCTAAATAATTTGTCGACTTGCGGATAATAGATCTTGTCATTAAATATGAGTTATAATTTTTTGTATTGATTGATTGACCTATAATATAGGCTCTTTTGAAATTTAAAGATTTTAATGTATCTATAACGCTGCTGTTGTAATTTCCAAAAGGATATGCAAAATCGACTACATCTAAAAATTTTGATAAAATATTCTTTGATAATTTAATATTTTCCATAATATCCTTTTGTGATAATTCTGATAATTTTGTGTGGAAATGAGAGTGCGACCCAATTTGCATACCTAGACTAATCAAATGCTTAATATCATTTTCATCAAGCATTGGTGTATTGTCAAGTGATTTTCCGATGTAATCAGTAGCTATAAAAAAAATTGCACTAAAATTGTATTTTCTTAAAATTTTTGCAGCATCTAAATTGTTTTTATAACCATCATCAAATGTTATCAATACATACTTTTTTGTTTTATAAAGCCCACCTGTTAAAATTTCATCAATATTTTCTGTTCTAACAGACTCATAGCCCATTTTTTTTAAAAATTTGATTTGCTTTTCAAACTGCTCCAAACTAATACTAAATTTATCAAGATTTGTAAAGCTTTTTTTATCAGTAACACTGTGGTACAACAAAACTACAAGGCCTTTTTTAGGCAAGCGAAAAAAATTATAGCGCAACAAAAAAACAATAATCGCAAGACAAAGCAGTAAAATAATAACCATTATCGAAGCTCTTTTACTTTAGCATATTTAACAAGTTGATAAAAACTCGAAAGCAAAGCATAAAGTGCTCCTTCATAGCCATCTAAAAAAGCTCCACGAAGAATAAACCGTTTAAAAAGCTCAAAATTGAATCGCAAAAAAGGATGCGCTTTGTTGTTTTTTTTAAGCGACGCAGAAATAGTTGTATACTTATTTAATTTTTCAATATAATCGCTTAAGTTTTTATAGCTGTAATGTAAAATTTTACCTTTTAAATAAGAGGTGTTTTTAGATAAAACCTTTTCATGAACGAAAGACTCAGTAAATTTCAAATTTTTTTTAAACAATCTTAAGTGCCAGTTTTGTGCACCGCCAAAACGCAAAGCTTTACCCAAAAAAACAAGCTGGATTTTTATATAGTAACCATCAAACAAAGAATTCTCAGTAGCATTTAGTATTTGTCCTTTTAGGTATTCTTCCACAACCTCATCTGCATCAATACTTAATACCCAATCAGTTGATAATTTTTCAATTGCAAAGTTCTTTTGTGTACCGTAATTGAGAAATTTGTTAAAAAAAACTTTGTCGGTATATTTTTTTGCAATATCGACAGTATTGTCTGTGCTGTACGAATCTACAACAACAATTTGATCGCAAAACTGCACGCTTTTTAGGGTACGCTCTAAGCTATCTTCCTCGTTGTAGGTTATAATAGCGCAGCCTAAACTCATTACTTACTCACCCAAAAGGCGTTTTCTTGCTTCCTCGCTCATCATAGAAGGGTTCCACGGTGGATCCCAAACAACATCGACATACACGTCTTTAGCGCCAAGTTCCATAATTTTTTCTCTGATATCTTCAGTTATAGGTATGTGAAGTGGGCATCCTGGCACTGTCAAAGTTATAGTTACTATCACTACATTGTCATCATCTACTACAATACTGTACAAAAATCCTAAAGATACAATATCTACACCTAACTCTGGATCATATACATTTTCAAGTGCTTTTGCAATTTCATTAGGTTTTAATTTCATTTATTCTCCTTTTTTAACAACTTAAATGGTATGATATTTCGCTTATTTTTTTTGATTTTGAGTTTTTTAATATTTAATTTATTTAAAATTTCACTTTCATCTTTTAGAAATTTAATCGTTAATATGTGTTCTGGACTCATTATAATTAAGCGACCATCAAACATAGAATCTTTAGCATCAAGGGGCTTAATAATGACTTTTCCCTCTACTTCTGTGTATGAATTTACATTTTCTAACTTTATGCCCCAGTAACTTTGCTCGTCCAAAAAAGACAACAAATCATCGCTATCGATATTTTCTATTGTGCCAATGTAGCTTTCGCCATTAATTAGGTCAACTTTCACCCAAACATCTTTCATTTTTTACTCCATTATAGGTATTTTTTTATGAAAATCATGCTGCTGCTCAAATGCATATGCAATTCTTAATAATATATCCTCTCTAAACGCATTTGACAAGATTTGCAAGCCCAACGGCAAATTGTTTTTACTAAAGCCACACGGAAGGCTTATTGCAGGAATACCCGCAAGATTGGCTGGAATTGTAAAAGTATCAGATAAATACATATCAAGGGGTTTTGTCACTTCACCAATCTTAAACGCATCGCTTGGAGTAGTGGGTAAAATAATAGCATCCACCTGTCTAAACGCATTATCAAAATCCTTCTTTATAAGGTTTCTCAATCTTAGAGATCGCACATAATAAGCATCGTAATAACCGCTTGANAGTACATATGTTCCTAACATTATTCTGCGCTTTACTTCTGCACCGAAACCTTCGCTCCTTGTGTTTACATACATTTCTTCTAAAGATTCGCCTTTAGCCCTAAACCCATACTTTACGCCATCAAATCGAGCTAAATTGCTTGATGCTTCAGCACAGGCTAAAATATAGTAATCTGAGATTGAGTACTTAATGTGAGGTAAATCAATCTTTTGAACAATTGCCCCAAGTTTTTTATAAGTATCTATGGCGTTTTCTACTGAACGCACAATATAATCGGGGGCAGATTGCAGCACAGATTCATAAACGCCAATTTTAACGCCTTTTAAATCCTCGCTTAAAGCCTCTAAGTAATTAGGAACTTCAACATTTACAGAAGTAGAATCCTTTGGGTCAAAACCCGCAATGATGTTAAGCAGCAAAGATGCATCTTTTACATCTCTTGCTATCGGCCCAATTTGATCTAAACTTGAAGCAAAAGCCACAAGACCAAATCTTGAAACGCGCCCGTATGTAGGCTTAAGCCCAACAACCCCACAAAAACTAGCAGGTTGCCTAATAGACCCTCCCGTATCTGAGCCTAATGCTGCAATGGCTAAGCCAGAAGCCACAGCAGCTGCAGAACCACCGCTTGAGCCACCGCTTACACGCGTCTTATCCCACGGATTATTTACGGGTCCAAAGAATGATGTTTCACATGATGAACCCATAGCAAACTCATCCATATTGGTTTTTCCAATAAAATTGGCACCAGCTTGTTTTAACTTTTCTATAACAGTGGCATCATAGATGCTTTCAAAGTTCGAGAGCATTTTTGATGCACATGTGGTTTTTGTGCCTTTTAGCATAATGTTGTCTTTTATTGCAATAGGCAAACCATTAAGTACGCTCCCTTTTTGTTCAAAGTTTTCAATCACACTTATATATGCGTTTATATCGGCATTTCGTTGCTCAATGTGCTTAAGTAGTTCATTAAAAATATCTTTTGCTGTGATTTCTTTTTTATCAATAAGATCAAGTAACTCATGTAAGGGTTTTTCAATCATATGATTTCTCCATTAAATAACCTTTGGTACTACAAAGTACCTATCAAAAGCGCTGGGTGCGTTTTTGAGTATCTCATCTACGCTAAAGGCTTTTTCAACTTTGTCATCCCTAAAGAAATTAACGCTTGAAAGAGGGTTTAACATTGGGTCTGAGCTTGACAAATCAAGCTCATCTAACTCTTTCATATATTCTAAAATGTCGTTTAGCTGACTATTAAACTGTTCAATCTCATCATCTTGAAATTTTAATTTAGCCAATTTCTCTAGCTTTTTTAACTCTTCTTTGCTAATCATACACACCTCTAATAATCTAATAAATAGCCCTTTTAAAGTACAAACCGCATGCTGGCGCTTTTAGCAAATGCGAGCTTTTCGGCTTTTCAAATACCTGTTCAATCTGATCTTTGGTAATTAATCCTCTTGAGTAGGATACCATAGTACCTACAATTAACCTTACCATTCCACGCAAGAATGCGTTTGCCCTAATAAATATCATTACCAAAAAACCTTTTTGTTTAACCCTTACATATTCAACAAAGCGGTTTGTGTTTTTGTCCATTGAAGTTTTTGAAAACGATGCAAAATTCTTATATCCCACAAATATACCTTTAACCTCATCTAATCTTGAAATATTTAATTTTGGAACATGCCATACATAATTTTTTAAAAACGGCATACACACTTCCGCAGTATTGATAATATACACATAATCTCTAAAAATACAACTATAGCGCGAATGAAAATCATCTGAAACTAAACAAGCACTCATAACGCGAATTTGGGCTGGCAATAGTGCATTTAGTGCTCTTTTAACGACACTTAAATCCAGCGATTTTGTGGCAAAAAAATCCACCACCTGGCCTAATGCATGCACACCAGCATCTGTCCTGCCTGCATAGTTAATCTTTATATCAATGCCAAATAAAACTTTGAGCGCATCTTCGATACTTTGCTGGATTGTAGGATTATTTTTTTGCCTTTGCAGTCCAAAAAAATTAGTGCCGTCGTATGATATCTTTAATTTATAGTGAATGTATTAGCCTCCAACCATAATTTTGGGTATTCTAAGCGTAGGTTCACCGTCTGTTACAGGCACGCCTTGAGAGCTTTTACCGCATGTGCCTACTTCCGTACCAAAATCATCGCCTACCATATCGATTTCTTGCAGAATTTTAGGCCCATTGCCAATTAATGTAGCCCCTCTTACCATATGTTTAACCTTGCCTTTTTCTATAAGGTAGCCTTCTGATACTTCAAAAACAAAATCTCCTGTAACTGGGTTAACCTGTCCACCACCCATTTTTTTAACTAGCAAACCATGTTCTACGCTATCAATTATTGCCTCTTTGTTATCATTTCCAGGCAATATGTATGTATTAGACATCCTTGGAATAGGCACATATGCGTAACTTTGCCTGCGGGCACTCCCGTTTGAAAGCCTGTCGTTAGCTTTTGCATACATTTTATCAAACATATAATCATTAAGTACACCATTTTTGATAAGAATTTTTCGCATACCACGCGTGCCTTCATCATCAAAAACAAACGACCCGCGTGCCTTTTCCACGCATGCATCGTCAACTACAGTTATCTTTTCATTTGCTACTTTAGTGCCCAATTTATCCTTATAAACACTCATTGATTCAAATACTAAATCAGCTTCTAACCCATGACCCACCGCTTCATGTATCATTGTGCCACCTGCGCTTGAGTCTAACACAACGCTCATCAAAGCAGGTTCTAAATGAGGGCTTTTGATTAGTTGTTCTACTTTTTCTAGCATTTCTTGCGTTAGTGTTTCAAAATTAATGTTTTCTAAAAACTCAAAACCGCCCATAGCCGACAGTGGCTTTCTGACAGTTTGCAGTATGTCATCAAGTTTTGCAACAAGCTCTATAAAAAAAAGCGTATATGTGCGCTTTTCCTGTAATAGATTGCCTTCTTCGTTCAAAATGGCGATTTCTTTTATTTTGTCTGAATAGGTAACGCTTGCTTGAACTATATATGGGCTTTTGTATGCTACGCTGTTTACTGTATCTATAATCCCTTTAACTAATTCAAGGTTTGCAGGATAGCCTTTATAAGAATAAATGCTCATTTGAGGCATTTCAACTATACTAACACCTTCTTTTGGACTCACAATATCACAGATAAACTTTGTTTTTTCATAAACACTTTTTTCTGAAGTATCGTTGGTTGATGCAAAAAGCGTTGAAAAACCCTTTACACCCCTTATACCAACACCTTTATCCGTACTGAAGTTTACATTCTCTATTTGCTTATTTCTTGATTCTATAGTTCGTGTAAAAGAATTTTCTATATAAATGTCAAAAAAATCAAAGTCAGCGTTTTTTAGCAAGCCCAATGAATCTTCATACATAACTATCTTCCTAGTTTTTTCTCTACTTCAAGTACTTTTAATGTTGTTAACATAACACTATCTGGGTTTAGACTCATAGAATCTATACCCTCTTCAACTAAAAATTCTGCAAAGTCTGGGAAATCACTAGGTGCTTGACCGCAGATACCTACACTCCTATTGTACTTATGGGCGGTTTTAATTAGCATTGAGATCATACGCTTAACAGCAATGTGCCTTTCGTCAAACAGATGAGCAATAAGACCAGAATCCCTATCGATACCCAATGTCAACTGTGTTAGATCGTTTGATCCAATAGAAAAACCATCAAATATCTGAGCATACTCATCTGCGCATATCACATTGCTTGGAATTTCTGCCATCACATAAATTTCTAAACCATTTTCGCCTTGCACAAGACCGTTTTTTCGCATCTCTTCAATAACTCGTTTGCCTTCTTCTGGTGTTCTGCAAAATGGTATCATAAGCTGGATATTTGTAAGTCCAAACTCATCGCGAACCTTTTTCATTGCTAAGCACTCTAGCGCAAAACCCTCTTTGTAATTATCTGAATAATACCTAGATGCGCCTCTCCAGCCTATCATTGGGTTTTCTTCTTCTGGTTCAAACTGGGCACCACCAATCAAATTTGCATACTCGTTTGTTTTAAAATCGCTCATTCTTACTAAAATTGGCTTTGGGTAAACACTTGCTGCCAAGAGGGCAACACCTTGCGCTAATTTATCAATAAAATACTGTGGCTTGTATGTATAACCTTGCGTTAGTTCTTCAATGCGTTTTTTTGCCTCTTTGTTTTCTAGTTCATCAAAGTGAATAAGCGCAAGCGGGTGAACTTGTATATATGAGCTTATAATAAACTCCATCCTTGCAAGACCTATACCATCGTTTGGTATATTTGCAGATGATAGTGCAAGCGCTGGGTTTCCCAAATTAAGTTTAATTTGGGTTTTTGGTCTTTGAAGTGATGATAAATCAATTGTTTCAACTTCAAAATTAAGCTTACCTTTATACACAAAGCCTTCATCGCCTTCTGCGCATGAAATGGTAATTTCATCACCTGTTTTTATTACGCTTGTAGCATTACCGCAACCCACAATGGCTGGAACACCTAACTCCCTTGATATAATAGCAGCATGGCATGTCCTGCCGCCGCGATTTGTAACAATCGCTTTTGCTTTTTTCATTATAGGTTCCCAATCTGGGTCTGTCATGTCTGTTACAAGCACTTCACCTTCTTTAAACTCAGAAATTTTACTTGCATCTAACAGCACACGCGCACTACCACTTGCAATCTTGCTGCCAACGGCAACACCTTTTGTTATAATTTCGCCTTTTTCTTTTAATTTGTAAGTTTCCATGATGCTCAAATTTTTTTGAGAATGCACAGTTTCTGGTCTTGCCTGAACAACAAACAACTGGTTTAGCTCACCATCTTTGGCCCATTCTATGTCCATAGGCGAGTAGTGACCGCGTTTTTTTGTGTAGTGATTTTCAATTTTAACTGCCCACGATGCAAGTGTTAATATATCCTCATCGCTTAAAGAGTAGGACAGCCTTTCTTGATTTGTTGTCTCTATCTCTTTAATACCACCGCTAAAATCGTAAACTGCCTTTGATAGCTTTGAACCTAAATTCTTTTTTATTATTGATTTGAATCCTTTCTCAAGCGTTGGCTTAAATACCATAAACTCATCTGGGTTTACTTTGCCTGCTACGATAAGCTCACCCAAACCGTAGCTTGCATTTATTACCACTACCTTGTCAAAACCGCTTTCTGTGTCAATACTAAACATTACACCACTTGCTGCTTTATCTGAGCGCGCCATTTTTTGAATTGTCACAGACAATGCGATATTAAAATGGTTAAACCCTTTATCATGCCTGTAAGATGTTGCTCTATCTGTAAAAATAGATGCATAGCATTTTTTTACATACTTTATAACATTTTCTATACCCTTTACATTTAGGTAGGTATCCTGCTGTCCTGCAAATGAGGCATCGGGCAAATCTTCGGCTGTGGCAGACGATCTTACAGCAACATCCGTATTTTGAACAGAATACATACTAGAGAGCTTTATATAGGCTTCTTTTATTTCTTTTAATAAATCGTCGGGGAGTGGTGCATTTTCTATCATCTGTCTAACCAAAGAGCACTTTGTTTGTAAATCGTTCATATCATGTGTATTGAGGTTTTCAAGTGCAGATTGAATTTTATCTTTGATGTTAGTGCTTTCTAATAAATACCAGTAAGACTGTGCTGTTAGCGCAAAACCATATGGCACGTTAACGCCTTCGTTTTTAAGTTCCTTTATCATTTCGCCCAAAGACGCATTCTTACCGCCAACTAAACCAATATCGCTCATTGAAACTTCATCAAGCCATTTTATAAATTTCATTTTCCCCTCCAATTATAACTTTTAAGCAGATATTATCAGAAAGAACGCTAAATTTCAAATAAAATTGACTTAAATTTTACAAGCCCATATTAAGATTGCAAAAAATGAAACAAGGAGGTTATTTATGTTGAAAAAAGTTATTTTAGGCAGTGCACTGATTTTGGCTTTGTCTGTAAATGCATTTGCACAACCCCCCTACAGACCGCCAAAGATTCACCCAATTCATCACAAAATTCACCACCCACAACACTACTACCACACAGCATACAACCACAGACTCGTGCACAGAAAAGCTAACTACCATGCAGCTACTCCTGCTCGCCCAGCACTACATACACCAAGTGGTGTTATACCTGCCCAAAGAGCAATCCCAAACAACCTACCACCCCATAGAGGCTATTAAATATCACATAGGGTCAACTCGACCCTATGTCCTTTTTAAATCTTTGCAAATCTTGACTCAAACCAACGCAAATTAATATGGTATCTGTACCAATAATATCCTCTCCGCTGGGGTTAAACTTGAGCTTCTTTTCTACTTTTTGCCCGCTTGGATTAAAAATCTCTTGCGCTAAAGCTATAATCATAAGATTGTAGGTAGATCTAATGTCGGTTTGCTTTATCATCTTACCGTCGTAAATACTGCCTTTTGGTATCCTAATCTCATCAATTTCAATAGCTTCCCTTGAGCCAGCGATACTAAAAGTGCATCGGCTGCGTTTGGGGCTAAAATCATTCTAGCTACCCTTGTAGCTGATGTATGGTATGGAGAAATCGTTGTGGCACCAAGTCTTTTAAATCTTTTTATCGCTTCTTCTTCGTTTTCTCTGGCATTTACGCGTGCTATTGCGAAGATATCTTTATTGAGTTCTTTTGCACTCATCAAAATATAGAGGTTTTCGGCATCAGAGTTCGTTAAAATTGCGATGCCTTTTGCGCGCATAATGCCTGCTTGCACAAGTACTGTTTCATCGGCTGCATCGGCATTGATTGCTAGGTATCCGTGATCTATAGCATCGTTTGCCTTATCTTTATCCTTCTCTATTATAACAAAGTCCTGATTGTTTGATTGTAGCTGCTGAGCTACAAGGCTTGTAATCTTGCCAAACCCACAAATAATGTAGTGGTTTATTAGATCGTTTATTTTTTTTTGCATAATATCCTCCTTGTTTAATTTTGACTCTATAATCCTTCGCGTAAAAGCAGATGTAATAATACTGGTTAACATTGCAATACTTATAATGCCAAATATCATTAAAAAAGATGCTATAATTTTGCCTGTTTGAGTTATAGGCACTATATCGCCGTAGCCTACTGTTGTTGCTGTAACGATAGACCACCAAACAGCATTAAATAAAGACCTAAAGGCAGGGTTGTAGGGGCTTTCTGCAATATATATGCTAATTGATGACGCAAACAAAAAAAATGCAAAAATAGCAAAAAACCAGGTCAGCTCATAAAAACTGCTTTTTATAACATTTACAAGTTCCTGTATCTTTTTACTAAATCGACCAAACTGCAGTAGTCTTGCAAGTACAACAAACA
>JGI24721J44947_10012385_pt1 | contig 10541 bp, 8 predicted proteins | sample YelNatPaOPGAMG01_FD_44947 | JGI IMG/M metagenome (IMG submission 44947) | reverse complement strand
TTTTCCTGGCAGTGGTGTAGTACAGTACACGGACTCTGGATTTCACTCGTTCAAACTAAGAGCTCGATACCCCCGAGATTCTCGACCGCTCATGCTCCTGGATACGTCCGTAATGCTCCAGACTGACCTACGCTGTTTCACTTCAAGAGCCGCAGCAACGAGAACAAGCTCTATAGCCATAGACAGTTGTTGCTCGACGACCTGACGTCCGCCGGTGACGCCCACCGTAGCGACGCGTGCCCACCGGCGACGGAGCCCTGCAAAGCTCTATATTCTTCCTCGTTGACCTCAAGTAAGCCTTGGAGCGCACTGCAGTCCGCTTCTTTATAGATTGATAGATCGAACGATACAGGTTAGCTAGAGCTAACGATATGGAGGTTGAACAGGCGGCAACAATGCCCCAAGTTGCCAACGGAGGGGATTTTCCTCGAGGTAGAGACGATGATCTGCCGGTTACCGCAGCTGCCGCCGTCACCTCCGACAGGCGGACTCGACAAACCGGAACGAAACGGAGTAAAAGAGCGAGCACCAGCGTGATCCGCAAGCCACAAAAAATCAACTTGTCACCGTTGGTGCGCTCTGAGCGGGCAAAGGTTCCCGCGTGGCTACAGGTCGGCGACCTCCAGCCAGGGACACTGCTGCTGGGTTGCGTCGTCACCGTTAGGCCCGAAAGAGCAGTTATTCTCTTGCCTTACGGCATCTGGGGCACTTGTCCACTTGCCGGCACAGAGGCGCTGGAACGGAGCGCCTCGGGAGCTCCGACTGCAAGCGTGGCGGTTGCTTCCACCTTGAAGCTCCAACCGCAAACAATCGTGCGAGCCTGCGTTCTCAGCCGGCCACTTGCGTCCCACGAACTAGAGCCGGAGCGCAGAGCAACACATCAGAGTGGTAAACGCGAACGAAGCATCCATCTGAGCGTGGATCCGCGTCACGTGAACCGCGGGTTAGGTCTGTCGGAGCGGCTCGCGGACTATGGTCCCATTCAGGTGCGACTGTCGCTCCCGTTAGATGACGCACAGAAGCGTTTCACTGTCGAGGCGCTGGCAGAGGACCCGTCGCAAGATCGGCGTCTTGCGTTGCAGGTCAGCGGAGCGGGTGCAACTGCTTCGAATGATACGGGAATGGTGTGTTGGGCGTCGCTCGCATCATGGAACGAGCAACGACGTACAGGCATCCTACAGAATGATCCGAAAATGGTCGCAGAAGCGTTCACACGAGGCCATTGGACGCTCGAGCAGCTGAGTCCCGGAATGCTTGTGGAGGCACAGGTTCTATCACGTGACGAGCGCTTCGCCATCGTGCGCTTCCTCCAAGTCTTTGAAGGCATCCTTGAATGGTTCCATTTGGATCAGTGGGAAGACTTTGCTCGACTCGAGCCGGACGCCATTCTTCGTGTCCGCCTGATTTACATCGATTGTAGGCATCGTCGGATCATGGTGACTGCCCGTACTAGTCTCGTGAACACGCTGACTCTGCCGCTATTGGTGTCTGCTGCCCGCAGGTATCACCGCGGCTCTTTTGTTGAAAGTCTTCGTGTGTTCAAAATAGAAAACGGACGCGGAATCTGGCTCCGCAAGGACAAGGAGGCGATTTACTTTTTCGCGGATCGCAAGATGCTCAGCGATGAGCGATTTTCTCGAATGGAAAGGCTGTTTCCGCTGGGCACAGTCGTACCCCGCGCCCGAGTCGTGAGTCACATGGCGATGGAAGGCATCGTGCGCGTGAGTCTGAAGCCGTCTCTTCTTGAACGAAAGTTTATGGACGTTTCAGAGTTGGAGCCTGGTGCCTTGGTGCGCTGTCGGGTCCTCGGATGGATATCCGTGACCCCGGCGACAGCGACACCTTCACTGCGCGTCTCCATTGAGGACTGCCTCTCCGGTGAAATTCCTCTGGAGCTGCTCACCGATGTACCGGTCCAGTGGCGGCGACTAGAGAAGAAGTTTCCACCGGGCTCGCAACTGCGATGCCGGGTCTGGCTCGTCTACCCCAAGCGCAAACAAGTGCTTTTGACAGCTCGCCGATCGCTCGTGGACTCGGACCTGCCGATTCTCGCTGGCTGGGATACCATGCAGCAGGGCCAAGTATACGCTGGTATCCTGGGGCCGCGCGATCCTTCAGGCGCATACCGTGTGCTTTTCTATCAACGCTTCACAGGTATTCTGCCAGCAAATCAGGAACGGAAATGGCCTCGCTCAAGTCCGGCCAAGTTATTCGCGTCCGAGTGGAACGAATCCATTCAAGGAAGGCGAAGCAACTGCTGGTGAGTCTAGATAATAGTGCAGTCACTGCGACGCCGATGGCGGCAGCAGCAGCAGCAGCAGCATCAGAGCAGCAGAGCGATCAAGGCAGGTTACGTCCAGGCACCCTTGTGCGTATTCAGAGCGCCTTTCGCGACCAGGTAGGGCGCATCCTGGCTCTCGTGTACATCGACGAGCCCCGCGCGAAAGACGCTGGTGCGCAGTCTGCGAAGAGAACTTGGCTTGTGCTGCTTCCTCGCCAGCATCTCACCGATTATCCGATGTTCCAGAAATCTTGGGCCGCTGATGCCGGTCTAGCCGCACTCTGTGACGAAGTTGCGCTAGTGATCGATGCTGGTCACACTGGAGACAGCTCTCTGCCGCTCATCTCGCATCGCTGGTCGCTCTGTCGAGCAGCAGCTTGTGGACTGCTGGATGACGGGGCGGNGGAGCGATCTGCACCTGGTTCCATCGGAGTCGGGTATGTGGAGCGGATAGGTGCCGCTCAGGCCTACGCTGTAGTGCGTCTGGGGCTATCGTCGCGACGGGTTCACGTCCAGCGAGCCCTGCTTGCCGATCGCTTCGTGGATCAATCCACGAGCGTGCTTCTCGAAGGCCAGCTTGTTCTCTACTCCGTTCGAAATGGATCTCGGTATAGTTTGCGCTACAGCGACGTCCAGCCTGCGCTCGAAACAGAGCCGTATCGCGAATTCTTCCAAGAGATGCGCTCTCTGGTGCCGCTCGTTCGAGAACTAGCGCGACTGTGGCGAGCACATGAAGCATCCCAATCCCTGGGTCTGAGCTTGCCGCTACCCGGCACGCTTGTTCGTGGTCGCGTGCTTTACAGTGGCGACGATAGAATGGATATGGAGGTTCAGCACGAGCAGGTCATCTATCGGGGAGTCGTTGGATCGTACCATTTTGTGGACACACAGGCTGGCGAGCAGGCTCCAACTGCCAGCCGAGAAACATCCACAACTCGTGCCGCAGTGGGGCAACTCTGCACTGCNTTGGTGCTCTGGATGGATCCNCTTGCCAAAACAATGGTATTATCACGCAAAGCGAGCCTGTTGAAAACAGCACCGTTGCCATGGAGCGACGCTCANTGCCTAACTGCGACCGATAGCACTGTATCGTCGTCACTAGGCGGATGTACTCGAGTTCAAAAGGCGCAGGTCTTGGCTGTCTATGGCCAAGTTGCTGTACTTTTGGCCCAAGCTCGCCTTGCGTTCATGAGTACCCTCGATATCAATGGACGCGGAACAGAGCGGCCTGTCCACGTCGGACAGCAACTCACGGTAACTGCTAGAACGGCGAACGCAACAGCACGACCGCCTCCTGCACCTGCTGCTTCGACTCCTGCTGCTGACGACGAGAATAACGGAGCCAAGAACGGTGACGACGCTGCAGAATGGCCTGCCTGGATGCGCGCCATGTTGCGTGCCAGTGTGCGACCTGCTGCTCCTAGTACAGAGACTGCCGCTCAGAGCGCGGGCGTTCAGACGAAACGGCAAGTGCCACAACCGCTATCCAGACCGCCTGTACGTATCGGTGACGTCGTTACGGACGCCGAGGTGACGGCTGTGCACTCGTTTCAGGTACATGTGCGCTGGTCCGATGGCCAAACAGGTCGCGTGCACATTATCAACGTAGAGAACGAGGGCGCCTTTCGGGAGCTTCAGGTCGGCCAGTTGCTGCCGCCTGCTCGCATTGTCGCTCAGCGGCGGCCGCGGCAGTGGGAACTCTCGCTGCGTCAACGCGACCTCGAAGCCACCGATGTATTGTCGTTGGACTCGCTGCCTCAAACTGGCGACCTTGTCGAGCGAGCAGTGGTGAAGACCACCGACCTCAATGCACAGGGTGACGTTTTGGCTGTATGGCTCTACGTTCGACCGGGGCTCGTTGCCCGCCTCTCACGCCTGGAGGCTACACCGCGAGTGCTCGATGAAAGCTGGGTACCCGGACGCTTTGTGCAGGGTCTACGCGTTCTCCGCGCGGATGCTGATCGCAAACGATATGACTTGACCACAACGGACCCGCTGCTTGCTGGCCAGTGCATCACTGGGGCACGAGTACGGTCGGTGCATCCAGTGGATGGTATCGTGCGGGTGCAGCTTCCGCGAGGGCAAATGGGGGTCCTTTTTATCGGCTGTCTGCCCTATGAAGACCCCAAGGATCCATTCCGAACGCTGCAAGGTATTCAAAAACTGGATGTTTACCTCGTTGAAGATTGGATTCCTTCCAAGCAAGTGCCGGTTACCGCGATACCGGAGCGTCAACCGCTCCGCTGGGCGCAACTCCACCGCGGTGATGTCGTCGGTGCTTTTGTGCGGCACGTTGACCAGGTGGGGGTCTTTCTGAACCTTGCTCCAGGGCTAGTTGCCAGGTGCCTATTGCGCGATCTCGCAGAGGGCTTTGTGCCCGACCCTGTCCAGGTGTATCCAGTCGGTATGCACGTGCAAGCGATGATCACCGACTGCGGCGGCAGTGACGCACGCCACGTACGCGTCTCGTTGCGAGCAGCGCAACAACAACAACAGCAGCAGCAGCAACGGGCCGTTGCAGCGGAGCAGGCACCAACGTCAGCGGTTCACATCGGGGGCGTGTATTTGGGGCGCGTTCGTCGCGTCGTTCCGTTTGGTATCTTTGTGGAGCTGCTGACAGATCGTACAGACGAGGGCGATGCACAAGTGCTCGCTACGGCGCTCTGTCATCGAAGTGAGCTGGTAGAGCAGGGACCATGGCCTCTGCCCGAGGAGCTTCCACAAAGGTTTCGGGTCGGTCAGCACCTGCCGGTGTTGGTGGTAGCGAGAGACGCTGCTGGTCGCTTGTCACTATCAGCGAAGGCCTCTTTGATAAAGGAGGCGTTGGCTACGCAATGCGCCTCTGCGAAGCCCATCGATGAGGTGGACTTGGGTGCTGGTTTCACTCCAGCGCTCAAGGACGTCATCGTGTCCGCCACAGAGGACGAGAATGTCGCGCACGAACCGATCTCTAGAAGCGGTAACTGCGACTCGCCAGCATCTGCGGCTACCAAATACGCAGCTTCATCTTTGATGGGGAGCGAACGATCTCCTCAGCAGAAGGATCCGATGGCGTGTCTGGGATCGAACACAACAGCACTCGATCATCTCGAGGAGAATACGGAGACGGAGGAGATGGAGCACACTGCGCACCACCCGAATGGCATCTATGCAGCTGTGAACGGTGCATCGGCGGGTACGCTTCCGTTCCTCGCGATACCAAGCGAGACAGAACTGGTACGCGAGGACGCGGACACACATGCATCCAAAGATTGGTCACGGTCTGTCGATGAAGCATCTGGGGCTGCAAGAGCACCTCTCGACGATGAAGCGCTAGAACGTGGCGAACGTGCGCTCGTAGAATCGTTGCACAAGCCACAGACCGCAGCAGACTTTGAGCGCGCGCTACTGGGGCGCCCCAACGATCCCCAGCTCTGGATCGGCTACATGGCCTTGCATCTCGCTACCGGGAACGAGCTTGAGGCAAGAGGCATCGCAGAGAGAGCTCTGCAAACAATTCACTACCGCGAGTACCAGGCTCGCATGCGTGTGTGGATTGCGTACCTGAACCTGGAGCGTTCCGCAAACGCTGCCGCGGATCCACTCGAGAGCGACATCTTTCGCCGAGCGCTTCAGAACTGTGATAGCTTGCAGCTGCACCTGCGCTTGGCGCGTTCCCTAGAGGCAGCTCAGGAAGTCAAACTCGCTGGCCGAGTCTACGAACATGCATGCCGACGACACGGTCACCAGACGGCGTCTGTTTGGATAGCGTATGGCGCATTCTGTTTCCTTCGAAGCTCACAAGAGGTCCTGGGGCGCACGCTTCTAGAACGAGCGCTACGAGCACTGATGGACCCCGCTCAGCACGTTCAGTGCATCCTCAAGTTCGCTACGTTTGAGTTCAAGGGTTCCGGTGAACCTGAACGCGGGCGAACGCTATTGGAGAACCTGATTCAGGCGTTCCCCAAACGATTAGACTTTTGGAACGTGTACTTGGATATGGAGCTGATGCTTTTACGCCAAGAACGCGGCAAACTCGAACTCGTTCGCAGATTGTTTCGTCGATGCACAGCGCTTCCCAATCTTAGTCTGAAACAGGCCAAACACTTCTTCAAGCGATACTTGGAAGTGGAACGAGCATTTGGCGACGCGTCTTCCGTCGAGCACGTGAAGCAGGCCGCGCGCGCCTACGTTGCCCAGCGCACGGGCGAGGCGCCGCAGCGCTAAGCCACTCCGACGCGATGCACTTGCGAAAGACGCGCCCTTCTCTCGTTTCCATAAAGCATACTCACGAGGCATACAAGCCCAGCATCAAGGTTTGAGGAGCCTACAGCGAATTCGTCGTGCTTTTCTCGCTCAAATACATCAAGCGTACTTGTTCTCGTTTTCATAGAGCGAACCCATGAAACACGCACGCTCACGAACAAGGTTCAACGGTCGTTCAGCGAAGTCGTCGTGCTTCGCGTTCGCTTTCGAGGAGCGTGAGGATGTCGCCCTCGCGCACTGGACCCTTCACGTTGCGGATGATCGAACGATTCTGATCATCCAGAAACTCCACCCGAACTTGAATGACACCACCCCGGGACCCAGTTCGCCCAAGAATCTGTTTCACTCTTGCAAGTTTTACCGGTTGATCCATCGCAAACACAAGCGAACTTGGATGCAAACGCAGGCACACAGCGCTCAACAAGAAACAATGGAAAGCAGCATGTCCTGAATGCGACAGATGCGCACGCAGCGTCGTCGCTGCGGCGCGCCCCGATGTCACGCGCCTAGCCCGATGTGACGTTCGCGGTGCGATGCGCCAAGCACCAGCGCACGCCGACGGGCGGCGGCGTAACCGCGGGATGCTTCANCTGCAGTATCCCTGGATGTGCGAATTCGGCGTGGAATTCGGGGAAAGGAACCTCAAGTACCGCAGAGCACTGATGATGCTGCGTCAAAATTCTGACGAGTAACGCATTGAGGACGAATCGGTCGCGTGATTTCCACAGTGCCGAGCGCATTCGTGTCGTTCAATGGGGTGAACTTGGGGCATTCTTCCACATGGGTCCAGATGTTTATAGGGTGCAAGTAGTTAGCANATAGGCCGTTGTTCATGTACAGGCACTTTCGCAAAACGCCAGATTCAGAGGACGCTTGCGTATGGCCTTGGTAGCGAGACCCTGCGATGATGCTGGTGGCGAGCCGGGCGCTGGTGCTTGCTGCAGCACCAGATGCACAGCCCAGAAGTGTGTCGCGAGAAGGAACGGTCACGCGGTAACTGCCTCTGCTTTTTGGTTTCACACCTGCACTGTCCACGTTTCTTTCTCTCTGTCCAACACTTGATGATCGCCATCATGGTTCAGAGCCCGTCGCATGGAAACTTCAGCGGGATGCAATTCCATGACAACGGATGTGCTGGATTCGTGCTGAAGCCCACGCACGATCAGCGATGTTGTTCTGTCTGGGAGGAAACGAGACGACGCTGGCGCATCCACCATCGAAAAACTTGCCTACAGTCTGCTCCGCGTCAACAGAGTCGCTGGATGGACTGATCTGTGGCTCGTGCGCAGCGTCCTCACATCCGCTACAAACAAGTGATGATCGCTCGTCTGGTTTTGGGCGGCAACTGCACCTTTAGTGGACTACTGTGCGACGTATCCATCAAACTGCATGAAGCGAGAAGCCGACGCCCTCTGTGTGTGCTACGGCAACGCCGTACTGTCTCCGTGCAGCGACCGCACCGGCGCTATAGACGACATTNCGGTCGCTTTTGGCAGGCACTAGGCACACACGATAGGACGTATGAAACGACCAGAATATCCGAGAAGAAGTATAGGTCATGTAACTTGGAGGTAGCGGGTTTGATGGATACTTCACCGCGCACTGAAAAAACACAAAGAAACAGAAAGAAAAGAAAAAAGCGCATAATCGGAGAACGCTGGTCTATGGAAACGTTTTGTCAATGAAGAAAAGTCAAACTGCATGAAGCGAAAAGGCGCCGCCGCCGCCGCTGCCGCCTGCTGCGCAACGAAACATCGCGCGACGTCCAAGTCCAATACAAGCTCTGCTGCTACACATCACGCCTGTAAACGTACTCGCCGCGAGTCGCGTCGTTCTTCTGTACTTTGTGAGAGCGCTTGGGAGCATGCCTGGTTGAGCACGAGTGCTCATGCGATACCTGCGATCAAGCGCATTGACTGCGCGACTGATCAAAGCCGGGTGTTTGCGTGAACCAGCGTGGATGTCGGCGCTCCGGGGTCTGGAGGCTGTACGCGCACAGCCCGTGCTTGATCCGGACGCTCGGGTTCCGAAGCCTGGAACCCGGACGCGTACGGCGAATGACCACACTTCACGGGTATCGCTGCTGCAACGACTGCGCCGCCGACTTGCGGAACGTCACCCCGAGTGGCTACTCCACGTTGTGGTTGACCTCAATGCACCAACGAGAGCAGAGCGCGACGTGATCGAAAAGTTTGTTCGTATGCAGGCGGAGCTCATTCAGAGGGAGCAGTTGTCCGAAGAGGAAGCTTATGAACGCACGCTGGCCGTGCTACGCAGCGAACTACCGCGGACGTCGCAGCTGGCGGCGCTGGTTGAACAGCAGCAGACCGCGTCAAAGAGTGTCGGGTTGTCTCAGGTTATGGTGGCCGCACCGTCGCTTTCCGTTGCTAGTCCCGAGCGCCCACTCCAGGATCCAGAGGCCGTTTTTCTGGCAAGTCTCCAGGATGCACAACGTGATCGCTGGTTATTCGAGCAGTTTAGTAGACGTTTAACGAGTTAGAGACGAGGTTTCCGCGTGAACACTGCGAACGAGTCTGTCGATGTGAACGAGCAAGATCTACTGGGCAAGCGTTCGCGGAACAGCGTTGGGGCGTTATTGTGTTCCGTGCTGGTCACGCGCGAGCATCCCAGAAACTGAGCGTGCATCAGTAGGCGGCACGCCTCTGTGTCAAAGGCGTCGCACACACACACACACAAGTACGCACGATATGAAATTCAGCGTTGCTTGGTATCGTTGCACAGGATACCGCCGGCATTCGCTTTCCAAGGCGGGCTCCTCATACCATGTATCGATNTCATNGCTCCTCCGCAAAACACGGATGATCGCCAACAGCAACGAAAACGGTTANACAAGTCTGATGGAATCCGTGAGACAGCATTGGTGTAGCGAGCTTCGTTCAAGGGGTGCGCTATCGNATANTTCGTCGAAACAGATCGATATGATGCGCTGGCGCTCAGCGAGGCAGTATGCACCAAGAAACAAGGGAGAGACGCTGACGACCATACGTCTTTGATCGTGTGTGCGAGGTAAATTACGAACAGGCACGGGCTTGTAGAACGGGTTCATCGCTGGCGAGCTCTGGTCGAGCGTGCGTCTCATGTATGTGATACCGACATAAACAGCAAGAGACACGACATTCTTGCAGTGAGCATTTCTGAGTACAGTGTAAAGAGGCCATGGGCGCAGTTAGAGAGGAAGCATCATCGACAGATCGCCGATGGTACCGGTTGGTGTCATACATGCCCATATGTGTCGTAAATGACCCGCTTGCAAGCGAGCTCGCTTCTTTCGCATGAACTTCGAAGCCTGTTGGTCATTCAGGGTGGCGCTGAAACCCGCTCCATCTCCCGAGACATGTTTCTGGGGTGCAGCATCATTCACATGAAAAGAGGATCATCGAATCTACCGCGAGCACCGTCACGGGCGCTCCGACAGTTTCGTGCTGTGCTAAGCGACTGCAGGTGCTCCACTGGTGCAACTTGCCCCAGTGTCTGCTGACCGCATCTCATCCCCGAAACCCGACATACACCAGCTTTACCAGTGCATCATCGACAGATGTAACCAATCGTGCGCGTAACACGCAACACCAATGCCCGTATAAACATCAGAAGACCTCCGGTAGGAGACCTCGAATCTGATGCCTCAAATATGATCCGTAAACCAAAAAATATCGCCGGATCATGAAGCGTCCATTGATACCTACTCAGTGGCGCTGCCCAGCTTTTTCGGACCGGCCGCCTGCAATCGGTCTCAGTTTACCCAAACACATTTCGAGCTTGAGAGGCTGCCGTGCGANTCTAGATCGCTTCAGTTCCTCGGGCATCGTCTTGATCAGCNCAAGTCTCATGATGTTGACGGCCGGTGTTGGAGTATCGGCTCACAAACTCCGTGCGTTTCTTGCCGCTGGCGGATCGCATCGATGTACGGGTTGCTAGTACTCGTGCCCTCTCTGCCACTGCAGTCTCGTCATCGTCCTGTCGAGCAAACACCTTTTCCCGCCGATCTCCTCTCTTC
>JGI24721J44947_10012382_pt1 | contig 10541 bp, 8 predicted proteins | sample YelNatPaOPGAMG01_FD_44947 | JGI IMG/M metagenome (IMG submission 44947) | reverse complement strand
ACCGTAAGGGCTGGTCTTGACGACGCCCGAGAACACACTTAAACTTTAGCTCGCATACCCGCATAAGAGGTGCATTTTCATACTACGCTAAAACGGGACTACTCATGCACATACGGAAGTACAGATGTCGTGCACCGATAGCGTTCCAAGCGCATCCACTGCGGAGTATCGATTCCCGAACCGCTCTCTCCAGTCTATATATGGTGACGCCTCATCGCTCTTGTGCCCTTCTTACCGAGTACGAAAGTAACTCGGGCCGCACGAAACACGTCATCAAAGTAGTGCTGCCTGCGGCGGCTGGCCCTCGAGCCTCCACTGTCACGCGGAACGTTTTCGTTGCGACGTCGACGGCGAGGACGCGCTTGAGGTCGCTTTGACGAGAGGCACTCACGTTTACGTCACTGGACCAGTAAAGGCACTGGTTTCACGCGAAAGTTACCAGTTCATCTTTCGCGACACGTCTGACGTTGTTTGTGAAGAACGCCCTGTCGAGGCCGTCAACAACGAAAACGCCCCTGTGTCTCATGCAGTTGTTACCCAAATGCAAGTTGTTCGCTGGCAACCCCGTCTTCCAGACACTTTCGTCGAGGAGCGGTTTTCGACGATTAGTGTGAGCGAGAGAAAAACAACACTCGTCGACACCGAAGATGCCGAGGACAGCACCACACTCTACCGACGAGCTGGCGAAACACCGGGCCTTCGACCGCAGTCCGTCGATACCGAGTCCGGTTTCTGGCTCTGGGAAGGTGCCCTGGACCTCGTTCACTACCTTAGTCAACTTGGCGAATCATGCTGNTGTAAGCAGATAGGTGTTCGTCATGGAGCGCTCGAAATACTCGAGATCGGTTGTGGTCACGCTCTACCCGCAATCTACTTGGCCCGTCAAGGGCACTGCGTCCGCGTCGACTTCCAGGATCATAGCTGTCAAGTTTTAGAGACGATTACGCAGCCAAACGTATGGCGTAACGGTATCTGGAAACAACTGCACCATGAACCGCAGTTTTACGCTGGCTCGTGGCAGTCCTGGCTCGAAGATGCGTCTATGGATCGGCGTTACGACTTGATTCTGGCCAGCGAGACAGTCTACAGCAGAGCGTCTACAAGATTATGCCTGCAGGTATGTCGGAAGCTTCTGAAACCGCACGGGATGGCTCTTTTTTCCGGAAAAACCGTGTACTTTGGTTTAGATGGTGGAATGGTTGAGTTGGTGGATATCTTGCACGAAATCGGTGGCCAGTCGCATTTGCTCTGGTGCACGAGTCAGCAGATAGCTGCGACTCGACGAGAGATTCGATCCGTAGCGTTTGATATTGGTGCAAGACCGACTCCAGCGAATCCCGTTTGCCCTATTTCCGCTGCTCCCAGCGGGGGATAAGGCTTCTGCGCATCGTCTCTGCGAAACGTGCTGAACGAAATGCATTTTGTACCGAACCGATGCGCTCTTCTGACCGGGATGAAAAATGAGCTCGTCAAAGTCCAAAAATTGCTCCGTGTAAAGAGAAATGTGATTGGTGGAAGCTGGCGTTCATGTTGAACCACCACGAAGTCGCTTTTGGCGTTGATGGGGTCGCAGGAACTGCGGCGGCAGCAGCGCGCAGCGTACGGTACTGCTGGCTTCAAAAGTAGAAAAGAAACAATGTATAGAGCTATAGCGCTCATAGTGCGAATAAATCCAGGTTTGCAGATGAAATGCTCACTGCTTATAGCCATGTGTGTGTGTGTGTGTGCGTGTGTGAGGTCGCGCTGTGCACCTCGTGGACCCGCTGGTGTATCAGCATCCGTCAAGTACTGCTTTCAAACTCCTGAACACGTTCATGANATGACTAAAGAGCGTTCCCCATGAAACATACGTCATAAACGGGAGCATCNCCCAGTGCTAGCCAGGAGGAGTCCGTCCTCGACAGCCTTTCTATAAGGTTGCTCCGAATGCGGGCGCGAAACAAGAGTTGCTCTCCGCCGCTGGGGACGCAGCACGAGTCTACCGGAGGAGCTTTTCCGGACACATGCCCNGTTGTGGCTGCTTTCTGCGCACNCGACGCTCTGGCNCCGAACACCGCATCGTTGTTGTTCGCAGCAGTCAATTTTGCATCCGACGGAATCGTTTTTAGATCAAGGATTGGTGCATGATGCCCGGAAAATCGTATCAAAGCTTCTCAGCGTGTCGATCATACTCCATTGAACACACAGGGCGAAGATGCTCGCGCTCCTGAGCATACAAAGCCGCAGGTTTCGACACGGTGGTAATGCATCTGCCTCAGATCGGACGCTACGTTGTTCTGGCCTCGTATGGTAGGCTGGATGCCTGCAACGCTGCCAAATACTCGACACCAGAGGCTGCTCTGAACACGCACATGTTCTTTTCGATGCGGCTCCAGGCAGTTCATCGTCGCGGCGGCGGTCGCCATGTTGGAATCAACGAGCAAACAAAAGCGATAATCACCAGATAGAGGCCTCGCAGGAAGCGCAGCACTCTGGTAGACAGCGGTTCCTGCCTTGAAGTCGCCGCCGCTTCGAAGGATGCGTCTCGTCCAGAGGCGGATGAGGAATTCCTGGGCACCGGTCGCGCTCCACTTTCACCAGTTGCTGGAACAAGCGTTTGCATCTGCATTCGAGCCCAGAGTTGGCTCGATAGCGACTCGACATAGCGTCGAAGCGGACCCAGTGCACCCGTTTGAAAGAGGTAGATCAGGACCGCCAACCCAATAAGGAGCAACAGGCGATCTCGTCCACCATCCTGGCTAAGGAGAATCACCATAAACGTCAGTTTGGAGACCAGTGCCCAGTCAAGTGCCGGCATCCGAACACGAATGGCAATCATCCGAACGGGTATCGCTCCAGCTGCACCAGCACGGAGCATATTTCCCGGAAGCTGGTGACGTTCAGCAGCTTCCAAAGCGCTCCTCGATATCGATGAGCGTGCCGCAGCGCCCGTCCCATGGCCGCTGGAGGCAGAAAGACCACTCGATTGGCTGTGATTCGCCAGCAGATACGACGGCGGTACCCCGCCTGCCTCATGCGTCGCGTAATACTCTGTTAAGCACCGGTTGTACTCCTCGTATGCTCGAAGCATTCGCGCATATGCCTGTACTAGCTGGAGTGTCTGCTCATCAAGCCGCACATGCAGGCTCGCCTGCTCCGCGTTCGTCGACGCCCTTGCAGCGTCGAGCCTATGCTGCAGATTCCGCGAGTGCTCAGTCCCNTTGTGCTGTTCTTCAGANGGTTGTCTGGTCTCCTGCTCAGCAGTGGCGTTCGACAGAGCGCGCCACGCTGTCGCTGGAGTTGTTGCGGAGTCTGCATCGAGCGCGCGTTGCTGCTGCGACTGAGGTTGCGACTGACCCTCGTCCAAGGCCCAAGCTTCGTCGAAGAGCGCCGCATCCGAGGATCCCTCCTGTCTACCAGCAGCTACAGCGGAAAGCGCCGGTGAGCGCTCCGCATCAGAAACAGAACCCAGGCGTTCGCGACTAGCGTCGCTAAATGTTAAGACTTCACCAGAGTTTGTGCTTGGCGCAGAATTCACCTCGATGCTAGCAAGGCTCTCCAGCTGTTGCCCGCTAACGACTGCATCCCGCGTTATCCCTGTGGAGCGCTCGGCTGACGTTAGCCCGCGCTCACCAGTCACCACGAGATGAAATACCGCGAACAGCGGGGGCGAGGCGCTTTCACCGGTCTCCGTACCGTTGCTCCCTACGCAAGAAGATGCTCGGGCGTCGTCGCCAAGCTCCCCGACAACTGCTCGTGACATACCGACTATTTCTCGAATACACTCTCCGTCCTGCAATAGACGACCTCCGTAAACGAGTCTCTGCTGCTCTGGTGCAGGATGAAAAGGATGCTCCAGGTGCACTCGACGCTTCAGGTCCCCGACAGTTGACTCGGGCTCAACCGACAATACATAGGAGCGCCCCGCTGCNTCAGATACGATGTTGGGTGTCTTGAGCAGAACGCGAACTGCACCAGCAGTGCCTTGTGATGCGCTCCGAGCAGTCGAGGGGCACGCTCCGGGTCCCGGTGAGCCTGGTGGTCGCTCCTGATCAGCGTCGCTCGACTCGGGAGTCTCGCGAGGTACGTCCATCTGGTTCATCNTATTTGTCAGCGCACAGACGTCGCGCTGTTGCAACTGAAGCTGGTACAGCGGCTACTGCTTCCAGGTTCCAGATGCGGTCGTCGCCTCAACTCGGGGGCCAGTGTCTTCTGCCGAAGAGACCTCCCCTTGAACCTGCAGTGCCCTGTTCACAGAACTTCTTCACGCAAAGCAGTGTCCAGCAAGTGCCCTTATATAGCCCCGAATGGAAACCTTGATCTGTTTCCGTTGTCGTGCTGGTTGTCCTAGGCGTACGCCCAGCAAGCTCGAGGCTTCGACTCCAACGCGTCGCAAACAACCGACCGCGTGAGGTGCTGCGGCGTCGATACGCCTGCGAACNGGCTCGCAGTTAGCCTANAACGCTCCCGGTTTTCCTGCAGCAGAAACAAGCAGCGCAGGCGCCTTGTAGCGACCAGAGCAGTCGGCATCATCTCTGGATGCCTATTGAAGCTAACGCTGAGCAAGATTTCAAGACCAGACCAATAGCAGCGTCACTTGGACGGAACGCTTTCGAGTGGTCGTCCAGAGCGGCAGCGCGTGTCCGTACCTGCAGCCGTTTGCCACAACTGCGTCTGTGCGATCCTCTTTTATACCCAATATAAGGAAGAGGAAAGCGTTTGTGAACGTGGCACCTGCGACCCGTGAGAGCGGTGTGAGCGCTAAGTTGCAACCCGGTAGCGCTGAGCGTTTTGGAGGCGCACACACGCTTTCCGTTACGGCCTCATGGCTGAGCAGCAGGCGTCCTCTGGATCACACAGCGATGAAACCTGGACTCTGGTGGAGCGACGGAAACCTTCCCGACAAGCGGGGACGCGTTTCCCGTTGCTCGCTGGGCACCTGCGCACGAGGCTCGACGTGGCCTGTGCTGATCAAGAACTCGAGAGCTTCTGGCACTTGTTTACTGCCAAACTGGACCAAGTCACGCAGTTTTCCCGCAAAACCTTTCAAAATTTCACGTGCTATAACTTTGAACGCTTTATTGGACTGGGCATCGGGGCCTTTACCAGCGACTGGCGAGCTCAGTGGCAGTTGGCTTGGCTGGTAGCTCTCCAGCGGTACCTGAAACAGTACACACGAACGGCTGGAGTCGCGAGCGACTGGGTGCTCGTTGAGCCGCAGCTGACAAGTCTGGAAGTAACCTTGGCGAAGAGGCTGGGGTTTAGGGTTTTTCGTGCCGATCCCAATGCACCCGTGCGTTGTCGTCATTGTCGTCGATCACAGAGCGACGCTGCAGCGCAAGCTGGTGCGCATACCGACAGGGTTCCCGCGTCGTCTCGACTCGGTCGATCACAACTACCGCACAGCACCCGATTCCATGATTACATTAGACCGGACGCGGTGCGAAGACAAAGCAAAGATTCAGGGAGCGGCTACACCCTGCTATTCATGCCACACTGTGGAATCGGTCTCATAGAACTCGTTTTACAACTTTACTGGGACCAGGATGCACTGAGTCGACTTCATTTTGTGAGTAGCGATCTTGTCGAGCTGATAACGAGCCACGAACAGCGCTCTGTCGCATTAGCCGCCGAGCGAACGTCATCTGTGCACGGGCGTGGAAACGCGCTGGTTTCGTGCTCCGACCGGCAACTGCCGCTCGCGAAGGACGCCTCAGGGTCTACGTGCGAAACCAAGGCAGCAGTAGCATCGGCAACTCAGGAATTACCTTCACTCACTGAACCTTGCTGTATGCTCGCGCTTGCTNCCCAGCNCTGTATCCGATGGATCGCTCCAGTAGACCCTGAAGGCTNTAGAAATTCCAATGTGCGGCAGGCCGCGTTTCATGGACTCGGGTGGCAATGTATTGAGGATCCGACGACGGCTGCACTGGAAGCGATCCGGCCTGGTGACTGCTCCACCGATCGTGCGGATCCAGCACAACTCGCGGCCGCGATGCATTACATACCACTTTAGGTGCGAAACGATAGATCAATGGAATTCGTTGTCCATGAAAAGTACGCTGTCGTGCGTGCGGNGTATNCGGCGGCGCTGGAGCGTCGNATGATGCGACACGGTCAACTCGATAGGCAGCATCATTGGGCCGCTTCTCTGGCCGCTTTACGGAAGCTTTGCTCATGACGCATCGTTTTCGTATGAATGGTGAAAGGAATATGCGGTTATTTCCTTACGGTGACGACTCGAGATTTTCAATGAGTCCACAATCGTGCATGAAAGAATGTCATTTTGGTGCTGGAATGGAGGCTATGACCGGTGCTGTCGGCGTATCGCGGGTTGCTAGACTTGGGAGTCCGCAAGAACACCACCGCTGCTGCNCAGGGATATTCAGAATGAATNAGATGTAGATGATGGAGGATGTGCTTGTCTCCANGCAGTCATGCATGCGAATTTCATNCGTGACAGGGGAAACAAGGCACGCTTTACTCGGCACGCTCCTGATACCAAGCACATATTTCAGCGCCTCTTCTGGGATACACTGCATGATGAGGACTTGAACCTTGAGGGATTCGCTTGACCAGCTCGCAGTGAGTCTACATGCAGTTTCGTAGAGCAATCGAATCCGAAACATGACCCAGGGGCGTCTCCCACGTACCTGGAATGCCCACGCCCCTGTATCCCATGCTCCATACCAAATTCAGTGTTCTTTCGTGAGCGCGTGCCTGAGACCCGTTTATTCTGGTGAAACACGCGCGTTCTCAAGGGCATTGCACGGTCCATTGACCTTCGAACAATGCTGTCTGGGTCGAGCGACACCCGCAGTCTCTAGTGGGGTACGATCTTCACTGCCACCCGAGTGTTATCCGAACAACGCGTTGGCATCCTCTCGTGCTTATAGTCTTGTGACTCAGTTTCGTTTCGACTCCGCTGCGGCGTACAGCAGGAGACCGAAAGCACGATACCATGTACTGTATAGATTTTAGAAGCATTGCCTGTAGGATATATTGTTTACAAAGCAGCATAAGGAAGACTGCATTTTCGCTTCAGACAAGTCATACCATACTACTCCGATGGTTGAGTAACACTGAAAGAGACATGTAGATGCGTTCCGAGCCAAAAACCGATATTCTCAAGGAATGGTTGCGGTCAATAGTAGAAAGCGACCCATCGATTACCTTACGTAAACCAAAAGCGACAGCAGTAGCCGCAAGGGGCGTCACTGTTTCTCACCAGCTTATTCTTGCGGTCCTGAAAACACCGGTATGCGGTCGCAAAAAAACAGCCTTGCTTCACGCATAGTCATCTCGCACCGATATCGAAGCTACGACAGCGTTTCTGGAAAGTCACAATCGGTATGAAGCACAAGGACGTCGGCTTGTCCTTTTCCAGCCGATGCGACGTCATTCGGACGAAACGGTCGGAGCGTAGAGGGGTATTCGGCGAGCAGGGACTCAGTAGTACGTCCGTCCGAACTCGAAGAGAACTGGGATATCAGCATTTGTTCTAGCTGCAGTGGATGCATTTGGCGGCCTCGGTTTGGCTCGAAGATACAGAAACGGAAGTCGGGGATCCTCGCAAGCTCAGTGCCGCCTGGTGTTGGAGAAAGACGAAAAATCCTCTTCTTCCCGATCATTTAGCGAAGAAGAGCAAGTAACGAAGAAGAAACAGATGAGGGGAGATGATCGAGAAGAGGTTTTCGCTCGAAAGGACGGTAACGAGACCTTCGTGGCACAGCGGGCGTGAATTCAAGGAATCTTGGCGTTAATGAGTTCAACCAGAGCCAATCAACGCAGCCATCAACATAAGACGATGTCTGGTGCTGCAGACAAGACCCACAGAGCTGACGAGAGCCAATTTCGTGTGACAGCCTATCAGCCACGAAAGCTTCTAGGACAAACTAAAACCGATGGCAGACGGTCAGTTAAAAAATGGCTGGGAGGCGTCTGCGAGTGGATAGGTATATTTCCCGTCCATGATCATAGGACATTTTGTGATTCTCTGATCGCATATCTTGACAGAGTAGTGCAATAGTCGGCTGGAGTGAGGCGGCTCCTTTTCGCTCGAGAACCTGCTATGTGCCGGGAGCCGGTTACACTTCAATGATGTAGACACATGCAGCCTGGTACGTTGGGCTGCTTTCTCGAGCCGCGAAATACCCAGGCACGTTCTGCTGCTTTCGAGCACTGGCGGCAGCGCGGAGAAGCAATCGACATCGCGAAAATGCATTGCGTAGCGGGCCCGAGATGCAAACTGGTCATCTTCATGGACGACGCTTGTGCGCGATCGGCTCGTCTTGGCATCGAGTCCGTTTACGGCAGACGCTCTTCCGCAGATTTCTGGTCTGGCCTTCATGGCGGGCGCGCGGTCAAGCCAGTGCTCTGCTTTCGTCTATCAGTGATGCTGCATGAGGCCTGAACGCAGTCACGATTTCGACGGAACTATTTTAATCGCTCAGATGGAGTCGTGTTCCACATCTCAACCGGGCAGTACATTTGCTTCATCTTGTCAGGTTTGAAACCAGATCACCAACGCGTCTGGTGAAACAGGTCACTAGAGCGTTCCCCAGCTGTCCCGGATGCAGGCTTGGCGCCACGTGAAAAGCATCCAGCACCAAAGGCTCTGCGATGAGCGGCAAGCACCTGATGATTGCGCATGTGGCTCGTGATTCCCATAGATACCGATCTGAGGCGTTTGTTGCCCCGCCGGTACGATGCCAGTCGTCAGTGCCGACCATCACATCTCCATGTACCTCGTTGGGGTCAGGATTCGCAATCTTTGGGATATGCTTACGAGAGGCCGTACGTCTCGAGCGGGTGCCGCACTCGGTCAAAGTCGTAGACACGACGTGGATCCGTGATATGCCCTGTGATGGCACTAGCAGCGGCAGTATAGGGCGAGGCGAGGAAGACCGCACTCGATTTGTCGCCCATTCGGCCTGGAAAATTCCGATTTGTGGTGCTCACAACGACCTCGGGCCCGTTCGCACGCCCAAAGGTGTCCTTCGGACCTCCCAGACACGCTGCGCAACTCGGGGCACCCGGCGGAAGGCATCCCGCGTCCTTGAAAATCTGCATCAGAGTCTTGCCGTTAAGTTTTCTGGTTTCCAGGTCTTCATAGATGCGGCGTGTGGCCGGAACAAGAAACGTAGGAACACGTACCTGACGCCCGTCGAGAATCCGCGCTGCGGCAACAAAGTCCTCCGTCTTGCCGCCAGTGCAAGAGCCAATATACACTCGCGTAATCTTCACGTCCTCGCAATTGCGGGCAAGATCTAAATTATCGGGGCTGTGTGGTTTCGCTACCACAGGCTCCAGTTTGGATAAGTCGTACTGTCGGTCCGTGTAGAATGAGGCATTCGAGTCGGTGTGGAACACATCAAACGGCTTCGTTGTTCGTGCTCGGACGTAAGCATACGTAATTTCATCCGGAGGAAAGATGCCGTTCTTACCACCAGCCTCAATCGCCATATTACAAAGTGTCATGCGATCGGCAATAGAAAACTGCTCCATCCGATCACTGACAAACTCCATCGCCCGGTAGGTAGCGCCAGCGACACCAATATCGCCTATGATTTGGAGAATGATATCCTTGGCCATGATGTAATCAGGCAGGGTTCCATTCAAGGCAAAGCGCATTGTTGCGGGCACTTTGATGAGGAGCTTACCGGTGCCCATTACAAAACCTGCATCAGTGTTCCCGATGCCAGTCGCGAACTCGCCAAAAGCTCCTGCAGTACACGTGTGAGAATCTGTCCCGAAAAGCACCTCACCAGGACGGCAGTGCCCTTCCTGTGCCAGTGCTATGTGGCAGACCCCTTTGTATTCAGGGTTCGCCCGAAAGTCGCTCCGATCGGTGATATCGTAGAAGTAACGGATGCCTTGTTCGCGAGCAAAATCCCGAATAATATCCACGTTCCTATTCGCTTTCTCATCCGCAGTGAAGATGTAGTGATCGGGGATAATGACAATCTTTTCAGGGTCCCAGACAGGTGCATCCGAACCGAACTCGCGTTTGAAGACTGCGATCGTCCCCGGACCACAGACGTCGTGTGTCATGAGCACATCAACGTCAACAAAGAGATTCTCTCCTGGTTTCACGAAGCTCCTTCCAGCGGCTTTGGCTATGATCTTCTCTGTTATCGTCTGCGGCGCCTTCACGGCTACACTCGGAGCTGCCTTCGTTGAGGTCGGCGCAGAGATACCGGACTTTAATTCAGCCAGGGGATTTTTGGGGCCAATTCGTACCCGTCGCTGCTCCTGACTGACTCCAGTTCTGGCACTGCAACCTTGTGCTCGGCTATGAAGTGTCACTGGAGAAACGAACATGATATTGTAAACGAGGGAAGACGCNCCCGGTATAGCGTAACTGCTCCAAAAACTGAAATCATGCGACGTGCAGCGTGAGTTCGTCGCGTGCAGCGTCGCGAGTGCCCTCCGTCGGCATAAAGAGAAATACATCTTACTGGATATAACTGGATACAACGGACACATCCCAGGGGGCGCCCGGGCTGCATCCAGCTTCAATCTAGACATTTCTATATTATTAGGTATTTAAATGTAATATA
>JGI24721J44947_10012378_pt1 | contig 10543 bp, 6 predicted proteins | sample YelNatPaOPGAMG01_FD_44947 | JGI IMG/M metagenome (IMG submission 44947) | reverse complement strand
GGCGGCAGGCTTCCGGCACAGTCGAGGGATGCAATCGCAGCAGCAGCAGCAGCAGCAGCAGCAGCAGCTGTGCTCGTAGGAGTGCTCGTGAGCCGAAGCATTGCGAGTATGGTGTTTGACGCTTGCACAGGAGAGCGTGGGCGTGTATCCAACGTGAACATCATAGCGTCGTCTTCTAAGAGTCCTTCGGTCTAGATGAACCAAGACGAACGTGCTCGGAAACCAGCAAATTGTCGGCAAAAAGCACGGCTGCTGCTTTCTACGGAGCAACCNGGAAANGCAGCGTTCATCCGAACGCTTCTCGAGCTGGCTTCTCATTTACAGCGAGTTCGGTCGCAAACTTCATTTTCGGATGTCCGNGAAAGTCTTGTGCANACCACAGAGGTGCTGCAGAGGGTTCAAANTGATTCGCANTGCCTAGGGCGGAGCACAGAAGTCTGTGTTTCTGTGCTCTCGGCACTCTTCTTTTCCGTTGCTGTTGTACTAGAGCGACTTGTTGACTCCAGAACGGCCCTAGCCGACACGCTGATCCGAACTTTGAGCACAGCGTTTTCGGTTCAGAGCGCGCCTCTGGATGAGCAAGTTGTTGACGCTTCCGTTCCACAGCTGGAGGCAGCACTTTGGCGACGTTTCGAGAGTCTTCCTCTTAATATGGTTTCCGGGTCTTCGCCTCAGGTATGGAAGCACACAACGGGCACTTGTTCGCAAGTTTTCACAGAGCCCGCGCAGGTTGCACTCCGTTGTGTAGCCAGCTGGGCTCGCGCTCGGACTGACCAAACGCGCGGGATCGAAGCGCCCGTGGCTCGCGAGCCGTCAACCCAGGAACTGTCGCTCGAGTCAGGCATGTTCGGCAATGGAAGCTCGACATTCAATGAGAATCTGAAGAGCTTATCATCCAGGAAGGTGACGCTCGAAACAGGCAGGCTCGATCATGAAAACTTTGCGCTCGATGACGATTTGAGCAGCCCGCTTGCAAGCCAGATTCANTCTCATGTAGNGGATGCTTCCGGTGAACCAAAGCGTCTGGCGCAGCTGGACCTGCCAGAGCAGCATGATAATGCGGGAGGCGTGCTCATACCGGATACTGTAGTTCGAACGCGGAATCCATCTCCTCCCAACAATGACTCGATGCAACATGCCTCTGATTCCAATGGNCAGAGCAGCCATGTAGACCGCCTCTGGGCCGTTGCTCACGACAATCAACGCAAACTAGAGCCGAAGCAGAATGCCTGCCCAGTTATACGAGAAGCGGCGGAGGCGAATGCTGCTTTCAAGGAAGCGACGTGCCTCAAGGGTGGTCCTCGTGCGCAGCGCNGGCTCACGGCCGGCTGCAGACATTGNTTTCCGTGTGCAGTTCTATCCGANGCTTTGAAGCGTGCAGGCCGCGGTGCCATCTCTTGTATTCTCTTGTTCCTTTTGGAGCTGTCTCGTTCCAGAGCACAATGGCAGCAGCGAAGCAGCGCCATTCGCCTCTTGCACAGATTTATTGCATTCTTGCCTCAAGACGAGTTGCGCCAATGCTTACCTGGTATCAGTTCGGGTTTGTGCTCGGTCATTGCAGGCGATGCCCAAACAAGAGCGCTGGTTATTGCAGAGGCTGCTACATGCTTTGGGACCCTGTTCGCACGTGCACTGGAACCTTCTCTAGGAACAGAGGTAACTGGATCGATGACGGCGCCAGCGTCAGTCACCAGCGGATGCAACTGGCAACAAACCAAGTCCGCAGTGGGCATCGTCTCTCCCGAGCACGCTTCCCCGGTGCCTTCCAAAGCGGACACAAAGCACTGGATTCACGCTGTAGCTCCAAAATTGCAAGCGCTTCTCAATCGGATTCTCGTCGAAAACTGCAATGCGTTCTCCCTGCACCATCATCCGTCGGCGTTGGTGCAGGCGGCTGGTGTGTATCTTTGCACTGTAGTGCTCGAATCCATTCGGATGCAGGATGCGTTTGCAGATGACGTGCCAATGCTGTTTGCAAACCTGGCGCTATATCTCACGAGCGAACATCACCAGGTTGCTGTGCTCGCTGCCCGTGCACTGCGATTTATCGAAGCGCTCTATGATAGCGTATTAGCGGAAAGAGCGCTAGACGGGATCGGCGAGGANTTGGGGGAATTCTCNGACGACCCGGAGCGTCCTTGGCATCGCAGGCGAATGAGGTGCGCTGCTGGCCTTCTCGTGTACCTGGGACAGTGTCAAAGAGCGTCTGCGCTGCCGCGCCTTGTTCAGTATCTCTACGAGCGCAGGAATATCCTCGATCTTCTGCTAGCTATTCATGACAGTGATGCACGTGCGGGCCCTGCTAGCCCAGGGGTTTGGATCCTGGAAGCCGCTAGCGAGGGCGCTCCGCCAAACGCTCGCCTCTTCCCTGGGGAACGCTGTGATCTGGTTCAGTTGCTGGGCTATGCGGGAGCCATGGACCCGCTTCTGGACCCTATGCTCGGCCGTCTTGATAGTCGGAAAAGCGATGCCCAAGCCCAGCATTTACAAAGTCTGCTGTCGTTCGCTAACAACCTATTACAGGGGTCGCTTTCCCGAGAGCATCCGGACGCAAGCCAGGCTGTGTCCAATCGATCGAATGGCGACGACCTTCTCTCTGTCTATCTGGAAATCGGCGAGGAATCNCGACACGATCCCGCGACTCTCATCCAGATCCTTCGGGGCATACGGGTATATGCTGCTTGGGCAGCGCGAGACGTTGTGGATTTCCGGCGTCGCTGTTTGCACAAGTATATGGCTTTTGTAGCTTCAGTCAGTTTGCCCGTTGCAACCTCAGCTAGCCAAATGACTGCCCCTGTAGAAGATAAGATCCCTCGGAATGCGTCGCTTGCCGCAGATTCTGAACTCGAACCTGGTTCCGGCAGTGCTGCTGACACGAATGCCCTGGCGACGGCGGCATCACAAACGTTGCAGGTTCTTGCAACTGCCGCCGGCTTCGCCAGCGTCGAGTCTCTGGTTCGGGCGCAGTTGAGTTTCCTCATTCGAGTTGTATCAACTGAATCGGCGAGACGGTTTTTCTTTTCGATCGCGGGGCCAGAGTCTCTCGTACTTGTCTCGGATGAGCTGGTGGATATCGGTCGCGGCATCGCGTTTCTGTCTGAGGAGCGTGCATTGCGTAACCTGGAACTGCTCGACACGGTTTGCGCAGTGCTCGGTCGACACCCATGCTTGCGGAGCGACAGCGAGCACCGCGCCGATGCAGATGACGTCGAAGAGGATCCCTCGTTGCTCCGTCTCGCACAGGTCGTCGAAAGTGTCGGGAGCGCTGCACTCGCTGCCACTGAGAGGCAGAGCCCAGAGCTCCGCCGCGCCGCCTTGCAGCTCCTGCACGGCTTGTTAGAGAGCCTCGCGTCGAACCAGAGGTTGCTCCTGCCCATGGTAGCCAGGGTTCTCGATCACGTGCCGCGCTGCATGCTCCAAACTCGTGCGGATGTGCGCATAGCTGCATGTGATGTGATCGAGCTCGCGTTCATTCTCGTGCCGTGGTTCGCAAGCAGTCGCACTGATAAGATCTGGGCTACGATGTCGCGCTTGCTTCCTCAGCCGCTTCGCACAAACGCCCGTCGGAGAGAATCCCCGGGAACTGCCTGCGAGCATGAGCCACTTCAACTGGTCCGCGGCATCACCTGGGCGACGATTACGCGTGTGCTGCAGTGTCTATGCAAGATCCCGGTGAACTCGTTGCGGAAACATGAGCAAGCAATTCGGGCTCAGTGTTCAGCGATACAGCGCTTCACCAGCCGGAGCATCTCCGTACAAGCTCAATCGGATTTCGCNCTGGCTCTCTCGGCCGCACAGCAACTGGTGTCTATTCTTGCCGCGCAGTATCCTGAGGCCGAGGCTTAATGGANACATATCCCGCATCAGGCATGACCACAGTAGCGACNGGTCTCGGGGTCCCGGTTTCCGTGGCTTCAGAGCCCCGTACGGATGGCGTGCTGGAGCCTCTGATGGACTCGTAATCATCCTGATATATAGAAAGAGGAAGTTATGGACTTGGTGCTTCTTTGATCCCATTAGCTTCTCGTCTTCGCAAGTCGACAAAAAGGGAGGAATATTTTAACCTGTTTGGCTCACGTCTCATTGGCGATCGCTTGTCCAGGGGTTGTGTTTCAGAGTCGCGGCTGTGCAACAATCCAGGGCGACCGATAAAGCAGCACACTCCTTCAGGCCACGTCTGTGAGAACGTCNGAGACCCGATGCAATCAAACCGGCGCACTCTTTATCGGGAAACTTCTACCCGCACCTCGAGAAACACGTCGCTTGCTCTCGAGAGAGCGTGTTGGTCGAAACTCGACAAGTGTACACCTTCCGACAGTCGCCACTTGACTCTCTGTACAGCCTACAGGAAAGACAACTGTACCCGATATATTGCATGCCCCCGCTTGGGCATTCGTAGACTCAAATATGGATCAAATGACATGGCATGGACAAGCGTTCATTCTCGATCAGGTGCCTTGGCAACGCAAAGCATCCAGTTTTGTGCGCGTGGCTTGAACAGCAAAATCTCTAAAACGTTCACTGTATCTCTGCGGAAACTGGGTGAAATACGGGTTTTTAGACGAGCAACGGACCAGCTTTCGATGCAGGTACTGTTTTCATTGAGCTGTGAGGGTCTCGGAAACGGCGCTCTATCTAAACTGTTTGGAGTCCGTCGTTCACCACGTGAGGTAGCGCAGTGCAACAGGTCCGCTGCAGTGAAGATGAGCGACACACTGGCCCGTAGCGTTCTGGCTGAGCGTCTTTTGAAACTTGCCCAAAAGGTTCCACAAGGGATCCTGCAACCTGACCGAAGGCAAGCGAAGCGACTCGTTCACTTCTCTTTCGAGGAAGTCTGTCGGGTCTTCGACTCGGGGCTCGGTGATGACGAGGTTCCCGTCGTTCTGTACCGGGACCCCGCGCTATGGTGTCCGTACTGCCAGCGAGTCCAGTTTTATTTGGAAGAACGAAAGATTCCCTATCGTACTGTCCATATACCAATGCGCTGTTACGAGACGGAGGAGAACCCCAAACCGCGNTGGTACCTAGACATGGTCCCAAGCGGACTCTTGCCTGCGGTGAAACTTCAGCCGTCCGGTGCCCTGCTCACCGAGTCGATGGATATTATGGAATTTTTTGAAGAGCATCCAATGTTCAGCCAATATCCAGCCGCCTACGCCCGCTCCCCAGCCGAAACACGTCGCAAAACGGAGCTTTTGAGGCTGGAGCGCCGGCTCTTCTCCGACTGGCTTCGTTATCTGACAGGGTCCACGTTCCTGTCAGATCGCCTCCGTGAGCAGTTTTTGCAAACAATGGATGCTGTGGAGTACGCGCTTCGTGAATCACCGCGGTTCCCTTTTCTCTCTGTGCTCGCTGAGGGGAACGAGCATGGACCCGGCCTCGTTGACTGTGCGATTGCTCCTTTTCTGGAGCGTATCGAGTACAGCATACCGTTTTGGAAGGGAATAGAGATCCGAGGAAATGCTCGCTGGCCGCGATTAGAGGCATGGTTTCAGGCAATCGAGGAGCGGCCCTCGTACTTGAAAGCAAACGCGTATTCAACGGTTCTGAACCTACCTCCGCAAATAGGACGATGCACCACCGCACGCTCCGAGTCTGCAGAGGCTACTCGCGTCCAAGAGCAAGTGCTGCACGAAGCTGAACGCACACCCTGGGTCGAGTACAGCTCAGAGAGCACCTGCCCCGCGACTGTCCGTGAATCTCGACTCGAGGCAGCAGCTGCGATCATTCGTAATTTCTCTCGCATCGTCAACGATATGCGGAAGCATTGCCGAGACAACGAGCCGGATGCGGATAGCATTGAGGTAGCGCTTTGCAGTGTTGCACAGGTGCTGATTCACGGAACCGTTGAAGGCACACCTCCTGTGTCGGATCCTGTTGCAAGGGGCGCTCTCGAGCATATTCGCCAACGAGTCTGCGTTCCGCGTGATCTCAACTTGAATGCTTCCAAACAGTTTTACGGCGCTATCAACGCGCTTCTCGCCAAAAGCAGCGCAACACGCAAACATTGAAGCTGGTTGCGTAGCGAGCAGTTGGACCGTCTGCGACCTATTCGTTGGATACGTGCAATCAGTATCTGTTCGTCGTCGTCGGCTTACTGCAGCCAAGAAGCCGCGCGTATGCAACGCTCGTCAGATATCCCGTCTCGACATAGACGCTGCTGCTGCTGCTGCTGCTGCTCGTATTCGACGACGACGAGATTCGTTCTCGGGATTTGCATTGATGCATAGTTGGTGCTTTGCTCGGATTCGTCAGAGTCCATGACCAGGTTCGCGTGCTTGTGGTGTGGAATGTTGCCCTGCTGTGCACCTCGGCCGCGCCTGCCACCGAAGATCCATCGCCTCTGACTTCTCCTTCTACGCAAGAGCTCAAGTGATACCTGCTCTAAAAGAATATCGAAGACTGCCCCGGTGACGAAAAATTTCTGCATGACGGCACTCCATCCACCATAGTGTTCATCTACAGTCTCTAAAATACTGGGGGATGGAAATCTTTCCCGAACTTGTTGAAACACTCGCTCAGAAACCGGGCGAAATCCGTAGTCAGCAAAAATCTGTTGTGCTTCGTCGCTGAAACAATATTCCACAAAAGCATCAGCGACATCCCGAACTTTCTCGCGGTCTGCGTTCCGGTCCACTACGCTGATGGGGAACTCAATGAGACAGTTGGCTTCCGCTGATGGTATGCTGTACGCGAGGGGAAGACCCCGCATCTGAGCCAAAATGGCCTCATTCTCGTACGTTATTAGCACGTCACCCAGCTCCTGGCGCAGAAAGACATCGGTGGCATCGCGTCCGTCCCGCGGGAGCACCGGAGCCCGGAGATACACCTCTCTGAGAAAGGCCAAAGCAATCCAGTCATTCTCCGTCTCGAGCATTCGATGGAGGATCGCGTTCTTTGTCGAGTCCCTCGCTTGCAGCGCATTCTGAATAAATGTCGGTTCGAAGCGCATAGTTCCAGAGCGCGCCGCGGACCACAACCCTAAAAAATTCCACCGTGCAGCTCCCGCTGATTTCGGATTCGCTGTAATGACTGCAAGATTCTTCGCCAAAATATCGTAGAAGCACTCGCATATCTTATCCGTCGACGGAGATGCGTCCGACTGAGGACGGTATCCAGCCACCGTCAGCGAGCGGGCAACAATACCGTTGTAGGGGGTTCGCATCCGCCACGCCTGGTCAATGAAGCCCCCGCGTGCGAGCTTTTCGATATCATCCACGAGCGCCAAGCAGCATACATGCGCTGGAAGACCGTCCCGAATGGCCCGTGACTGAATACCAGATCCCGCAAAACTCAGACCGAAGTCGACATCTTCTCCGGTTTTCGCCAGCCAGCGCTGCTGAAACGACTCAGTTATCCTTTTGAAAACTGCCCGCGTCACCGAGAACCCTGCAAAGACGATTCGCCGACGCTTCTTTATCGCCACGATGGGCCACGGAGAAGGTAGCGAAGCCATCGTCTGAAGTGGCGCCGTGCACCACCCATCAAACGAGTCCTTGGGTGGAAAAGGAAGCTTGCGTGCGAACAATGCGTCAAGAACGTGCCCGCCTGACCTTGGTCGAGGCCGGGTGTCTCTAGGCCCTGCGAGGCCAGGGCGCCTCCGATCTAGGACGCATTTTAAGTTCCGACCCCAACCGCTAAGAATCTCGTCTAAAGTTGCGTGCACGGAAACCGTCACGTAGAGGAAGTGCGCTACAACAACCATGATGTGGAACCGCTCGCAGTAACAGGTGCGTTAGTTCGAGCGAGTGTGTCCTCCAAATACTTGCAACTGCTCGCTCGCGAGCATTGAGAAGAAGTGGCTTGTCGACGATTTGGATCTCTATACGCTGCCTATGCAGTTTCAAACCGGGGCTTCTAGTTAGGTGTGCGCCTATGGTGGCTTCGATCGACAGACAGCAAACGCCTTTCAAACGAAAAACGTTGCCACCAGCGGCCGTGTACAATAGCGGCGAGTGACCCGCCCTAGACGAGAAGTCTCCAATCTGACGTGCAGACGCCTCTTAGTTTTTTGGACCGGCCACCTACTACCGCTTCCAATATTGTCTCATATAATTCCACCTTGAGTGATTATCCAATTAAGTCCTGTTGTGTCTGCTTTGGAGGTCTATTCTCCAGCACCGCATATCTCCTTATATTGACGGCGGCATTAAAGTCACGATTCACGAATTCCATACGTTTCTTGCCATCACTGGTTGTACTTACTAATGCAAGCAATCCTCGAACTTTCGCCCTCCTTTCCATTTGCTCATCTGTCAGCGCTCCGTACTTTTTTATATCCTCAGGGCTCCTCTGGCACTTTTCCATCTCCACTCTCTGAAGCGTACATCACAGTTCATGATGCACATACGATGTTCGGAACTCATCTCCAGGCACCGTAACAAAACGCCGTGCGCACTCCTTGTACGTTCTTGTCGTTGGAGCTGGTGTACATCCTTTTTGGGTCTTCCAGCGCCCTGCTCCGTATGCTACTACGAGACTTTGACGCTCGTCCTCCTTCAGGGCACGCAACTCATTGAAAAAGATTGCGAATGCACGCTGCCTCCCACAATACAAATTCATACGCAAACGAGCCCGCCGGGGCTTTGTATATTCTTTCTACAGCGCATCCCAATGAGCAACACGAACTTCCATGAATTTCCGAGAAGCTGTAAAGTCCGCCCCGTGGCTCGTCACCTCCCTCAAAGCTTCCAGGTGATCCTTCATTCCTGCATTCCATGTGTCGATTTTCTTTCCCGCATTCATTATAACGGATTCTCGATAGTATCTTGCTCTCGAGAACCTAAAAAGACACATATCTTTCTGACGCAAGGTACCGTCAGTACCATCTTCCCCACGCTTGGGTGCTGCGATGGTTATGATATTCGTATTCCCAGGGTCCGCGTGAACGACAGAGTCGTTATCCTGCACTTTCTTCGTCGCGAGATCCGCCTCCTTGTCATCTTCATGCTTGCGATCGTTCGTGATCCCATTGATAATCGCCCATACTCCTTTGCGAGACAGTCCCGGGTACAGCGCAAAGACGGTGCGTATCATGAAACGCTCCGGGTTCATAGTCAAATGGTTCCTCAGGTTCGTGATGTACTTCATCGCCCCGTATGTGTAAATACTTCCGTCACCCTTGTATCGAGTACCCTCGAAGCGGAAATCTGCAAAGTTTTCGTGGAAGGCATGGACTAGCTCTTTTTTCGTCGACGATTCCCCTGTACCAAGCATCAGGTGACGAATAGAAGTCTTGTCGAAGAACGCATCCGGAACCTCGACTGTTTCCATGTGCGTCACGTCTCCGTACATCTCCGACACCAAATGCATTAGTACTGATGACGCCTTTATAATACTCATGGATTACAACTCGACACGGTTTCTGATAGCGTCTCGCAACTTTTCCTTGTACGGATCCTTGGTATGTTTACGAAGACAGGCTTTCACCACCATCGCGTTGTACAGACGTCTTTCTTGCTGCCTTCGACGTAGAGCCTCCCCTATTGCTTCTTTTTCGCTTCGCTTTCTTCTGGACTCGGCACTATTTTTTGTTTTTTTTTCTGGCGGCCAGCCACACTGGGCCCCCAGGATCGTCGACTTGGTTTTCCATAACTTTCCTTTTTTATTTTTTGTAACGGACTTTGAACGCTTCAGTTATATACTGCGAAAAAACAGTTGAATACACTTGTTTGAGGTTTGAAACACAAATGAACTGAAAAACTGTACTTTGCTACGTCTTTAACGCAAGTACAACTTGCACATTAGAGCAGCACGCTATTGATCAGGATCGCGTTTCCCTTCAACGGCAGCATACGCGTCGTGACTCGAAACTGACAGATCTCCCTGGTGCGCAAATCGACTGCGCTATGTAGAACAAAGAACAGAGACTCACGACTAGCGAGCAACGATACAGCAATTTCTCTCCCGTTCTACGATAAACGTTGAAAACGGGGAAAAAGGTTTCCATATTCTGAAGAATCCTCCCTCTAGGCGAAAAGTCCCGCGAGCCGCACGAGTCTCCCAGACTCGTGCTTCGTGCTCCCCCAGTAGCGGGCGCTGTGGCGAGACCTGAGCAGCTCGTCCGCAACGCAGTTCATTCTGGGACTAGACGCGGGATGCTGTGTTTGGTCGTCGCCCGGATCGCAGTAGACTCCTAGTATATCGGTTCGTGCTTTCGCAGGCAGTAGTTGTGTCTGTTTAGCCTACAGGCTCCCAGAATTATTATGCATTCCAACGCTGTATCAGGTGAAGCGTTCCTCGATCCGGCGCCCTCAGTGGTATGGCAACGCTGTTCTGTCTCCGTGCAGTATCTGCTTCAGCGGTTTAGGCGCTAAGGCGGGTGCCCAAAGCAGGTACTCGGTCGCACTACGAAACGCACAAAACGATCAGTACATCCGAAAGGAAGTATAAGGAATGGAGCATGGAGGTAGAGTGCATCATGATGGACACTTTTTCGATCACCAATACCCATCCATCTCGCTATCTGGAATCCAAGTACAATGTAAACGTTTTGTCATTGGAGAAAAATCAGCGGCAACAGCAAATGCAGCGGATTTTGTTC
>JGI24721J44947_10012375_pt1 | contig 10545 bp, 6 predicted proteins | sample YelNatPaOPGAMG01_FD_44947 | JGI IMG/M metagenome (IMG submission 44947) | reverse complement strand
GGCAAACGGTTAAAGGTGAACTTGGACGAGCCAGATGTTGAAATATACTGCCTAGTGAGAAACAGCGACTTCATAATGGGAGTAAACACCACTGGAGTTTCTCTACACAAGCGTGGCTACCGCGTATACAGCCACCCAGCAGCCCTAAAACCAACAATAGCCTCAGCCATGCTCCGAATAGGCGGCTGGACACAAGTCAAATCCCTAATCGACCCCATGTGCGGAGGCGCCACCATCCCCATTGAGGCTGCGTTAGAGGCAAGTGGCATCCCGCCAAACCATCTGCGGAAAGACTTCGCCTTCCTAAAACTCAAAATCTGCAGCCAAAAAGACTTCGAAGAGGTAAGGGCTGAAACGCTAGCCAAACGTAAAGAGAAAGGCGCATATGCGATTTACGCCATGGAAAAGTTCGCCAAACACATGCAAGGCGGAATTGAAAACGCTAAAAAAGCTGGCGTATATGAAGCGATAAAATTCAAAATTGGAGACGCCACAAACCCCAAAGACTATCCAGAAGAAAAATTCGACCTAATCGCCGTTAACCCGCCATATGGTTTGAGGGCAAACCCAAAGGAAGGCGTAAGAAAACTATACGAAAGTTTCCTTAAAGCGTTAAAGGCAAAATCTCCAGAAGCAACCCTAATCATAATAACGGCAGCATCAAAAAGGTTTAGAGAAGCAGCAGAAAACGCCGAAATCACCATAATTGAAGACCGCAAAATATGGCACGGCGAACTATTAACAAGCATATTCACATGCAAAATCTAACGGGCAAAAAGCGGTGGTGCGGCGGGCCGGATTTGAACCGGCGAACCCCTACGGGAGAGGATGGCTCATAGGGGTTAGCCTTCTTAACACACCGATCTTGAGTCCTCCGCCTTTGACCTGGCTTGGCTACCGCCGCCCATTTTTCAAAGAATGAATGATGGGATTTAAGCTTACCGACTACACTTTTGAGCGTAAAGTTGGAAACTAGAGGGGGTAGGCTACTATTGGGTTCTGGAGAGCCCAATAGATGTTGGTTTTCTGGGAGATGCGGGGTTTTAAGATGGATTTTTCCACAAAAAAGTTTATTAGTGAGCTGTGTAGTTTTACGTGTTTAGCTTCAATCTATTGGAGACTTTTTAAAACTGGATGACCCAAAAGCGGAGGAATTTAAAAGTTTGAGGAAACCCGCATCATGTGTTCGCCTTTATCGTCAAGTTAAAAGTGGAAATTGCGGGGTTGGCTCATAATGGTTAAACTTTCAAAAGAGGATGTAAATACGCTTTTGAAGGCTTTCTTCAAAGAGAAGGGACTGGTCCGCCAGCACTTAGACTCCTATAATGAGTTTATAGACCACGGCTTACAAGAGGTTGTAGACGAGGTTGGAGAAATCCCAATAGAGGTTCCAGAATGCCCCTACACTGTTAAGCTTGGGCAAGTATGGATAATTGACCCACAGACAAGGATTAGCGGTCCATACGTTACGGAGGTTGACGGCACAAAACATGAAATCTACCCAATAGAGGCTAGACTTCGCAATTTAACCTACGCTGCGCCAATAGCCCTTGAAATGACGCCGGTTGTGGACGGCAGAGAGCAGGACACTGAGCTGGTTTTTATTGGCAACATCCCAGTGATGCTTAAGTCTAAATTGTGCTTTTTGTCGCAGCTCTCCCGCGAAGAACTAATAGCCGTCGGCGAAGACCCCGACGACCCTGGCGGCTACTTCATTGTTAACGGTTCTGAACGTGTTATTGTGGCTATGGAGGATTTGGCTCCAAACCGCATAATCGTTGACATAGACGAGAAGGGCGCCACACCGGTTTATCAGGCAAAACTCTTCTCAACAACAGTTGGCTTCAGAGCGAGAATAGAGCTAAAACTGAAGTCTGACGGCGCCTTATACGTGACAATGCCGGGAGTGCCGACCGAGGTTCCCTTTGTCATTGTAATGCGCGCCCTAGGGCTTGANTCTGATAAAGAAATTGCTGAGGCTGTCTCCNTAGACGAGGAAATCCAAAGCGAGCTGGAACCATCCTTTGAGAAGGCTGTTGGCGTCGACACGGTTAGAGACGCAATATTATATATTGGAAACCGTGTAGCCCACGGGCAGGTTGAGGAGTACAGAATTCAGAAGGCTGAACAAGCCATAGACAAAAACTTCCTACCCCATCTTGGAAGGACAAGCCAAAGCCGCCGCGATAAGGCCATATTCCTCGGCGAAATGGCGTGCAGAGTCATCGAACTAAAGCTTGGAAGGCGAAAACCAGATGACAAAGACCATTTCAAAAATAAGCGTTTGAGGCTGGCTGGACCGCTTCTGGCGGACTTGTTCCGTGTAGCCTTCAGAAACCTTGTAAGAGACATAAAATATCAGCTTGAGAGGATAGGCGTTAAAGGACCAATAATCACGGTTTCGGCTGCGGTGCGTCCAGGAATAATAACTGAGAGGCTTCAGCATGCCCTTGCCACTGGAAACTGGGGAAGGGGACGTGTCGGCGTAACCCAACTCCTTGATAGGACGAATTACCTTTCAACCCTAAGCCACTTGAGGAGGCTTCAGTCGCCCCTCAGTAGAAGCCAGCCGAACTTTGAGGCTAGAGACTTGCACTCCACCCATTGGGGACGCTTATGCCCCAACGAGACGCCAGAAGGCTCCAACTGCGGCTTGGTGAAGAACCTTGCATTGTCAGCCTCCATATCCGTAGGCGTGAACCCAGAAAAGATTAAGCAGGTACTCTTCAGCATGGGCGTCACGCCGGTTTATGAGGCAAACGAAACTCTGAAGCGTTACGGCGCAAAGGTCTTTGTAGATGGAACAATTGTTGGCTATTGTGCCACACCAGAGAAGGTGGTTCAAGAGTTTAGGCAACGCCGACGCATGGGAGAAATCTCAACAGAAGTTAACATCGCCTACTTCTCAAAAGAGTATGGCGAAAGAGAGGAAATATACGTCAACTGCGACGAGGGAAGGGTTAGGCGTCCACTAATAATAGTTGAAAACGGCGTCCCGAGGCTTCAGCCAGAACACATAGAAAAAATAGCCAACGGCTTGTGGTCATGGGAAGACCTCGTCAAAAACGGCATAATCGAGTATTTGGACGCTGAGGAGGAGGAAAACGCCTACATCGCCATAAGCGCCGAAGAAATAACCCCAGAACACACCCACTTGGAAATTGCAACCCACACAATTCTGGGAATCTGTGCCTCAACAATACCTTACGCAGAGCATAACCAGTCACCCCGAAACTCTTATCAGGCGGCTATGGCGAAGCAAGCGCTCGGCGTCTTTGCCACAAACTTCCCATTACGTGTTGACTCTAGGGCGCACATACTCCATTATCCCCAAACACCACTGGTGGAAACAGCCCTAATGGAGGTTATGGGCTACAAGCTCCGCCCATCCGGACAGAACTGTATTGTGGCCGTTTTATCCTACGAAGGCTACAACATGGAGGACGCCCTAATATTCAACAAAGCCTCCATTGAAAGGGGCTTGGGACGCTCCACATTCTACCGCATATACGAGGCTGAATGCCGCCAATACATGGGAGGACTGAAAGACAAATTCGTCATCCCAGAACCTGGGACAAGGGGCTTCAGAGGCGAACAATATTATAGGCTTCTGGAGCCAGACGGCATAATAAGCCTAGAAGCCCAAGTTGCTGGCGGAGACGTTCTAATCGGCAGAACAAGCCCGCCAAGATTCCTTGAAGAGTATAAAGAGTTTGAAGTTAAAGGACCATCAATGCGGGATACCTCCGTTGACATGCGCCCATCAGAAACTGGCATTGTCGACGCAGTTTTCATAACAGAGTCTGGAGAGGGAAGCAAACTCGTAAAGGTTAGGGTTAGAGACCAGAGAATCCCGGAGCTCGGCGACAAATTTGCATCCCGCCACGGACAGAAGGGTGTTATAGGGCTTATTGTGCCCCAAGAGGATATGCCCTTCACAGAGGACGGCATAGTTCCAGACATCATTATTAATCCCCACGCTATTCCGTCGAGAATGACTATTGGGCAGTTCATAGAGTCCATAGCCGGCAAAGTCGCTGCCATGAGGGGAAAACCAGTGGACGGAACGCCCTTCTCAAATGAGAAGGCTGAAGACCTAAGAAAAGCCCTTATAAAGCTTGGCTTCAGCCACACTGGAAAAGAAGTCTTTTATAACGGTGTGACGGGCGAAAAGTTTGTGGCAGACGTTTTCGTAGGCGTCGTCTACTACCAGAAGCTCCACCATATGGTTGCAGACAAAATCCACGCAAGAGCCAGAGGACAAGTGCAAATGTTGACAAGGCAACCAACAGAGGGAAGAGCCCGCGGAGGCGGACTCCGCTTCGGCGAAATGGAGAGAGACTGCCTAATAGGACATGGCGCCGCCATGCTCCTCCGAGATAGGCTTTTGGAGGAGTCGGATAAGTATACGCTTTATGTTTGTGAGAACTGCGGCTACATAGCCTACTACGACCTAAAACAGCGCAAGTATGTCTGCAGAATATGCGAAGACAAGGCTAAAATCTCACCCGTAATAGTCTCCTACGCTTTTAAGCTTCTCCTNCAAGAACTAATGAGCCTTTGTGTGGCGCCAAAATTAAAGCTAAAGGAGAGGGCCTAAAATGGCGGCAGTTGAGGAAGTTGCCCATAAAGTTGTTGACGAAATCCGTTTCGGCCTACTTTCACCTCAGGAAATACGCAAACTATCGGTTGTTGAAATTCAGACGCCGGACACCTACGACGAGGATGGCGCCCCAATAACTGCCGGGCTTATGGATGGAAGGCTCGGGACCCTAGAGCCAAGGCAAAGATGTAAGACATGTGGCAACACGGCTATACGCTGTCCTGGACACTTCGGGCACATAGAGTTAGCCGTCCCAGTAATCCACATAGAATTTGCAAAAATAATCTACGACCTCCTTAGGGTCACCTGCCGAAACTGCGGGCGAATTCTGCTACCGGAAGACGCCATCAAGAAGTTGAGGGCTAGAATCGATAGAACCCGCCAGCTCTTGGGAACGGTTCCTGACGAAATCTTTAAGCGAATCACCCAAGAGATTAGAGCTAAGACTTGTCCCCACTGTAACGCGCCTCAATACAAGATTACCTTCGAAAAGCCCACAAAGTTCAGCGAGGAGATTCCCGGTGGTTCTCAACCCTTAACGCCGAGCATGGTTAGGGAGAGGCTTGAACGCATACCAAACGATGATTTGGAGCTTCTGGGCTTTGACCCGAAAACAGCCCGTCCAGAATGGATGGTTCTCCAAGTACTGCCCGTTCCGCCAGTTTATGTGCGTCCCTCGATAACTTTGGAGTCTGGAATACGCTCTGAGGACGACTTAACCCACAAGCTTGTGGACATAATCCGCATAAACCAACGCCTAAAGGAGAACATGGAGGCTGGCGCACCCACCCTCATAATACAAGACTTGTCGGAACTCCTCCAATACCATGTAACAACATACTTCAACAACGAGGCTTCCGGCATCCCGCCAGCAAGGCACCGTTCAGGAAGAGCCCTTAAGACGCTTTCCCAGAGGCTTAAAGGCAAAGAGGGAAGATTCAGAAGCAACCTATCTGGGAAGCGTGTAGACTTCTCTGCGCGGACGGTTATTTCTCCAGATCCAAACCTAGACATAAATGAGGTTGGTGTTCCATTAGAGGTTGCCATGAGGCTTTCGGTTCCAGAAAAAGTGACCGCGTGGAACATTGAGGAGATGCGGAAACTTGTCATAAATGGTCCCTTCAAATATCCGGGAGCCCTCTACATTATCCGTCCAGACGGCAAGAGGATTAGGCTTGAGTTTGTTACTGATAGGGAGAAAATCGCCGAGTCCTTAGAGCCTGGCTACATTGTTGAGCGTCACCTAAGAAATGGTGACATAGCCATTTTCAATCGGCAACCCTCCCTCCACAGAATGTCCATTATGGCGCATTATGTTCGAGTCCTACCATACAAGACTTTCCGCCTTCACTTATGTGTTTGTCCACCCTACAACGCAGACTTCGACGGAGACGAGATGAACCTCCACATACCCCAAAGCGAGGAAGCCCAAACAGAAGCTCGCCTCCTCATGCAAGTTCAAGACCAAATCCTTTCGCCACGATTTGGCGGTCCAATAATNGGGGCTATCAGGGACTTTATAACGGCTGCATACCTCTTCACAAGAAAGTCAAACTACCTAACAAAGGACGAAGTGAGCAGACTCTTAATTGCCGCTGGCTATGAGGGGCCGCTTCCAGAACCCCAAATCAAAGAGCCTCAGCCCATGTGGAGCGGCAAACAAATTTTCAGCCTATTCCTGCCAAAAGATCTGAACTATGTTTTGAAGGCAAACACTTGCCGGGGATGTGCCAAATGCCTTAAAGAGGAGTGCCCCTACGACGCCTACGTGGTTGTCAAGAACGGGCAGCTCATATGCGGCGTAATCGACAGAAAAGCCATAGGCGCCGAACAGTCTGAAAGCCTCCTCCACAGAATAATTAAGGATTATGGAACGGCTGCTGGACGCGAGTTCATAAACAAGATTACGAGACTTCTGAAGCTTTTCATAACAATGAGGGGCTTCTCCTACTCCTATGACGAGCTTGTTCTTTCGCCGCAGGCTGAAGCGAAAATAAGGAAGATTATGGAGAGGGTTGAAAAGCGCATTGAAGAGCTTATAAAGAGTTACCGCGACGGCACACTGCCAAGGCTTCCGGGACAAACCCTCGAAGACTCCTTCGAAATTTATGTCATGAACGAGTTAGCCAAAGCCAGAGATGAATCTGGAAAAATCGCCGACGAAGACTTCACCTTGGAGAATTCTGGCATAGTGATGACAAGAACTGGCGCTAGGGGCTCAAGCCTGAACATTGGGCAGATGAGTGCATGTGTTGGGCAGCAAGCTGTACGTGGAAAACGGATAATGCGTGGCTATTTGGGAAGAACACTGCCCCACTTCAAGTTTGGCGACCCGTCTCCAAAAGCGAGGGGCTTCGTTTATTCCTCCTATCAGAAGGGCTTAGACGCCATAGAATTCTTCTTCCACGCCATGGGCGGACGTGAAGGACTTGTGGACACAGCTGTTAGGACACAGCAGAGCGGNTACATGCAGAGACGCTTAATCAACGCTTTAGAGCACTTGCGCCTAGAATACGACGGCACTGTTAGAAGCTCAACAGGCGACATAATCCAGTTCAAGTACGGCGAGGACGGCGTTGACCCGGCTAAAAGCGACCATGGAAAGGCTGTAAACGTGAGCCGCTTGGTTGAGCAGATAAGAATCGGCATGGAAAAGGGCAAGCCGGCACCTCCAGAATACATTAAGGAGAAGCTTAAGGAGGTTGAAGATCAACTCACGCCATTGCTGATAAGTGAGCTTAAGCAGAGCCTGACAGAGGCTAAGCTCAGCAAGGAGGGCGTTGACAAAGCCATAGAGCTGACAGTGGAACACTACAAACGCGCATTAATGGAGCCCGGCGAAGCCGTAGGAATAGTTTCAGCCCAGTCTATAGGCGAGCCCGGAACCCAAATGACCCTTAGGACTTTCCATTATGCTGGTGTCAGGGAGCAGAACGTAACCTTGGGCTTGCCAAGGCTTATAGAGATTGTTGACGCGAGAAGGGTTCCTTCAACGCCTATAATGGTCATATACTTGGATGAGAAGCACCGCAAGAGTAGGGAAACCGCTGTGAAAATAGCCAGAAACATACTTTATACGACCATTGAAAACATCGCCCAAGCCATATACCAAGACCCAGTGCGCGGGGAAATCATCGTTGAATTGAATAAGGCTATGATGGAGGATAGGGGCGTAACAATACAGGAGCTTAAGGAGAAGGTGAAGATTGCCAACTGCACCNTGAAGATAACTGGAAACCGCATCCACGTCAGGCCTAAAAAGCCGGAAGCCCTAAAAAGGCTCCTAGACAAGGTTTCATCCTTCTACATTAAGGGTGTACCGGGCATAAAGCGTGTTCTGGTCACGGAAGAGCATGGCGAGTGGGTTATACGCACAGACGGCTCAAACCTCCCCAAAGTTTTGGAAGTTTACGGCGTTGACACCACAAGGACGACTACCAACAACGTTCATGAAATAGCCAAAACACTAGGAATAGAGGCTGCCAGAAATGTCCTAATTCAAGAGGCTAAGAGCGTTTTGGAGGAGCAAGGCTTGGATGTTGACATCCGCCACGTGATGCTTGTTGCAGACATGATGACCGCCACAGGCGAGGTGCAGCAAATAGGCAGACACGGCGTAAGCGGCAAAAAGGCAAGCGTCCTGGCGAGGGCNGCCTTCGAAATAACAGTTCCAAANATTGTTGAGGCTGCCATAAGAGGGGAAAGCGACCCGCTNGANGGCGTAACTGAAAACGTTATTGTNGGGCAGTCTATACCCGTCGGCACCGGGCTTGTGGANTTGTTTATGTCCACATCTGAGCTTAAGAGGGAGAACAAATGATAGACATAGACAAGGCCATTTCAACAGCTGTTAAAACTGGTAAGGTTTCTTTCGGCTCGAATTCGGCTATACAGAGTGCCAAAACTGGTAAGGCGAAGTTGATTATTGTGGCTTCGAATTGTCCAGCTGAAATCCGCAGCGACCTAGAATACTACTGTAAGCTTTCAAATATTCCACTAATCGTTTATAGGGGTTCTTCAACGGATTTAGCTGCCGTTTGTGGAAAACCCTTCCTTGTTTCAGCGTTAACTATAAGAGAGCCCGGTGATTCAGAAATTCTTAGGTTAGTAGAGCCCACCGAAGAGGCAGAGGAGTCCGAAGGAGGAGGCGAATGAGTAGCGGCATAAAATTCACCACTACAGAAATGAAGTATATAGCCCTCTTCGAAAGCATAAGNGGCGCCAGCGTCAAAGACTGCATAGTTGACGAGGAACAGGGACGCGTAATCATGGTTGTNAAGGAAGGCGACATNGGAGCAGCCATAGGGAAAGGCGGAAGAAACATNAGNCTTCTTGAGCGGATGACAGGCAAAAAACATGAGATAATAGAGTATTCCGACGACCCAGTCCAGTTCATAAAAAACGCCTTAAAACCAGCTAACGTCCAAGAGGTTAGAATAACCGAAAGACCAGACGGCAAAACAATAGCTGTTGTGACGGTCCACCCAAGAGACAAGGGAGTCGCCATAGGGAAAAACGGAAGGAATGCTGAACGCCTCCGCATGCTGGTGAAACGCTACTTCCAAATACAAAACGTCAGCATAGTCTAAACCACCAAAACATGGAAAGAGAAAGGCGAAAACATCATGAAGAGAAATCTAGCTACAATAATTTTCTGTACGCTTCTGTTAGTGTTAACCTCAATTAATCATGCTTACGCCGCAGAAGGATCACTCATAAACCAGTTTTTGGGCAGTCCACTCTTGATTCTCACAGCAGTAATCATAATTGACATTATAGCTTATCTCTACAGAAAAATCAGAAAATAAGCTCCTTTGTTACTTTGATAGGATTAGGTCTATGAGTGCTTTTTGGTCTACTTCTGCTCTTGTGCGCCAGTCTAGATATAGCTGTTCATTTTCGTCTTGGGTTAGGTATCCATAGCGTATATAACGGTCTATGTTTAAGCCTACCTTCCAGCCGGGCAGTTTCTCGCGTAGTAGTTCTTCAACCTCTTTTCTTGGCGCTTTTCCCTTCTTTGAGATTATGTAGGCTATTGTTATGGCTAGTCCAGCCAAGTCGTCTATCCGCCATCCAACCATTTTAGCTTCTTTGGGCGTTAAATCGCCCCGTAGGGTTATGTAGAACCTTGCCTTGTCCAGTTCTTCCAGCGTCGGCTTTTCAGATGTTGGCTTTTCCTCTTCAAAAACCATTTTAACCTGCAAGTCTAAAGGCTTCAAGTATTCATCCAATATGCTTAAGACTTTCGGGTAGTCCGAACCCAAAGCCTTTCGAAGCTCCCAACCCTTCACTCCAGGCTTCTTATGCCTACGATAGAAGAGCATATGGACGGCTCGTTTCATCTTGCTTGCGTAGACGGCTTTACGCTTACTCACTTTTACGCCCTCTTCTCCACTTTTCCCATTCTTCACGGGTTATGGCTATCGGTATTGAAACCAACTGTTTTTTGGCTATGCGCCTCTGCTGCCTTTCAAAGGGTCTGATGAAAATCTCCTCCTCTAACGGGTGGACTTCAAGGGTTGCATAACCGTATGTGACGAGAAAACTCGTCATGAAGGCTCTGTGAATTGTCTCCTCATAGGTTTCTGCGCCGACAAAATCCCAGTACCCAATTCTCCCATTTTCGCCTCTCTCCCCCACAAGCCTTTTCAGCTCGTTCCAGAAGTTTTCCAACTCCTCGGTGAACGCTTTATCCTGCAAGATTTTAAGCCTTATAAGCTCTTCCCGTGTGGCGGCTCCACCAGCCTCTCCGGGAGGTGGAAACTCTTTCCATCTATCCTTCAGTGGCGGCAGGTTTTCCCAGTACCGTAGTGCCTCCTTTAGGCTGTGGAGTGAAATCTGTTCAAACTCAACTATTGGGTGCCATGCGCCGAGAAAAGCTTCCACAATGGCTTCTTTTTCCATGCGTTTTATCTTCTCCTCCAAGAGGAAGGGGTCTGTGT
>JGI24721J44947_10012371_pt1 | contig 10546 bp, 9 predicted proteins | sample YelNatPaOPGAMG01_FD_44947 | JGI IMG/M metagenome (IMG submission 44947) | reverse complement strand
CTCCGTTCAACCCCTAATATTCGCCGTACAACCGCCCGGCGGGGCCGTTCGGCTTATTTAAGTGGTTCAATCCGAAGGGCTTGAATAAACTGGAAATGCAGACAATCAACCCGGAAATTCTCATTAGGAGGCAAGCAGCGTGAGTACCAGCACCTTCGCCGCCGCCAAGCGNGAAACCTTCGAGATCCTTCAGCCCGCGGCGACCTACACCGGCTCGCCCATCCGGAGCATCCCCAAAGGCTTGCCCAAAATGACCCTCTCGCTGTGCCCGGAGTGCACGCGCAAGATCGAGGCGGTGCTGTTCGAAGAGAACGGCAAGGTCTANATGGAGAAGACCTGCCCGGAGCACGGACACTTCCGGGACGTGATCTACTCCGACGCCAGGCTCTACCTCAAGATGGAGGAGTGGACTTTCGGCGACGGCCGCGGCGTCTCCAATCCGGCCGTGCCCAACGCCACCGAGTGCCCCGATCAGTGCGGCCTGTGCTCCATGCACACCAGCCACACCGTGCTGGCCAACGTCGATCTCACCAACCGCTGCAACCTCACCTGCCCCGTCTGCTTCGCCAACGCCAATGCCGCCGGCTATCTTTATGAGCCCACGGTGGAACAGGTCCGCTTCATGTTGCAGACCCTCCGCAACCAGCAGCCCGTGGCGGGCCGCATCGTTCAATTCTCCGGCGGAGAGCCGACCATCCATCCGAATTTCCTCGAAATCCTGGCCATGGCCCGCGATATGGGCTTCACCCAGATCCAGATCGCCAGCAACGGCCTCAAGCTCACCGATCCGGAGTTCGCTTACGCTTGCAAGGAAGCCGGCTTGCACACGATCTACTTGCAGTTCGACGGGGTCAGCGACGACATCTATCTGCGCACCCGCGGCGAGCGGCTCATGGAGAAAAAGCTCCAGGCCATCGACAACGTGCGCAAGGCGGGCATGAAGATCTGCTTCGTGCCTACCATCGTCAAGGGCATCAACGACCATCAAATCGGCGACATCATCCGGCTGGCCATCGACAACATCGACGTGGTCAGCGCCATCAGCTTCCAGCCGGTCAGCTTCTGCGGCCGCATCTCCAAGGCCGAGCTCGAAGCCAAGCGCTTCACCCAGGCCGACTTCGCTCAGGCNGTCATNGACCAGACCGGCATCTGCCGCCCCATGGAGGACTGGTTCCCGCTGTCGTTCGTGGCGCCCTTCTCCAAGCTGGTGGCGGCGCTGCGCGGCGTGCCCACCCCGACGCTCACCCCCCATCCNCACTGCTCCATGGGCACCTACCTGTTCGTCGACAANAAGAAGCGCGCCACCCCGATCACCCGCTTCGTCGACGTGGGCGCCATGCTCCAGGAGATCGACATGCTCAGCCGCAAGACCGGCGTGATGCATGTGAAGCTCTGGTCCAAGATCAAGGTCTGGAACTCGCTCCGCAAGCACTTCCACGAAGACCGTGCCCCCGAAGGCCTCACCTTCGAGCGTTTCCTCCAGACCCTGCAAGGCCTGCTCGACAAGCGCTACGGCCGCGGCGAAATGGAAGCCAAGGAGTTCACCTACAAGACTCTCATGGTGGCCTCCATGCACTTCATGGATTCCTACAATTACGACGTCGAGCGCGTGAAGCGCTGCGTCATCCACTACGCCGCGCCGGACGGACGCCTGTATCCGTTCTGCGCCTATAACGCCGGTCCCACCTTCCGCGAGAAGATCGAGCGGCAGTTCTCGACCCCGCTCGATCAGCAGCCGGAGTTGGTGAAACTGGCGGGAATGGCGTCCTGAGAACGCGGCGCCGCCCAATGTGGCGCCGGCCTGTCCGCCGCGGAACGCGGCGCGCGCCGCTTCATTTCTTTGCGCCAGGCCCGGCGGAAACCGCTCCGGCCGTGCTTCGGCGATAATAAGCCTGAGCGCGGGCCATGGATTTCATCGAGCACCTGAAGTCCTCCGTCGACATCGTCAAAGTGGTCGGCGAATACGTGCGCCTGAAGCGCGCCGGCGGCGGACCCCGTTGGGTGGGCCTGTGTCCCTTTCACACCGAGAAGACGCCTTCTTTCTCCGTCCACCAGACGCATCAGTTCTACAAGTGTTTCGGATGCAACGCGGGCGGCGACGTCATCCGCTTCATCATGGAGATCGAACGGCTGAGCTTCATGGAGGCGGTCAAGCTGCTGGCCGAGCGCCACGGCATTCCGATGCCCGAGCGCCGCGAACCGGCCGACGCTGAAAGCCGTCTGCGGGCGGCCATCCTTGAGATGCACGAGATCGCCGGCCGGCTCTTCCGCGACGCGCTGGCCGCTCCGGAAGGCGCCGCCGCGCGGGAGTACCTGGCGCGCCGGGGCGTCAGCCCCACGATCGCCGCCGAGTTCGGACTGGGTTACGCAGAGCGCTCCGGACAGGCGCTGCTCCGCCGGCTTCAAAGTGAGGGATTCAACGAGCAACAACTCGAGGCCTCCGGCCTCGTGCTCCGCCGCCAGGACGGCAGCGGCTTCTATGACCGCTTCCGCAACCGCCTGATGTTTCCCATCCACAGCGAGTCCGGCAAGATCATCGCCTTCGCCGGCCGCGCGCTTTCCGCCGAAGACGAGCCCAAATACCTGAACTCGCCGGAAACGCCGGTCTACACAAGAGCCGCGTCGTCTACAACCTGCACCGCGCCAAGGACGAGATCCGCAAGTGCGGCTACTCGGTGCTCGTCGAAGGCTACATGGATGTGATCGGGCTGCACGCCGCCGGAATCCGCCCGGTGGTGGCCAGTTGCGGAACGGCGCTCACCAACTGGCAGGTCCGGTCTTTGAAGCGGCACGCCGGCGAGGTGATCGTGAATTTCGATCCGGACGAGGCCGGCGGCAACGCCGCCGAGCGTTCCATCCAGCTTCTGCTCGAGGAGTCCGCGCAGGTGCGGGTGCTGGAATTGGAAGGCGGCCTGGACCCGGACGAATACGTCAAGCAGTCGGGCGTGGAGGTCTACCGGCAGAAGCTGGAGCGGGCGCCAGGCTATTTCGTCTGGCTCGCGGACCGCGCCCAGCGCCGCTTTGACGTGCGCACGGCGCAGGGCCAGGTGGCGGCGCTCCAATTCCTGCTGCCGGCCATTCAGCGCGTGAGCGACAGGCTGGAACGCGCAGCCATCGCGAACGAGGTGGCCGGGCGGCTCGGCGTAGCCCCGGGGCTGGTGTTGGACCACTTCCGGCGGGCCGCCATCGAACGCAAAGCCGGCGCGATGCGGCCTCCGGCGCAATCCGTGCGCCCGGTGGAGAAAATCCTCCTNAATGCNGCGCTGCTGAGTCCCGAGGTGCGCGATGAGGTTTTGCCCCGGCTGGAATCCATGCCGGAGTTCGGCCANTTCCTGACCCGCCGCATCTTTGAGAAACTGGCNGCGCTGCACAACACGCAGCGGGAGTTCACGTTCGCCGACCTGGATGCGCGGCTGGAGGAGGCGGACCGCGCGCTGGCGGCATCGCTGGTTTTTGCCGATGAGTTGGATGAGGAGGCCTACACGCTGGAGCAAGCCCGGGCCTGCCTTGCGGCCATGGAGCGGGAGCGCTGGGAGGCGGAGAAGAAGGCTTTGCGGCAGCGGGTGAAGGAGGCCGAACAGGCCGGCGATTATGAAGCGGTGCTGCGCTTGACCGGGGAGCTGGCCCGGCTAAGCCGGCAGCGAGCNGGGTTAGGTTGATGTTGTAGAATGTGGTAAGTTACGCCGTCAGGCGTGAAGCGCGGGGATCTCTTGGCGATCGACGAGAAACACGGCCGGTTGCAGCAGCTTGTGGACGCCGGAAAGGAGAAAGGGTTTCTCCTTTACGACGACATCAACGAAGTTCTGCCCGATGACGTCACCAGCGGCGAGACGCTCGATGACATCCTGGCGGGCCTCGATGTGGCCGGCATCGAGATTCTCGAAGAAGAGCCCCGGCTCGGTTACGGCCGCAAGCTCGACGAGGCCGAGGAACTCGGCGAGCTGGAGCCGGGCGGCGAATTCGAGGATAAGACCAATGATCCCGTCCGCATGTACCTGCGCGAGATGGGAACCGTCCCGCTGTTGACGCGGGAAGGCGAAATCGAGCTGGCCAAGCGCATGGAGCGCGGACAGCGCAGCGTGCGCAAAGCCCTCTCCCGCGCCCCGCTGGTGATTCAAGAGGTTCTCCGCACCGCGGAAGCGCTCAAGAAGGACCCCTCGGGTTTCCGCGACGTGTTGCAGACTCAGGAAACGGCCGGCGGCGAAGAGTCCTCCAGCGAGCAGCAGGCGCAGTTCTTCGCTGCGGTGGAGGAAATCAGCCGGCACATCCGCAAAGCGCAGCAGGCCCGGCAGAAACTGCAAACCGTTNCCCGGNGCATGAAGCCCAAACAGCACCGGAACCTGCGCTGGAATTTGGCGCGTTCGCTGATTCAAGCNTCCAGAGTCTTCCGCCAGATTCCTTTCTCTTCTCAATTCCAGCGCAAACTCATCGACCAGATCACCCAGACGGTGGAGCGCCTCAAGCCCGTGGAGCGGGAGATTGCCGCTCTTCAGCGGAAACTGGAGGAACTTGGCGTCGCCAATTCNGCCGAGGCGCGCGCCACCCGGAAATCTTTGCGCCAAGCCACCCAGCGGCTCCAGCAGATGGAGGANGACGCCGGCGCCACAGCCGCCGAGCTGCGCCGCACGCTACAGATCATCGAGCGCGGCCAGCAGGAAGCCGAATCGGCCAAGAAGCAGCTCATCGAGGCCAACCTCCGGCTGGTGGTCTCCATCGCCAAGCGCTATACCAACCGCGGCCTGGCCTTCCTGGATCTGATCCAGGAGGGGAACATCGGTTTGATGCGGGCGGTGGAAAAGTTTGACTACCGCCGCGGGTATAAATTCTCCACCTACGCGACCTGGTGGGTGCGGCAAGCCATCACCCGGGCGATCGCGGATCAGGCGCGCACCATCCGCATCCCGGTGCACATGATCGAGACCATCAATAAGCTGGTGCGGACCCAGCGGCAGCTCCAGCAGGAGTTGCAGCGCGAGCCGACCATCGAGGAGCTGGCCCGCAAGATGGAGATGACGCCCGCTAAAGTGCGCAAGGTGATGCGCATTGCTCAAGAGCCGATCTCGCTGGAAACGCCCGTGGGCGAGGAGGAGGAGTCGCACCTGGGCGACTTCATCGTGGACCGGCAAGGGCCGTCGCCCAGCGAATCGGTCATCAACTTGAACCTGCGCGAGCAGACCGCCGAGGTGCTCAAGACGCTCAGCCCCCGCGAGGAGAAGATCGTGAAGATGCGNTTCGGACTCCAAGACGGAAGCGAGCACACCCTGGAGGAGGTCGGCCAGTTCTTCGCNGTCACCCGCGAGCGCATCCGCCAGATCGAAGCCAAGGCCATGCGCAAACTGCGCCACCCCAGCCGCAGCCACCGGTTGAAGGCGTTTCTGGAGAGCCGGGCGCGCAGCTAGACTAACGGCGGTAAATGCCCCGCGCCAGAGGCACGGCGGCTTCCGGCACGAGATGCTCCCACGGCTCGCCGGCCGAAATTCTCCGGCGGATTTCTGAAGCGCACACCGGGTCGTATTCCGCCGGCATGGGGATCGGCCGGGCGCGGTCCCGCACCGCCTCCGGCGGCACGAACGGCCCGCCGCGGGGCGCCACGAGCAGCTCGAAAGCCGCCAGCATCTCCCGTGCGGCGCCCGGCCGGCCGTAATCCCAGTTCAGGAAACGCTCGGCGGCGTCTCGGCCGCACAAGATCTTGAGCGCCACCTCTGGGCCGTAGGCCTGGCGGCACTCAGCCGCGATCTCGGCGAACAAGCCGCCTTCGCTCACGCCCAGCGAAAACCGCGGGTTGTGCTCGATGGAGGCTTCCACCATTCGAAGCCGGTCTTCCAGGCTCGCCCCTTCGTAGCGCTTATGCGGGAACAGGCGCGGCAGCACAAAGAGGACTTCGTCGGCATGATCGAGCCCCGCCTCCGCCAGCGCCAGGTGGGCCCGGGTGGGAGGGTTGAAGGATCCCGGCAATATGGCGAGCGAGCCCGGCTGGCCGGCCGCGCGGCGAATGAATTCCACAGAAGTATCTTAGCCTCCCCGTTGCGTGGCGCGCCGTTAGGCGCCGACAGCCGCGCTAGCCTCGCCGGCGGCGGACCTTGCGGCTTGGCCGGTTGGCCCATTGTCCGCCTTTTCTAGAAGTTCGCACTGACCGCCGAAGAGCCGCCGTGGACGTTCGACAAGGTCACCGACACCGAGGTGATATCGCCAAGATTCCCCTGCACGGTGAAGGGCTGCGTGTACACGAACGCGCTTCCGAACTGCTGCGACGCGTCGCCCTTGTACCATTGGTTGAAGGCGCTCTCCACATTCACCGTCGAAGTCAAGGTCTGGTAGCTGCCGGTCAAGTTAGTCTTAAATTCAAACTTCGCCTGCGTGACCTGGCGCGGGGTGGAAAAGCCCGTGACCACGACCTGGAATCCGCCCCCGCCTTTGATCACCAGAACCGATTGAATCTGCGGCGTGGAGCGCTCAACCGTGATGGTGCGCACCGGGGCGATGGCCGGGGTNAGGTTGACNCCGCCCGCGGAGTAGGCCAGCCGGAGCCGGATCTTGCCCGCCACGGTGCCGGTTTGCAGCGTGGGCGGCGTGCCCCAACGCGCACTCAACTGGCCCGCCGGGATCGTGAAATCGATGGCGCGGCCGCCGGAGGAGAATTGCACGGAAGGATCATCGCTGGGGTTAACGGCGTCCGGTTCGAACGTCAGCGTCACCGTGCCGGTAATGTCGAGCGGGTAGCTCGAACTCAGTCCCACATCAAACGCGAGCTGCTCGGCCGGGGAGACCGAATCGGCCACGCCAATAATTGAGATCGCCGGGGTCGGCGGCAACGCCACCACCAGGCCGAAGCTCTTCGATGCTGTAGCTCCAGCCGCGTCCCGAACCGATGCGGTGAAGTAATACGTCCCCGCGCGTTCCGGCGTGCCGCTGACTACCCCGCTGCTGCTCAGGGTGATTCCCGGGGGCAGCGAGCCGGAAACCAGCGCCCAGGCGTACGGCGGGGCGCCGCCGGAGGCGGACAAAGCCTCGGAATAAGGCTGAGCCAGGGTCGCCCAAGGGAGGGCCGCCGGAGTCAAGATCACCAACGCGGAGGAATCATCCGCCAGGGAACTCGGCGCGGCTGCAAGGACCAGGGCAGCGGCCACCGTCAACATGAGGCGCTTCACCGAACACCTCCTGTTCTGCGGGGCGCGCGATTTTGGCCGGCGTCGCGGTGGATTCTCACCGCCTCCGGGACGAACACAATCCTCGGNGCGTCGCCGCCGGCATCCAACAACCAGACGGGAGCGCTTCCTTGCTCCGAAAGGCGGAACGCGGCGCTCTCCGCCAACCGTTCCAGCGTTCTGGGCGTGCAGGGGCATGCCAGCCGCAGCGGCTCCTCGCCCGTCAAACTCAACCCCACCACAGCAGGCGGATCCTGCGCCGCGACAAACACGCGGCGGTCCTGCGGATCGACCGCGACCGCTGCCGGGCGCAAGACTTCTTGCTCTGCACCGCCGAGCGGCGTAAAGGACGGCTGACGGTTCAGATCTTCGGCCAGCCACAGCTCGCCTGTCCCGCCATCGGCGATCACCGCCGCCTCGCGGCGGTTCAAGAACGCCAGCTTCGCCTTCGCTTCCGTCCATCGGATCAGCCGCTGGCCTTGCTCCGGGTCAAGGATCCAGACAGGGCAAGGCTCGCCGCTGCCCGCCGCCAGAATCATCCTGCCTCCGGCGCTCAGCGCCAGCTCCTCCAATTCCCCTTCCAGCCGGGCGAGTTCGATGCTCCAAGCCAGCTGCGGGCCTTCCGGCAGCCCTTGATAAACTTCCACCCGTCCCACGGGCGCGTAATATAAGGCTGCCGCGCTTCCATCCGGGCTGAAAGCGATGCGCGTGGGCCAGGCCGGCGCGTCCAGCACNGCCGCTTGGGGCGCACGGCTGAGNTCGCGCACCACCGCCACTGTCCCGTGTTCGGACAGCACCGCGATCGCATAGTCGCGGGCCGGGGCCAGCGCTGCCGTCTGGATTCCGCTCGAAGGGAGCACGGACGGTCCAAGGGTGGCCGCTCCGGGGATGCCAAGCACGGGCCGGATGCCGGTGCTGCGGTCGTAGAGGAAGCCCATCACAGGCCCGCGCAGCGTGCGGACCTCATCTTGCTCCTGTTGGTCCTGCCCGCACAGGGCGCCGCCATGGCTGAGCGCCAGCAAAACGTACATCGGAAGCAAGCCGAATTTCGTCGTATTCCGCATATCAAAGTTTCCCACCGTCTACTGCGGGCCGCCCACGCTGGGCGAACCCGGGGTGATGGCGATCGGCGGCCCTTGCGCCTCTTCGTCGCTGCGGGCCAGCACCAGGGCCAATACGGCGCCTACGGCCACTCCGCCTGCGATGGACAGGAATCGGGAGGAGAGCAACCGGCTCCGCGAGGTCTGCGTTTCCGCGGAGTTGATTTGCACGATGGATGCCTTGGCGCTCGCGCCCTGATAGGAGACCTCGACCCCGATCTCAAACTTGCCTTGAACCCCGTTGGCGCGGAACCCTTTTACTTCGACCTGCCCGGTCCGGTCGGTGCGCAACAGATAAACGCGCGCGCCGTTGGGGAAGACGCCCCCAGGGCCGCTGTCAGGGCTAGTGAACTGNACCGCTGCGCCCATCAGCGGCCGGCGGTTCTCATCCTCCACCCGCACCACCAGCGGAGTCTTCGAGCGCTGGCCCACGCGGTAAATGGCGCCCTGGCCCTCCAGGACAACGACCTGGATCTTTGGGGCCTCGCGGCCGGCCTGTTGNGCCTCCAGCGGAGAAGCGGANGGCACGGCCAGCAGCGCGCAAAGCGCCAGCGCCGGCAAGTCACGGCCCCACAGTTGCTGCCAATGAATCCTCATGTTCCACCTCTTATCATTTTGCGCGAATTGAACGCCTCAGGGTGCGTCCGGTCTGCCTGAACCAGCGGGCGCTGCGTAGCTGGGATATCCATTGAAACGCGCTCCAGCCGCTCTCGGTTTCAACCGCTTCGCGGAGGGCTCTGGCGCGAGATCCGCGGCGCGGCTTCTGTTGTATCGCATCCGCGGCAGAGAACGTTGCGGTAGAGTAATGGGTGCAGAGGCAATGTTTACCTGGATCTGTCCGAAGTGCGGCGCCGAAATTCCACCGTCGCTTTCCGAGTGTCCGAACTGCGCGGGCCAGACGGCATCTGCTCCGGGCGAAGCCATCCCGGCTGCCTCGCCGCCCCGCCCGCCGGCGCCGCCGCCAGGCCCGCCGCCGCGAGCTGCCGCAGCGCGGCTTCATCCGCCGATGTGGTTGGTGGCGGCCGCCTCCGCGCTGGTCTTTGTCCTGCTGGCCGCGGGGGCGTATTTCGCTTACCGCCATTTTCGCGGCGAGCCCGCCGCGGGCGTTTCCTTGAAACCGCCGGCCCCGCCCGCACCCGCCCCAGCGAGCGCCAGCGCCACGCCCGGCATGAGAGCTCTCCTGGAAGCCGTCGAGGTGACCGGAGTTCGCATGCTCCAGGATAAGGCCAAGAAGGCGGAAGTCGTGTTCATTGTGGTGAACCACTCGGCGGCCCCGTTGACGGACCTGTCGGGAACGGTCACCCTCCGCCCGAGCACCTCCCAGCCCGGCAACGAGATCGTCGGCGTCTTTGGCTTCCGGAATCTCTCGCTGGGGCCGTTCGAGAGCCGGGAGCTGCGGGCGCCGCTGAATACCAGCCTGAGAATGTACGAGTTGCCCGACTGGCAGTTCCTCAAAACCGAGCTCAGCCTTTCGACGCCGTCGCTTGAAAAATGAAGCTCGCGCGCGCCTTCACCTGGCTGGTGATCGCGGCGCACGCCTCCCTGCTGGTGTGGTCCTTTCCGGACTATTTCGCCGACAACGACCTGGGCTGCCACATTTCTCTGGCGCGCCAGTACGGCGAACACGGGTCCTACTTTTGGGACCAGCTCAACTACGGCCCCACCGGACGCCCCAATTTGCAGGGTCCGCTTCTGCACTACGGCGTGGGCCTTCTGGGCCGCGCTCTGGGCGGCGGCGGGGATGATTACGTTCACGCATTCACCGTGTTCGCCATTCTTCAATGGGCCGCGGCCGTGTTCACCGCCGTCTTCTTCGCCCGCAAGTACGGAGGAGACCTGGCGGGACTGTTCGCCGCGGCGCTGCTCACCGGCGGGATCTATTCCGCGGGGCCGTTCTTTGCAGGCGTACCTTCGGGCTGGATCTTCATCCTGAGCGCGTGGGCCGTTTTCTTTTTCCTGGAAGGCAAGCTCTGGCTCTCTGCGCTGGCCGCGGCGGCCGCGGTCTACGTGCATCTGGGCGGGATCACCACCGCGCCCTTTGGCATCCTGCTCGCGGCCCTGGTGACGCGGCGCTGGCGGGCGCTGGTGAAAGTGGGCGCCGGCATCGCGCTGCTGGCCTCGCCCTACCTCTTCCATTTCCTGCGGAGTCTCGACTACTGGGTGGGGCGGCGGGGCCACGTGGCCGGATCCGCCAATCTGCTGCTGTACGCGCTGGCCGTGCCGGCCGTGATCTGGCTGCTGCGGCGGCCGCGGGAGAACGCGATGCTGTTGTGCTGGGCGGCGGCGCCGCTGGCTTGGTTC
>JGI24721J44947_10012370_pt1 | contig 10546 bp, 16 predicted proteins | sample YelNatPaOPGAMG01_FD_44947 | JGI IMG/M metagenome (IMG submission 44947) | reverse complement strand
GTGTTCTGAATGCCCGCGCGCTGCAGCAGCGCCACCATGGTGAAGACTTTGGCCGGGTCGATGTCCAGCCCGGTGCGCAGAATCGGCACGGCGTAGCCGGCGGCGTTCTCGATGCGCGCCATGCTGGCGTTGGTCGCCAGGGACGTGCTCATCAACGGCCCGAGGATGTTGTGGATTGCCTCAGGGGTGTACGCCCCGGCCATGTGCGCGGCGCCGATGAAGGCAGACAGCGATTCGCGCAGCGAGATGCCTTTGAGGAAGCTTTCCTGCGCAGCGAAGGGCAGCACGCTGTCGAGGATGGACATGCGTTCGTTCTCGGGCATGCCGCGTAGCAGCCGGCTGGCGCTCAGGTAGCTGTCAGCGAAGTCGGCCAGGCCATGCGCGGCAAAGCCGTACTTCGGCGCCTCCTTCATGATGCGGGCGCGGTAAGCGGCCACCGCTGCAGCCTGTCCTGCAGGCGGCGTGCCGTCGGTCATCACCGCGCGGGCGATGATGTCGGTCAGCTTGGCGTTCTCATACACGCCATACCCAAGCGCCCCCAGGCCGGCCGCTGCGGTGGTGCGCAGCGCGCGAGGCGCGGCGCCGTCTTCGTCATGACGGGCGGCACGCAGGGCGATGCTTCCGCCGCCTCCCGTGCGGCCGAGGTTGCGCGCGGCGGCGTTCGCGGCGCCCAGGTTGCGCGCCACGTCAGCCGAGGCGGCGGCCATGGTGTCCATGACGTAGCTGGCGCGCGTCAGTCCTGCCGAAGCGTCGCCCAGTGCCGTTGCACCGGCTGCGGCCTTCTCTAGGTTGCGGCCAATGGTGAGACTCAGCCGCGAGAGGTTTCGCACATTGGCGGCGAAGTCCAGCATCAGCGCATTGGCGCGCGTCAGGCTGTCGATGATGCGCAGCAGGCCGGGGGTGACGCCATCCTCCAGCGTCGCGGCGATGTTGACGGCATAGGCGTCCATTTCAGGCCTCCTTGAGGGCGCGCACCACGGCTTGCCCGATTACGGCGCCGACGGCCGGCAGACTGTGCTGCAGCGCCGGCCCCAGCACCGGCCGCGGCGGGATGGTGCGCGTGCCGAATTCCTGATAGCCCAGCACGGGGTCGGTACTGCCGACGATGAAGCCGCGCGGCGTGGCCTCCGTCTTGATGCTGTCGCGCATCTCGCCGGTTCTCAGCAGCGGGTTGTCGCCACCGTCGCCGCCCTCGAGCGGCACGCCGGCATAACCCAGGCGGGTTTTCTCGGCGACGGTCGACGGCGCCAGGCGCGGCCAGCCGTCTTGGTAGCTGCCGATGCGCTCGCGGGCGTCCTCGGCGACGATCTGCGCGCCTGCAGCGAGAGCGGCGTCGTAGGCTGCCGGCAGTGCTTCACTGGCGCGCGTGAATGCGCGGGCCAGGGCGCCGAAGGATTTATAAGTTCGCACGGTTTAAGCCGGCAGACCCAGCGTGCTCAAGATCTGGCGGCCCGTCAGATCGCGGTACGGCGCACCGTACTTCGCGATCCACGCCTTCATCGGGGCGATAGCTTGCTGAAAGTCGGCTTCGCGCTGCGACAGATCCGCTGCATTTGCCAATTCCTGATCCTTGCGTTGTTTGAACCTGGCGGCGAGCAGTTCGGGCGCGTCACCGGCTCTGGCTGCAGCCTGCTCTTTGGCAAGAGTCTGCAGAGCGCCGTTGGCCTGCGACAGCAGAGATTCACCGTCGCGCATCTGCTGCAGGGCCTGAACCTGCAGCGAAACCTTCATGGGATCTCGCAAGATGTCGCGAGCCTGTGAGATCTGCAACTGCGCGTCCTTGCGCTGTTGTTCCAGCGCCGCCTGCTGCGCGCCCAGCTGCTCGAGCAGCGCCATGCGCGCGGCTTCGTACTGGTCTTCGGGGGTTTGCACGGTTTCATCGGGGGGCTGCGTGGTTTTATCGGTGGCCATTTGACGGCTCCTTGAGAGCAATGCCGGTTTCCCGGCTGACTTGGGCCTCGGCTTCGCGCTCGAGGGCAGCGCGCCGCGAGGGGTCGAGGGCAACGGCCAGAAAGTCGCGTTCGGGCAGCTCCTTCACCCTCCGGCGGATTTCGGCTTTCACCTTTTCGGAAAATTCATTCATTTCAAACAATCGAGAAAATCGATATGCGAATGGTAGGTAATAGGGCTGTGATTAACCACAGCAATCCCGACTTGTGAACATGGGATTGGCGGTATTCGCCTCGGGCATCATCCTGTGGATAACCGCCCGTCTGACGCGAGGGGGTAAGACTGGCGGTAAGAGCGGCGCCTGCTGAAAATGAAAAAGCCCCGGGAAAACCGAGGCTTGATCGTGCGCGATGGCGGATTTCCGCTCCGCCGAATCGTCGAGGCGTCGCTGCCGTTCAATCTTCGCCGGCCGCGATTCGGCGCTTTTTGCGCACCGCGTAGGTCGACAGCACGCCATGCGCGAGCAGGTCGAGGCTCACGCGCGGCTCTTTGCCTTCGGGCTGCCACAGCTTCGGTGTCAACTCGCCAGCCAGCGCCACGGATTCGCCGGGTTCCAGCGCCAGCAAGGCGGCGCAGGCTTTGGCGTCGAACGCGATCACCGAGCACAGCATGGCTTCACTGCCCACGGCAACTTTCACCCGGCAGGTGACGAATTCCCGTCCGCTGCTCGCGGTGCAGCGGGCGCATCTGTTCCAGTCGCTCAAGTCGGTTCAACAGTTGCTTGGTGCGTGATTCCATAGGCTGCCTCCAACTGGGCAATCCGGGCCTCGATGATTTCGGCCTCGATGGCCTTGCGCACCTCGCCCAGCACATACACCAGGCGCGCGCCGATGGCGGCCAGGCGCACGGCCAGGGAATGCGCTGCCAATCGGCGCGACGTCTGCGAAAAAGGCGATGCCGGATGAATCAATTTCAAGTCAAGCACCGGTGTTGGACTGATTTTCATGTCGGAATTTTCCTTTGGGATTGGGTTTATTTCCAGCTTCACAGCTTGAGCGCTATCTCAGCGCCGCCGATGAATGTGCTCTGGGCATGCATGCCGTCGTGACCACAGGCCGGGCAGCGCATCAACTGCACGCCAGCGCCCGGCGCCAGTTCGCGCACCCGGGCAGCCAGTGAAGGCAGATCAGCCGCACCGGCTGCGGCGGCATAGTCGCTTATCGCGTCCAAATAGGCCCGCTGAGCGGCCTCGCGCGCTTCCTGGTGTCTCTTGTCTTGCAGGGCGTCGATTTCGGCTTGCAGGGCTGCGATATCGACGCGCGGGGCGTCTTGTAGCTGCTGGCGCTGGCGCAGGGCATCGGCCAGGGCCTGCGGATTGCGCAGAGTGCCCGCCGCAGCCTGCGCCGTTAGCTGCGCAACAGTCTGATCGGCGGCGGCCAGAGCAGTTTCTTTTTTTCGCTGCTGGGCTTGCGCGGCTTTCAGGCGCTCCTGGAGCGCCTCGATCTGCGCGGCAACGCTCACGGGGCGCTGCTCTACGGGTTTTTCAGGCTGCGACTTGTTGCGGCGGGTGAGTTTTTCGACAAAGGATTGCATGGCTGTCCTTTATTCAGCAGTGGGTATGTCGAGGATGGCCAGGACGACACCGATTGTGATGCCCAGGCGCTGGGCGATGGCAATCGGCTGCGAGCCGGATTTGTGGAGTTCGGCGACTTGGTATCGCACAAAGGCATCGGTCATTTTTTCGATGACGGCCTCAATTTGCGGATCGCTTTGCTTCTGGGGTGTTGTTTTCATTGGGGTTTCTCCGTGGGTGAAAAGTGGCATCAATAAGGTCTCCCGGCTTCGCGCTCCAAGCCCGCATCTTCATCGGCAGCGCGGGCGCGGGCTTCCACCCAGCGAAGCAGCCGGGCGCGGCGCTTGGGGTCGGCAATGCAGGCGGTGCAGGCGTAATAGACCAGCGCATGCCGGTTTGGCTCGAAAGCCTGATAAAGCGCCACGCGCAGCGACCCCGGCGGCCAGCGGCGCAGCCTGCGCAGCGAACCGCGGCGGTCTGCGCGGCGGCGGCCATTGCCGCGATCAGGGCCAGATGCTGCGCGGTCGGCTTGGCCGGATTCATGCGCTTGCCTCCGTCTGGTAGTCGCCACACGGCCCGCGCTGGTCGACACGCAGGGGGACGGTGCGCACGCCTCCGGGGCCGGTGCGTCGCCAGGCCAGCGCATGCCCGCGCTGGCACTGCGGCGCATGTCCCCGGTGCGCGTCGCGGGTAGACAGGTGCGCGCAGCCCCAGCAGCGTTGCATCGGCATCGGCATCGCGCGCTCGATCGCGGCGGTTGCCGCATCGCGCGCTCGCACCGCGGCCAGCAGGTCGCGGCCCTGCACCTCTGGCAGCAGCAGGATTTGCACTTCCTCGCGCAGCGGCTCGGGCAGTGTGTCCAGCCCGTGCGCCGCCAGCGCGCCGCCCTCGAGGGTCAACACCACGCCAAGCGAATGCAGCCAGTCCAACAGTAGCAGGGCTTCCTCGCCAGGATCGCCGGGACGCTGGGGCAGGCGCAAGACAGCCGGGCGGCCTTGGATCGGGCGGGCTGGGGCGGGGTCGTTGGCGGCGGCGCGCAGGTGGTCGATCACGGCCTCGCGGTGCGGGCGCAGCCGCTCAGTCCAGACCGGTAAGGCAGACAGCTTGCCGCGCAGCTTCAGCCGCCCATCGACCAGAACGGCAAGCACCCCATCGGCAGCGGCGGCCTCCAGCAGGTCGCGCACATCGGTTCGGGTGGCGGCGCTCATAGCTCCACCTCGCCAATGGTGGCGTCGCCGCCGTGGTGAATGTTTTTTTCACCGGGGGAAAAGAAATTAGAAGCGACGTCAACAACGTCAACGACGTCAACAGGTGCGGCGGCGGCGCTGTGTTTTTCCGCTCCCATGCCGGGGGAAATGACGTCAACGACATCAACGACGTCACGGCCTGGGGCTGAGGCGTTGTTGACGTTGTTGACGTTGTTAACGTTGTTTTCTATTGCACAAGGGCGCGCGAAAAAAGCGTCCGCAGGTAGTCGCTCGACCACACAGTGACGGTATCCACCGGCGCGGGCGCGGTCTTCCGCTTCGGCGCGGATGCCCAGTTGCGCCAGCGCTGGGGAGTAGCGGCGCAGCGCATCGCCCAGCCCGCGCGCCGATTTCGGCCAGTAGTCGGCGGGTTCGTGGTCGGGGCGGTTGCGGTTGAGCAGGTCGAGCAGGTCGCCAATGCGGCCCGCAAAGCGGCCTCCGTTGTCCACCATGCGGACAATCGCCGCTGCCACGGGGGACGCTTCGACAGTGTGCTGAATCGCCTCGCGCCGATGCTCGGCATACACGCGCAGGAAGTGCCCCGGCGGATGGCCCAGCGCGCGGGACAGGGCTTCGCCCAGCAACGCAAAGTCCGCCATGCGCGGCAATGGCAAGTCTTCGGACTGAACGGCTGGCAATTCGCGCAGCGCGGCGCAAAACAGATCAAGCAGCCCGGTGAAAATCGCTCCCGCGCGCCGCTCGGTTGCCTGGTTGATCTCCGCTTCCGTCTTGCGCTCGGTCAGGCGCGGAAGGCGCAGGCACACAGCCCGGTCGAGCAGGTCGGGGCGTGTCACCACTGAGTTAATGCCATTGAGCGCGACAGGCCGATGCGCGCGGATCAACGATTCCTCGGCATTGGTGAACAGTTGCCGCGCGGCAAACCCGGCCCCGGTGGCAATCGCGCATAGCGCATCGGAATGCTCGGCACTGAGCGTCGATAAATTCTCGAAGCTAAGCAGGTGTGCATTTGCTGCCGCGACGAACACATCTTCGACGGCCTTCGGGCGGCCCCTTAACGCCACTTCGTTCGGGTCGACGAACTGCCGCAAAATGCGCTGCGCGGTGGATTTGGCGGCCCCCTGTTCGCCGGTGATTTCCAGCACGGCATAGGGTGTATCGCCGCGCCAGCATTCCAGCAGCCATGCCAGCACCAGCAGGCGGTCGGCCTCCGGGATGTTCACCAGTTCCCACAGCCTAGCCACGTCGCCGCTGCTGGCCGGTTCGGGCAGCGCGCGGGCGGCCCTTGTGCGCACAAAGCGCACCGGCGGCGCATCGATCACGCGCCAGCCCGCCGGGGTGAGCAGGATGGCGCGCCAGATCTCATCCCCGATATCCAGCCAGTAGCCCGATTCGTCCCTAGCCACGCGCCGAAACGGCGCATACTCTGGCCCGTCGAATTTGGCTCGCCCGGCCAGCGCGTTGCAGGCGGACTTGATCGTCTCGGTCGCCGGAGCCGCGCCCAGCTCGGCATAGGCCAGGTGCGACAGCCAGTCGCGAAAGCCCGTGCTGTCAATGCGCCAGTGCTGGCGTTCGCCATGCTTGCCGATGAAGGTGGCGTAAGCCTCCCCGTCGGCATCGTGCCACAGCTCGCAGCGCTCGGCAGCCAGCCCGGCCAGCTCGGTGGCTTGCGACGCGGGTGGCCCGTCATCATCGCCGCGCAACATCCTGTCCAGCGACGTGACGTTGATAGACTTGTTCGCCGCTTTGATCTGCGCGCGCAGTGCCTGGTATTCGCCGGGGTCGGTGTCGCGCAAATCGCGCAGGGTGTCGATCACCTCAGCTTTGCAGTAGCGCCAGAAAGCGGCGGTGTCGCCTTCGGCGGCCAGCCGCAGCAGTTCGTCGGTCACGCTGGGCGCTGGCGCGGCGTCCTCTGGGGTTTCCACCACGGCATGCGGCGGATAGGTCACGGCGCCGTCAGGCATGGATGGCCTCCATTTCCACGGCAGCGGCGGCTTGCCAGCAGGCCAAATCATTGAAGTCGGACAAGCCAGGCGGCGCGCCGGGCGGCCATGCCGGGCGAATGAGTGTCGCGCCCGCAGCGCGTGCTGCTTCGCGCGCCTTGGTCAAGCCGGGGTTGCCGGTCGTCTGCCGGTCATCGTCGGCAGCAATGACGATGTGCGCCTCGGGATACCGCCGCCGCGCCCCGGTTGCCACGGCCTCGAGGTTGCCGCAGTCGATGGCAGCCAGCACCGCCGCGCCGGGGAAGTCGCGCGCCACGGTCGCGCAGGTGGCGAAACCTTCGCCGATCACCAGCAGGGCAGCGGGCAGACCGCCAGTCACGAGGATGAAGTGCCCACGTTTTGCGCCACCGCGCAGCAGCTTTTTCGCGCCGTTTGCCGAGATGAATTGCAGGCTGCGCAGCGCGCCGTCGAAGTCTTGCACCGGCAGCACCAGCAGGTCGCCGATCTGCCGCGCGCAGCCGGGAGTCACCCCCTTGCGCAGCAAATAGGGGTGTGCTGAATCGGCAGGCTTGGCCCGGCTCCACAGCGCCGCAGCGCGTTGCGCAGCCTCATCCTGTTCGACTTCGCGCTGGCGCTGCGCTTCGGCTTTGGCGGCGCGCATGCTGGCATGCAGCCGGTCTTGCTCCGCGCGGGTGAGGTGCCGCTGACGGCGCGCCGTCCAAGTGGCGGTCGCGCCCGTCTTCCAGCTTCCGGCTGCGCCGTGGTCGGCATACAGCACGGCCCAGCCGTTGCGGCTGCCGCGCTTGTCGCCTTCAACGTCGAATCGGTGCAGCCTGCCGTCGGCAACGATGCAGCCCGGGTCGACGGGGCGGATGCCTGTTTCCAACAGCGCGGCAAGCAAACCGGCGGCGGGGTTGACGGGAGTCGCCGGGGTGAGCGCGCCCCTCGCCGGGCGGCGATGGTCGGTGCGGGCGGCCATGGGTCAGCCCTCCGCAGCCAGTTTTTCGATGGCGGCGCGAATGTCGCTCTCGCGCCACACGCTGCGGCGGCCAATCTTGATTGGGCGCGGTATGACACCCTTGGCGATTAGTTCGTATAAAGCGCTTTTGCCGAGCGGCAAAATGCCGGGGCGGCCTTTGTAACAGACGATCTGCCGCACATCGACGTACCGGGTTCCGGAGGCGGGGTCAAACATGGTGGTTTCCTTTCAAAAGGAAGCCCGCGCCCCTGCCGGGCATTCGCCGGTGGCAAATGCGTGCATAATCAGCAGTGCGGCGAAAGCCGCACTTGTTCAAGGCAAGGCAAGGACAGGGCTTCATAGCTCTGGGCAACGGCTCGCAGCTGCAACTGCGGGCCGTTGTTTTTTGCGCTGGGCTTTTGCACAGCACGCCATCAGGATAACGTGGGCGAATTGCTGCGGGCAATCTAGGCAGCGTGAGGCTTTCGGCGGAAGTAACTAGGAAATGTCCTTTTCGCTAGTATTTGCCCGTTTTTGCCCGTATTTCTCCAACTGCGCGCACAAACTTTTCATTTTGTTTCGTGCGCAAGTCAGCCCAGATGATGACACCAGGTAGTAACTGATCTCGTCCTCGGCCCGGGCGAAACAGAATCAGTGCGCCAGCATCGCGCCCTCCGCCGTGTTCAATGCGGCCAGCAGCCGGTCGGCTTGCTCCTCCGCGCAGCGCAGCGTCCTTTCGACAACCTGAGCGCTTCCCAGTGCTTCGCTTGCAAGACAGGAATCGTCTTCGTCAAGCGTTGCCGCGCCCATCCGCGCAATCGAAACAAGGGCGTGCACCTGGTGAAGGGCATCAAGTGCGTCATAGATAGCGTTAAGAGCCGCGGCGGTGCGGTCCTGCGCGGTTTGCTCGGCGGGGGTGGTGTTGGTTTGCATCGTGTATCTCCTGGCTTAGTTAGCGGCTGTGGTGGTGCGCTCCTTGAGCATGTCGCGCAGAGCGATCCACGGGGATTCCTCCTGCACCTGATCTGCATCGTCTTCAATCGCTTGAAGCAGCGACAGCAGAATAAAAATCGCGTCTCCTTTCGGGCCGGGCGGCGCATCGAGCAATTCGGCGTTCTCCATGACGTGCATGCCCGCGCGGGCAAACTGCTTGATGTGTTCGGCGCGGCGCTCGATCGCTTGCAAAGTCTCAAGCATGTCGCGCAATTCGGTTGCCACCGTTTTCCCGCTGGCGGCTTCAGTGTGTTGCATATCGGTTCTCCTATCGCTTGATGCCCGGAGCCGCCGGGCGCGGTGTTGTCGTTGTGACGTCGTTGACGTCGCTTCCTCTTTCTTTGCCTCGCCGGAAAAAAGCGTTCGCCTCGGCAGGCCATTTCACGCAGCGCTTGCCAGCTGAATGACGCGGCCTTGTCCGGTAGCGAAGTCCGCCCACGCCCGCATCAACTCGCGGCGGCGCTCGAACAGGTCGCTGCGCTGATAGGCGGCTTCCACCTTGTCGGCATTCGCATGCGCCAGCGCCGCCTCGGTCACGCTGCGCGGATAGCTCGTTTGCTCCTCTGCCCAGGTGCGGAATGCGCTGCGGAATCCGTGCACCGTCACGCCTGGCGCGACGGCGTGCAAGGTCTTGTTGACGGCCACGTCCGACAGCAGGCTGCCGCGCCCGCCGGGAAACACCAGGTCAGCGCCGGGGCGGCGCAATGCCTGCATCGTCCTGAGGATGGATAGCGCCGCATCCGACAGCGGCACGCGGTGCGGCCGCGCTGCTTTCATGCGGTGCGCCGGTATCGTCCAAGTCGCCGCCTCGAAGTCGATTTCATCCCAGCGGCAGCCCCTGGCTTCCCCGCTGCGCGCTGCCGTCAGGATGGCAAAGCGCAGGCACAGCGCCGATACATGCGTCATCTCAGCCAGCGCAGCCATGATGCGCGGCACATCGGCGTAAGGGGCGGCGGCATGGTGTTGCCGCGCCGTGACCTTGCGCGGGGCCGGTAGCACCTTGTCGAGCGTGCCTTTCCACCGCGCCGGGTTGCGCGCGCCGTCTGCCAGCCCATGCACGGCGGCAAAGTCCAGCACCGCCTCGATACGCTGGCGCAGCCGGGTTGCGGTTTCGGTTTTCTCGGCCCACAGCGGCAGCAAAATCGCCTTCACATCGGCCAGCGTCACCTCGGCAGGCGGTTTGTGCCCGATCACCGGAAAGGCGTAGTCGCGCAGCGTGTTTGCCCACTGCTGCGCGTGTTTGGCGTTGCGCCAGCCGGGGCGCTTGGCCTCGATCAGATCGGCGGCGCAATCGGCAAAGGTTTTGCCCTTGGGCTGTTCGGACTGGCGCAGCAGCGCCGCCGGGTCGCTGCCCTCAGCAATCGCCTTGCGCATCGCCTCGGCCAGTTTGCGCGCATCGGCCAGGCTGCGGGTGTGCAGCGGCCCCAGCCCCAGCTCGCGCACCTTGCCTGCGGCCTTGTAGCGAAACACCCAGGCACGCGCGCCGCTGTCCTTCACTCGTAGGTAAAGATTGCCCCCATCGGCATGAAACCCCGGCCCGGCGGTTTCTGCCTTCCGGGCTGAGAGCAGGTGAATTTTCGTTGCCATGTCCGCACTCCTCGGGAGCCGAAAGCCAGCCGGGTAAGACCGCCGGTAAGACCGGCGCGAAAAGCACAGAAAAACAACGACTTATCGTCGTTCTCCGGTCTTACCCGACGGGGGAATCCGGCCATGCGGACGGCTGCCCATCCGCCAGTTGCAACGATCTTACCGCAGGTCTTACCCGCTAACGCGGATTTGGGTGCATTTCAGCGCACCGTTGCGGACAAGCAACGGGCTAAGTACAGAGAGGAAAAAGGAAAAATCGGACAGCAGAAAACGGGCGCGGACAATGGTTTGGCGGGCACCGCTTCCGCCAGAAAATTCAATTTAAACGAATTTTTTGTGATTCTGACTACAAAAATAGAATTTTTCTAACTTTCCCCTTATATCATCCCTGGTGCGC
>JGI24721J44947_10012358_pt1 | contig 10553 bp, 8 predicted proteins | sample YelNatPaOPGAMG01_FD_44947 | JGI IMG/M metagenome (IMG submission 44947) | reverse complement strand
ATGGTAACAGTCTCCTTAACCTCTGCTTTTGCAGAAGTTAAAGTTATTATACAAAATTTTTGAAACTGTTACCAAAATAGTGAACAGTTACAAGAAGGCGGGACAAATTGCGGGATTAGTTCAGAGTTATGAATTGTGAGTTTAGAGTTAAGAGTTGCTAAAAAGAAAGTTTTTATTAAGTATTGAAATCATATTTTAAAAAAAATAGTAATAATTGTTGTTTGCCTGCCGCGATGGCGGAATTGGCAGACGCGCACGGCTTAGGACCGTGTTCCGTTAAGGAGTGAGGGTTCAACTCCCTCTCGCGGCATTATAAAAATTTTTATAAAAGGATAACTATTATGAAAAATATAAAAACAGAAATTTCAAAATTATCTCCGTGCAAATTAAAAATAAAAATACAGGTTGAAAAAAATTTCTTTGAAAATTATTTTGAAAATTGTTGTGTAGAAGTACAAAGAGAAACAGAAATTCCTGGTTTTAGAAAAGGAACAGTACCAATTGAAATAATTAAAAAAAGATTTTCAGAAATTTTAAAAGAAAAAACTATAAATAAAGTTATAAATGAAACACTGCCACAAATATTAAAAGAAAATAATCTTAACTATGTTGCTGACACTTTAAAAATAGAAAAATTAAATCTAAAAGAAGATAACAGTTTTGAATACGAGGTGACATTAGAAGTAGAACCTGAAGTAAAACTTAAATCTTACAAAGGATTAAAACTTAAAAAGGAAATAAAAAATGTTACACAAAAAGATATTGACGAAGTTATAGAACAATTAAAAGAAAATAATGCAAAACTTATTCCGTCAGAAAAAAATGTGATAACAGAACAAGATATTCTACCTTCAAGTAAAACTTTTTGTGTAATAAACTACAAAATTTTTTCTGATGGAAAAGAGATGAAAAATCTTGAAGGAAAAAATGTTCTTTTAAACCTTGCAGAAGATAATATGCCAAAAAGTTTAAAAGAAGGTATGGTTGGGATGGAAAAAGGTGGTAAGAAATTGATAAGAATGGAACAAAAAGCCGAACTTTCTCAAAAAGATAATAAAGAAAAGCAGGTAGATATAGAAGTGGAGCTTTTAGAAATTAAGCAGAAAATTTTACCAGAATTCAATGATGATTTTGCTAAAGATTTAGGATATAACAATAAAGAAGAATTAGTGTTGGCAATAAAAAACTCTTTAAAAGAAGAATTTGAAAAAGAAGCTAACCAAAAACTAAAAAAACAGATTTATGAAACACTAATTGAACAACATGACTTCCCACTACCTGAAACTGAAGTAAAAAATCATTACAATGAAATTTTAGATTCTTTAAAGCAAAACTTTATATCTCGTGGTGGAAAAGAAGAAGATTTTAAACTTAATGAAGAACAAACTAAAAATTTATTAAAAAAAGCTGAAGATGAAATAAAGTTAAAATATATATTGAAAAAAATAATTCAAGAAGAAAAAATTGAAATCACAAAAGANCTTTTGGAAAAAGAAAAAGGTAAACTTTTAGCATTATACCCNGGAAGAGAAAAAGAAATTGATGAATATTTTGAAAAAAATTTTGACACTATTGCATCAAATATATTAGAAGAAAAGNTATTAGATGTGATAATTTCAAATGCTAAGATTAAAGAAGTAGATGTAACAAATAAGTGAANGAGTTGATGAGTAAATGGGGTAATGAGTTGTGAGTTATTAGTATCAACTAATCCCGCAAATTGCGGNATGAACTCTTGACTCTTAACTCTTAACTATTAACTATTAACTATTAACTATGAACTATGAACTAATNAACTAAAACGGGGGTGTAAAATATGCCTGCAATAGTNCCTACTATAATAGAAAGATGGAACCAAGGTGCAGCAGTTGGTTATGATATATTTTCAAGATTATTAAAAGATAGAATTATTTTTGTAGGTGGTTATGGTGGCACAATAACTACTGATATTGCTGATTTAGTAATAGCACAACTTTTGTATCTTGAAAGCGAGGATCCTAACAAAGACATATATCTATATATTAATTCACCAGGTGGAATGGTAACAGCTGGACTTGCAGTATATGATACAATGCAGTATATAAGTTGTCCCATAACAACAGTTTGTGTTGGAATGGCAATGAGTTTTGGAGCACTTTTACTTGCTGCAGGTACTAAAGGCAAACGATTTGCTTTACCACATGCAAGGATAATGATACACCAACCATTAATNTATGGTGAAGGTTTGAGCGGTTCTGTAACAGATATAGATATTGAAACAAAAGAACTTATACATACAAAAGAAAAACTAATAGAGATACTTGCAAAACACACAGGACAACCTATAGAAAAAATTANACAAGATACAGAAAGAAATTTTTATATGTCNGCAGAAGAAGCAAAACAATANGGTATAATTGATGAAGTAATCACAAGNAGAAAAAGTNTTAAATAATTATGAAAGAAAAAATTTTTTGTTCACTTTGTAACAAACAACTCGGACAAACACAATCTGAGTTAAAATTTATTGGNAAAAATGATGTTTATATTTGTGAAGANTGTATAACATTTTCTTACGAACTTCTAAAAAGATTAAAACAAACACCTACACAAAAGAAATCCATAGAAACATTACCATCACCTAAAAAAATAAAATCATATTTAGACCAATATGTGATAGGACAAGAAGAAGCAAAGAAGATACTTTCTGTTGCAGTATATAACCACTATAAACGCATATTTTTTCTAAAAGATGATGAAGTTGAAATACAAAAATCTAATATTTTATTAATAGGNCCAACAGGAAATGGAAAAACGCTTTTAGCAGAAACATTAGCTAAAATGTTGAATGTTCCTTTTGCAATAGTAGATGCTACTGTTTATACNGAGGCTGGTTATGTAGGCGAGGANGTTGAAAATATTTTATTGAGATTGTTACAGTCANCTAACTTTGATATAAAATCAGCGGAATGTGGAATTGTATACATAGATGAAATTGATAAACTTTCAAGGAAAAGCGANTCNCCNTCTATAACAAGAGATGTTTCAGGAGAAGGAGTGCAACANGCATTGTTAAAAATTCTTGAAGGNACAATTGCAAATGTACCACCTCAAGGTGGAAGAAAACATCCTTATCAAGAATTCATACCTGTTAATACAAAAAATATACTATTTATCTGCGGTGGTGCTTTTGAAGGACTACAAAAAATTGTAGAAGACAGAATCAATAAAAAGAAAATTGGGTTTATTGGTGAGATAAAAGAAGAAAAAAATACACAATGGTATAAACATATCCAACCTCAAGATTTAATAAAATATGGTTTGATACCAGAACTTGTTGGAAGATTACCTGTANTAGCAGTAACTTATGAGTTGTCTGAAGAAGAACTAAAANATGTACTAACAAAACCTAAAAATTCATTAATTAAACAATATCAAAAAATGTTTGAACTTGAAGGNGTGGAGTTGGAATTTACNGATGACGCTATTTCTTCAATTGCTCACTTAGCAAAACAACGTGGTACAGGAGCTCGTGGATTAAAAACTATTTTAGAAAACATCCTAATAAATGAAATTTATGAACTTTCTGAAGATAAAACAGTATCAAAATGTATAATTAATTCAGATGTTGTCTTAGGGAAAGCAAAACCTATACATATTAAAAAACAAACTAAACTACAACAAAAAATAGCATAAACTATGGAAAAAAATATATATCCAAACATACTACCTTTCGTTCCTTTAAGGGATACTGTTGTCTTTCCTTATTCTATAATTCCATTAAATCTTGGTAGAGAGATTTCCATACGCGCTGCTGAAAATGCATTATCTACACAAGATAAACTTTTAATTGTGAGCTGTCAAAAAAAACCATCTATTGAAAAACCAAAATTTGAAGATGTCTATAAAGTTGGTACATTAGTAAAGATTTTACAATCTTTAAGAATGCCTGATGGCTCATTAAAAATTNTGATTGAAGGATTAGAAAGAGTTGAGATTACAGAATTTACTTATACTGCAAAAGGATATATTGAAACAAAATTCAATATTTTAAAAGACGAACCTGAAAAATATAATCCAGTTGAAATAGAAGCTTTGTATAGACAAACAAAAGAAGAATTTGAAGAATACATAAAGATAAACAGAAAATTTCCACAAGAAATATTGTTTTCATTACAAAGTATAACTGAACCAANCAAATTTGTTGATACTCTCATCTCATATCTTCCATTAAAAATACCTGATAAACAACAAATTTTAGAAGCNGTAGATTTAAAACAAAGATTAGAGTTAGCAATAAAACATGTCATTGCTGAAAAAGAAATACTTAAAGTAGAGGAAAAACTGCAGGCAAGAGTAAAAGCACAAATAGANAAAGCACAGAAAGAGTATTATCTGACTGAGCAGATGAAGGCAATACAAAGNGAATTGAGACAAAAGGATGATTTTGCTAAAGAAATTGATGAATTAAAGGAAAAAATAAAACAGGCAAAGATGCCAAAAGAAGTAGAAGAAGTTGCAGAAAAAGAACTTTCCAGACTTGAGAAAATGATGCCTTATTCACCAGAAGCAACTGTTGTAAGGACATATTTAGACTGGTTAATATCACTTCCTTGGAGTGTAAAAACACAAGATGTTTTAAATATTCATAAAGCAAAACAAATTTTAGATGAAGACCACTATGGTTTAGAAAAAGTCAAAGAAAGGGTTATTGAATATCTTGCTNTATTAAAAAGAGTAAAGAAATTAAAAGGNCCAATATTATGTTTTGTAGGTCCACCTGGAGTTGGTAAAACTTCAATTGCAAAATCTATTGCCCGTGCATTAGGAAGAAATTTTGTTTCCGTTTCACTTGGTGGAGTTAGAGATGAAGCAGANATCCGTGGACACAGAAGGACATACATNGGCGCTTTACCAGGAAGAATAATTCAGTGGATGAGAAAAGCAAAGTCAAAAAATCCTGTATTTCTACTTGATGAAATTGATAAAATGGGNGTTGACTGGCGAGGTGANCCATCTGCTGCTTTACTTGAAGTCTTAGACCCGGAACAAAACTACCGTTTTGTTGACCACTATTTAGATGTTGAATTTGATTTATCTGATGTAATGTTTATCTGTACAGCAAATACTACATACACAATATCTCCAACATTATTAGATAGATTAGAAATAATTCACTTCTCTGGTTATACCTGGGAAGAAAAACTTCAGATTGCAAAGAGATATTTAATACCTAAGCAACTTAAAAACCATGGAGCTAAAGAATCAGAAATAGAATTTACTGATGAGGCAATAAAAGAAATAATAGATAAATATACTCGTGAAGCAGGTGTTAGAAATTTAGAAAGAGAAATAGCAAATGTAATAAGAAAAGCACTAAAAGAAATTTCTTTACAAGAAGAGGAAGAAAAAAAATCAAATGGAAATGTTGTCATAACAAAAGATAATTTACATAAATATTTAGGACCACCAAAATTTATAAAAGAAACTGTTTCTCCAAACAATGTAGGTGTTGTAACAGGTCTTGCTTGGACAGAATATGGAGGAGAAATTTTAACAATAGAGGCTGCTTTATTCAAAGGCAGTGGAAAACTAATACTTACAGGAAAACTTGGTGAGATAATGCAAGAGTCTGCTCGTGCTGCTTTATCTTATNTTCAATCAATAGCAGAAAAATTGAAAATAAATAGTGAAATTTTTAAGAAATATGACTTACANATNCACATCCCAGAAGGTGCAATCCCTAAGGATGGACCATCTGCTGGTGTCGCTATAGCAACAGCTATAGCATCAATTGTTACAAAAAGAAAAGTAAAACCTGGAATCGCAATGACAGGGGAGGTTACACTACAAGGAAGAGTTCTTCCTATAGGTGGTTTAAAAGAAAAACTCATTGCGGCATATAGAGATGGAATAACAAAAGTTTTTTTTCCAAAAGCGAATGAAAAAGATTTAGAAGAAGTCCCTCAATATGTGAAAGATAAAATAGAACTTATACCTGTAAAGCATATGGACGAAATCTTACCTGAAGTATTAGAAAAAGTCAAAAAAGAAAAGAAAAAATAATCACTCTAACCTAACTATGAACTATTAACTATTAAGATACTTCCTCTTCTTAAATTTCACACCTAATTTTTTTGCTATCTGTCTTACTTTTTCAACATCAATCTCAGGATGTTTTATTGTTGTAACTACAACCTCAGGAATATATTTCTGTGCCTGTTTTACAAACTCAATAATTTTCTTAAAAGGTGATTTTATCTTTGTTTTATGAAGAGAATTATAAACTTTTTCATTATGTGCATTCAAAGAAACNGATATTTTNTCAACCAAACNAGTTAGCTCTTTGCAAACATTAATTTTATTATATGTCTCTGCAAGTCCATTTGTATTAACCCTAACTTTCACATTAGGATAATTTTTTTTAATCCACATAGATACTTTTTTAACAACATTTAACCTCATAAGTGGTTCACCATAACCACAAAAAACTATTTCTTTTATACTTTTTTCTTCTTTGAGTCTTTTATCCAAATCTCTAATTATATCTCTTACCGAAGGTTCTTTTTTTAGGCTCAAATTATAACCTCTAAACAACATATTCCATTTATACTTTATACAATAAGAACAAACAACAGGACAACGATTTGTTATATTTAGATAAAGATTATCTTTATATTTATAAACTATTTGTTGTTTCATATTATTGTATTTTCTTAAACAATATCTCTGGTTGTGAAAACTCTTCTGCTTTTATATAAATCTGCCCTTGTTGGAGGAGGATTTGGAAGTTCTCATTTAAATCTTTTTCATCTTCATTAAAACAACTTAGTATTTTCAAACTTATATTAGGCATAAAAGGGAAAAACAAAATNGAAGATGTTTTTATAATATATAAAAGGTCAGATAATACTTGNGATAACTTATCTATTTTATTTTCTTTTGCTAAAATCCANGGAGTTTTTTCTTGCACATATCTATTTGCAAAAGATGTGAGTTCTAAAATTACTTCAGTTACCCTATGCAGTTCAAATTTTTCAAAATAAGTTTTATAATTTTTGACACANTTCAAAATCTCTTGNTTCACAATTTCTGAAGGCAACNAAGNTTTTAGTTTATTACAAAAATACTTATTTAACATACCAAATGTTCTTGAAACTAAATTGCCAAAATTGTCTGCTAAATCTTTGTTGTATTTATCTTTCATCTCAGATAAAGAAAAATTGCCATCCACACCTATAGGAAACATTGAAACAATAAGCATCCTTGTAGCATCAACACCAAATTGTTCAACAAGCTGTGCTGGTTTTATAACATTCCCAAGTGTTTTTGACATNTTTTTNCCATCTATAGTAAAAAATCCATGTGCTAAAATTTTTTTAGGCAAAGGAATATTTAAAGATAACAACAATGCTGGCCATATAACAGAGTGAAACCAAAGGATATCTTTCCCAATAAGATGTAAATCACAAGGCCAAAATTCTTTATTGTTAAACTCAAGATTAGAAAATTTAAAATAGTCAATTCCGGAGAGATAGTTTATAAGTGCATCTATCCATACATAAATAGTNTGNTCNCTATCAAATGGCAATGGTATTCCCCACTTTAATGTTTTTCTTGAAATACTAATATCTTCTAAACCAGCCTGTAGTTTACCTAAAACTTCGTTTTTTCTTGNCTCTGGCAAAATTTCTATTTCATTATTTTTTATTTTTTCAAAAATAGCGTTTTTATATTTTGACAACTTAAAAAAATAATTTTCTTCTTTATAAAGTANNGGTTTAACATTATGGTCAGGACAGACACCATCAACTAATTCGTCCTCTTGAATAAATTTTTCGCATTGTATACAATATAGTCCTTCATAATTTGATTTATANATATCTCCATTATTATGAATTTTTTCCAAAACAAACTGTACTGTTTTTTCATGATATTCATCTGTTGTCCTAATGAAGTTTGTATATTCAATATTAAGTAATTTCCAAGCAGATTTAAATTTCTCTACTATTTTATCACAATATTTTTTTGGTTCCAAATTATTTTTCTTTGCAACTTCAAAAATTTTTGCACCATGCTCATCTGTCCCTGTTAGGAAAAAAGCACTATATCCTAAAAGTTTATAATATCTTGAAATTACATCAGCAATAACAGTTGTATAAGTATGACCTATATGTGGTTCATCATTTACATAATAAATTGGTGTTGTAAGGTAAAATTTTTTCATTGTATAATTTCATTAATACTTAAAGCTTTTAAAACAGTTTCATCATTNTCTCTAAATTCTACATTTACAANCTCTTTAATACAATCTATACTTACAACCTTACCTTCCCTTCCATCCTTTGTTTTAACCTTACTACCNACCTTAGGAAACTTCTCAACACATTCTTTATAAAATCCATATTCAAAATAAAGACAACATTTTAACCTATTACAAACACCCGAAAGTTTAGGAATATTTAAAGCTAGCTGTTGTGTCCTTGCCATCTCAACTGAGATTGACTCAAACTTTTTTATCCACCTTTTACAGCATAACTCATAACCACACATACCTATCCCACCCAACAACTTTGTTTCATCTCGTGGTCCAATTTGTTTCATAACTATCCTTGTTCTAAATTTATGTGCTAAATCTTTAACAAGTTTTTTAAGATCAACTTGTTTCTCTAAAGTATAATAGACATAAAGTTTTGACCTATCAAAAGAATATAATGTCTTAACAACTTTTATAGGTAGCTCATTGCTGTGACAAATATTTTTTATAGTCCTATATGCCTCTTCTGCCTTTAAATCNTTTTCTTTTATTCTTTTTAAATCGTATTCGTTTACCTTTCTTATTATCTTATAAANATTCTTANCAATTTTAGATACATCTAAAAGTTTTTCCTCAGAAACAACTGTNCCAATATCATAGCTACCATCAATATAAAGTACAACCTTATCANTAAGTTTGAGATCTATCCCATTTACATTCTCACCATAAATTATCTCATCATTATTAACTTTAATCTCTACAATAAGTTTTTGTTGCATAACAGTGTCCTCATCCTAAACAATATTGTTTCCATTAAAAGCCCTACATCTATATTATATCTAAATTCTTTCAAATAAGATTCTGAATCTAAAATAAAATCATAAATTTCTTCTTTTAATCCATCTGGTAAAATTCTATTTATAACTCTACATATAAAATATTTTGCTAAATNCTTATCNTTTTTTAATTCCTCTGCAAGACNTTGTATTTCGTAAATATTAAAATTTGGTAAATTTTTTTCAAGTTCNGCAATTTTTTCAGCATAAATTNTATCTTCCATTGAACTAAAAACAACTTCATCTACTTCTTTCTTCAGCAANCTCTTCAACACCTCTTTTGTAAACGGTAAAAATTTAATAAGNTCACAACGAGAAACAACTGTTTTAGGCAAAACTCCNAAGGATGCAGTTATAAGAATAAATACACAATTTTTAGGTGGTTCCTCTAAAAGTTTCAATAAAGAATTTGCTGCTTCTTTTTGTAATGTTTCTGCCTGGTCAATTATAAAAATTTTATATTTACCAAAGTATGGAGCTAAAAATGCTTGTTCTTTTATATACCTTATAGTATCAATCTTAATATTTTTTTGTTTATCCGGTTTACCTAACAATCTTTCTTGATAATCTGTATCCACAACTATAACATCTGGATGGGAATTATTAGAAATTTTTTCACAATGTGAGCAAATATCACAACTATAACCATTAGTTGGTTTATCACATAACAATGACTTTGCAAATTCTATCGCTGTAAACTTTTTCCCAACACCTTTTACTCCATAAAATATATAAGAATGTTTTACATTATTAGTTCTTATCTCATTCAGTAAAAATTCAACTGCCTGTTTTTGTCCTAACACATTTTTTAAACTCATAATTTATACTTCTCTTCCAAAATCTTTACAATTTTAGAATGTACTTGTTGTAGTGTTTTGTTTTGTGTGTTAATTAAATAATAATTTTTATTTTTTTTAGCAAGTTGTAAATATCCTTGTCTAATTTTTTTATGAAATTTTAAATTTTCTTTTTCNAACCTATCAAACTTTTTTGCTCTCAAAAAAACTCTTTTAAGACCTTCTTCTGCGTCAACATCTAATATAAAAGTTATATCAGGATAAAAACCATCTACAACTATGTCATTAATCTTTTTAACAAACTCCATTGTTAAACCTCGTGCAAAACCTTGATATACCAAAGAAGCATCAGCAAATCTATCAGAAATAACAATTTTACCTTTCAACAAATTTGGCTTAATTACCTCTTCAATATGTTGAGCCCTTGAAGCTTCATAAAGCAAAAGTTCTGCTAATGGAGTAATTCTAACATCTTTATGCAAAAGAATTTTACGAATTAATTCAGCAACTTTTGTCCCACCAGGTTCACGAGTTAAAACAACATCATAACCTTTTTTAACAAGATATTTATAAACCAGCTTAGCATGGGTTGTCTTCCCACATCCCTCTGGACCTTCAAAAACTATAAATAAACCTTTTTTCATAAAAATGTATAAAAATGTAGGGCAAACCTTCAGGTTTGCA
>JGI24721J44947_10012346_pt1 | contig 10560 bp, 9 predicted proteins | sample YelNatPaOPGAMG01_FD_44947 | JGI IMG/M metagenome (IMG submission 44947) | reverse complement strand
AAGTAGCTTTTATGCTACGTTTTTTTGATTCAATCCATATAGATATACCCTACCAAGACATATACAAGAGATTAGGTTATAGAGAAGGAGTTACAAAGATAGAAAAAGAGGATAATGAATTTAAAAACTATATATTAGATGGTCTACAATTCATAGATTTAAAAGCAGTAGCGTTAAGAATACCAATAAAAAAAATTAATATAGATAAAGTATATTTTAAAGGTAATCTAATAATAAAGAGCAAGTTATTGGTTTCTTTACTTTCCGGTTGTGTTGAAATGTTATGTATTGCTACAACCTCAGGAAAAAAAATTATAGAAGAGATAGGAAAACTTGAAAAAAAAGATTTTGCAAGAGCAGTTGTATACGATGCTTTGGCAAGTGAGATGGCAGATTTTTGTTTTGATTGGGTAATTGGGGTTTTTTTGCAGGAATTAAAAAGAGAGAATAAAGAGTTGACAAAAAAAAGAATATCTTGCGGTTATTCGGATTTTTCAATTAAATATCAAAAAAAATTTTATAAAATTTTAAATCTTAAAAAATTAGGTATTTCCATTACAAAGGACTATATGCTTGTACCGGAAAAATCAGCAATTGCTGTATTGGGAATAAAAGAAAAATGAAGAACAGAATTATATCTTTATTTAAAAAAAGAATTGTTTTGTTAGATGGAGCGCTTGGTACGGAGCTTCATAAATTAGGAATGCCAGATGGTGTTAGTCCGGAATTATGGTGTCTTGAAAATCCTAATGTATTAAGCGATCTACATTTAAAATATATAAATTCCGGTTCTGATATTATTTATACAGCAACATTTGGAGCAAACAGATTAAAACTTTCTTTATTTAATGTAAAAAAAGATGTTTCAGATATAAATAAAAGATTAGCATTAATTGCAAAAGAGGTTTCTTCTGGTTGCTTGGTAGCAGGAGATATTGGACCATTAGGTAAATTTATAAAACCCTTTGGAGAACTTGATTTTGAGGAGGCTGTAGATATTTTTAAAGAACAAATAAAGGGTCTTCTTTTGGGTGGAGTAGATTTATTTGTAATTGAAACTATGATGGATATTCAGGAAGCAAGGGCAGCGCTTTTAGCTGTTAAAGAATTGACAGATAAATTTGTTATAACCACAATGACTTTTCAAAATTATGGCAAAACTATTTCAGGTAATGATCCAATAAGTTCTTTAATTACTTTACAGAGTTTAGGTGCTGACGCTTTTGGACTTAATTGTTCAACAGGTCCTCAGGATATGGTAAAAATTATAAAATTGCTTAAACCTTATTCCAATATACCACTCGTTGCAAAGCCAAATGCCGGAATACCTACAGTTTTAAACAATAAAACCACATTTAATATGTCCCCTATTAAATTTTCTTATTTTGGAGAAAAATTGGTTTTGGCTGGTGCAAATTTTATTGGTGGTTGTTGCGGGACTACTCCGGAACATATAGCTTTATTAAATAAAAAAATTAAAAACTTAAAACCAATTCAGCCGAAAAATAAAAAATTTTCTATATTAACATCCCCAAAAAAATTTGTAGAATTCAAAGATAATTTTATAGTTATTGGAGAAAAAATAAATCCCACAAACAGAAAAGAACTACAAGAGGATTTGAAAAAAGAAAAATTTACTACATTAAGATATTTAGCAAAAGAACAGGAAAAACATAAAGCCTCTCTTTTAGATGTGAATGTATCTTTTTTGGGAGTTAAGGAAAAAGAATTGATAAAAAAGGCTATATCTGTTTTGGTAAACATAACAGAGCTCCCGTTGGTTATTGATTCTTCTGATTTAAATACAATTAAAGAGGCTTTAAGATTTTATCCTGCAAGAGCCCTTGTTAATTCTGTTTCTTTAAATAAAAATACAGAAGAGTTGCTTTCTATAATAAAAAAATATGGCGCTATGTTTATAATATTACCGATAAGTAAAAAAATCCCCAAAGATTTTAAAGAAAAAAAAGATATAATAAAAGAGATAATAAAAATAGCAAAAAAATTCGGTTTTACAAAAGAAGATTTTATTATAGATGGTCTAGCCCTAACAATATCTTCAAATGAAAATTCAGCAATAGAGGCTTTAAAAGTAATTAAATGGGCAAATAAAGTTTTAAAAGCACACACCACCATAGGCCTTTCAAATATTTCTTTTGGGTTGCCTAAAAGAGATATAATAAACAGGGTATTTTTAGGCTTGGCTAAAAAAGCCGGGTTGTCTTCTGCTATATGCAANCCAAAAGATAATAAGCCAATAAAAAATAAGATTGTAGAGGATTTATTATTTGCCAAAAAAGGTGCATTAGAAAAGTTTATAAAGTATTATTCAAAAAAAAGCACAAAGACAAAAAAAGTAAGTGTTTCTATAGAGGATAGGTTGTTTAATGCTATTTTGAATGGAGAAAAAGATATAATCGTTGAACTTTTAGATGAGGCGCTTTTAAAATTTAAAGCACAAGATATTTTAAATTCCTACCTTATACCTGCAATTATAAAAGTTGGAGATTTGTTTGAGAAAAAAGAGTATTTTTTGCCGCAGTTAATTTTAAGTGCAGAGACGCTTAAAAAAGCAATTGAACATTTAAAGCCGCATTTTGAAAAAGAAAATNTAGATATTAAAAAAGGTAAAATCCTTTTAGCAACAGTTGAAGGAGATGTCCATGATATAGGTAAAAATATAGTAGGACTTTTATTAAAAAACTATGGTTTTGAAGTTATTGATTTAGGTAAAGATGTTAAAAGTAAAAAAATAATCTCTGCAATAAAAAAATACCTTCCGGATGTTGTAGGACTTTCTGCTTTAATGACTACAACAATGCTTAATATGAAGAANGTTATAGAACTGTCTAAAAGACATAAATTNAATCCAAAATTTATATTAGGCGGTGCTGTAGTTAATGAACCTTTTGCTACCTCACTTGGTGCAAGTTATGCCAAAGATGCAGTTAGNGCTGTCAAGGCTATAGAGAATTTAGTAAAAAAGTAGATGTTAAGGTATATATTTAAACGGCTTTTATTTTTTTTNCCTCTTTTATTTTTTATGACTTTTATAGGTTTTGTTGCTATAAATTTAGCCCCCGGTAATTATTTTGATACATTAAAACAAAATCCACAGATTAATCCGGATACAATAGAACTATATAAAGCAAAATACCATTTGGATAAGAATGTTTTTGNNCAATACTATTACTGGCTTATAAATGTATTAAAACTTGATTTTGGATATTCGTTCTCATATAAAATTCCTGTATTTAGTATTCTAAAAACAAGACTATTTAATACATTAATTTTATCTTTATCCGTATTTTTTTTAAGTTGGTTTTTAGGCATTCCGCTTGGTGTTTTTTGCGCTATAAAGAAAAATAAATTTTTTGATAAAATTTTTTCTTTTTTTTCTTTTCTTGCTATATCCTTTCCAACATTTTTTTTAGCTTTGATTTTTTTATATTTTGGTTCTTTAATAGGTTTTTTACCTTTAGGAGGGATGAGAAGTTTCAATTATTATGAACTTAATAAATTTGATAGATTTTTGGATATACTTAAACATTTAATTATACCAACACTTGTTTTATCTATTCCTAATATAGCTATTTTATCCAGATTTATGAGGGCAAGTTTTTTGGATGAATTAAACAACAAATACGTTTTGTTTTTAAAAGCAAAAGGTCTATCTAATAAAAAGATATATCTGCATGTTTTAAGGAATTCTTTAAATCCATTAATAAGTATATTTGGTATGTCTATATCCGGACTTTTAAGCGGAGCAGCCTTAACAGAGATAATATGCAATTGGCCGGGTGTAGGTAGTTTATTATTGGAGGCAATATTGGCTCAGGATTTGTTTTTATTTGTTGGAGATTTATTGATAGGCGGTTTTCTTTTAATTTTAGGATACTTAATTTCTGATATTCTACTTTCTATTTTTGATCCAAGAATACAATATCAATGATTCTTAAATGTGATACTAAATTAAAAAGACTGATAAAAAATAGACCTGCATTTTTTTCGCTTCTTATAATTTCAATCCTTTATATTTTAAGCATTTTTGCGCCTTTTGTTTCTCCTTATGATTTTGATGAGGAGGATAGAAGTTTAAGTTATGCTCCACCGACAAAGATATACCTATTTGATGGATTTAAAATAAAACCTTACTTTTATAAATTAAATTATAGATTTGATGAATTCAATAGAAAAATTTATTATGAAGATAAAAGCAAAAAATATTTTATAAAATTTTTTAAAAGAGCAAACCCCTATAGAATACTTTTTTTTAAATCAGATATACATCTTTTTGGNGCAGATGAAAAGATATATCTTTTAGGCGCAGATTATAGAGGCAGGGATATTTTTTCAAGGATTATTTATGGGAGCAGAGTTTCATTATCAATAGGTTTAATCGGTATTTTTTTTACATTTTTTATAGGTGTATTTATTGGCGCAATATCAGGNTATTTTGGAGGATTTTTAGACAATTTAATTATGAGGTTGTGTGAGATAATTATGGTTATACCAAGTTTTTATCTTTTACTTTCCTTACGCAGTATTTTTTCTTATTCGCTTACATCTATACAGATATATTTTATTATTGTTATAATTATGTCTCTTATAAATTGGGCTCCGATAGCAAGAGTAATAAGGGGAATGGCTTTGAGTTTAAAAGAAAAAGAATTTGTTTTAGCCTCAAAGGCTTTGGGTTCTTCTGATATAAAGATTATTTTAAATCATATAATACCACATACATACCCTTATTTAATCACAAGTTTAACTTTATCTATACCAAGTTATATACTTGGAGAATCTGCCTTAAGTATGTTGGGTTTAGGAATACAGGAACCCTATGTAAGTTGGGGAAATTTATTATCTGAGGCTATGAGTATAATGCAGATTAAGTTTCATCCCTGGATTTTGTTTCCCGGATTTTTTATTTTTTTAGCGGTTTTTGCGTTTAATGTTTTAGGCCAGTCTTTAAGAGATATTTTTGATCCTAAAACATATTGATATGGAGAATATTTTAGAGATAAAAAATTTGCATACTTATTTTTATATTGACTCAAAAATAATAAAAGCAGTTGAGGGTTTGAATTTATCTGTAAGAAAAGATGAGATATTGGGTTTAGTTGGGGAATCAGGTTGTGGCAAGACAGTTAGTATGCATTCTGTTTTAAGATTATTAAAAGAGCCGGCAAAAATTGTAAAAGGAGAGATTATATTTAACGGAATAGATTTACTTAAGATAGAAGAAAAAGATATGCAGAAAATAAGAGGAAAAGAAATCTCTATTATATTTCAAGAGCCCGCATCAAGTTTGGATCCTTTATTTACAGTCGGTTATCAATTGGAAGAGGCAATAGCAAATTCTAATAAAATTAAAAAAAGCGATAGAAGAAAAATTGTTTTTGAATCTTTAAAAAAGGTCAAATTAGACCCAAAATTAAAAATTAATAGTTATCCATTTAGATTAAGCGGAGGAGAGATTCAAAGGGTTGTTATAGCTATGGCTTTAATAAACAATCCAAAACTTATTATAGCAGATGAACCAACTACCTCTTTAGATGTGACGGTTCAGGCTCAAATTATAAAACTTTTAAAAGGATTAAAAGAGGGTTTAAGATTTAGTATGATTTTAATAACCCATAATCTTTCTTTATGTTATCAACTTGTAGATAGAATAGCTATAATGTATGCAGGCAGGTTAGTTGAATTGGCTTCTTCTGAAATAATTTTTAAAGAGCCGTTGCACCCATATACAAAGGCACTTTTGGCTTGTATTCCGGATTTAAAGTCTTATAGAGAACCTTTATATAACATAGTTGGAAGTGTTCCGGATCCTAAATCTAAACCAAGCGGTTGTTTTTTTAATCCAAGATGTCCTTTTAAGTTAGATATATGCAAGTTTAAATATCCTGATTTTATAGAAATAAAGGAAGGTCATTTTTTAAGTTGTCATTTATATGGAAATACTTAAAGCAAAGAATATCAAGAAATATTATAAAATAAAGAAAAACTTTTATAAAAAAATAATAAAAGCAGTTGATGATGTTAGTTTTTCTGTAAAGGAGAAAAGTATCTTTGGTATAGCCGGAGAATCCGGCTCTGGAAAGACAACATTGGCTAAATTGATTTCTATGTTGATTTTTCCAGATGCAGGAGATATTTACTTTAAGGATATAAATTTGAATAAATTAGAAAATAAAAAGTTAAGGTTGATAAGAAAAGATTTACAAATTGTTTTTCAGGATCCTTTTAATTCTCTGGACTCAAGATTTAATGTTTTTAAAATTATAACAGAAGGATTAGATAATTTTTTTAAGTATAATTTTAAAGAGAAATTGGATATATGTAAAAAGATATTAAAAGATGTTGGTTTGTCAACTGATGTTTTATTTTTTTATCCACATCAATTTAGCGGAGGAGAACGTCAGAGAATAAATATAGCCCGTTCTTTAGTTATTAGACCAGAACTTATTATTTTAGATGAGCCTATATCTTCTCTGGATGTTTCAATACAAGCGCAGATTATTAATTTATTGCTTGATTTACATAAAAAATTTGGTCTTACTTATATTTTTATATCCCATGATTTAAATATTTTAAGGTATATTTGTGATGAGATTGCTATTATGTATTTGGGAAAAATAGTTGAGATTTCTAAAACAGAAGAGATTTTTAAAAACCCATTACATCCATATACAAAACTACTTATCTCAAGCATCCCTTCTTTAGATAAAAAATTGGATATAAATGAGTTTGAATTTGACAATCAAAAAGGAGAGTGTGTGTTTTTTAATCGTTGTAAATTTAGAAAAGATATATGCAAAAACAATACCCCCCAATTAATAGAGGTTTCTTTAGGCCATTTTGTCAGTTGTTTTTTAATTTCTTAAATTAAATTGCTTTTAAAAATTCAAAAATCTGCATTGAATTGGAGTAAATTGGAAAAATTAAAAAATTTAATTGCGTTTATTACTCTCTAATGTAAATTTGGTTTTTACTATAGCTGTCTTTAAAGTAATTGATTTTATTAGTGTTTTTAGAGTTGTTTTGGTTTTGTAATATTTAAACCTCAATCCCACCCGTCGGGTGGGATTGGGACTAATAATTGTAGTTTTAAAGTAAAAGATAAATACCCAATATACAATTTTGTTGAATAGGGTATTTGTTGTGTTATAATTAAAAAATATGAGCATAGTTTCAATTGTTATAGTTAAGTTAATTATTATACTTTTTTTTGGATATTTTTTATATAAAAAGAATTTAATTGATAACAGGGTTTTGGAGTTTTTGACATCTTTTGTGATTAATTTTACCCTTCCGTTTTTAGGTTTCTATCATATAGTCTTAAATTTAAAAAAAGAAAATCCGATTTTTATATTTAAATTTGTTATCTTAAGTTTTATTATTTTTTTTACAGGTCTTTTGGTTGGTTTAATTTTTTCTATAAAAAAGAACAATGAGTTTAGAAGAGAATTTATAAGTCTTGTAAGTTTTCAAAATTCCGGCTACCTACCTTTAAATATTATTTTTTTCTTATTGCCGGCAGGGATTAAAGAAAAATTCATCATTTATATATTTCTTTATATTTTAGGGTTTGATATAATGATGTGGTCTGTTGGAAGTTTTTTTATTTTTAAGAGAAGAGAAGAAAAATTTAAATTAAAATCAATTTTTACCCCGCCGATAATGGCTACAATAGTTGGTATTTTTTTTGTTTATACAGGTATAAATAAGTTTTTACCTGATTTAATTCTTTCTACTCTTAAAATGGTTGGAGATTTAAGTTTTGTTTTGTCTATGATTATATTGGGTTGTTGGCTTGCAAGGATAAATTTGGAAGGTTTTTTAAAAAATTTATTTGTTTTGCTTGAGGCATCTTTTTTAAAATTAATTGTAGTTCCGGTAATTTTTTATTTTATTTTTTTAAAATTTAAAATTTTTTCTGAATTTGGTTTTTTGGCAATTTTACAGGCGTCAATGCCTTCTGCTGTGTCTTTGCCAATTATAGTAAATTTTAGAAAAGCAAATAGTGAATTTGTATCTCAAGGAGTTTTTATAAGTCATATTTTAAGTATTTTTACTATCCCGATTTGGCTTGCTTTTTATCTTAAGTTTTGGAGATTTTGATGAAGATAATCTCTACAAATAGAAAAGCAAGGCACAATTATGATATAATCCAAACTTATGAGGTAGGGATTGAACTTAAAGGCAACGAAGTTAAATCATTAAGAAATAAAAATTGTTCAATTGAAAATAGTTTTGCAAGGATAGAAAATCAGGAGGTTATCTTATATGATATGCATATTCCCGAGTATGATAAAAGTTCGTATTTTAAAACAGATCCAAAAAGGCCACGTAAATTATTACTACATAAAAAAGAGATAGAAAAACTATATGGTTATTTGACAAGAAAAGGTTTTACAATTATACCGCTTAAAGTATATTTTAATGATAGAGGACTTGTTAAACTTGAGATTGCGTTAGCAAAGGGAAGACTTCTATACGATAAGAGAAGAAAGATAAAAGAGGATATAGCAAAAAGGGAGATAGAAAGGGAGATGAAAAAAGTTTATAAAAAATATTGATTTAGAGGTATAATTATGGTAAAAAAAATCTATTTATTTTTGGTTCTATTATTTTTAATAACATATAGTTTTTCTCAGGATAATATGGTTAAATTGCCTTTACCTAAAAAAGAAGGTAGGATTTCTGTTGAGGCGGCTCTTTCTTTAAGGCGTTCAATAAGAGAATATTTACCCCTTCCGCTAAAAGTGGAAGAGGTTTCCCAACTTTTGTGGGCAGCATATGGAAAGAGCAATTATAAACTTACTTCACCAAGCGCAGGCGCATTGTATCCTTTAAAGATTTATGTGTTAATTGGTAATGTAGATAATATTCCGGTTGGTTTTTATAGATACGATAATCAATACCATTCTTTGATTGAATTATCAACAGAAGATTTTAGAGAAAAACTTTGTTATGCTGCTTTAAGTCAAGAGTCTATAAAAAATGCACCTTTTGTGATTTTGATATGCGCTGATTATAATATTACAATGTCTACTTATGGAGAAAGAGGAAGACGTTATGTTGATATAGAGGTTGGTCATGTTGGACAAAATATTTATTTAGAGACAACCGCTTTAGATTTGGGAACTGTCGCAATTGGAGCTTTTAATGATAAAGAGGTTAAGGAAATACTTAGAATAAAAGAAGAGCCGATTTATATAATGCCTGTTGGTAGACCAAAAGAAAAATGAAGGAATTACTTAATTTAGCCATAGATTCAGCCAAAGAAGCCGGAAAACATCTTTTGAATAATTTTGGAAAGATAAACACTATTGAATCAAAAGGCGATAGGAATTTGGCAACAAATTTGGATAAAGAGGCAGAGAAAATAATAATAGATTATATTAAAAGAAAATTTCCAGAGCATGGCGTTTTAGCAGAAGAAGGCGGAAGTTTTAATTTAGATAAGGACTATATCTGGATAATTGATCCACTTGATGGAACACATAATTTTATAAGAAATATAGATATATTTGGAGTTTCAATTGGAGTTGTTTATAAAGATGAGTTTGTTATAGGTGTAATTTATATGCCAAAAGATGATGAATTGTATTTTGCAGAAAAAAATAACGGCGCATATAAAAATAGTAAAAAAATTTCTGTTTCAAATAAAACCAATTTAAAAGAGTGTTCTATATCTTTTGATTCAAGTATTAGATATTCACCGGATATTATGCTTTCTGCTTTAAATAGATTTTCTAAAGAGGTTTTTAATATAAGAATGTTTGGTTCTTCAGCAAGGGTTTTATCTTATGTGGCAGAGGGTAAATTAGATTTTGCAATAGAATTTTTTGACAGACCTTGGGATTTTGCAGGCGGCGTTTGTTTAATAGAGGAGGCTGGAGGAAGATTTTCTAATCTTTTGGGAGAAAAGATTACTTATAGGACAATAGGTTATATTGCATCAAATAGTAGCGCATATAAAACAGTAAGCGAGATTTTAAAAGATTTACTTTTAAAGGAGAATTATTCTTTACATTATTATAAAAAATAATATAATTTAAAAACTGTGGACGCTTATAGTTAATTTGTTTTAGAGTATTTTGGCATTCGTTAAACTGAATAAATTAAAAAATAAAAGTATTGAAGGATTGATTATTCGGGGGATGGCTCAGTTGGCTTAGAGCACATGGTTTGGGACCATGGGGTCGTGGGTTCAAGTCCCACTCCCCCGACCAAATAAGATTTTTATCATTTTTTGGGTAATTTGATTGCTCACCACTTGCAGGATTACTTTGCATACAATTGCAAAAATTGAATTTTGGAAAACCAGAGCCCAGAATTAGAACTGTTAAAAAATAGCCAACTTTTAGGGTTGTATTGATGATTTAATGAAAAGATAACTGTGCAAAGTAAGATTAAAAAGACAATTAAAGAACTGCCAAAAGTTGAAAGGCCAAGAGAAAAGTTAATGCAGTATGGTCCGGAAAAACTTTCTAATTCTGAACTTTTAGCCATTATCTTAAGGTCGGGAACAAAAGAAGAAAATGTAGTTGA
>JGI24721J44947_10012336_pt1 | contig 10563 bp, 10 predicted proteins | sample YelNatPaOPGAMG01_FD_44947 | JGI IMG/M metagenome (IMG submission 44947) | reverse complement strand
GTAGCTCCGCCTGTGGTGTCGGTGGTGACACAAACGGTTGCGACGGTTCCGGCTGAGATGTCGTCGGGTGTTGACGGGACGCTGGTGTTGGTGGTGGGCGTATTGGTGTTGTTGGGCGCCGCCATCGTCCTCCTCTGGCGTGTGTATCGCCGGTGGTGACGAGATGGATGGGTGGATGGTGGTTTGATGGTTGGTAGGGCGTGACGGGGAGAGGTTGGATGCGGTAAGATGCGGCCACGATGAATCCGAGGTGGCGACTGGCGATCTGTCTGGCGGTGGTGGGGCTGTTGTTTGTCTGCCATGTCAGGCTGAAGACGGCGAAGATTTTTTCGAATCCGACGTGGGATGCGCAGGATGAAGTGGGCCAGTTCTGGAGCGAGTTTGCTTTTCAATACAGTTTTGCCAAGTTTTTCGCGGAGCATTCCTTTGGGGACTGGGGACAGCTTTCGCGGGACCGTTCTGTTCAGTATCCCGATGAGATCAATGATTGGGCGGAGTTTACGGTGGCGATGGAGGTACCGGTCGGGGTGTTGTATCGGTGGTTGAGGCCGAAGATGGCGTTTCATGTGTGGGCGGTGTGGTGTGACTGTGTGATGGGGAGTCTGACGTTGTTTGGGTTGTTTCTGTTGGGGCGGGCGTTGTGGCGGAGTGATTTTGCGGGGGTGATGTCGGCGGCGTTGTATGCGGCGTTGTATCCGAGTTATGGGAGGACGGTGAAGAATCTGTTTCTGCGGGAGGATTTCGCGTTGCCGCTGATTGTGCTGGCGGTATGGGCAACGGTGCGAATGTGGCAGGAGGAGGGGCAACGGCGTTGGGAGATTGGCGCGGCGGTGTTGTGGTTGGCGGCGTTGGCGAGCTGGCATTTGACGCAATTTGTGTTGGCGGTCGGGGTAGGGGCGACGGCGCTGGTGTATCTTGGCAGAGGCGAGACGCCGCGACGTCCGTGGTTTGTGCTGACGTTGTTGGCGGGGGCATTTGTCGTGCCGGTGTTGCGGGTGAAACAGTTTTATCTATCGCCGACGATGTGTGTGCTGTGCGCGTTGGCGTTGGCGGTCTGGATCAACGGCGGGCGACGGAAGGCATGGATGGTGTTTGGCGTGGCGCTGGTGGTGTTGGTGGCGGTGGGGATGTGGTTGCGGACGTCGTATGGAGAGTATGCGCATGTGTATCAGATGTTTTTCTACAAGTTGCGGTTTTTGGGGGTGAAACCGTCCGAGCCGTCGCGTTTGCCGTGGGAGGCGCGGTGTTTGTGGGAGGGGGCGTTCAACACGGCGAGTGTGGCGGATTTCTGGCGGTTTTTGTTGGGTTGTCTGCCGCTGGGGATAGTGGGTGGATGGTGTGGGTGGCGTCGGAAGGAGGTGCCGGTGCGGGTGTTTATTGTTGTGTCGTTGTTATTGGTGCCGTTGGCGTGGATGGTGGTGCGGTATTTCACGTTTTTGGCGGTGGCGGCTCCGGTGTTGGCGGCGGGTTTGGTGGCGTGTCATGTGGGGTGGCGATGGGCGGTTGGCGCGGTGGCGGTGGGACAGTTGGCGATGTTGGATGCGGCGCCGTTGGATCGTCGGCCGGTGCGGCCGGAAGTGTATCGGCCGGTGGTGGCATGGTTGCGGGAACACACGGCGACAAATGCGGTGGTGTTGTCGAGTGTCTCGGAGTCGCCGGTGTGGCGGGCGCACACGGGACGGACGATCGTGTTGCATTCGAAGTTTGAGAATCAAAGGATTCGGGAGCGGTATCGGGAGTTTTTGGAGGCGTTGTACGGGAGAGAGGAACAATTGGCGGCGTTGGCGCGGAAGTGGGGGGCGGAGTATTTCATTTATGACGTGGGGTGTTTGGTGACGGGGGTTGACACGTGGCGATACAAGGCGGATCGGCTGGGTGAGTTGCCGCCGGACTGTGTGGCGCGTCAGATGGCGGAACGGGGTGGAGAGTTGAAAGAGTTTCGAGTCCGGTTTCGGTCGGATCGTTTCGTGGTGTTTTCCTTATTGAGGCGGTAGAAAACGGGTTGGTATAGTGGGCGCATGGAATCAAGGTCTCGTTTTTGGCTGTGGGCGGTGGTTTTGCTTCTTGTGGGCACGGTGATTTTGCGGGTGGGATACGTGTGGAGTGTGGGCAACAGGCCGCTATCTTGGGCGGATGAATCGGCTCACGATGAGATCGGCTGGAAATTGGCTTGTACGGGGCGTTATGAGTCAAGCGCATATCGTGCGACGCCGGTGGAACCGGTTTTCCTGGCGCTGGTTTACCGGGTGTGCGGACACGATTACCGGGCGGCGCGATTTTGTCAGGCGATTATCGGGGGTATCTTGTTGGTTTTGTCGGTGGTTGGGATTGGAACGGTGTTGTTCAACCGAGCCAGCGGTCTGGTGGCGGGTGTGATAACCAGTTTATATCCGCCACTGTTGTACATGTCGGGGGTGTTCTATGCGGAGTTTTTGCTGGCGGTATTACTGGCGATGACGGTGTTTTGCCTGGTGCGGTGGCAACAAGTGCGTGGGGTTGGGTGGTTGTTGGGTGGCGGATTGTTGGTGGGGTTATCGGCACTTTGTCGTCCGATCGCGTTGAGTGTGATCCCCGTGGCGGCCTTTTATGTTGGTTGGTGGGCGGGACAAGGGCGGAGGCTGCGAACGGTGGCGTTATTGTTGGGCGCCGCTGCGGCGGTGGTGCTGCCGTGGACGGCGCGAAACGCGGTGGTGTTTCGGCATTTTCTGCTGGTGTCCAGCGGGAAAGGGCTGCATTTGTGGCGTGGCAACAACGCGGTTTCGCAGGGAGATGCGGATGATCGTCATCTGAGTCCGCAAGGTGACTTGTGGAAAGAACGAGTACAGTTGCTGGCTCCGGATGAACGAGACGCGGCTTGGGAACAGGTGAACCGATTATGCGCCGATTTGGAGGGGCTTGATGAGGTGGAAGCGGACCGTCGGCTGGGGTTGGAAGGGAGACGCTGGTTGATGGCGAATCCGGGACGGTTTGTTTTGCTGAGTGTTCGTCGGTTGGTGACGTTGTATTCGGCGTTCACCAAAACGATTACCCGGAATGAAACTGCCGATGTTCGTGTCCAACTGGTGGCCGCGATCAGTTTCTATCCGGTTTTCATTTTTGGATTGGCCGGCAGCGTATTGGCGTGGCGGAGTAACCGCGCAAGCTGGATTCTGCACGGGGTAATTGTGGCGGTAACGTTGGCGTATTTGCCGATGACGGCGTGTAGCCGGTTTCGTTTACCGCTGGATGTTTTTTGGATTTTATTGGCCAGTCTGACGGTCGTGAAGGTTTTCGGTTGGTTGAAGCGACGGCGTTTGAGCAAAACCTTTCAAGCCCCTCCGAGTTGATGCGCAGGGTGGACGGACGGCTGTTTTCCCCAGGGCGAGGCACTTCATGACATGGCATACCTGCCATTTACACGGTCACCTTATTTGGGTGGGTGGGGGGCCGGTTGACTTTGGAACCGGCTGCCACTAGACTCGCCACGATGGCTGTTTACATAAAAGCAGAGTCGCAAAACGTCTTGCGACGAATTCTTGTGGAATTGCCGGAACTGGTATTGTGGGTGTTACTGGTGACGGCGATTTACTATGCGTATTTTGTGCAACCGATCAACACGCTTCCCGCATACACCTGGTTGACGGGGCACTGGCGCACCACGTCACATTATTCCCACGGACCTCTCATCCCGTTGATTGCAGCGTGGTTGTTGTGGTGGAAACGCGACCAGTTACGGCGAGTGGTGATTCGCCCTTGTTCCTGGGGGATGGCGGTGGTGGTGGTGGCCATGGGGTTATACTATGTGGGGGTAAAAGGGGTGCAGGAACGGGTGGTGGTGATTTCGTTTGTTTGTCTGCTCTATGGGTTGGCGCTGGCGTTGGGGGGACGAGAGTTGTTTGCGCTGACGTTTTTCCCAATCAGTTTCCTGTTTTTGATGGTTCCATTGAATTTTTTCGAGTCACATGTGGGAGTTCCATTGCGGCTTTTGATGGCACGAAGTTCAACGGTGGTGTTGAATTGGCTGGGAATAGAGACGGTACAGGTGGGGACGGCCATTTATTCGAAAGTGTTTCAATTTGACGTGGCCAACCCGTGCAGCGGGATTCAATCGTTGATGGCGTTGACGACCGTGACGGCCGCCTATGCGTATGTGACGCAGCAGGCGCAGTGGAAACGATGGGTACTCTTTCTCAGCGCGATTCCCCTGGCGGTGCTCGGCAACATGGCGCGGGTGATTTCCATCGCCTTGGTGGCGCAAACATGGGGACAAGAGGTGGCCTTGCGGATGTATCATGATTATTCCGGGTATATTGTTTTCGCGGTGGCCTTGTCCTTGATGGTATTTGTCGGGTGGCTGTTGCACCAACCATTCGGCCAAATATGGAAAAGATGGACTCAACCTGTGGTTCCCCGGAAAGACTTATGAATCATCAACCGGACAAAACCGCCGCTGCTGGCGCGGCTTCGGAAACCGCCGTCAGTCGCGGGATCGGCGTGAGGCAACTGGCGCTGGTCGTGGCCATTTTAGGCGCGACCATCCTGCTTACGACCTTCACATCCGATGTGACGCGAACTTCCGAGGCGGGGATTCGTCTGGTCAACGGACAACCTTATCTGCCGGCGGTTTTGGGGGATTGGACCAGCGCCAAAGAGGAGGGCTTGACCAAGGAGGAGCAGGAACTGCTGCCGCCGGACACTCTGGGGGCGCGGCGGCGTTATGTGGATTCGCAGGGACACGAGGTCACCTGTTCCATTATTCTGGCCGGACGCGATGTGACCAGTATCCATCGGCCGGAGCTTTGTCTGCCAGGCCAGGGCTGGAACATCCAAATGGAACAGGTGGAAACCATCCCCGTTACCCCCGCGGCAGGAAAAACGCTCAAGGTCATGCGGATGGACGCCAAGCACACAGTAGCGCTTGTGGCTCCGCAGCGTCCGCTGACGGCGATATTCATTTACTGGTTTGTCGGCAAAGAACGGGTTACGCCGCACCACTGGGAACGCCTTCTCTGGACGATGAAAGACCGGGTGCTTCACAATCGCAACCATCGCTGGGCGTACATCCTGATTGCCTCGCCGGTACGGCCGTCGGCAGAGGGGGGCGAAGCGTTGGCCCGGGCACAGGCGGCCACCATGGAGGTGCTGACCCGGTTTGTGGAGCAACTTTATCCCGTGTTGCAGCCGATTCCCAACGAATGAGGTTTCGATCTCGAAATGACGACCGACCGCATTGAAATCCTGGGGGTACCGATTGACAATCTCTCGATGGAAGAGTCGCTTCGGCGGATTGAGGAGTTCATCCGCGACGGAGGAGTCCATCAACATGTGGTGGTCAATGTGGACAAAATTGTCAAAGCGCATCGGGACCCACGGTTGCGGGAGATCATCCGTTCCTGCGACCTGATCAACGTGGACGGCCAGCCGGTGGTCTGGATATCGCGCTGGCTTGGTCGTCCACTGAAAGAACGAGTCAGCGGCGCCGACCTGATGACCGCCTTGATTGAACGCAGTGCCGAAAAAGGCTATCGCCCGTTTTTCCTGGGAGCCAGAGCGGAAACGGTAAGCCGCCTGGTGCAGGTATTGCAGGCGCGTTATCCGCGACTGCAAATTGCCGGCTGGCACGACGGCTACTGGACGCCCGAACAGGAGCCGGCGGTGGTCGAGGAAATACGTCATGCGCGGGCGGACATATTGTTTGTGGCGGTCAGTTCGCCCAAGAAGGAGCTTTTTCTTGGCCGATGGAAAGAACAGTTGAACGTGCCGTTCATGATGGGCGTGGGCGGCGCGTTTGATGTGGCTGCCGGTCTGGTGAAACGGGCGCCGGTTTGGATGCAGAAGGCCGGCTTGGAATGGCTGTTTCGACTGCTTCAGGAACCGGGCCGGATGTGGCGACGGTATCTGGTGGACGGCTGGGCCGTTGTACCCTTATTCTGGAAAGAATGGTGGCGATTGCGGAGTGAACGCGCGTAACGGTTATGGCAAGCACACGCAGAGAGTTGTATGTTCAGTTCAACCAACTCGGCGATGCGTTGGTGATCGCGGCGGTTTTCTGGGCGTCTCATGCCCTGCGGGATCGGTTGGCGGTTCTATGGCCATCCTCTTTTCCGGGCATTGCGCCCTTTAGCGATTACAAATGGCTCTACCTGATCATTCTGCCGTCGTATCCGTTCCTGTTGGACATCAATGGCTACTATGCGCGCCCGTTTCGCGGCACCGGGAAAGAAACTTGGTGGATTCTGCTCAAAAGCGGAGCCCAATGCGCCCTGATTGTGATCGCGGCGATGTATTTTCTGCAACTGACCGGGTTGAGCCGGGGCGTTATCATTCTGTTTGCCAGCCTGAGTGTGGTGGTGCTGGGACTGAAGGATGCGCTTCTGCGCCTGTATTTCCATGCGGACCATCGTCGAAAGAGCGGCGAACGGGCGGTTCTGCTGGTGGGGCCTGCGGATCGGAATGCCGAGTTCGAAAAACTGCTCACCGACCATCCCGAATGGGGCTTGACGGTGGAAGCCAGGCTGGATCCGTCGGTTACTCCCTTGACGCAACTGCCGTCGTTGCTCCACGAACGAGCCATCGGCTGCGTCATTTTCAATGTCAGCCGCACCTATTTTGACGAGGTGGAAAAGGCCGTCTTGGCGTGCGAAATCGAAGGCGTCGAAGCCTGGCTGACGGCTGATTTCATGCGCACTTCGATTGCCCGCCCCTCGATTGCCGATTTTCACGGGAAACCAATCCTGATGTTCCGGTCCACGCCCGCCATCTCCTGGCAATTGATTGTAAAACGCCTGATGGATATCGTAGGGGCAGGTCTCGGCCTATTGATTCTCGGACCGCTGGTCATGGTACCGGTGGCCATTGGGATTCGGTTGACCTCGCCGGGCCCAATTCTCTTCCGCCAGAAACGCAGCGGCCTGCACGGGCGCGAATTCACCATGTACAAATTCCGCTCCATGGTGGACAACGCCGAGATGCTCCGGGTCGAACTGGAAACCTTTAACGAAATGACCGGACCGGTCTTCAAAATGAAACGAGATCCACGCGTGACGCCATTCGGACGGTTTTTGCGCAAGACCAGCATTGACGAGCTTCCCCAGCTCTGGAACGTGCTCAAAGGCGAAATGAGCCTCGTCGGCCCGCGCCCGCCCATCCCCACCGAAGTCGCCAAATACGATACCTGGCACCGACGCCGTCTCTCCATGAAACCCGGCCTCACCTGCCTCTGGCAGATCAGCGGCCGCAACGGCATCGGATTTGACCAGTGGATGAAACTCGATCTCGAATACATTGACCACTGGTCACTCTGGCTGGACCTCAAAATCCTCGCCCGCACCATCCCGGTCGTCCTCAGCGGACTCGGCGCGCACTGATTGAATTTATGACAACGAAATCCCCCAAACATCCCGTCTCCGTCGTCACCGGCGGCGCCGGCTTCCTCGGCTCCCACCTCTGCGACCGCCTCCTGGCCGAGGGCCATCGCGTCATCGCACTCGACAACCTCCTCACCGGCAACACCGACAACATTGCCCACCTCGCCGGCGACCCGCGTTTCACCTTCATCAAACACAACGTTACCCAATACATCTACCTGCCGGGCCGGGTGGACTATGTTTTCCATTTCGCTTCGCCCGCCAGCCCGGTGGATTATCTGGAATTGCCCATCCAAACACTAAAAGTCGGCTCCATCGGTACCCTCAACTGCCTCGGACTGGCCAAAGCCAAGAAAGCCATCTTCCTTCTGGCCTCCACCTCGGAGTGCTATGGCGACCCACTCGAACACCCCCAAAAAGAAACCTACTGGGGCAACGTCAACCCCATCGGCCCCCGCGGCGTCTATGACGAAGCCAAACGCTTTGCCGAAGCCATGACCATGGCCTACCACCGCTACCACGGCGTGGACACCAAGATCGTCCGCATCTTCAACACCTACGGCCCGCGCATGCGCCTGCGCGACGGCCGCGTCGTGCCCGCCTTCATCGGACAGGCCCTGAAAAACAAACCCATCACCGTCTTCGGCGACGGCTCGCAAACCCGCAGTTTTTGTTATGTGAGCGACGAAATTGACGGCATCTGGCGGCTCTCCCAATCGGATTACCACGAGCCGGTCAACATCGGTAACCCCACCGAATTCACCGTCCTGGAATTTGCCGAGTTGGTCCGCCGCCTGGTCGGAAGCAAATCCCGCATCGTTCGCAAACCGTTGCCGGTGGACGATCCAAAACAACGGCGACCCGACATCACGCTGGCCAAAAAACTTCTCGGCTGGGAACCAAAAGTGGACCTCGAAACCGGCCTGCGCCGCACCATCGAGTATTTCCGCAACAAGGTCTGACCGCCACAACAAACCGAGCGCCGCGAAACGCCGAGGGGCAGAACGGCAACCAGAACATTACGCAACCAAACGCTCAAGCTGAGCTAGCGAACATCGCGCGCCAGAGCGGTGCGCGGTCGGCTCCTGTGGATTGTAGGCCATGTCGTCATGGCTTATCGAGGCAAACATCAATAGGAACAATGCCATCTTTCGTCTTGATAAAATCGCTGGGCTTTACATTCCTAGCCACGGTCCCATTCGCATGCTGCCAATCGTTCAAGTTCACTTGTGAAAAGCCAAAACGTTGCATGAACTCGGTCATTTCCACAGTGGATGGGTGAGGTGAAGAGGCGTCAGCCGGCTCGTACCATGGTTGGGAAGTAATGATGATACTTCCGTCGGTAAGGTAGCCGGGGCGTGTCGCTTTGATTGCCCTGTTTTGTTCCGTGTCTTTCCAAACCAAATGTTTGGAACCGACGTAAAGCGGCTCACCATATTTCTTATGGCAGTCTTCTATCGTCATGAAATTCGGCACATCGTTTGATGACCGGTCAAGTGGCCGAACGACAGAACTGAGCGACAGCCGCCCCGCGGTGATAACGTTCGTGACTTTCGGCCACCAGAACGTGTCGCCGAAGCCCGCGACTCTCGAACTGCGAAGCGGGGCGGCGGTTCGCTGCAGCGCACTTGTTAGGCCGCGTTGTCATGGTGAACGTCGTCGGGTGAAATATCCATACATATCGCGGCAGCAGCCGGAACACTGCCGATGTCGAGGAGAGGAGGCAACCAAGCCCAACGTGCAGCGCCGGGCAATGGGCAAATGAAAAGACTCAACACACCTGCCACCCCGCCGAAGAACAGAATAAATGAGGTCGAACCCTTGCGGATAGCAGCACCAATCAGTGACGTGAGATTCCCTCCTGCGCAAAGCAACCAGAAGGCAGCGAGAAGTCCCGCTATCACCCACCGAATGATGTCGAGTGCGCTCATGGTGGGAAGTGGCCCAACATACTTAATGGGACAAATTCTCCCGCAAAGGACAAAGTGCGAAATCCTTTGTTTTCACGCCCGCATTAAAGCTGTACGTAGGACTTGCTGTCAAGCGCAAGCGCAACGAGTTACGACGACGATCGGAACCGGTCTGTTCCTGCCACGTTTGTCTTTTTCACTTGCCGCTTCGCCCCGAAAAGGCCGAAGTGAGTTTGCTTCGCATGTCTCGCAAGCTCGGCTTGTCCTTTGTGGGCGTGCGAGACGACATGGAAAGAGACAAACTCAATCCGCCGATTTGGTTTCCTGGCTGGTGGAATAGCCTCCAGCGAGTCGGCCGCGATGAAGGAAGCACTCCACTGGTTTTTCGTACGGCGTAACGATACAAACCGTCACTGCAGAACGTGCCTTCGCTTGCGCAGAAGGATTTGAGCAAGACCGAGTGGAAACGCCGATTGATTCAGCGGGTACGCAAGTTGTTCGCTGACGAGCAACACAACGGTGTTGGGGGCGTCTGGTTCCCCGAAGGATTAGAGCGCAAGTCACCGACGAGTCTGGTTGAGCGCGAACACCGCCGCCAGCGCCAGCAATGCCACACCCGTCCAGCGATAGAACGGCGCCGGCGTTGCCGTCTTCAACCACGCCGGCCAGATTGCCCACAACAATGTCAGGGCCACCAGGAACACCACTGCCGTCCAGCCGAGAAAATTAAAGGTCTGACGCTCCTCCCGCAGCGCTTCGCGCAGCTCGGTGATACGTTGCTTATCCAAACGAGGTTTCTCGACCGGTGCTTCGAGTTTCTCGGCGGCAAGAAAATCCGCCACCAGCTCCCGCGCCCGCGCCGCCTCATGTTCCAGCACGTAGATGCCAACCACGCGGTCGCTGGTTTGCAGGAACTCTTTGGCGTCCAGCGCCACGGAGGGTAGTCCCTGAAAGGCGGCTTCGACGCCGTTCTCGCGCAGATGCTCCAGAAGCAGGTGTCCCTCCCACGGGTCGCTTGCCTTGTGGATTTCGACCAGTTTCTCGTACGGGATCGGATTGGGTTCGTTCATGGTGTTGCCTCCTTTGGGTGGTTGATTCACGGTGCCGTGATCGCCTCCTGCACCTGTTGGAGCAGTTGTTTCAGATAAAATGGCTTCTGGATGTATCCGTGCAACCCTTCCTGGAAAAGTTTCTCCGCCACATGATCGTCGCATGCCGTCAGCAGAATCACCCGCGCCCGCGGATTGGCCTGGCGCAACCGCTCAAACACCGCCGCGCCATTCATTTCCGGCATGATGTAGTCCAGC
>JGI24721J44947_10012328_pt1 | contig 10565 bp, 8 predicted proteins | sample YelNatPaOPGAMG01_FD_44947 | JGI IMG/M metagenome (IMG submission 44947) | reverse complement strand
AGAACGACAACCAGGTCAGCAACATTGGACTAACATAGACGTTCCCGTCTCACAAGCTCAACTGCGCTTCCTGTACACCGCTTCGAGCGGGCTCTCGAATGCCAAAATGACCACGTTCTACGCTGCCGTGCGCTAACTGATAAGTAGCGAAAATAACACGTCAGCTGCAACGACGCCACAAGGATATTCCAGCGAATGCTTCATCGGCAGCAAGCGGCACCATCTGCAACCTCCATACTCATCCACATACAGACACGCACACGCACGCACCCACGCATACGCCGGTGACTCGATCCGATCAGCGCCAACACCCGACACATGGGGGCGCGCTCCCGAGCCTGGCGAGAGCCTCCCGCGGCGCCCGCATGCATGCATTGGCGCACGTGGCGACGCGCATCAGCACCGGATGTTTTTCATGGACAAAACGTTTACTTGTGCCAGCGTTCTCCGATGATGCGCATTTTTCTTTTCAAACTTTATTGTGTTATTTTTTCAGTGCGAGGTGGAGTATCTATCAAACGCCCTACCTCCAAGTTCCATTACCTATACTTCTTCTCGGATATTCTGGTCGTTTCGTACGTCCTGTCGTGTGTGCCTAGTACCTAACCTAATCATCCGCCTTGGGAACTTAGCCGCTGGAGCAGATACTTCATTGAGCAAGAACAGCTTTTCTATACCACAGAGGGCGTCGGCTCGAGGATCAGCACCCGATGCAAACGCGCAGCGCAGCGGCGATGCTGTGCGTCGCCAGATCGCGACCCTTCGCACCGATCCGCACGGGGCGCGCGCGCCTGCGTCTCCNATCGCACGCATCGCGATGCGCTGCACACGTAGCGGACACGCAGATGCGTGCATGCATTACCNCCGCCGCCGCTGCATCTTCATGACGCCAGAGGNGCTTTGCATAATTTCTGCTTGTGACAACCGGTCGCTAAAACTGACACTTGCAGAGATATGAAGCGCTGGGATGCATAGGAANGTTAGCCGCCGGTTTGAATGGATATGAATAGCTTCGATACGGTGAACGGTACGGGCTGGCCGATGGCACCGTCGTGCGCTGGTACGGTCGTCGAGTGGGAGTGGTATGGCGGGCGCGCTGCGCAGGTACCGCCTCGACAAGTGGTGCCATACAACTCGTGACGGTGCCTGTAAGAGAGCCGTTATTCGTTATTTCTAGGTTGCTTGTGCTTATTATGACGAAGAAAGCACCGGGGCTGCGAAATCAAGTGGGCAGGGATGATGACGAATTAGGAGGGAAAACTGACACGTGCGTCGTGGTGCTGGGCTTGGCGATACGCGGCCGCGAGTGTCATGTGGCGCTCGTAGACGTTACAGACGCGCTGCGTTGTAACTGTGCACATAGCCGCGAAACTGGTGTGGACCCTGGTTCCGGGGGGAAAAGCACGAAGGGAACGCTCGCACTGCGGGAGCAGCACGCGCGTTGTTCCTGCAGCACTGGACCAGGGATCGGCGCTGGAGTCGCTGGCGCCTGCGCGAGTCAGCGTTCCGGTCGGACTGTAGGTCGTAACAGCAGCTCGAGATACCCGTCGTGCGCGATGCAATCCCGGGGTGACTCGTTTTATGTGCAGCTTGAAAACCCGGATAGCGTGACGCATCCCTGGTTCTATGAGCAAGTATCGCTACCGCGGGAGCTGGACCAGTACGAGGCATACGAAGAGCTTGGCAACGTTGCGACAGGGTTGTCGAGCACGCTACCTCAGGATGGCGTGCGCAGCTTCTGCAGTTACGCAACACCGCCACCGGCATCGGAGCCTGCTAGGGTCGCTCGTGGTCTCGATTGCTGCGGGAGGCCGACCAAGGCCTCGTCTTCGTCGACGTGCACGATTCCGTCCTCGCCAAGTACAGGGCCGCTCGAGGAGCGCCCATCTAGTGAATCAGCGAACCAACGCCGAACACAAGCGCCAACGCAATCGGATGGATTTCTGGCGACAACCGGGACTGGCCAGCACCGGAAACGCGGGAACGATGCCATTGCAAGTCGTGTGCAGGACACCGAACCGCATTGGTTCGAATCGGTTGCTGGCGAGGGAACGGATTTCCTGGAGCCGGTGGACGCGAATTTCGACGTCGACGACGTCGACCTGCTCGTAGTACCGTACATGACGGCATCGTCGGCGCTACTCGCGAATCCATTAACTGCAGTTACGTCATCTTCGTTTGGTGCGGACGCACACGATGACCTCTTAGGCGGCGACGAGGCTGGCGAACCCCAGCTGGGTGCAGTCGCCGAGTCTAGTGCGAATGAGGAATACCCTACGCGCCCAGGTGTGGCTGAGATATCCGAAGCGCCGGCGCACGCGAGCACGCCGAGGCTGCATATGCCAGCATGTCGCTTCTTGGCCCAGTTCACTGAAAAAGCTTTGTCGTTCAGTTCAGAACAAAAGCGACAACAGGACGCAACGCCGATGGAACGCCTGCTCCAGGCAGTGGAAATACTTTTGCTAGAAGCGTATGCGTTAGCAAACATTTATCGCACACGGTGCCGTCGCGTTTCCCCGAGTCGCAGCTGCACGGTGACAACAAACAGCAGCGGCGACGGCGACGGCGACGGCGGCATGGAGCCGCGGGCGTGCTGTTGCAGTCGCACTGGCTCCGGGCAGGCACCGCTGCACCACCGGGATGGTACGATGCAAGCCTATCAGCGCCGTCTTTCGGACTGGATTCGTTGCTGTCTGCAGGCAAGCGATAGAGAGGGCTCGCATCTGGGGCCCGCTAATGATGCGAGCTTGGATGGCGACTGGCACGACACCTTCGACGCGTTCAACCTGGGCAGTGTGCTCTGCCAAATCGCTCAGCGTTGTGGACGCAAATCACGACGACGACGAGCGATCGCTGCGGACTATCGCCTCGCTGGGATTGGCCTCGTCATCGATAGTCTACGATCAAGCGCGGATCAACGTGCAGTAGCCGAGCGTCTCGAGTGGCGCTTTCATTGCCCTGTAACGGTCGTCTGCTGGGATGAAGTGAACCTCCCGCTTATCAGCGTGCTGCGGCCGTCACCGCTGAGCATGCTCGCAGGCAGCGGAGGCACCATCCGCGGCCACAGTGCGCTCGCTGACCCAGTCGCATCGCGCCAAGGTATCGCGCTACTGCTGCTTTCCAGCGAGCGCGGCTGTCTGTGTCGCTTGATCGCCGATCCGCGCATGCGCAAGGATCTTCGTGTCTCCGCTGACATCGCCGGTGGCCTAGATATTCGAATCGGAGGCTATGGTCCACTACTTGGAGACGAGGGTTCCCCCTTTGTACTCGGTCTGGATGCGCTGCGGTATGCGCTGTGTGCCCTCGACGGCATGCGCTTTGAGTGCTCGAGTGAGCCGTGGGATCGTGCGGCCTGCAAGGCAGCTGCCGATGAACTGCTCGCGCTCGCCTTGACACATTTTGCGTGCGCAGATCTGGAAACGCTGCTGCATTGCCTGTATCGCGGACCACTGCCTCGCTGCCGGATGGTAGAGTTCGGCTACCTAGTTGCCGAGCAGGCTGGCACGAACATGCGGGCGCCAACCGGGAACCGCATCGCCCAGCGAGCGCTGTATCGCGCCGGGCACGCGCTCGGTCGCCATCTGGCGGCCGCGTTTTCCCAGGCACCGCTGGAGCTCCCTGTCCACACTCCAGCCGCTGGCAACGGAAACGCGTCAGCGCAATCGGCATCGGAACAAGCGATGCCTTCCATCCCGGTGATTTGCGTCGGGCGTCTGTTGCAGTTTTTGCGCACGTCCGAGTTTCTAGCGGCGGGCTTGCGCGCAGGCTGGCGGGAAACCGCGGCTGCCCGCCTCGAGGGATTGCGTCTGCAACTGCTGACGCAGCGCTCGACAACACCATCGCAGCCGAGCGCCTCGGATCATGTCGAAGTCCTGGCGACGCTGCTCGCCTGCGATCGAAGCGGTATCCCGGGATCTGCCTCACAGGCGCTGCTGGAACAGGCGACGCCGAATGTCACGCTAGAGCCGATGCTCTGGTTGGAATAAGCACCGGCAACGCCACTGATCGGTGCGCTCACGATGTTTCGCGTAATCTTTACATGACTAGAACACAAAACGATACATTCGTGGGACTGTATCGACACACAATTATCCGTACGGTCGGTAGATGAGATGCGTCGTGCGACCGACGCACGCGATCGCTCCTGTGCAGCTCGTGACGCAAACTGTCTGCAAAGCGACTCGTAGCGATTTCCAATGAGATAGGAGGTGCCTCGTCGCCAGCGCTCATGGATATGGGGATGATTGAGCACAGGGCTGCGGCGGACCTGTGTGCATGGAGGAGGAGGAGGAGGAGGACGTGCTCGCCGCGTGAACGCGCGCTCATAGCTCATGGCGAGCGGAGGCTTCTCGTACTACGAGCCACCCAGAGGAACCACTGTAAACTCGATTGTCTTGCGTAGGATACGTTGTCCATTTCAGCCTGCTGCCCTGTGAAAGGTATGTAGCGCCAGCGTGCTTGCACTGTATCACGGTCCGTATGATACGCATTGAGCATGCGGCGATGTCTCAACGCCTGGCCAGCGAGTCACGAGGAGAGCGGAATCAGACCATGGCCGTCTGTTGTACATGTTGTCAGCTTTCCAACCGCAACGTTTGAGGTTTGGGGTTCCCATTCAGCATTCGCAGAGACGCTGGATACCACATGCTCTGTCGCGGCAGCGGCAAGCGAATCCTGCACGCTGTGCGCCGACGCGGTTTCCGTTCCCATGGCATGAGGCGTGGCAGCCGCTGGTTCATGTTGTCGTGATGTCAATGCAGCGGGCAGCGAGACTGGTGCCGCTTGATCACGGGTGGCGGTTTCAAGCTTGATTTCGGCTGCTGCACGCGCTTTTCTATACAACTCTCGAGCACAGGCGGGGCAGTCGATCATACCTGTGCCGCGGCATGCGCGACACGTTTCACCGCCTACAACATGGTTTTGGACTTCAATGCGCTGAAATTGACCACGTCCGTTGCAGTCGAAACAAGGCCGTATGCGTCGTCCACCACAGACGCGACACGAACGCGTGTCTTCGCTCGCCGAGGCATCGGCTAGAGACCCGGGATTGGTGCTAAACAGGGGCGTCGCGCCGAGCGGTGAACGCGAGAAACGTCGCACGTTGTTGCCACGTGTGGACAGCAGCATTTGCGCTAAACGTTCTTTGCGCGGTGAACGCTCAATAATACTCAGATCATCGAACGAGAGCCCTCGGAACGGGGACGAGCGGCCCAGATCCATTCGGGCCACCTCGTTGCCGCTCGGCGAGAATGACATCACGCTAACAGCTGAATAGGAAGCAGAAGCAGGTATCCAGTCGCTGTCGACGGATATCAACTCCTGCGACGGGTCGATACCAGGACTCGACATCCGATGCGAGTCCAGCAGGTTCGTGCCTGCTGGATGGTCTCGGCCTCGTTCTGGAACAGCGCCTGTCTGCGTATGCCGATAGGCCGCTGGCGAGCGCGGCGGTATGCTACCCGATACCTGCGGACTCCAGGCACACTCCGTCGCTTTGCATCCATCAGGTTCCGAGACAAGCCGCGCGGCGAGCTCGCTTACAGTCCAGTCTGACGGACACTCCAGGCAACTTCTGGCGTCTGTCGTCGAGCCGCGTCGCGGCGGTGAGACTCGGCTTCCCTCCTTGACGTCCAGCGCCAGCATACCATTGACGGCATTGCTATCGCTGATGGCACCGCTGCCTCCCCGCGCCGACGAAATCGCGCTCTGTTTATTCGTAGGCAGCTTAAAGCCCACAGAGCGCCCAAAAAAACTTCCATTCAGGACGCTGGCGCCCGCAGGCGCCGACGACGGGCGCCCAAGCCCCTCTGTGCCCGCACTCGGCGACGCTGTTGGCGTAAACGGACTCGCTGTGGGGTAAGCGCCGCTCGACGAGGCCGCTATCGTTGTCGAAAGGCCGCGACTCCCGGTCGGTGCGCTTACAATGGACACCGCACCACCGTTGTGGTGAAACGTGCTGTACACCGGAGGTGACCCAGCAACGAAGAGCGCCCGCCCCGTCCGATTCTGACGACCAACCTCCGCTTCCGTAGCAGTGACTGTGCTCCTATCCGTAACCATATCCGACGAGGCACCCATGGGGGTTTCTTTGACGAGTAGAGGCCACGCTAGCGCAACGCAGACGTGTCCACGGTGCGCAGCTCAGTAGTGTCCGCACCTGTAGCAGCGACCTGTCGCTTGAAGCGTGCGACTCCCTGGATTCAGGGAGTGTATTCAACCGCTTGAGAAAATATACCTTGCTTGCTAGCGAGCTAGCGAGCTACGTACGTACAGGAACGCTGTTTCCAAACGGACACTGCCAACGTTTCGGAGCTGCAACGCGCGCAACGTGCGCAACGCACCGTCAGCCGTACAGGCCGCAGTGCGGCATCCGGATGCAGTGCGTCGTTTCGCGCCTCTGGTGGCGATTTAGGCGCGAAACGACGCACTGGGCTAGGACACGAATCTGGCTATAACGGACATCTCAATCTCGCAGCAGATGGACGCTGGTGCGGGATCGATTTCGCTTCCACGGACGAGACGTTTGCTTAGGCCGGCGTTCTCCGATGGTGCGCTTTTTCTTTTCTGACTTTTTTTGTGTGTTTTTTTTCAGTGCACGGTGAGGTATCCATCAAATCCCCGACTTCCAAGTTACATTACCTATGGTGCGGGATCGCTGCGTGCGCTATGCCGCGGCGGTGGCGGTTGCAGCGAAGAACAAGTCACGAATTGAGAGGAAGCTTCAGCAACGACCAGTGGGCAGGCGCCACTTGAGTGTTATGCTCCGCGCTAGATACAGTCAGATCTCTCGGGTGACTCGCGCTCCGTCCGCGGAACCAGTAAAACATTTCCGTTTACGTGGAACTGAAGACTTGCATTCCTTGGCACCAGTGCTTGCTCAGGATGATGCTTCCTGTAAGGGTGCCGTGCCATTCATCACCTTCCCCGCAAGCTGATAACAAAACAAAAATCTAATACTCGTGCGTCGTGCTGCGGACGCTGAAGACCCGGGTACGCCATACTCCACGACAAGCACAATCCGTGCACTTGAACAGACACAGCGTACCTTGACATACATGAATGAAACGCATGCGCAAAAGAAGAAGAAGAAGCGCTCCACGATGGGTGTTCTCCTGGTTAGCCGACATGCGACGCACAGGCGCCGCCAGCGTTCGCACAACAGCCTCGTTCCGTCGGGCGTTCAGAGCTCGTGCATCACTCGCTTCGTTACACCAAAGCGAACCGATCGCTTTCCAGTGAAGCAGCAGCGCTGATACGGAAGACAAATACGTCAAACGAACGTTCTCGTAGGCTGCTTGCGTGCGCGCTCCAAAGGAGCAATATCGAGACGCTCAAGTGGCAACTCGCTGCGCCGGACCCCAGACAGTATCCACATTCCGTACAACCAGGGAACACCAACGCGCCATGATGTGATGATCACCTCTTTCTCATAGTGACGAGTCGCTACTCGAAGCTACTCCATCAAAGCGTCACGCACTCATGGCACAGAACTCACGCGGTTTCACGCTTTTCGACCGCAGTCGTCGCTAAGCATCGGCTTGTCCGGTGCCTCTAAGTTACAAGGCCGGCCGGCGAATGCTCCATGCTCCTAGCGGCCCGTGCTTGAGCAGGCTGCCATGCTGGGCGTCAGCCCTCGCATGTCGTCGTCAGAACGGCTGCTATGCTCGCACCCGCGGTCGTGTGAATGCCATCAGCGCCGCCTCTCGTGCACGGTACACCCATCCGTCGATACGCATTCCTCTAGATGACAGCCCAAACGCGAATGAGATTATCGGTGTGTCCACAGAACAGCGTTGCACCATCCGAAGACCACGCCATGCAGATACACGGTGGCGCTTGGGCCGTCTTTGGGCCGAAGAACGATTCATCACGCAGGTTCTCCACCACGGACTTGGTTTCGAGATCCCAGATCTTCACGGAGCTGCTAGTTGCAGCACATAGCCAGTAGCGGCTCGGAGAGAAGCAGAGCGCATAGATCTCCTCGGTTCCCTCGAGTGTGTGCAGGTGCTGCCCCTGCTGTAGGTCCCAGAGCATCACCGAGCCGTCACGTCCGCCGCTGGCGCACAAACTTCCGTCTGGTGAGATGGTGACGCAGTTGAGGTAGCCAGTATGACCGACCAGATTAAACTTTAACTGGCAGGTGGCCAGATCCCAGACCTTCACCAGCTTATCCCAGCCGCACGAAACAAAACACGGAACCGCCGGAGACGGCGATAGCCGCACGCAACTAATCCATGCGGTATGCGAGTCTTCCACGATCTCATACTTGCACTGGCCCAAAATGTTCCACATCTTTATCGTGCGATCACGTGAAGCCGAAACTATTTGGCGGTTGTCCGGGCTGAACGCCACAGAGAGCACATCTTTGCGGTGCCCGACGAAACGTCGGACCGACTCACCAAGCTGCAGATCCCAGAGCCGCAACTCCTTGTCCCAAGAAGACGTCAACGCAAACTGGCCATCTGAGCTGAGACACACATCGCTTATGAAGTGGTTATGGCCGTGTAGGGCCTTCCGCGGGCGCCCGTAGTCGCCCTCCTCGCCGGTGAGTTCCCACCAGATCAGGGTCTTATCGCGAGAAACCGAAACCAGTGTGTCTACGGAGTCCGGAGGCGTGGCGAGTGCCGTTACCCAGTTTCCATGGCCCTTCAAGTATCCGCGAAATGAGCAAGTCTCAGCCATTGGCAGTTCACGTGTGCACAGAGTTATATAAGCTGATGCTCGAAAGCGCAGGGCAGCAACTGAAACGCACACCGCACCGACACCGATACCGATACCAAACTCTTTGCATAAGTCGAACGACGCCGACGGTGTTCAGCAGTGGCGGCGAACGCGCCTTAGACAAATCGTCTCCACCTGATGTGCAGACGCCTCCCAGTTTTTTGGACCGGCCACCCACTACTGCTTCCAGCTTTTTCTTATATAGTTCNANTTTGAGATGTTGTCCAACAAAGTTCNNTCGTGTCCAGTCTGGAGGCCTTTTCTCCATTACCGCACATCTTACATTGATCACTGCGTGAAAGTCTCTGTTCACGAATTCCATCCGTTTCTTGCCATCATTGAGTGTACTTACTAATGCAAGCAATCCTCTAAATTTCGCCCTCCTTTCCATTTGCCCCTCCATCAGCGCTCCGTATTTTTTTATATCCTCAGGACTCCTCTGGCACGTTTCCATCTCCACTCTGTGATGCGTACACCCCAGTTCGTGGTGTGTATACGATGTTCGGAACTCGTCTACAGGTATCGTAGCGAAACGCCGTGCGCACTCCTTGTACGTTCTTGTCGACGGAGCTGGTGTAGTCCCTTTTTTGGACGCCCAGCGCTCTGCTCCGTACGCTACGACGAGCCTCTGATTTTCATTCTCCTTGAGGGCGCTCAACGCATTGAAAAAGTTGGCAAATGCACGCTGCTTACCACAATACAGATTCTTACGCAGACGAGCCCACCGGCGCTTGGTGTACTCTTCCCACAGCGTATCCCAATGAGCAACGCGGACCTTCCATGGACTCCCGAAAAGCTTCAAAGTCGGCTCCGCGGCTCGTCACCTCGCTCAAAGCTTCTAGGTGATCCTTCATTCCTGAATTCCAGCTCTCGATTTTCTTCCCCGCATTCATGATTCCCGATTCTCGATAGTATCTAGCTCTCGAGAACCTCAATAGACGCATGTCTTTCTGACGTAAACTACCGTCAGTACCATCTTCCGCACACTTCGGTGCTGCGATGGTGATGATATTTGTGTTTCCGGGGTCCGCGCCAACGACAAAGTCGATATCTTGCACTTTCTGCGTCGCAGGAGCCGCCTTGTTGTTATCTTCATGCTTCGTCGCGTCAACGACCAGGTCGTTATCCTCCACCTCCTGCATCGCAGGACCCGCATCCTTCTTCTCTTCATGCTTCATCACGGGCGGAACTGGACGATTTGTCTTCAAGCGCCGATAGTGTGCACACATGGCTACTCCATCGGTTTCGATCATCCCAGTGAATATCTTTTGTTTGCTCACTTTCAGACGTTTGAAATAGAAGATACTTTTCTTACCGCACGTCTCCCGGTTTTCGCCGGTGAAGTCCTCCCTGCTAACATTGAAGTCGGGACTGATCTCCTTCGTGATGCCTTAAAGGAGTCTGGAGTCGATACTCACGAAATGTGACTTGGTGTTGCACAACGGAACGCCGTTAAAGCGCTTCCCCATTAGGTCAGCCTTCCGTCTCCTCCACTCTTCATTTTTTCCTCACTCAGCTTCACCTCTGCCTTGCGTTCGAGTTCTCGGTCTAAGAACACTAAATAGCGCAGAATGAGGCGATAGTATCTTTCCTTATCTTTTTCCAACTCTGATATGTTTTCTATTGAATTCGCCAGCCCCAAGACTGCGCGGTGCTCTTGTATAACCGCACGGATGACAGAAGTTTTAAACCTTCTCCTGCGTGACGCCCTCCTGTCGACGAATTCGATCTCATCATGCTTGCGATCGTTCGTGATGCCATTGGTAATCGCCCATACTCCTTTGCGAGACAGGCCCGGGTACAGCGCAAAGACGGTGCGTATCATGAAACGCTCCGGGTTCATA
>JGI24721J44947_10012322_pt1 | contig 10569 bp, 9 predicted proteins | sample YelNatPaOPGAMG01_FD_44947 | JGI IMG/M metagenome (IMG submission 44947) | reverse complement strand
CCCCGTGCATGCTTGCTGATTCATCTCCTCTGACGAACCAATGAATGAATGAATGCTTCTTTTTGAATCGATCATCATCGTCGTCGTCACCGATTGCAGCGAGCGAATGACCAGCGAGGTCGTTCAGGGTAGCACTGAACGAGCAGCTGCGAATCCAGCAGCATTGGCGCACTTTCGTCATCAACGACACCTGTTATGATCGCGGCACTTTGGTAACTGTCGAAGGATGCATACCAGAGGCAAGCGCCTCCGACGATGCCGTACCCGTGACCGGCGCATTCTCCTCATAAATAGAGAGCGCTATGTTGTCAATCAAACGCGCTGAGCCGACGATAACGGCTGTTGATAGAATGGCTACCAGAAGCGTTTGCGGTAACAAAGTATCTGCCTGCAGATCCGGTGGCTGTGGCTCCAACGGATAGCCTCCACCGAGATCCCGCCATTCCTCTGCATCGGAGAGGCCAATGTACTGGACACAAACCGCTGACTCTGCCTTCAGCACATCTAAAGCGGCCGTAGCTGCCTCCCAAAGAGCTCCATAGGTTAGCGGTTGCCGCTGCTGCAAACGCCGCTTTCGATACTCCGTCCACAGAGCCTGACCCGCGCTCAGTGCTCGATACACGACCGCTGCTGTGGCCTGTTCCGCATCCGTTAGGTACTTGTTTCGACTGCTCATAGCGAGCCCGTTGGGTTCTCGGCAAGTCGGTCCGATCCTAATGGAAACCGTCATATTCAAATCCTGCACCATTTGTCGCACGACACAGCACTGCTGGGCGTCTTTGGCCCCGAACCATGCGTCGTCCGGTTGCACGATATGTAGCAGTTTACAAACAACGGTGGCAACGCCCAGAAAGAACGTCGGTCGAAAAGCGGCCTCACTACGCGGATGTTGACTAGGCCGCCCCGCAGGGACGTCNATCACTGTTTGTTCTGCAGACCCCCGGGGGTAGAGTTCCGCACTGTGCAGCGGAGCGAAGACTGCGTCCACCCCTAGCTTTTCGCAACGGGCAAGGTCCGCCTGCTCTGTGCGCGGGTACCGGTCCAGATCTTCACCAGCGGCAAACTGTAGAGGATTCACGAAAATCGTGACAAACGTAAAAGTACCCGATGATTTGGCAGCGTTGATCAGGGACTCGTGTCCCTCGTGGAGCGCACCCATGGTCATCACAACTGCAACGCGTGGTGCACTGTTGCGGTTTCGTTGGAGGTCATTTCGAAGCGCTCGCACCTCATGAACAGTGCGTAACACACGCATGATGGGAAACACGCTCGCTCCTAATGCGTTCCGTTCTGGAAGTGGAACTCTGCGACACGCTGGAGCCTGAACGCTACCAGGCTGTACGCTCGAGCGTCAGCAGCTGCACGTGCAGCGCCAAGAACGTCGCGTTACCCGGCAACCTAGACCAGGTCACTGTCGTTTCCAATGGAGCACGCCAAGCTCAATTGTCACTTTCTTGACTCTTGAACACACATCCATACACTCGAGCAGTGCAAGCGTCAAAAGTTCAGCGTTTCGAACGCAGCCGCAGCGAGAAACGGGACCATTGCCCGCCACAAGGCCGCCATTCGCCGAACATACAACTTGTCATTCTGGTGAAGCGTCACCTCCTCTGAAACCATATGTTTGAACCACCGGCATACATTCCTGTGACTGCTGCTCGATCTGACTTATTTCGCAGCCCGCTTGTCAAGTCCGGTGCTTCTGCTTGTGGCACAGGACGGTTATACGTTGCCAGAGCGACCAGTAGCCTGAGGAGTTCAGGGCACCGGGCGCGCGTTCGACCACTGCATTGTTCCTCGGGACTGAGGATGCTTCTGCGGGGGTTTCCCAACCCCGGAGCTTTCAACTCCGACGGAAAACGGCGAATTATTGAAGAACTTGTGCAGTTTCCCACAGAATTTGAGTTCAAAGTTGTTGGCCTGCGGCAGGGCGACTTTACCGATGACGTCGTGGGACTCGTTGCCGGTGCGCTGCAGCGCGCAGAAAACCTCGACGTTCGCAACACCACCAGCCGAGACGACCGCGTACGAATCACCAAGGTGAGAGATCGAGGCAAGTACCGCTCACTAACGATTGTTGCGTTCTGTGAGACCGGTGCTCAGGTATACAGCGTGTACGAGGCTTTAGAGCGCGACCCGCGAGTCCTGTTCAAATTCTGAGCCATGTCCCTGGGTGTGTGTACGTATGCTTGTTTGTGGCGCGCTTCCCGTGCTGCAACTCAGAAAGTTGCCAGAAGGCTTCGTGCAACCGAGTAACTTGCCAGATATGGTTGCGGCGAGCACAAGTGCGCTTATCTCGGAACGCTTATGGATGCATAGCTCTGTCACCAGCGCTCGTATTGCCGACCATGCGAAACCTCCAACCCAATGATATGCACGCGCTAGGACCGCAAAGAAAGACAGTCGATTGCGAGCATCAAAACAGATTCGATGGATGTTTTGCGGGAAGTATGTGCCATGGAAGAAGAGCGTTGCGTGCTTTTTCCCTGAGAATACGAATGACGGATTGCGGAGCAACGCTATCGTTTCGTCGACGGCAGTTCCGTGGCTGTGGTGATGACGAAACGCTTCCGCATGCCGCCGGCAATATCGGCCGCTTTCAAGAGCGCTTCGAAAGATGCAAGCTGTTCAAGAGAGAGGCCATAGCAGCACGAAAGACATGCACTCCCTGGAAACCGGGCAGCAGGGCATTCGGGTTGATGATGTGCAATGAACATGTGCCCTAGGAACGGCAGCATCGCACTGGTACTTGCAAACAACGCAGTAAAGCATTTGCGGGATCGTCATCAACCTTTGGTTCGGCGAGTTTGCCACCCAGCAAGCAGGGAGCATCCCCGCATCAAATCGTTCGCGTGAAAGTCGTGGCATCGATCGACATGATATGTGTGTGTGTGTGAGCGTCATTGCAACACCGTGCCGCTTCTAGATCTGAAACGAGGCCTGGTGCTGGCAAATGCCGTTCTCGGAGTGGAAGCGTCNGCACCGCTTCGAATAGGCCTCATGACGACACGTACCAGAGCACTCAGTAGGTTATGTCTCGGATCAAAACCGGTAAACGATGCACACGAGAGAAAACTCGGACAAAGTCGCTCAAGGACACATTCAGCTTGAGGTCTGTTGCACCTCCACCGAGCCAAAAGCAATCATCTCGACAGCACTTGAGCCATTTCTCGAGTACTGAGGCTACGAGTATCGGCATCGGTGTGCGCATGCCCAGTGGCGTCACCGCATTATAGCCATAACCGGTGATTCGCTGGCATTGCTCTGCTGGTGCTACTTGATAGTGCACCTGGCTTCGAGGTGCAGGGCAAAGCTGGCAGAGCTCTGAGGAGCAGCGAACTGCCTGCGTTACTTTTTCAGTGTGCAGTCGAGCCGGGTACGGCAGAATGACGCAAACATATCGGGGAGCCGCTCCCGGGCCACTTGCCTCGTCATCAACGTTCGCCCGAGTATTTTCCAAGATCAATGACTTGCACAGGTGGTAGACAGTGGGTGCGGGCTCCAAGAACTGGCGCCGCTGTTCCAGCGTCCACGTGTAGTACGCTGCAGGGCAACGTCGGAAGAGGCAGCGTTCTAGACCATATGCAGCAGCCAGTAATACGAGGCGCTGGGCAGCAACGCTTCCTTTACCAAGGACAGTTTCTACTCTGTTCAAAACCAGGGACGCTGTTTTGGCGTCTCGACCAGCGAGTGTATCTATTTTGGCTTGCAGCCGGAGCAGGGTGTCCCGCAAGTGCCCGAGACGCAGCTCCGCGCTCTCGTCAGAGACGCGGTTGGGTTCCTGCTGACCCAACGTTCCTAGATTCGTTCCAGCCTCAGCTTCAAGGGAATTATCTACTTCCACTGAAGACATTTTCGGGCAACGTGCAAGTTTGGACCCAAACCTGGTGCGAGCTGAGCACCGTGCGGTGTGCCAGCCCAGACGGTTAGGGTAGCGTTGCCCCCATTTCCCAGTCGTGGCCCCATGGACAATGGACCAAGATCAATGAATCTCACCAGTCTACGATAAGTACGCAAATATTGTTCGTTGATGGAGGACTTCAACCTTGCCTCTACCGAAGATGCGATAAAACAAGTCCAGTTAGGGCGTTGGTCAAGGAATATATCGACCAGAACCAATACATGTCAACAGGCTGCGATCCATACGCGAAAACTCCACGTTCGTGGGGTCGGTCGACCTTGTCTCTTCCGTGGACACCTGGATGTCACGATACTTTCATAGCATGGTTTCCAGAGAGGCTCGCTCGGATCTCGGCAGACTCTCTTCGACCATCCGGTTACTGTGGACGTGTATGACACAAAAATACCGCTTCGAGTTTATGAGGACGCTGCCCGAGCACCTATCGATAGGAAACATGCAACCCTGACGCTTCCGCTGAAGCGAGCACGAAGCGCGGGACCCGTTAGACGACAGGTCCGAGTCAATAGCTCGCTGGATGCTATGCCTGCAAAGCGCTCTCGCCACACCAGAGCAGCCCATGGTCAACGATATCCGGGCGCGGACTTCGTGCCTGTACACGGGTCGTCATGAAGAACGGGTACGCTTTCGCTGTACCAGGGGAATNTGCGACTCGAGAACGTNTCTACGTACAATGGCTCTGTTCGATGTGACAGCCGCGGGCAGACTGCCGCTCAACCGGCATTCGGTCTCGACGTTTCAATACTTCGAAAGTGACCAGCAGGAGCCAAGTTCTACGCTCTGTGTCGGTATCCGAGATGCGTCTGTCAGGGTCTGTCGGTATACGTCCACGTCCGCGGCGCATACACAACATCGAGTCTGTCCGGCACTGCCGCAGCGTACGCACTAGTCGACTGGAGCGCGCGCTCTACAACACGTTTCAGCGGGGCTTCCTCAGGTTCTTTACAAAACATACGATCCTGTCCGGGGGACGTTCCCCTTACGATAACAGACCATGAAAACACTCGTTTTCGGTCCAGTGCCTCCATTGTGACGGCAAATGGCACTCATCCCCGACGTCCCTGATAAGGCCCTCTCCTGTACCTGCATGGAACAGCAGGTGTCGTTCCATGTTGCAGCGAGGTGCATCTGCAAAAGCGCCCAGTTCGAACACCTTCATCGATGCTCGCGAGGACGCTTGCAAATCTTTTCATCGCTTCGTCAGCGCTGTGGATGCAGAGCTCTGAACTCAGACAAGCGCGTCATACCGCGGTGATCGACGGAAAGTGCCTGCCAGCGCGACCGGGTCTGCGCTCCAGGCTCGACTTCAGGCCGGGGATGCTTTTTGCTCGGCCTGTTGGACCTGGCGCCTCTCCACAGCACTGTGTATTCGGGTCCTTGCGCGATACCATACCATGTCGGGCATGAGCGCAAGCACGAGCAACAGTCGCCATATGGGAGCCATCGGCGGATGCGCTGCTCTCGTACCGGGCGAGGTATACGGTATACCACCAGACGCAGCGTCCTCAGCAACGGCTCCGGAAGCGACTCCATTTCCAGTTCTGTTCGGCGTCACCATTTTCGCAGACGCCTTGGTTCGCTCGTGATTTGAATCCCGCTGACGCCAAGCACATGCTCGCAACAGCAGCAATGTGCAGAGTCGATTCACAAACGGATGATGGTGGGCATCGTAGGCGAGTGCTACCGTGGTGAACGCCGCAGTGAATCCGTCAAGTACGGACAGTTTCTTACGCCATGGATTCGAGTCGATCCGCCCGATGTACAAGGCAAAGAGGAGCAAGTAGATGACGACGCGTCCGATAACCCACCAGATACCGCTGGCGAGGATCCAGGCCGACTCGCCAATATCCGTGAGGATAAACGCAAATACTCGCCGGCGGTATAATTGTGTCGCTACCATTCGGTTCAACATCCAGTAGCCCAGGGTGTTCTTCGTGATCGAAATGACACCCGTCGCGAGCCAGGTAAGCGCAATACCGAGTGCAATGACGCGCGAGCGACTCCAGGTGAGCAGGAAGAGCGAGCCCCCGATCACAATGGCCGTGAGCGCGAAACCCCAGAGCGTGCACCACGCCGACATGCCCACCACGAAGCTCACTCGATGCAACTTGTTTTTGTTGACCATGAATTCGCGGTCGACCAGGGAGTAACGACCGGACCGATACGCATGGTTCAGCTTGCGGTAATTCCCCGGCATCATGAAGCTCTCCGCCAGCGTCACCACGAGGCCAGCAACCGCACCAACCGAGAACGACACATAGACGACCCAGGGTGTCGGTGAGATGCGTGTGCCGCGTACCACCCAGCCGACATTCACAATGAAAGTCGCAAACCAAATGAGACCGGCAAACGAAGCGCAACTCAGAATGACCTGAAGAATTTGAGCAATCTGGATGCGAGCAGGAACCACTATACCCTCCTTTTCCAGTAAGCGACCGGTCCAAATTAAACGGTTCGACTCGCATGCGTAGAGAAACTTGCGCTTCGCATATTGCAAAAAGTTTTCACGCGGTTGACCTAACTCGACAAAAACGGATAGATCACCGAGATCTTCAGCCCGACGCATCTTCTCATGCAAGCTGATCGCTTCACGCATGAGCATGAGCGTCTTGCGTCGTCCCCAGGGGAGAAGTTGCTCGGATACCCGCTGGAAACGAGGCCTCCGGATCCACCTCGAACTCGAGCGAAACCATGGAATTCGGGTCCGAAACAACGCCGATTGGACCATAGCCAGATATGCCTGATAGAATAGACAGATGCCCCCGAATATTGTGGTAACAATCATCAGCGCCGAATAGGGTCCCGAACGCAGGTCCGTACGCAGCCGCGAAAACTCGGAACTGCCCCAGTTGATGCGCACCAGGAACCAGGTGACGAAAAAAGGCACAAACGTAGAAACTATCGTTACCCAAGCGGAGATTAGCGCGGACATGGGCGTCGACAGGCGGCAGTTCACCATGTTCAGCGGTACCAGAATGATGAGGCCCACGATCACACTGAGCAACAGCGTCATGATCCACGAATAACCGACTCGTGCCATGACACAGACCGTTGAGCTACATTTCCACGCCAGGTCGACCACGTACAACAGCGCAATCCCGTACGTTACAACTGTTAGAATAAAGAAAAGAAAGACGAGCATGGTGTAGTTCAGGGAGCGCGCATCGTCCAGCACCATGTCGAGGACCTTCTGAGAGTCACGAACCATGCGCATACCCACATCCACGACTCGCTGGGCTTGCTTCCGGAGCTGCTTCGAGGTCGTCTGCGCGAAGCTCTTGCCACGGCTGCGCAGTCGATGCTCGTCGTTGTCGCTTTTCCGGTGCTGGGGTGTCGACGCGCCGCTTGAGACTGTCGAGCTCGGCTCTGGAGTCAGGGTCGATGCTTCGGGTGTCGGCTCCGCAGTTTCCGCATCGTGACACCCGCTATGAAAGTCTGTCATGGTGAGCAGCGTCTCTTCGCCGGGTACCAGCGCAACCGAGCCTCCGCTTTCGGCCACTTCGCGGATGATAGCCAGTTCTGATATGGGGATATCGCGTTCGAGTTCCACCCCGGTGAAAGCTTCAAAGGCTGCGTCGCAATCATCAAAGTACGTCGCAGTTCCGACACCATCGCTCTCAGTGACGTAGAAACCGTCGGCTCCGCCTCGGCCGCCGTGAATGCTCGCCAGCTCAAAATAGTCTGCCACAAGCAGAGAACGAAATGTATCCAAGTCGCACTTGTCCGAGCCGATCTCTGCAAACAGCAGGCCCACGAGTGGTATGAGGCTTTTCTCTCCAACACGGTACATGTAGGCGCGAAGCCGCTCTGGTGTGAGGACGGCATCCTCGTCGCCGCCCGCGAGTGCCTCGAACGCCAGTCGGATAGCGACATCAGGCACTTCGAGATCGTCGTTGATATCAAAGGTGTGCTCGATAGAGACACGGTTACGCATTCCGGAGGCGGCTGCTTGCATTCGTGAATGCCACAGAGAGCATCGCCATAGTTCGGGCCCGAATAGTTCCGCGGCAATCTCTGCCAAGTCGAGCTCGGGGTTCGTGGGTGGCATGGTCTCCGGTTCCGGGTGGCCAGTGCGCTCATCAGCGCACGCGTCGCCCTTGTTCGTCTGAGGAGCCGCCTCTTCGTCCTCAATCCTGCTACTCGCAACTGGGGATTGTGCACGCTGCGTAACCACGGTTGTGTCTAGAATCAGGGTTGAGTCGTGATTCGGCGGTGTTGTAGCGGCAGCTTGATCGCGCCAGGCTTCGAAACTGCGTTCAGACTCGAGGAGCTGGCAACGTTTTACCAGTTCAAACAGCGCCTCTGTGTCCGCAAACCGTAACAGATTTTCCTCTTCTTGATGCTGCTTTTCCAGTGCGAACGCTTTTATTCGGTAACGGCTTCGAAGAAACCATGAGACGTCCTGCTCTGTGACGATACCGTCGTGTCGCTCCGAGGACTGCGTTGTTCGCATCAACGCTGCAGCATACAGTAGTTCTGCCAACGCTTGCTTGTAGCCGGTGGGCAGCTGGAAGTGCATCGGCGTACCGACGATGCGGAATAACCTCTGCCGCTCCGGAGGCGGGGCATCCGCAACGACCTTCGCTGACGGCTCGCCGTGCGAACGGTGCCAATGAAATGACGTGGCCTGCGAAGCCACTGTAGTTGCACTGCGACGAATCGAAGAGGTGAGCCAGCTTGTCACACGCCGATGTGAAGCCGCTTCCGAGCTCTTTCCACTCGAACTTGCGGTTTCCACTTGGTCTGGCATGATGACGTATACGGTGAGCAGCGCACACCGGGAACAAAAACTGCAGATCGATCGCGTACTGGTGGAAAAGAACGCATCACTCGCAACGTGTCCATTCAATACCAGAATTGTACAGATATATTCAGAAAAATTCGAAATTGTGTCCGTTCATCTTGCGCGCAGCGCAGCCGCTTCTTTTCCACAGCAGCGGCTACGGTCGCGCACCCCACGCTNCGGATGCGCCTACACGGTGTTTGGCGAAACGGTGATCCGAGGCCATCGATCCTCGCCCGAATTCCAAGTTCCATCATCCATGCTGCTTCTCGGATATACTGATTACCTTATGGGTTCTATCCTTCGCCGAGTGCCTGCCTTGCTGCATCCGTGATAGCGCGTATGCCGCTGGTGCAGATGAAAGACGGAGACTGTACGGCTTTGCCGTACCGCTGAGGGCGTCGACTCGAGGTGGGATTCCCCTCACACGGGGTCGGGATTCATGATCATGCTGGGAGCCTGCGGCAGTGCAAAGCGATATCCTAGAAGGCTACCACGATCAGGGCGGCGCCTAGACGCAGCATACCCGCTGCAAGTCTCAGAATCGGCTGCGTTACGGACAGGCTGCTCAGATCGCACTACAGCACCCGCTACCAAATGGGAACGTGAAGCACTGGCGTGGCAGGCTCGTCCGGCTCACGGGACCGCACCCCTTGAAGGTAAACTTTCGAAAATAGGGGAAGCGTTTCCCATTTTCTAACGTTTACCATGCGGGTCGAACGAACTTGTTATATCGTTACTAGTAAGTTCTTAGTTTGTGGTCTTTGTTCTATATAGTGCGGTCGAGATGCGCACCTGCATTTCTGGTAGGCGTGAGATACGACGCGCATCTCGCCGTTGAAGGGGAACGCGATCCTGACCGTTAGCGTGCCGCTCTAACTTACAAGTTGGATCGACGTTGAAGTGATTGCAAAGCATAGGCTTTCAATTCAATTGTATTTCAACCCTCAAGTGAGTGTATTCAAGTGCTTCTTCGCGGTTTATAGCAGACGCGTTCAAAGCGCGTTCGTTTTCGAATGTGAAAAAGAAAAGGTATAGACATGCAAGTCGAGGATTCTGGAGGCCCGATGTCGCCGGATTCGACNGCAAAAAACGAGAAAAAACCCGCATCTCGCCTGCTGCCGGACGAAGGAGAGCATGTGACGTAGNAAAAAGAAGAAGGTAGATAGAAGAGAAAAGATGTTGCGTCGACGGGACGATGACGAGAGTGTAGTGGCACAGAGGGCACGCANTTCAGGAACCCTTGCAATCGTGAGTTCCACCAGAGGCAATGAATGCATGGAGCTCGTGACCCAAGACTTTAACGCCGCCATCCAGACCAGACGAAATGTGGTGCTGAAGACGAGATCCGAGNNGCTGAAGCGAGCCAGCTTCNTGGGAGCATCCTTCTGGGCTCGAAGTGTGCATGCAGAAATTGAAACTGATAGCAGGTCACCGGTCAAAATAGGCAGAGAGGCGTCTGCGGGTGGATGCGCTTTTACCCTCCATGGCCGTGAAACGTTGTTCGTTTCGCTGAACGTGTTTGTCTGACAGAAGCCGTTTAGAATGTCCAGGGATCCCCGATTATGTGATGGATATCAGCAGTCGGGAAAGCGTTCATCGTCGCACCTATATCCAAGTTCCTTTATCTCGATGTGGGTGATCTGCGCTGCTGCGGCTGTAGCTGGCAATCCAGCCGCAATCTATGGATTCGCGTGATGCATTCTGACTGGGCATGTTGGCATTGTCACGAGGTCCAGCGCATAGAGCGTGTAAATGCGAATACAATGATCAAGTACGGACTGCCATTGGTGCAGAATTGTCTGGGGTAGAGATCGGTCTAGGTATTGTACATGGAGCAGGTAAACAGCGACCCAAGGATCAAGTA
>JGI24721J44947_10012315_pt1 | contig 10570 bp, 9 predicted proteins | sample YelNatPaOPGAMG01_FD_44947 | JGI IMG/M metagenome (IMG submission 44947) | reverse complement strand
TCAGTTATTCGGTGATAGAATTGGAGGACATCGTTGTAAGCGTGAAAGGTAAAGAATATATTGTTAGGAGGGATCGTAGATACACTGAAACAGATGAATGGGCTAAACTAGAGGATAGTAGAGTTGTCTGCGGGGTTTCGGATTATGCTCAAAAAGAACTAAAAGACATTGTGGCAGTTGAGTTACCTCAAGTAGGTAGGATCGTTAATAAAGGTGAAGAACTAGGAATAATTGATTCAATTAAAGCAACATCACCATACTATGCTCCATTATCAGGTAGAATAGTTGAAGTCAATAAGAAATTAGAGTCTTCTCCTGAATTAATTAATAAAGANCCTTATGGCGAAGGCTGGATCTTCATATTGGAACCAACTAAGTTAAGTGAGTTTGACTCACTGCTAACCCCTGAAAAATACGCTGAAAAAATAAGGGAGAGCAAGAAGTAAACTTTAAGTGACAAGTTCATTTTTAAACAGGAGGAAATAATCAAAATAATGCAGAGAAGTACATTCATTCCCCTACATATCGCAACGAGTATAGTCGCTATTGTTNACATTGATTTAATGGTTTAAATTCAAAAANATGTAATTGTTTGTCTCATTTATCTTGACTCGTTAATTTATAATCAATGTACTTAAACCTTTTCTTATAATCGAGTTTACTAAATACGTGTAATTATCGGAGTTAATAGTTGATGTTTACGTATTAAATATGTAAGTAAGGTGAATGCTATGGAGGATGGTTTGATAATTATTGAACCAGCTAGTAGATACCTTAAACTATTATTTAAAGTAAACACTGTCTTAGCGACATCTAAATCACCATATCAGGAAATCGTTTTCGCTGAAATAGATGGTTTTGGTAGGTCTCTTCTACTGGATAAATACATACAGAGCACGGAAAGAGATGAGTATTTTTACCATGAACTACTTGTTCAACCCGCAATGCTCCTGCACCCAAACCCGGAGAAAGTGCTGATACTTGGTGGAGGAGAAGGCGCAACACTCAGAGAAGTGTTGAAACACAACACTGTAAAAGAAGCAGTCATGGTTGACATTGACTCTATAGTAGTTGAATTCTCGAAGAAGTACTTGGAGCACATGCATCAGGGTAGTTTTCATGATCCAAGAGCTAGAGTTATAATAATGGATGGTAAAGAATACGTGAAGAATGCTCCTTCAAGCTACTTCGACGTCGTAATAATGGACTTAACTGACCCCTATGGTAGCGATATAGCTAAACCCCTGTATTCGCCGGAATTCTTCGCGGAGATCAAGCGAGTTATGAAGTCTAACGGAGTCGTTGCAACGCAAGCCGGCAGTAGCTACTTCTTCCCAGAGGAGTATAAGTACGTGTTAAACAGTGTTTCCAAGAACTTCAAGCATGTGGCTGAGTATTGGTTTTGGGTACCGAGTTTCGGGTTGAACGTTAACTTCATTGTAGGTTCAGATGCATACTGCTTGGATAAGGAAATAGTTGTAATTGATAAGAGACTAAGCGAAAGAGGCATTAAAACAAAATTCATCAACGCTAGGATTCTGGAAGGATTGTTAAAAATTGGAGTTATTTATCCTTGAGAAACTGTTTTTCTATCTACTACTAATACCCCGTCTTCCCTCATCTTCAACACTATGATTCTTTCTCCTGCTTTAATTTCATTGTTCGAGGTAGCTNTCCAATACTCTCCCTCCACTTTCACAAACCCTGTTTCCCCCGGTTTAATGTCTTCAATGGCAACTCCTTCTTTTCCTTCAGGCGTAAANCTAACGGGTTTCTTTCTCCTCACTTGTATCACCTTGAAAACAACTAAGCCGAAAAATGAGCCTAATGTAATAGCTGTTCCGAAAATAAATGCTCTCAAAGCAGCTATATAGTCTTGTCTTGGCGAGACACCAGCAGGTATATATGCGGGTAGAAGAGCGAAACCCAGGGTAATCAATACTATTCCGCTAACGCCTACGAAACCGAAACCTGGCAATATGAATAATTCAATTGCAAGCATGATTGCCCCTAATATAATAAAGAACACTGATAACATGTTAGGGTTTATTCCCGTGCTTATTAACCCTAGAAGTATTAGGGCAAACGCTAATGGTAAAACAACGATTTTCCCAGATGCTAATGCGAATATAGCTGCCAGGACACCTATACTTAGTAAAGCGTTTGCTAAGTAAGCATTAGATAAAATAGAGATCATTCTTGACCTAATGCTACACGCGAATACTTCGACATTTCCTTGATTCAAGTTCAGCGAGTACTGTACTCCATTCTTCTCGATGACTCTGCCTTTCAGTAGGTCAAAGATTTCATAATAATTATTAACCTCGAAGTCCGCTACGCCGCTTGAAACAGCGGTATTGGAGTCAACGACTTTTGCATTCGTAATAAACTCCGCTATGAGAGATAGGTTCCTGCTTCTTCTCTCACTATAAACCTTAGCTTTACCAATGATTGGTTCAAGTATTTTTGACTCATTAACAACGTCACTTCCCCAGTAACAGGGTTAACCATCACGGGTTTCATGGCTCCAATTATTGATCCCTTCTGTAGAATTATTATGTCAGCTGGAATAATGATGAGCGTGCCAGCGCTAAGTGCCTTGTTTTCAACATACGCTATTGTCGGCACCTTGGAGTAATATATTGCGTCTCCAATCGTGAAACCGGAATCCAAGTATCCTCCATAGCTGTTAACTTTATATATTAATACCGCGTTTGAATCCTCGGCAAATTTAACAGCATCAGCGACGCATTCAGCGACGCCGTTATCGATGGTATCCCATGGAGGCGTTACTTCGACAAGTACTCCTTTAACTATGGTTTTACTTTCACCATGAATATCTACGGATACTATGAAAGCAGAGGACACCAATAGAATGAGAAGAACGTTTATTAAAAAAAATGTTTTATCAATGAAAACTCTCATTTTAACCCTCCGCTCTTTTCTCATACTCTTTGATGGCTTTCTGAGTGGCTACGATTTCTCCAAGATATTTCCCGCCAGTTTCCGTTACGACAACAAGGGCCTTCTCTCTAGCTATTTCGATCAAAGTTTGAAGCTCTCTCAATTTAAGAGCAACTGGGTGTTCTTCATAGAACTTAGCTGCTTCGGCTAATATTGTTGAAGCCTGTTTTTCACCTTCAGCTTCAATTATTCGCGCTCTTCTCCACCTCTCTGCTTCAGCTTGTTTAGCCATAGCTCTCTTCATTTCTTCAGGTAATTCAACGGCTTTAATTGTTACAGCTACTGTTTTAATGCCCCAAGGTATTGTTACTTCATCCAGTATACTTGAAAGTTTTTTGTTTAATTCATCTCTACGTTGCAGTAAATCATCAAGATCCGATTGACCTAGGACATCTCTGAGAACTGTTTGACCTAGGAGACTAACTGCGTAGTGATAATTTGAAACTTTCGTTACAGCTGCAATGGGATCTAATACTCTATAATAAATGACGGCATCAACTGTAACACTCACGTTGTCCCTTGTCAGTATTTCTTGCTTAGGAACATCAACTGTTACTACTCTTAAATCAACTTTGCTGACTGTGTCAACGAAGGGTATTATGAGCACTAATCCTGGCCCTNTAGCACCCCTTAATCTGCCAAGCCTAAAAACCACNACTCTCTCATATTCTTTAACGATTCTTATCGCAGATGCAAGTATGGGTAAACCTATGAATAGTGCAACTGCGATAAGAACGATTTGCCATAGCTCCATTTATTACACCATGATTTAAATAACACNNCNAGTATTTTATATAAGTAGCAGTGTCACTTGGATTAATTCTGAATAGTTTAAATTTACATGAATGGATATTAGTTTTCCTTGTCATGTTTCACAGTGTGCTTTAAAATGAAGCTGAGAGTGGATAATGAATTAATGCAAGTATTGAAGATGAGTATTCCCCTCGTTATAATTGAGCTTGTTTCAAGCCTCTACTCTCTAACAGATACCTACTTTGTATCATGGCTGGGTAAAGAGGCACTTGCTGGACTAGGTGTAGCATCATATATTCTCATGTTCGCGCAAACATTCAACGTACTTTTCACTACTCCCTCGATTGTTTTCACATCGCAAGGATTGGGTAGTGGTAGAAAAGAGCAAGCAAAGCTAGCTGTAGGAGAAGTTTTCCTCAACGGCTTAATAGTAATCTCCATATTGTCGATTACGTGGTATCAACTAGCCGGAGTAATAGTTGAAATGCAGTCGGGTGTTAAAGGTCTAACTTTCCAGTACTCGGTTGATTATTTACAAATAAGATTTATTGGCTTCATTGTTTCTTACTCCACAATGTTCCTAGACTCAATTATTGTTGCATCTGGTTACACATGGTNCTCTTTGATAGCGAACTCNTCTGGGCTAATACTTAACATAGTCTTAGACCCAATAATGATCTATGGTTGCTTTGGTTTTCCTCCGTTGGGAGTCGCGGGTGCAGCTATTGCAACAATTGTATCTAACACTGTTACTTTACCTATACAATTGTTTTANTTAGCAAAACTAGGGCTTATACCGTGCCTGNATTTCGAGTTTAGCTACGTGAAGAAAGCTTTAAGCCTTGGTTTACCNGCNTTCGCGGAGAGATTTCTCTTCTCGTTGGGGAACAATATATACGCAGGTATTATATCTAGGCTTGGAGATACTGTAATGGCTTCTCATAATGTGGGCCTGAGAATTGAGAGCTTAATTTATATGCCTGGGTTTGCTTTCTCTATGACCNCTTCAGCTCTTGTTGGTAAATATATTGGAAAAGGAGAATTAGCTAACGCTAAGANAATAGGGCGTAGAACGGCCTTACTGGGATCGCTTGTTATAGGGTTTCTCGGCGTAATCNTTGGAGTTTCTGGTTATTACTTAACTCAACCGTTTTCCCCAAACGATGAAATAAGGAGATTAGCATCTACTTATTTATTCTTTGCGGGATTCAGCGAGTTCGGATTAGGGTTCGCGATGATTATAAGTGGGGCTTTCAGAGGTGCAGGGAACACGTGGCTTCCCATGTTAATAAATATAGTGTCTCTAACTTGTGTCAGAGTCTTATTATCAATTGTACTCGTAGAATATATGGGAGTTATTGGCCCATGGTTAGCAATGTTTATAGACGTTTATGTTAGAGGTATAGTTTTCATAGTGCTATATGAAACATCCTTCAATAAACTGGCTCGGAAAATGATTTAAGATATTATTGCTAGTATTGTAATTGTATAGTCTAGGTGATTCAGAGTAATTATGAGGTGCATTTAAGTGAGGTACATTGGTGTTATGCTTATATTGATTATTAGTGTGGTTTTTCTCACAGCACTAACTACTGTGGTTCNAGGTGNAGATAATTCATGTTTAAACGGGGTATTATTCTACACATTTGGCGAATCAACATGCCCNTACTGTAAACTACAACATGACTTCTTTCAGCAGAATTACCCAGCAAGTGTACACTATTTCTGCATTATAGATAAGTACGGTGACTGCTATAACAAATTCATTCAATTTGTTAGAGACGAATTAATATCAAAAGCTAATGTGGATGCAAGTAAAATCGGTGTTCCATTAACTATCGTGGTGAAAAATCATGGAGGAAATAAATCAATAGTGGCCGTGGTGATTGGTGCCATAACGGATAAGAACTTCTGGCTTCAACTAGCTTGCTCTCAACCAGGTGAAAATATACCTGTTTATTTAATGACTCAGCAAGCCTACTTTATACCAGTTAATCAAACGACTAATGGTGAATTAGTGAACGAATACATTGTGTTCCCATATCCTCCCTCAACTAATAATAGTGGCGGCNGCTCTACTGATGCAGTTTTCTTAACAACTTTAGTTATCGTGGGGATCTTAGTATTATCTATTACTGGGTACATGTTGTACAGCTACTTGAGAAAGTGAGTAGTATTTAGTTTTACATTAAAACAATACAGTGAACTAAACACTATTGATGATTAGAGTTCATTAANNGGCCCATGGTTTTCCACGCTATGAGTGACTATAAAGTATTTAAACCCCCCTTACAAAAAGATCGAGATGAANGTAAACAAGTGCTCCACTAGGGGTGAAATCAATGAGCANCGAAGACAGTGTCGGTAAAGCATTAGGTAGAGTAATAGTATATGCAATAATAGTAGCAGTAATAATGGGTATTCTTCAATGGTTCTTCACTCAAGGAGTAGACATGCTAGTGAAAGCTACAAAACTAGACGCACTATTAGTACTGAAAGACTACGCAGTATACGTATACATCATAGTATTACTAGCACTAGGTTGGATGATAGTGAATGCTGTTGCAGCAATGTTCTACGTGATGATTAAACCAAGATATGGTGCTTCCACCGCTGCAGCTATTAGAAGCATGGTTAGAATACTAGGTTTAGGTGCTCTCTTAGCTGGTATCGCCGGCGGAGTTGCCGGTGGAACAGCAGGAGTTGCTTTAGGAGGCTTCATAGGATTAGTCATAGGCTTCGCAACACAGCAAGTTCTAGGACAAGCTGTTGCAGGTTTATTCATATTACTTGCTAGACCATTCAAAATAGGGGACCTTGTGGACGTTGCCGGTGAAAGNGAAGTAAGAGTTAGAGATATATCTACATTATTCACAATAGTTCAAAGAAAAGATGGATTTGANGTTCTTGTACCAAGCTCAATGATTATTGGTCAAAAAATAGTGATCAGGGAAAGAGCGAAAGAGTGATTTAAATTACGCTATTTTTCTTTTTTAACTCTTATTTCTCTCACATTGGAATTCAGGGGAACTTGTTCATGAATGATTAAGCTAACTTTAATTGTGATTAGTCACGTTAACTAGTTTTCATCATGTTTCGCTTTATAACTGGTATATGAATTAAATGGAGTGGAGAATGGGTGTTACGTATTGATTCTAATTCACACTAGTGACTTACACCTTGTTCCCAGCAATCTTCAGGGCACAATCCTCGAGAACGCGTATTATGAGGTTTTAGAGGAGATAAGTGAGGTAGTGTTGAATGAGCAATCCCGTTACTTGCTCATATCAGGAGATTTTTTCGATGATGACCGTGTCCACTACGATATATTAATCAGAGTAAGCAAGCAACTCAAGAAGCTACGAGACAATGGAGTTAGACTAGTAGTTTCACCGGGAAACCATGATTTAGCGAGAAATAGAGACGGAGTTTTAGACTTGCTCAGTAGTTTAGGATTAATGTATTTAACAATGTTTGAAGAAGCAAAGGGCTGGCTTATCTTAGATCCATTGGTTTTCGATGACGATGAATTAGTGTTCTATGGGGTTCCAGGGTTCAGGGGAAGTAGTAATAAAGAAGTGGAATACCTAAAACAGGGGACAACATTATTCAAGGATTCATCCATGTACAAGGACTACTACGTGGTTGTATTAGCGCATATTCAAACAAGGTTCCACGGCTACGATCCTTCCAAGTACTCATGGAGATATGGTTCACTATACTTGGAGTACGAGGACTTCCTCAGGAGAATGCCCGCTAATACTAGGTATATAGCTCTAGGTCATCTCCACCTCCCAATACCTTATGATGAATCATTTAGGTCTAAGGCGGCTTATCCCGGTGCACCGATAGGCATAGATCTTAACGACTTCCATGATACTTGCGAATTAGTGAGTAAAGGAGTTCATAGAGGGGTACTAAGAGTTGACTTAGCGAGTGATCCACCGTTATTGAAGACCATTAGGTTAGAGCATGCTCCTAAAGCATACTGCACAACAATACAAACGGACTCACTCGAGGATGCCAGAACACAGGTCAAGAAAATAGTTAAAGATATGGAGCTAGGGGAATACATTATTCTAGTTGTCGACGTAGAGAGTAAGAGGCTTACAGCTTCAGATATTGCGAGATTGAACTATGAGTTAAACAAGGAGTTCAGGGATAAAAGAGTCTACGTAAGGCTCAGCCTCCACGGCGTAATTGAGGAGCCCGAGTACCCGTTGATAAGAGTTGATATAGAAGCAGTAAGCAATTTCTCTATTGATGAACTAGAGCTCAAGGTAATACAAGAATATGTGTCCAAGAAGAAACCTGGTCTCTCAGCTGAGAAAATACAGTGGGTTATAAACTACTTGGGCCGGGATCTGGGGCAATTATCTGAGAAGCATATCCGAGACTTACTCCGCGAGATGGGTGGTGGAGACTGAGCCGTGTGGGATTCGAGGAAGCATCTAGAAGACTAAGAGAGAGAATAATGAGATTAGTGAGAGCAATGCGTGAGGACTATCAGAGAGCACATGAATCAGACCTCGTAATACTAAGAGAGAAAGCATTTAAGGAGTTCTACAGGGTTTCACCAATAAAACCAGTTAGTCAATCAAAGAACATTGTATTCGTTGATGCTGGTTTTCACAGTTTGAAAACAAACGTGATGTATTTATTCATCGTCTACGTCGGGAGCGCTGTTAGAACACCCTATGGTGAATTAAGGTATACTAGCCAACTAGGTGAATACGAGTTTCCGGAAGTAATCTTCATATATGGGAGATGGGGTGAAAAAAATGGGAAGCCATGGTTTACAACTAGGATAATGCCGTTATCTGAATCTAATTTACTGTTTACTGATGAAAGAGCGCAGCATGTATCAACTAAGTTGACTGAGCACGTGAATAAACGCTTGGAGAGTATTGGAGGCGGAGTCGATACTGTGAGGCTTTACAAGCTCTTCTCGGCTGCAATGGAGTACTTGGAGGGGTTAGTGGAGATAGCATATGGTCTCTCAACAGCGAAAATTACTGGTGACTCCCTACTAGTCGTTGATGGAGGACTTGCTAGGTGGTTCACGATAAAAAGCAATATTAGGCTACTGGGTTTCGATATACTCGATGTATTATCCNTATTATTGGAGGGCATGTACAGAAAGGAAGTCATTCACGAGGAGTTAACGAGGAAAGTATATGGGTTAGTGAAAAGACCTAGGTTTACAGCGGTTGCTCGTGCACATAGTTTATTCTCAGGCCATGGGAGCAGTCAATCAGGCTTCTTCACTTATGTCTGTGAGGAATCCGTTAATAAAGCCGTTGATGTGATGAATAGTGATATGAAATCCAAGTACAGTGAATCCATATTGAAGGAAACAATACTCTTGTTTAATAGGCCTGCGACTCCAAGTAAGAATCTGTGGATTACTAGGTTTCCCATCACAACCGATGGGAACACTGTACTATTCCTAGAGGCATATAGTGGTAAACCNATCGTAGACTACGATCCAGTCGAGAGAAATGTTTTTGCTGTGAGCGAGTCAGTAAGAGAAGTTGGTGAAAGAGTGAAGAACACNGTTGGAGAAGTAATGGCCATTAGGAGTAGAACAACTGGTCTTCCACCATACGGGTTCATGGAGATAGATGAGAAGGTCAGAGTTGAATCATGGATTGCAAACATGATTGAAGACATGATAGCTGACGCTATACGCGAGGAAGTTGGTGGAGCAGGTCATCCACTAGAACAATTATTCGGTGTCACTAGGAGGATGCGTCTTGGATACTAGTTATAACCATGAATACATAAATAGCGTGTAGGGGAGGTATTTTGATTGAAGTAGGCTTAGTTGCTGGATGGGAAAACGAGCTGGTGGATGTAGCAATTAGCAGGGATTACTATCCCTCCTTCGGAGACCTACTATACGTCATTGACGCTGTGGGAGTTAAGAGGATCATAGTGATGGAAGTTGTGGGGATGAGTAGTCAGGGCCCTAGGCATTTCGCTAAGTTATCTACGTCATCAATGACTACTCTCATAGAATCAAGTTCCTTCGCTAAAGCCAAGTTATTCCTTGAGATAAAGTTCTCGGAGAATGGTAATGTAGAGATTTCAAAAGCTGCTCGCCCACCGAGAATGGGTTTACCAGTATACCTCGTTAGGAGAGGTGACTACGACTCAGAGGATATAGTGGGTTACATCAGCAAGTATAGTGTAAGACCCGGTGGCGGTAACTGGGTTGGATTATTTGTCTTGAGGTCTGGTGTAGCACACGATAAATCAGCTGAGCTCGAGAGACATTTCATGAACGCTGTTTTCCGTGTGGACTTAAGGAGAACACTGGCTAAACACGTGCTGATAACTGGGCAAACGGGCTCTGGTAAAACAACGGGATTGAAGGGTTGGCTGATAAGGTATGCAATGGAGTCAACTGAGAAAACTGGGTGGCTGATAATAGATAGGCATGGTGAGTATATTCCACCAGAGGGATACGTTAGAAACGATTTCTCCGGTCTACTAGTCGATGCTATCAGGGTAAACCCGTCACTAAGCGGCTCCATGGTTCGCTCATATAAATTCACGGTTTCAATGAGCAACAGTGTTGAAGTTGCGAGTATTCCAGGCGTGTTTGACACTTATCAAGGTGCAATAACTGCTAAGAGCATATCATTTACTGATTTCGCTGGTCTCGAGGAGGTTGGAGAGAAAGCGTGGCTAGTAGAGGAGTTCATAAATGTTGTTCTTGAAGCTATTAAGACATTAGAGCAACCAGTATCCCTGGTGCCTGCTCAACTCGTGAAGAAGCAGCTAGTTAAGTTAATTAATACTGATGAGCTAGCCATAAGTGATAGTGCTGATGGAGCTACTGGAAACA
>JGI24721J44947_10012300_pt1 | contig 10576 bp, 12 predicted proteins | sample YelNatPaOPGAMG01_FD_44947 | JGI IMG/M metagenome (IMG submission 44947) | reverse complement strand
CGCTCCCGCCGTCACGCGCCCGCAGCACTCGAGTTCCGTTTCTTCGCCGTCGTCGTCGTCGACGCCCGAGTCACTGCGGACGGGCAACGATGCGGGCGCGCAGCGCTGCTGCCTTGCTGTCACGTTGGGTGCGTGCGTGCGTCCTGCCTTCTCGATCCGTGCACAGTTTGTCGGCTCTGCGTCGACAGTGCCTGCAGCCCCTGCAAAGATAAGCGAGAGGCGCTTCTTTTACGACAGCGTAAACCGACCAATCGCACGCGTGGAAGCTACTGCCGAACGAGCGCTGTAACCGGTAGCCAAACAGAACGTTTGTGACGGGTCCCAGAGCGCGCCTTGCTTAAACGAGTGCCGTCCGAGGGAGCAGGCCTGCGGTCGTGCTGTTCAGTTCACAGCGAGTGTTTTATATCACGCAGACTAGAGTACCATGGGTCTCACGCTTAGTCGGTTATTTGCGAGACTGTTCGGGAAGCGCGAGATGCGCATTCTCATGGTCGGGCTCGACGCTGCCGGGAAGACGACGATCCTGTACAAACTGAAACTGGGCGAAATCGTTACCACGATCCCGACGATCGGCTTCAACGTCGAGACCGTAGAATATAAAAATATATCGTTCACGGTATGGGACGTAGGTGGTCAGGATAAGATTCGCCCGTTGTGGCGTCACTACTTCCAGAACACGCAGGGAATCATTTTCGTGGTGGATAGCAACGATCGGGAGCGCCTTCCCGAGGCTCGCGAGGAACTCCATAAGATGCTAGCTGAAGAGGAGTTGCGCGATGCGCATCTTCTCGTATTCGCGAATAAGCAGGATCTACCCAACGCGTACTCGGCGAGCGAGATCACCGAGAGACTGGCGCTGCATACGCTGCGTCAACGCAACTGGTATGTGCAAAGTTGTTGCGCAACAACTGGCGACGGTCTTTTCGAGGGCCTCGAATGGCTCTCTCAACAACTGGATGATAAATACTGAGTAAAAAGTGCGGAGAGCGGAGTTTTCTACGCAGGTCGTAGTACCAACGGTGGGCCAGGCGCAACGATGTGCACGCCGCAGTCACCACGATGCTGAAGCGTGACTTGCTGGGTTCCCGACCGCCGCCGCCGCCGCNGCCGTCTTTGCGAGTTGGCCTCGGTCGATGCGGTGGCGATGCGCAACAACGACACTGACAGGGAATCGAGCGCGTGATACGTCCAGGAGATCGGGTAGGTTTATCTGTGCAGAATCGACCAACATCTACGTACTCATTGTCATCGGGTTGTCCTCGTATCCCCGTGCAGTGCACACCAGTTCGACAAGAGCGAAGATGCGGGCACCGAGCAGCACAACGACTGTTGACGCTGTGAGCCTCATTTCCCGGCGGATTGGCGCCGCCGTGCATGCACGAGGTTTTGCAGGCATCCGCTGTCGGTTGTCGTCAGGTGCATCCGTATTCGCAAGCAGACCTGCGCGTCGAGCAGCAGTTGCTGCTCATCAATGTCGAAAAAGTAAAGCGCTCTACAATATCACGGTCGGTGATTCTGCTGCCCGGTTACGGATGCCACTGGTTTCCGCGCTCGGCGAATCGTTGCGCCGCGTTGAAAAATAAACGAATCATGGTTTCGATACCGAGCAAATAGCCGTCATCGTTTGGGCCATCATCGCAGTTGCTCCGCTGGGTATGGGCAAAGTCAATCATTTTCAGGCAAACGGAGGTAGCGTTTCCGCTTTTGCTGCCGTTCCGGGCAGCGCACGCGGACGCCACTTCGGAGGCAGTCGCAGCGTTCGCGTCGCTTGCAGGCGGCACAGGAGCGTCTTGTGCCTCAACGCTGTCTCCTTCGTAGATAAATAAAAGGCTCGAGCTGTAGAACCGCCATTCTTCCTGTCTGGCGACGAAATCACGCAGTTTTTCCAGGCGTTGTCGAAAGGCGTTCGCAACCTGAACGGCGCGCAGGGCAGCAACGCGACTCCGTTGGCCGTTGTCGAGGTACTGCTGCAGCTCCTCCTGCAGCTGCTCTTCATCCTTTAAGCGACGGCCATGGTACTTATCATGGCAAAGGTAGGTGCGTCGCTCTGGCTGGAATACTTGCATACCGGTTAACCGCACGCCATAGCGAGCGCTCGTCGTCATCCGGCATTTTTCGATGTGCCGACGGCGTTTCTCCTCGGTTGCCTCGTCGTCATAGTCCCGCGTACCAACCTTGACGTCCAGAACGGACGGGTAACGAAAAGGAAACGTCAGATCCTCGAGCACTAAAAAATCATGTTGCACGGCATCGTCTGGGTCCGAGCTCGTGACGCCGGTTTCCACTACGACGCCTCGGTCAGGGTCCATGTGGTTCGCGTCAGCCCCGGGGGTCGTGCCGACGCGAGGACTCCGTGTCCCACGGTGCGAGGCATAGGACGCAAACGAGCGCTCGAAGCAGACTCGCGCCCACGGGTTCACGTCCAGGGCCTTGCCGTTTTCCGCATGCCACAGCTCTACGAGTCCCGAACTGGTGTCTTCGGAGGAGGCTGGAGAACGTCGCTCCGCGGCATCAGGCAGGCCTGTTATCGCCGAGTCACTCGAGTCATTGGCTTCGAGTTCGATAGCACTAGATGATGGGAGCTCGCGGGTGTACCTCCATTCGCCGCGTACTCGGTAGAGGGAAACGATACCATAGTAGCGGGCGGTGAACTCGCGCAGCGTCTGAACCACCAGGTCAGAGAACTGCATCGTACAGAGCTTGTTGGTGCCGGCGCTCGAGCCACAACCAACCGGTGCGTTTTGTCGACATAAAGCGCAGCGACGCTCCGCTTTCATTCGGCGGTACTGAAGCCTGTCGCGCAAGTTTGCGAGCGCACGCCCCCGCGTCTCTGACGATAGTAGTCGTTCGAGTTTTCGTGGGCTGTGTGGGGCCACCAGCTTCCTGCGCAAATTCAGCCCGTCTTCACTCGTGTCATCCAGTCTCTCAAATATGTCGACTAGATCACCCCAAACGTACTCGTAAAAGGCCAGCTCTCGCTCTACCAGGGGTTTTTTGACTAGCCCAGCGCCGTGGAGTGCCAGCGCACCGTGACCCCCGACTTGGTGCGGAAAAGGCTGCGGCTGCACAGCCATCGAGCTGGGTACCATCTTCCGACGAGGCACAATTTTGTTCGTCGGCTCGGGGCAGACCGGGCAGTGCGGCTCGTGGGCAGCCACGAGCGCGTTTCCCACGGCGCAGCGCTCGCCTGCCTTCTGCTTCCACGCCTTTATGGTTACCTCGCTACCAGCAGTCGTCACGCCAAGTCCACTTTGTGCGTCTGGGGCACTCGTAGCGCCAGGACTCACTCTGGCGTACTCGTTTCCACTGTTCATACCGTCTACGCATGCAGCAGTGTGCAGGTCAGCGTGGTGGCTCGCAGATACGGTCGCGTAGCGGCGACCCCCGACAGGCGCCCCACGGCGGATCTGGGTACAAGGCGCGCNCCTGCTGACGCTCGCTGGTAAGCGCACAGGGACGTTCAGGAGCGATTGTCTCAAAAAAGGCAGATTGTAGCAATTATATGCATATTGTNATAGTCTTTCACGNCAGTTTTGTTTCGCGCCTGCTGCGTGTCATCAAATGCCTCTTCGCAGTGTATCGTACGAGATCGACATTTCTATGCTTTGTATCGATTCGATCGTAGACGAAATACATGCACGATACATATTATTTACTGATCATGGTAACGAGGGCTGCATTCCTTCTTCAGGTCAGTCATACTACTATACTAGGATGGTCGAGAACACTGAAAGAAACAGGTATGCGCGCTCTGCTCCAAAAACAGGTACTGGTAAAATCTTTGTTGTCGGCCATGGTAGAAAAACGACCACTTGATTGCTTTAAGGAAAGCGACGCGATAATAGTAGTTATTGCGGGTGTCTCTGTTTCTCACCAGCTTGCTCGTGTGATCCTGGAAACTCGGGATACATTCATACAAAACCAGTCCTGGTTCACGAAAACGGCTATCTTCCACCGAGATCGCAGCGACAACATGCATGGGACCTCTCGATTCGTGTGAAGCACAGGCACGTCGGTTTGTTTTCCAGTCGATGAGAACTGCTTCAGACGAAACGGTCCAATCGTATATGTTTATTTTCTCGGAGATAGAGCTCATTGTATACAAGATCGAGCTCGAGGAGAACGAGGACATCATCATCTCTTCTAGCTGCAGTGGATTCATTTGGCGTCCTCATATTCGCTCGTTGAGAAGGCTCATTCAATAGCAGCGAACACTTTGTCGAATTGTTGAACATTTTTTCCTCAAGTCCGGCAACGTCCTTCTATTGAACAACGTAGTATTTTACCATTCCCCTTGAGTTCCAGATTTTGCCGATACTATCTGGGAGTAGAGCTGCCTTCCATTCCTCCATACGCTCCATGATTCAGCCCCATTGAAGGATTGTATTCTGTCCTGAAACGCAATGATCGCTCCACGGGGCGAATTGCTGAAGCTTTCAGCACACGATGGCACGCCGAGGCATATGTCGTTTTTCTTGAACATGTCCTTCTTCCTCGGGGAAGGTCCTTAGCTACGGGCATAAAGAAGCCCATTCATTTTGAGAAATGAAAAATCTAAGGCATGAGCTGGGTTATACACACCAGATGGTCGAGATAGGGAGAACACAGCGGAGGGCTTCGGCGATGGAAAAGCACGGATTGCTGAAAAAGCAGCAGGTGGCACACAGGGCGCGGGTTCTAGCAACCCTTGCATTGATGAGTTCAAACAGCGGCAACAAACGCATGGAGTTCGCGAACAAAGACTTCAACGCCGCCATCAATATCATACGATGTGCGGTTCTGGAGACAAGACCCGATGAGCTGACGCGAGCAAACTTTGTAGGGCAGCTTCTCAGTCTCGAAGTGTATGGGGAGAAACTGATACCTAAGGCAAGCCGCCGATCAAAGAAGATTCGGAGGCGTCTGCTCGTCAGTATGTATATATACCTTACATGGTCGTGAGACATTTTCTTTGTTTCATGAACAATGTATTTAAATAGATTATTATGCCACGTCGTTCTTTATCGGCTTGCTCACAAGCTCATGCCGGAAGTTGACGAAACTTGTCACGTCCAATCAACGTCGATTCTATCCGAAAGACCAATCCCTCCTTTTTCTATTTATCGCTATCGACGAAGCTGAGCGCAACAGCAGCATGAAATATCCAACGGGAAATGCTTTCAGAAGCACCCATTGCCTCCTTTTCCATGGAAAAGGGCCTTGGACTAGGAATGCAGGCATCACAGCGATCGCTTCCTGTGCAGAGCGCATCACCGCTTTGCATGAGGTGAGTGTACACGGTTCAAATTTTCTCGAATGTTTCTCCAGCCTGGATTTTCTTCCGGGTACTTGTTCTCTAATGGGCAATGTCGCGTTGAACAAATCCTCTATCCAATTGTACAGCATCCGCTTGCGTGTGCAGCAGACGGAGAGCTTGTCGAAGAGATCATCCAGACGATTACCGTCATCAAAGCGTCTAGGACTCGGTACGGAAACGGAAGCTGGCATCGATGCGAGTCCTCGGTACCTGTCATGTACCGAGCTATGGAGCAAGTCTTCACGCACCACAGGAGGCTCCTCGACGCAGAACGTATAATGGGCATACCAGAACACAAGAGTACATTTTACTGTCACCGTTGCGAAGCGCATACCATGGCTCCCTTCCGATCAGGTGAAAATGGCAAGCGAAGCGTAGAGCGCAACTTCCGCCTCTGCATGAACTGCGTTGGCAGCAGTCCGAATCTGCGAAATCTGGACTTGAAACGCTGCCTTCAACATCTTTCCATTGCCGACAACCGAGCAGGAAGGACCGGAGAGCCCGCCTCATTTCGAGCCGTAGACAAGAGGGCGATGAAGGAAGCGGTCTCAGAAATGAAAAAGTCTCCACAGGCCTGTGTCGATGACACTAGAACGATACCCAGGGCGTACAGTGTACGCCCAATTTGAACGATCCGTTGCATTTTATTCTGACACCGGTGTAACGAGAATCCAAGGGATTCCCGGTTGCCGTCGGTGAACCATGAAAGCACCACCATTCCCTTCGAGATGCTGCTACGCATTACCAATCCTAAAATTGACATTCTTTAAAATCTACAGGTAACATCGATTGAAGGGCACCGGTGCATCGTATTCATCGTGCCTGCCGCGGACGCTCGGAGCGCCGCCACCGAGGTCGCCCTGCGCCTACAAAACAGCTTCCCAGTGTCTTTCTCACGCGCCAGCTCGTCGACTACCACGATGCATCATTCATTTTACGATGAATCCAGATGCCGCCGTTCATTGCGAACCTGAGCGCGGGCAGTACCCGAAGCTCGCGCTGCTGCATCCGCAGAGGTGGATCGTTCCCAGGCTCGCGTGCGCAGCGTTTCTTCTATGCGCACAACCAGATCCCTGGGTCCGCGATGCCGTCGACCACCAAGCGCTTCTATCGTGGTGGTATCCCCGGCTGACCCGGTTCCCGTCCGGAAACCGCCTCGGCTCTGGTCGGTGCGCGAGGAACGATCCCCTGCAGACATCCAATCGTTCACCACAAAGTCACCCGGCGAGCTACCTGCGGAATNTCTGTGCTCCAGGGTTAACGGCGATGCAAANGCTGTGCTTGTCGAACGTGCAGTGTCCATGGGCGCCCTCGTCCAAGCGTGGTGGCTCGCGCTGCCTGCCGATGTGCTAGGGAACGTATCCGCGACTGAGGATACGTCGAGCTCTCGACCGCTACGCCTCATGCGATGAAGCGCAGCGCGTCCATGAACGCGCCCGCTCGTTTCATCTGTCTGTAACGATTCGTCTAAGGGCAGAGACGCATCTGCTGGCGAAATGTGATCTACGGGGAGTCCACGAGTGCGTGATGCCACATGCCCCGAGAGGCGCGCTCGACTCGGTCCTCGGGCAGTCAGCCGCAGGCTCCCGGCATCAAAGGAATCGTCACCGATCGATCCAGCTCGGAAAGGCGGTGAATGTAAAAGCTCTGGCGCCGACTCGTTCGCTGTTATCGGGCCTCGAATGCGACCCGTATCCACAGACGTGGACAACACCTCTGTCGAGCGTCTCTGGAGGCTCCGCTGCCCCGTGCGTGGCTCTCGATAGACGCCGAGCGCTGCGTCGCCACGGCCTGGTATGTGCCTCTGAGGTGCGCGGGGTGCGTTCCACAGCGACATTGCGTCGGCTGGTGATACACTGCCTGGGTCCGCGACGTCGCGACGACGGCTCTCTAGCCAGTCACTGAGGACCATGGACGTTGGCGGGCTGCCGAACGCTTCACGCTGCGCATATGCGCGTCGCTGATGAGAACGAACCTCTTCGCGATAGCCAAGCAAAGGAGCCGGCAGTCTCTCGGCACTGTCAGGCAGGCCAGGTCCTCGATCTAGCTGCCGATCCAGAGGCATCTCTGCAGCGGGAGGGGTTCCCGCGCCCGTGCGTTCATCGCGGAAAAGTATGGTTGCAAGTGCATCTTCGAGGATACCCTCACGTTGGCCGGAAAAGCGTGTACGAAACCGACGCTCGCGTGGTCTCCTGGGCGATGAGTCTGTTTCGCGGTCGCGACCAGCAGGTGCCGGGAACATCGTGAGCGCCCGCGGAGCAGGCGCGCGACCCGAGCTTGCCTCAGCGGAGGCGTACTGGCCACTGTTTGTTTCCATGGCCAGACGCACTCGTTCTCGATACCAGTCCGTGTGTTCGTATATCAGCGCATGATGCGGGAGGACATAACGCGGTGGAATAAACACTCGATGCGCAACTGTCGTCGCTCGGTGCGCCGGCCGCGGCTCTGTTTCACCGGTGCTTGCTTCTTCGAGTTCTTGACTATCGATCAACTCGTCGTTGATGTGTTCATCAACGGCACCAATAATCGTGTCGAGGTTGGTGCGCAAGCCAGTGTTCGCTGCTGTAGTGCCGCTGGCCTGCCGGTAAGCGCTTCGCGTCCGCTGGCGAAGCTGCACAGTTCTACGCACGCTGCGAGTTCCACGACTTGAGGAAGCGTCAGCACTTCGTGACGGTGAACCGGGCGCTCGACACCGGTACACAGCAATGCCCTGGGGCAGGGGTGCCCGCAGCGCTCGCAGCGCCGCCAGCTGCAGACACACCGCTTCCTCGAGCCGCGTCACCTCCTCTTCATCGTCATTGGAGAAGCGCTCCGAGAGCCAAGTCGCAGCATCCGGCACCAGACGCGGCTCCAGCGGTACTGCTGGTAGGCCGAGGCTGTTTGCCATGGACGCAACAACAAGTTGTGGCGGCACCAGTAGCTGCTGCAGTTGTTTTCGTGCTGCTGGGACGCGGTACCTTACGCTCGTGCAGGAACAGAGTGCGGAGGAACGGCAACGCCTTGGGGGCAAGGGTTTTTTTGTTTCTGTTGTTCCATTTAGATACAATCATGTCTCATGTAAAGCGCTCCAACTGCGTTGCGCTGTCGCTGCACAACTTCTCTCCTGCGAACCGCTGCTTTAACTCGATAAGGACGCTTGAAGGAACGCTTGTCACCAGCGCTTGTACAGGCAGCGAAAAACACTCCACCCGCAAAGAGACACTCGAGATCTGCACGGAAAAGAACCGTTGCAGCCGCTTCTGAGTCCAGCGGCGTGGTANTAGGGCGCGTCACGGGCGTTTGTGCAGCGCATCGCGCTAACACACTGCGTGCTGCATCTTACCTCAGTCAACTACGAACCGAACACTTCAATGATATCACTAAAGAGGCAAGCTCGTTTGCGTCGAGAGTACCTTTACAGAAGAGCGCTCGAAATAGCGGCAGCAGGGGCGGAGACGAGCCGCCAGCGCGGACCCCCAGGACTTGCTCGCCCTGGTGGTGCGAGCTCGACGCCGGCGGACCCCCAGGACTTGCTCGCCCTGGTGGTGCGAGCTCGACGCCGTCCGCTCGGCGAGACACGAGCGACGCAGACGAGAAAGTCCAGATAACCGAGGAGGCACTTCGTCATCCGATACGAATGCTAGCAACAACACGGTTGATGCTGGATGACGAGTACGCCACAGCGGGCGTTGCGGATCCGAAGATCGTGATCACGACCTCGAGGAACCCCTCGAGTCGCTTATGCCAGTTTGCGAAAGAGGTCCGGTTCCTCTTTCCGAACGCTCAGCGGATGAACCGCGGCAATCTCATCCTAAAGGACCTGATCGAGCTCGGCAGAGCGCAACAGCTCACGGACTTGGTGTTGCTGCACGAGACGCGCGGCGAACCCGATGCGCTCATCGTATGTCATTTGCCGCTGGGTCCGACGGCGTACTTCGCACTCTCCAATGTCGTCATGCGACACGATGTAGCGGAGATGCTTCGACACGAACACCAAAACAGCCCGGACGCTGCGCTGCCGCCACTCAGCGAAGCGTATCCCCATGTGATCTTCGAGGGCAGCTTTCAGAGTAGACTGGGCATGCGGGTGAAGAACATGCTTCGATTTCTGTTTCCCGTTCCCAAGCCAGACTCGAAGCGTATTGTAGCATTCATTGATAAGGGATACGATGGTATTCTATCTTTCCGACATTACATTGTTGAGAGGAGGCGCACCGCCGCTGCGGATGATTCATCAGACGACGAAGAAGCGGGAACTGCGACCGCTTCGTCGAGTGCGGGTCGAATCCAGGGTCACCAGCAGCACCAAGCACTCATCGAACTGGGTCCCCGTTTCGATTTAGGACTGTTCCGCATACGTCTCGGAACGCTCGAGCAACAAGATGCTGATGATGAGTGGAGGCTTGCGCCGTATACCCGCAGTGCGCGCAAGCGACGGCGATTGTTCGGATAGCGGACCCTAGATAGCGCAATACCGGTACACGAGCTGAACATTCGCTTGGACGCGGGGCTCATCATCCTTTTTAGGTCATGAAGGGTCTCCGCGATGCGCTGCAACGCACAGTGCAGGATTCGTGTGCGTTGCAACTTCCTGTGCATCGATCCGCTTTTCAGAGAGCTTCTGAGCAGCTACTCTCGTCGTGTCGTAACAGTGGACGACGGCGTTCGAAAACGGTGAACGTCATAGAATTAGGTTTTGGTATAGACCGAGGCATTCCAGCCTCCGATCGTCATCATGAGGATGACGACGACGATGATACTCAGGGAAACCAAGCGCATTTGCGGGAGAAATCTGCTGCACACGCTGCATGCACTCCAGCATCCACCAACATCGCACGGGACAGGTAGATGCCGCAAGACCCTGGTACCGCTACAGCTCCAGCAGACTCGGTCCTTGCATCAGCGTGCCGCCTGAACGAAACCCGCTCGCCATTCGCGTCCAGTGTAACGAGCGTTGTGAACCAGCGAGTCCATAAAGCACCTGCGCTCTGGCTCCAGCACCGCCCTGAACGCAGATCCTGAATGACTTGCGCGATCTCCGAACGCGACAAGCCGGTGCGCTCACTGAGCGTTCGCAGTGGTAGTGTTTTGTAGACGCTCGCAGTGCTGAGCATGAGAACACGTGCAAGGGCACGGCGAGTCTGCAGAATCCATTCCTCGTGAGTGTCAGCTCGAAAAGAGTCCAAATGCAGGTGCACGAACGCATCGAAGGGAGCGATGCACCCGGCCGCACGACACGCGTCGAAGGTCTGCGCAAGCGCCCGATATCGTGCTAGAAAGCGCCCTGTCGTTGATGGCGAA
>JGI24721J44947_10012298_pt1 | contig 10577 bp, 7 predicted proteins | sample YelNatPaOPGAMG01_FD_44947 | JGI IMG/M metagenome (IMG submission 44947) | reverse complement strand
AAGGCAGGGGACTTTGGATCCCCGATGCGGAGGTTCAAATCCTCCCACCCCAGCCATTTAGTGTTGTTAAGTAGAGTTTTTGGTTTTTTTAAAACAATTTCTTACTAAATAAGCGGTCTAAATAGAAAATAAAAAAACAATTTGCTTGACAAAACAATATATTATAACAATAATAGCAATATAGAAATGCATAAATGGAGGTTTTATTTGCTGAAGTATTTGGTAGTTTCTTTTTTTGTGTGCTTTTTTGTTAACCTAGCAGTAATTTGGTTTTCAAAAAAAGCATTTTTTGGTATAGATTACCTCAATAATGAACCACAAAAATTCCATAAGACACCTACCCCAAGACTTGGGGGTGTTGGTATTTTTATTGCCTTTTTAACACTTTCGCTTTTGCTGTTTTTTCACAGAAAAGAAAGTGACTTTCTATTATTTTCTGCATCCTCCAGCATAGTATTTTTAGCAGGCTTTGCAGAAGATATTAAAAGAAAAGTAAAGCCGTCTATTAGATTGTTAGCTGCAATGTGCTCTGCAGTTTTAGGCATATATTTGATTGGAGCTCTGCTTACCAGATTGGATATTGGTTTTATAGACAAACTTTTGCAGTTTAAATTGCTTGCAGTTATTGTAACGCTTATTGCGGTAGCTGGGGTATCCAATTCCTTTAACATAATTGATGGCTATAATGGTTTGGCATCTATGGTGTCAATTATTATTTTTTTTGGACTTGCGTATGTATCCTTCAAATTAAACGATATGTTTCTAGTTGAAGTATCTTTTTTTATGATATTTGCACTAATAGCATTTTTTTTGCTAAATTTTCCTTTTGGCAAGATTTTTTTAGGTGATGGCGGCGCTTACTTTGTAGGATTTATGGTAGCTGAAGTATCGATACTGCTTGTTGCAAGGCACAAGCAGGTATCTGCTTTTTTCCCACTACTTTTATGCATATATCCCATATTTGAAACTATATTTTCTATGTACAGAAGAAAAATAATCAGAAAGTCTTCAGCCTCGAAAGCAGACGCGCTTCATCTCCATACGCTTTTGCATAGAAGAATTATACCTCACGTTATAGATNCAAAATNTAGAAAAGACTTGCTGTATAAAAATTCAGCCACTTCGCCTATCTTGTGGTTTTTGACTACAATTAGCGCAATACCCGCAGTTTTATTTTGGGGCAGCAGAGAGATTTTAGTTGCATTTACTATTTTTTTTATGATAATCTATATAGTGGTATATAAGAGCATTGTGGGCTTTAAAAGCCATAAAATAGCCATTATGCTTAATTTATGGAGGAAAAATGGAAAATAAGGTCTTTAAGGGATAATAAAATGAAAAAACAGAGATTATTTATTTTGCGATTTGAGTATTTAGTTATATTATATATTTTTTTCTGTCCAAACATGCTCTATGCGAACGACAATCTATTATGCACAACTTACAATACTACAAGTGAGGATGTTGCTTCCTATCCAAAATTCGTATGGCAAAATAAGGATTATGCAGCAGGTGCTTTGGTCTTAATTGGTGGTAGCCTGCTTATTGATAAAAGCGTAAGAACTTATGTAATAAATCATCAAAACAATACCGCAAAAAACCTTGCTGATGATATAAAACCTTTTGGAAACGGCTATTTAATGTTCCCGGCTGTTTCTATTTTGTCACTTTATGGATACTTAACCGACAATGCAACGCTTGTGGATGCATCTTTAACATCGCTTGAGTCGGGTGCCGTTGCTGGTATCATAACACTTGGACTAAAAAGCATCGTGGGAAGAGAAAGACCAGATCATACTAGTTCTAATCTTACCTTTAAACCATTTAATATAAATAACACTGATTCCTCTTTTCCATCTGGAGAAGCTACAGTTGCTTGGTCTATGATAACTCCATATGCGGTTTACTACCATGAGCCATTACTGTACACTATACCTGTACTTGTAGATTTTGAGCGCATTTATAAAAATAAACATTGGACCTCAGATGTTATAACAGGTTCTGTAATTGGTTTTTCTGTCGGATATTTGTTTAGCGAAAATCACTTAAAACTGAGCAAAACAGTTTCTTTTGAAACTGACGGAAGAGATATCGTATTAAATGTTAGGTTTTAAACATTTTGATCATGAACTAATATTGTTCGACATTGTGTTTCCATACCCTTGGTGTTAATAGAGGTTTTGTGTGTTAAAGTATTTGGTAGTTTCTTTTTTTGTGTGCTTTTTTGTTAACCTAGCAGTAATTTGGTTTTCAAAAAAAAGCATTTTTTGGTATATACTATCTTGAGAAAAAATATCTTAGTGTGGGGGTGACTTTTGTTTAAGAAAATACTTTTGGTTTCAATTTTTTTATTAACTTTTATTAGTATAGGCTATACTCAAGAGGTTCAAATAACGCCTTTGTATTCAACTAGTCAAACTCAATCGTTAGGGCAGGATAATGCGCCAACTTATATAAATCCTTCGATGTCCCAACCATTTTATCAAAATCAACAAACCCAAGGAATGGTTCCCCAATCCTCTACTCAGACAAATTTAGTTCAGTCACAGATGTCTCAGCCTAACCAATTTCCAGAAGAAACATCAGCTTTTGAGCAATATGTTTCTGGAATGGTAGTAATTAATAATACTCAATTTGGGATTCTCCAAAAATGGGCAGGAATTGATTTTTCTCACACACCACAACCTCCTTCTGGTAAAATTGCAGTTCCAGTAAAAGTTATTAAACAAGTTGACAAACAAGGAATTCTAACTNCATCAGAAATAGATGCAGGATTCTTAATAGGAACTCAAGAGGCTATAACTACTGCATTTGAAACCTTAGGAATTAAAAGTTCTATGATAATATCGACCAATCTTAAACAATTTGGATATAACCTTTTTGTAAGCCCTCCTTCTACTTTTGCTCCTGCAATGAGTATACCAGTTGGTCCAGATTATATCATAGGACCCAACGATCAAATAAAAATAGATGTTTGGGGAAGCATTAATGAAAATCTTACCCTTACTGTTAATAGAGATGGACAAATAAACATTCCAGGCGTTGGTGTTGTTGATGTAGCTGGATTAAAATTTGGAGACCTGCAAGATACAATTAAATCAGCTTTTTCAAAGTACTATAAAAATTTTAACATTAATGTTACGATGGGCACTCTAAGAACAATGACTATTTATGTGGTGGGCTATGCAGCTCATCCTGGAAGCTACACGGTATCGTCTTTATCAACACTAATTAGTGCACTTTTTGCATGTGGCGGTCCTTCAAAAATCGGCTCGATGCGAAATATTGAAGTAAAAAGGGACGGAAAGACAATAGACCACTTTGATATGTACGACTTTCTTATTTACGGCGAAACTACAGGAAACATTAGACTTCAGCCCCAAGATGTAATTTATATACCTCCAATTGGTCCGCAGGTAGCTGTAGCCGGTGCCGTAAAGGATCCTGCAATATACGAGCTAAACGGCAGAACATCAATTTTGGCTCTAATAAATATGGCAGGAGGACTGCAAAGCTTTGCTTTTACAGGCAGAGTCCAAGTTTATAGAGTAGTTGACCATAAAGTTAGGATGGTTTTTGAAGACAGTTTAAATGATTTAAAGAGTTTAGCAGAATTAAAAAAACACCCTGAAGCTAATTTTATAGTTCAAGGGGGCGATCTTGTTAAAATATACTCTGTCCCGCAGGAAATGAACACGGTTAAGGTTGAAGGTGCTGTTGCTATGCCCGGGTCTTTTGCAATTAAACCAAATGTAACGGATATTAAAACTGTTATAGATAGAGCGGGCGGTTTACTTTACTATGCATCAGATGAAGCAGAGATTACAAGAACAATTGTTACACAAGAAGGTCCGAAAGTAGAAAGGTTCCACGTAAATCTAGCAAAAGCTTTAAAAGGAGATCCAAAAGACAATGTACCGCTTGAAATTGGAGACTACATCTTCGTAAGAACTATACCAAATTGGCATCCTTATGAATATGTGTATTTAGGAGGCCAAGTAAAATATCCGGGCGTTTATCCTATAACCCAAGGGGAGACGTTGTCTTCTGTTTTAGAGCGTGCGGGAGGATATGCTAAAGATGCTTACCTAAGGGGCGCAGTATTTACACGCAGCAGTGTACAAAAAATTCAGCAAGACAGCATAAACCAGATGTTAACAAGACTTCAGCAGCAGCTTCTTGCAAACAGTGCTCAGCAAGCGTCAACAGCTGTTTCAGCAGAGAGTGCTCAGGCAAACCAAGCAGCACTGGCAAGCGCGCAGGCTTTCATAGCATCTCTAAGATCTGTTAAGGCAAGCGGAAGAGTAACGATAGCTTTNGCGCCGCTTAGAATCCTAAAAGGCAGCTCACAGGATATTCCGTTAGAAAACGGCGACAGTCTATATATCCCTGTGAGAAACGATGTTGTTAATGTTGTGGGAGCAGTAATGTCGCCTGGAAGCTATGTATATAATCCAAACTATACATGGAAGGATTACATAGAAATGGCAGGTGGTTATCAGAGTGAAGCTGACATAAAAGACGTTTACGTATATAGAGCAAACGGCTCTGCAGTAAAAGTATCGCACGGTCTTGTAAGCTGGAACCCGTATAAGGATAGGTGGGAATTCGCCGCTTTTAATAAAGATGAAAACAAACTATGGCCTGGCGATACAATTATAGTTCCACAGAAACTTCAGGAGTTCCCATGGCTTAGAAACATTAAAGACGTAACGCAAGTACTTATGAATATAGCTGTAACAGCAGCAGTAGCTATACATTTGTATTAGACAGTTAGCCCCCATAATTTTATAGTAGGGGCTTTTTGCATATTAAACAATGCATATTAAAATTGAAAAGGATTTGGTATTTTGAGGTTGAATAAGCTTATTTTTTTTGCCTATTTTTTTTTGCTGTTTCTTCTTTTAATGCCGCAAAATTCTCAAGCCTTTGATAATTTTTTGCATTCTCCAAACAACTACGGCGTTACAGGTCTTATGTCAATACCTACAGCAAGAGTAATGAAGGAAGATACCTATAGAATAGGCATTAACCGAGTGAGCCCATACGTTCACTACTATATTACACTAAGCCCGCTAAAAGGCCTTGAAATTAATGCCCTTGTTACTGAGATATTGGGCTTAATTCCTTTTCATGCGCCATCTGAATCAGGATACGGCAGTTATAAGGACAAATCTATAGATATAAAATACCAGATTGAAAAAGAAGGGAAATACACCCCAGCAGTAGCGATTGGTTTACTGGATCCATACGGACAATCACGACGATATTCTTCCCAGTATCTTGTTTTTAGCAAACAAATCTATCCGTTTGATTTTACTGTTGGGTTAGGAAACGGTAGGCTTGGTAAAGTCCCCTTGGCGCCTACAGGCGGTCATTTTTCTTCCATGCAGATGTTTAAGCATCCAAGAGCTTGGCTCAAAGACTCTAATTTTTTTTGGGGCGTACAGTTTGCACCCTCTAAAACTTGGGCTTTGATGTTGGAATATGACCCCATAAAGTACACACACGATACATCAGACCCAGCCTGTGCTGATTATTTTTCTTCTCATCCTCCTGCTTCTCATTATAATGTAGGCTTAAGGTTTAATCCTGCAAAATGGGTTGAAGTGGATTTTAGTTATCAAAGAGGCAATCAGTTTGGCGTAAATGTTTCCATGCCTTTTGATATAGGAAAGCCTATGGTACCTATAAAGGACCATATAGTCGAGTATCCATATGTGGATCAAAGTTTAGGATCGTTTGAAACCAAACTGGCAAACGCACTTCATCAATCTGGTTTTAGCAACATAAAAATAAAACTAAAAGGCGAAACTCTGTGGGTTGAAGCTCAAAACGATGTTTACTTTTACACTCCAAAGGCGGTAAAGGTTATAAGCCAAATAATTTCTAGTGTAAAAAGCAAGGTAAAAAAGATAAATAAAGTTCACATTATTATTTCACACAATAATGTTCCAGTACTTGAGTTTGATACAACAAAAGACGATATAGATGACTATAACAGCGGTAAATTAAAAAAGTGGGAATTTTTGTATTTATCTAAGGTTCATACTGACATTTACAAAGGCATAGATGCACCTAAGCAGTACTACCGTCAGTTTAGTTATGAGATAAATCCATCCTTGCAGAATTTTTTAAACGATCCTTCTGGATTTTTTAGATATAGGTTTGGTCTTAACGGAATAATAAAGTATTACCCTTGGCAAGGCGGAACTATTGTATCTCAAGTTGATTACTACCCCATAAATAATATTTCTACTGTTGATCAACCACTTTCAATACCAGTAAGAAGCGATTTACCTTTTTATTTAGAAAAAAAGCTTTCTTTAGATAGACTNCTCTACAACCAAATATTTAAATTACCGCACGATATTTATACAAGATTTGCTGTGGGTTTACTTGAAATAGANTATGCAGGAATTGATGCGCAAATAGCTAAACCGCTTTTTGATGGTAGACTCATGGTAGGAATAAGCGGAAGTCTAGTAAAAAAACGATCCATAAACGACCCATTTGGTTTTTCGCATAAAAGCTACGCCAAAAGCCACTATTACACGGGGTTTTTTGATGTTCGCTATAATATACCAAAAACTCAAATGTATGTTGATTTAAAAACAGGCAGGTTTCTTGCTGGAGATGTAGGTACCCAAATTACAGTTTCAAAGTTTATAAACGGTGTGACGCTTTCTGCATGGTACAGCTTTACAAATACATCCATATTCAGCGACCAATACAATAGAGGCTACCACAACTTCGGTGTTTCTGTATCTATACCTTTGAGATTGTTTGAAGGCAAAGACACAAAGAGTGTTTACTATTATTCTCTTGAGCCGTGGACTAGAGATGTAGCGCAGGATATAAGCCACTATGACGATCTATTCGACTACATAGGCAGAAATACGAAGATGGGGTTTTATGATGACTTTGCTAGATAATTTTATTGAAAAATTTGATTTTAAATATATTTTTTTCTTGACAAAAGTAAAATTATTAGTTAGATTTAATTAATCTAGATTTTTGGAGGTTAGTATGAACAAAATGAGAAAGTTTTTAAGCATTGCATCGACAGTATTGTTGCTCTCAGGCAGTATAGCAGCAAGCGCCATGGCTGCAGGTGAAGAGGCAGCTCCAGCAGCCGCAGGTTCAACGGCAGCACCCACAACCACTGTAGCGCCAGCTTCTACAGTAGCAGCATCAACAGGTGCAGGAGCAGGTGCAGCAGCAGCTGGAACAGTTAGTGCTGGCACAATAGCAGCTGTAGCGGTAGGTGCAGCAGCAATTGCAGGTATAGCAATAGCAGCAAGCGGAAGCAGCAGCAGCGGAAGCAGCACTGTAACAACAACGGCTCACCATTAATATGTTTATATAGCCTTGATTTCAAAAACAAGGCTTTTTTAAAAATGAATAGAAATAGGAGTAATTTAAAACGGTGTTTTTTGGCAAAAAATTCTTATATATTTTAGCTTTGTTTTTAGCTTTGTTTTTGACTTTTCCTCGTTTTGCAAGCGCTGATTATGCGCAAAGAGAAAAAGAAGACGCAGTATTAAATAATGCAGATGAGTGCTTTAAGGCAATGCAAAATGAGGATTTTACCAAAGTTTGGAGTTTGTTGAGTTCCAAATCTAAGAGCCAAATAATTGATAGTGTTTATAAAAGCCTGCTAAAAGCTAATATTACTTCCTATACAAAAAAGGATATAGAACAAGATTTTTCTGTTGGCGGTCCCATTTCTAAATCGTTTTGGTCTGGTTATCTAAAGAATTTCTCTCCAAAAATGGTTTTAGATGAAAGTGTTTGGGAAAAAGTTGAGTTTGATGGCGATAAGGCAAAAATAGTTATAAAGTACAAAAAAGCTACAGTTCCCTTTGATCTAAAGATGTATAAAGAAAATAACGAATGGAAAGTTGGTCTTATAGAAACTTTTGGTATATAAGCGGGGTAGGATGACCGAAGAAGAAGTAAAAATTCCTGAAAACAAACTTAGTAGAAACAACATAGATGAAGACGAAATTAACATTTTAGACTTATTTATCATTCTTTTAAAGCACAAAAAACTTATTCTTTCTATTACATTTGGTGTTGCTGTATTAAGCATAATAATTAGTCTTTTAATGACGCCAATTTATGAAGCAAAAACCACTCTCATGCCACCTCAAGGCACTGAGTCGTCTCTAAGCTCTGCATTTGCTCAGACTGCAGCGGCAGTGGCCGGCATTGGCTTAGGTATGAAGAATCCATCTGAAATTTATGTGGATTTAGCAAAAAGCAACTTTGTTGTTGATAGAGTTATAAAAAAATTTAATCTAATGAAGCTCTACAAAGCCAGGAATATTGATATTGCAAGAAAAGATGTTTTAAAAAACTTGGATGTGCAAACAGATCCAAAAACTGGAATTATAACTATTGGATATAAGGATAAAAACCCAAAACGCTCAGCAGATATTGCAAATGCCTTTGTGGAAGCTTTATCTGATTTAAACAATAGATTAGCTATCACAAAAGCCGCTGTTGATAAAAGATTTTTTGAAAATGAGTTAAAAAAATCTTATGTTAAGCTTGTAGAAGCAGAAAAAAATACAGAAGCGTTTCAGAAAAAAACAGGGGTAATTGAACTAACAGAGCAAACAAAGGCGGCTATAGGCTCAATAGCAAATCTTAAGGCTCAAATAACAACTGAAGAAGCTAAGATTGCAGCAATGGGAACATACGCAACACCAACTAACCCAGATTACCAGAAAGCGCAAGCAGCACTTAGCAGTTTGCAAGCCCAATTAAACGCGCTGGAGCAAGGTGGAGGCAAAAATGCAATTACACCTGTGGGTAAAATACCAACTTTATATGGTAAATATATAAACTTAGTAGGTGAATTGGGTTTCAGAAAAGCCGTATACGAAATGCTCTCAAAGCTATATGAAGAGTCAGCGATAAAAGAAGCAAAAGGTGCATCATTGATACAAGTGATCGATAAAGCAACACCGCCTAAAATTAGAGTGAGCCCGAAAAGGGCCTTAATTGTTGTTGTATCAACTTTTGCAGCATTTTTTTTGTCAATATTCATAGCTTTTTTTAAAGAGTTTATTGAGCGTGAGCGTGCATCTCAAGATGAAGAAACCAAAGAACGTATGGAATTAATAAGAAAATACGCATCTTTTAGAAAGAAAAAGCAAAGCGCTTGAAGCTTCAAGAATGGCACAATGAATGATTTTTATGAAGACGAAATCGTTTCAGCATTAATCAATAAGTTTCCATTAATTAAAAAAGACACGTTGCAGATACAGTGTATTTTCAGTCAACCCACCCCCACTCAAGTAGTGGGGGCTTGCCTACCAGCAAGCCTGGTTGATTAGTACCTCAGTGCGGTTACTTGCACTACGTTAGGCAGGAATGTATAGGCACTGTCGGTGTGCTCCACAAGCCCGACACACTGCGGTCAGCGGTTAAACATCTTGCAGGGTGGCAAGAAGTGCTGCTGACATAGAAACCCTGCCTAACATTGGCGATGTGGACCTACAGGTTACGGAGCTTGTAGCCTGAATTACTCTTTTAAAGGAGTTACGGTAATGGTTTATGTTATCTCTCAGGACGGCATACCTTTGATGCCGACAAAACGATACGGTAAAGTAAGAAGGCTTTTAAAACAAAAGCTTGCTAGAGTAATCCGCAGAAAGCCTTTTACTATTCAACTACAGTATGCCACAACAAATTACACACAGCCAGTATCTCTTGGAATAGACAGCGGATACACCTACATAGGCTTTTCAGCAGTAACTGACAAAAAAGAACTTATAAGCGGTGAGCTAAAGCTATTAAGTGGTATTAGCGAAAGGTTAAAAGAAAGGTTGATGTACAGAAGAATGAGGAGAGCTAGGCTCAGATACAGAAAGCCAAAATTTGACAACAGAAAAAAACCTGCAGGTTGGCTTGCTCCTAGTATACAGCACAAACTTGACAGCCACATAAAACTTATTCAAATAACTAAATCTATTTTACCTATTACTCAGATTAACATTGAGGTTGGAGCATTTGACATCCAGAAAATCAAAAACCCCAACATATCGGGCACTGACTACCAGAACGGTGATCAAAAAGGCTTTTGGAATTTAAGAGAGTATATCCTGCATAGAGACGGCCATAAATGCCAGCTCTGCGGCAGATCGGACCTGCCCTTAGAAATCCATCACATAGGCTACTGGAAACACGACCGCACAGACAGACCCGGCAACCTAATAACACTCTGCACCCACTGCCACACTCCTAACAACCACTTACCAAGCGGCAAACTCTATCAGTGGCAGCCAAACCTAAAGTCATTTAAAGATGCAACTTTTATGTCAACGGTTAGGTGGAAACTAGTAAATAAGCTGAGAGAACTATACAGCGATATGACTGTCAATGCAACTTACGGCTATCTTACTAAATCCAAACGAATAGCTTTAGATTTACCCAAAACCCACTACAACGATGCTTTCTGCATCGCAGGTGGCACATCAAACCACGAAAGAGTTGAGCCTGTATATTCTGCCCAGTCACGCCGAAACAACCGCTCACTAGAAAAATTCTACGATGCTAAATATATA
>JGI24721J44947_10012296_pt1 | contig 10577 bp, 5 predicted proteins | sample YelNatPaOPGAMG01_FD_44947 | JGI IMG/M metagenome (IMG submission 44947) | reverse complement strand
TTTAGTTATAGGAGGATTCCTTGGCGCAACTATGTGGTTTACATTCAAAGCAATTTTTCCAAGCATTCAAGTAAGTTTAGCTTCCTTTGTTATTGTTGGTACGATGGCATTTTTTGGAGGAGTTGGTAAAGTACCAGTAGCAGTTATGCTGATGGTAAGCGAAATGACAGGAACATATGCTCTTCTTGCACCTTCAATGGTGGCTACTTCTATTGCGTATGTTACTACTGGAAGAAACACAATATATAAGAGTCAAGTAAGGTCTAAAGCAGACTCGCCAGCCCATAGAAGCGAATACTTAGTTCCAATACTTAAGAAACTTAAAGTAAAAGACTATATGAGCAAGAATGTCGTAACTGTTGAAGTTAATTCCTTACTTTCTGAAGCAATAGAAAAAATGACTTCAAACAAGGTAGGAGGACTACCTGTTGTAGATGAAGCAAGAAATCTTGTTGGTATGATTACGCGTAGCGATATCTTGCGAATACCTTTAGAACAAAGAAGCAAGAAAACTGTAGGAAGTGCAATGTCGAGAAGCCTTGTTGTAACATACCCCGAGGAAGATCTTGAGACAGTTTTTATAAAAATGTTGAGGAACCAAATAGGAAGACTTCCGGTCGTAGAACCAGAAAACTCAAAAAAGTTAGTTGGAATAATTGCCCGTGAAGATATAATGCGAGCTTATAAAACAGAATTAGTTACATTTGAGCAACAAGAACTTTAAGAAAAAGGAATGGTTGAGTGTAGACTTTCCAACTAAGTTTGGATAATTTACGGCGAGATAATGAAATAAAAGAAGAATATTAAGAATCAAAAAGTTTAAAAACTTCTTTTAAATTAGCCAAAATGAAAGAATGAGTAAACTAGCTTGCGATTTATTAGCTAAACCTGCTTTTGTATTATACTTCACCGTCCAATTGAAAGAATCATTAAAAGACCTTGGCTCATTATCTTCAGAATTTGATCAAATTCCACCAGAAAGATCTAGTGCTTACATCAGAATGTTTACAGAGGTTGAAGAACTTTTGTTAGGTAAAACTTATGTCGATTCGCGTCGTATGACGCGCCAACCCATTGGGAGGATCTTATTTAAGAATACATCTAATTATTCGCCAGCCTATGCTGATGTTTACTTGCTAACTCATAGATCTGGCGCAGCATTGCTTGAAGTTTGGTGTCCGGCGCCAACTCAACCACTTAACGCAGTACAGTGGAACAGATGGCTTGACTTTTATACGGAAGACAGTTTGATGATGGTAATATTTCATGCTCTCGTCTCCTTTATTCAAGAAATAGAAGGAAAAAATACTTGGTCAGGATACTCCTTTCCTGTAACTATTGTACGTTTACCTAAGCACTCACTTGAAGCCATTGGCAATAACTGCAAGGAAGATATTGTACGTTTACTTTTTATTGACAGATCTCAATTTCCAATAAAACCGGAGATAATAGATGAGGTATTGTCTCACAACTTTTGCACGAGAAAGGATGGACTGGTGTTGCTCTCTCGCCGTAGTGGAATTGACTTACATGGAAAAGGGGATCCTGCTGAAGAGTTATTGCACTCTGATTTGCCTCCACGTAGTTCGTTGCCATTTCTCATTACGCTTGAACTACTACTGCTTGAACGTGCAGTCTTACAAAGATTTTATGACAAACTTTCACGAAGTATACTACGATCTGTGGAAGAACTAATGACGCTTAAGCAAAGAGTTCTTGACGACCTTGAAGAGTATTATGGAGCGATTACCAATGCAAACAGATTTACGGATGCTGTAATTTCTGAGGGTGAACAGCTACTTGGAATCACAGATTTATATGATGCAGTTATGGACCGAATCGAAACAATAAGCTTTGTAATTACTACACGCTATCAGAAACGAATGACTGACCTGCAATTTTGGCTCACTGTTATCTTCAGCGCAATAGAGATAGGATTCATAGTACTGAGTCTTGCTACTTGGTATTATCAACCAGAAGCAACGAATGCTTTGCTAGTATTAGCTTGGACGATTGGAGCTAGTATACTTTCTGGAGCAATACTTATAGTAACATTATGGAAAGAATTAAACAAATAACGTTAAGAGTACAGTTTAAAAGTAATTTTCAAGTTTTAGCTTTAACTTTAAAGCGTTAAGTCCATGTATAGTAAGAATCTGCAAATGGACTGAATTAGCTACGTACTCTTTAGTAAACTTTTGTAGCTTAATGCAAGGCCTATTGAATTATGAGCTGTAATTTCTAGAAGCAATTTTACTAGGTATCAAAGAAACCTTTATATACTTAATATGGTTATCAAATGACTNGTGACTAAGAGTAGGATGTCTACAAGCAAAGATTACGTAGAAATTGCAAAAAAGGTTTACAGAGCTATTGGATTAAAAAAGCATCTTGTAGCTGTAAAGTTTTTTGANAANGAAAAAACAATACCTGAAGGATTTCCTAGGCCCAAAAGCCCAATGTACTACTGTGAAGCTGTTGGCCATGCTATGCAAGGCGAAACTCTCCTTATGCTTCGTGAAGACCATGGTTGTGATAGAGGAGCGTACATGTTGGGTGTAAAGGAACCATCAACAACCATTGCTAACGGAGAACTTTACGCTAGAGCACATATGGTAGAAAGTGCAAGAGCTGGGAAAAGACTTATCGATCAAGCACCAAAAATACCNGTAGGGAATACTGCTGCAATTTTGCTTACGCCTCTTGAAAAAACTAAATTTGATCCTGATGTGGTTTTAGCAGCGGTGACACCTCATCAAGCATTAGTGATTTTAAATGCAAGTAATTACCAAACAGGTATTGAAATTCAACTGCCATTCCAGATTCTTTGTTCCTTCTGCGCTTATGCTACCGCTTTACCATACAGAAAAGGTCAAGTAAATGCAACGATTCCTCAAGAACAATCGCGAAAACGCTCTAATCTTAGCAATGAAGAAATGATCGTTGGAATACCAGGAGAGATGATTGAAAGAATTGCAGAGGTTATAGAAAGACTTTGTTGCGTTGTACCTTCTAACTTAGAGATTAACTTAGAGTTAGATATCAAATAGCTATCAGTAAAGCAAAAAACATAAAACTTAATTTTTTCATAATCACAATTAGAAAACTAAAATACTACCACGACCCAAAGTCAAAGAGAAATTTCACAAAAAGCTTATGCGCAGTATCTACTCCAGAGACATATTTGTTTCCTTTAATTACAATATACTCGTTTGGGCTATGAGCTCTGGCACCATGCCCTAAGCCTAGGTGAACAACAGGTGCTTCTAAGACGTCGTTGAACAAGTACATTGGTGCGCTTCCTGCGGTTAGAGGCCAGATTTCAATACTCTTGTTAAATGAACGTATTGAAGAAATCGCCACTTGCACTACTGGATGCTTTACGCTTGTTTTGCTCCACTTNTAGCCATTTAGTTGTCTTATTTCGATGTCTTTGTAGCCATGTTTATCCAAGTGTTGCCTTACCAACGAAATTATTTTATTAGGATCGTTTTGATTTGGAACTAGCCTAACGTCAACTTTACATGTTGCCTTATGTGGAAGAACTGTTTTTGATCCGGGACCAGTATAGCCAGACCAAATACCATCTATGTTAAGAGTTGTGCTGAAAAGAAACTTCTTGAGAAGATTGTACTTATCTTTTTCGTCGAAGATAAACTCTTTAACTTTAATCGTTTCTTTTATCTTTTCTGGCTCAAAACTTTTTGCTAACTCTTTCAATAACTCGTTATCTTCTTCAGAAGGCTCAGCAACGTCATCATAAAATCCATCAATCGTTATCATTCTTCCATTATCCTTCGCCATTGTTGAAAGAGCATCTATTAGTCGCCATGTAGGACTATCAACCCAAGCTTTATTACTAGAGTGAATATCAAACTCTGTTGGTCCCTTCCCCCAGTTCTTACCACTAGCTTCAAGCTCGAAATAAACTATGCCTTTGTTTCCTAGGGAAAGCTTTACTTTACCCCAAGTATCTTCTAGGAAGCTTGGGAATATTGTTGCCTTCGCACCTTTAAGCTTATCCTTATACTCGTTAACAAAATCCGGAAGATGTGGACTACCAAGCTCTTCTTCTCCTTCTGCTATGAACTTAAGGTTTATTGGAAGCTTACCGATAGTATTAACTATGGCCTCTACTGCGTTTATGAAAGTTACAAGTGGACCTTTACTGTTTACGCTACCTCTTCCAACTAAAGCACTAACTTTTCCAGAAGGTAAGTCCAATGGAACTATATTTGCTTCGAATGGCGGGGAAATCCAAAACTTTTCATCGTCGACTGGTTGTGTATCATACATCATATAAACTAGTAAGGTTGTTTTTGCTTTTGAATTAAGCTCAGCATACACGATGGGGTGACCTTTTGTTGGAACAATTTCTACGTTTTGGCAACCAATTTTTTCAAAGTAACTTGCAAGCAGCTTTGCAGCCTCCTGAACACCTTTGTTCTCAGCACTTATGCTTGGTTGTCTCACAAACTCTTGAATTCGCGCTATAAATTTGTTAAGATTTTGATCTACGTAGTTATAAACTGTATTAGTTTCTAATGCATTAGACATGAAGCGTAAAGTATAAATAGCTACTATTTAAGCCTTTCTCGATAGTTTACGAGACTGTCAACTTACGTTTAAAAGACATACATCCTAAGCGATGAACTATATAATAACTTTGGACAAGCAGTTTTATTTTACTTATTCTTACGTATTGAAGCATCTTACTGCTCAAAGAAGCTCATTATCGTAGGAGCATCGTTAATATCAATCCTTAGAAAATTTCCGGTTATGCTAACAACTTTATGCTCTCCAAACATCTTTATGAGCTCAACTCTTTTTACGTTTGTAACGTTCATTTTTGTAAGATCTAGGGTTACTTCTTTTTCGTTGTGCAACGTTGTCCAAATTACGAATTTTTGTTCTAAACCATTACTGAATTTCAGCAAGTAAATGCTGCTATCGTTTTCTATGTTAATTCTTTCCAAAAACTTAAACCCATTCAAGTTTTTCGTTAAGGTGTAAACTGCATAGTAAGCAGGTTTTATGAAGTAGCTTTCACGTCCTAAGAACAACAAACTAATTTGCTCATTAGCAATCATTCCAAAACTATTCTCAGAGTTGCTTGGATCTATGCCATCATCTTTCCAGTCGTACATTATGGTAATTGGAACTCTGTTCATTAAATTAACTAAATACATTCTTGTCAAATACTTAGCTTGAGTTAATATATCAACTTTGTTTCCATATAAGCCACTGGTGGTGTAGCCCCATTCACTACTTACTATTGTTTTGTTGTTGACTAGTTGCCTAAGCTTAGCGTAGTCGCCAGTAACAGTTTCAGGACTTGAGTCTCTATACGGATGAACGGAAATTGCTGACAAATAATTTAGAGCATTGTATTCAACGAACTTTCTTATGAAGTTTAAGTCGATTCCAGAAGAAGCAGGGGCAATAACTAATGTATCTTTGTTTACAATGCGTATTTTCTTTGCAGTTTCTATGGCTAGCTTAGAGTAGTCATCTACGTTAGGACTTGGTTTCCAAAAACCAATATTTGGCTCATTCCATATTTCCCAAACTATATCATAGTTCAAGAATTTCTTCGTTGCATTTGCAGCAAAGTTTGCAAATGCAACTCTTCCTTCTTCAGTATGTGGCGATAGACCATTATCGTACAGAGGGTTACCATAGTCCAAAATATAAAGTGGAGCCATTCCCCTTCTTTTTAATTCTTCCGTTAGCACTAAGTAGTCTGAAAAATCATAGGTACCCTTACTCCTTTCAATATGATCCCAAACAAAATCCATTCTTATTAACTTAAAACCGGCATGCTTCATCATATCAAGCCAGAATTTTTGTTGATCGTTTGGATTTATGAAATGAATGTTTACACCGAGACCATAGGGAACAACTAAGTCGTATGCTTTTGTAAAAGAAAAATTGCTTGTTTGAAAATTGCTCATAACTGCCAGCATCCATGGGTACGACTCAAAATTATATTGAAAGCTTTGCTTACTTCCGTTTAATTCTAAATTAATTCCTTTAGCTTCAACCTTTATTACATAGAGACACTCGTTGAGCTCATTTGTATCTACGTTGAATTTAATGTCCTTAGTATTTGGAAGGATGAACGCTCCAGGAACTGTTGTAGAGTATACTAAGTATGAAGTGTTCTTGTTGTATGAGTCAAGAGGAGTTAAATAAAAGTTTAACGAAACTCTAGTAAAGTATGGATTTCTAACTCTAAAGATTAAAGTTGCGGTTTCTCCCTTAAAGAACCAGTTTTTACAATAATTTGTAGTTTTGTTCCCCTCATAAACCAAAGCAACATTGAAAATTAGCCTTTGTACAATGAAAACGTAGAACAATGAAAGTAAAGCGATTACTAAGACGATTACTCCAAACATTATACCTTTTTCGAGAGCCATCTTACATGAATCAGCTAAAAATTAAAACGTTACAATTTAAGTTTTTACTAAGGAGCTATGCTTCCAAATAAAATAAGTTCTAACTCTTCGTTGGAGAATCTTACCTTAATTTCAGTCGCATTGCCAAGAATTTTCCAACCTTCTGTTGCATTGTCTAAATTTTCAGCATAGCTTAATTTTCCTTCGCCTAGATTTGAAACAGAATAAGCTTTGAAGTTTGAAACCAGTATATAATTAGATTCGTTCTTGAAAAAGGACAATTTAAGCTTTATCTGAGTGCTATTTGCTTCGGCTTCTAAAATTTTGGAAGGAGTAGTTATAGTAATGTTGCCTCTTGAAGTCCTTAAGACAATAGTATTCAAATCAGGATCAAACCCTTTTAAGGCAAGCGTAGGCTTAACTAAGTCTTCTGGGTTTATGTATGGACCGTAAGCAACATTTTTTATCAGATCCCAAGAATCTGGAAAAGTGCCAGTTAAACTACCAGAAGTCACCTGCTGGCGCATTCCACTTGATAAGATTCCTTCGCCAACAATCTCCCATGGAAAGCTGTTGTCGTACTTAGATAGCCGTAGCAACTCATAAGCATAAACTAATCCACACCATTGTACAGGTCTTCCAATCCAAACTGGTGCTCTATAGTGAGTGGCACCATAGACTGGAATTGTAGCATAGAGCATCACTTGCCTATCTTCCCTACTCCAAAGGTATACAAATGGAAGACCAGTATAAGCCCAATACTTCGCTCTTTCAAGGTATTCCTTGTTTCCAGTTGCAACGTAGCCTTCAAGATAAGCATCTATTGCTCTAGCAGACGCAAGTATATCTGGAGTGTGAACTGGAATTTCCCATGTTTGAGCAGCCCTAGGGATTCGGTACTTTTTCATTGCTTCTAATGCTTTTAGGCCTGAAGCTAAGGCATATTTATCTCCAGTTATCCTTGCATATCTTAGAACTTCAGCCGCGAGAGTCGCAGTAGTACCTAATTCTTTAGCTCCCGCAGTTCCAAGATCCTTAGTGCTTTCACTTGGTTGAAAGCTCCATTCACCTTCTAAGTTCTGAGTTGAGATAAGTGAATAAATGTAGTTCTTTACTGAAGATAATCCTTCTTCTAAATAGCCTACGTAAAAGGGCAACTGCCAGCCAGGAATATGAAGCCCGGAACTACTTGCTAAGTATGCAGGACCCTTGCTTAAAGCTAAACTTAAAGATTCGTTAAACCTTAGCGTTAGTTCGTTCTTTAATGTAGGATCTTCTTCTTGAAAGTTCGTGAGTAACAAGAGAAAAGCATAACCAGGAAATGGTTCAGGATTCCAACCTGATGCATGAGACCAACCTTTCTTTGGAGTCCACAAACTGCTTAAGTAAGCTTGCATAGAAAGAGTTAGCTCTTCGTCAAAACTCCTAGGGAACTCTGGATTTGGTAAACCAAAGATTCTTATCCATTCTTTAACAGCATCTAATACAGTATCAGAATTTGCTGCATAAACTATAAAGCTTATGCTAAGATGCTTTCCTTGCTTAAGTTCATAAAGTAAGTAGGCTTCGTTATGATTCTCTTTAACCCAGTTTGGAACTGTTGGAACTAATAAACTAAGTAGGTGGTTATTTTGATTTTCAATCCAGTTGGGAGAAGCAAACTGTGGTTGAAGTTGTTTATTAATTCCATCCCAGGAAATATATGGATTCCATAGAAGTGCCACCAAGCTACTGTTGTATCTTATAGCCATCAAAGGGATGGTTACTTTAGTTGGATCTGGGACTGTTCTTAGGTTAAAAGGACTTGCGATGTCTAAAGTGTTTGAAGAAACTTCGTCATTAACGAGCCACTCTAATCCAGGAAACAGAGCCTCATTTTTTAGTGAGCCAAAACTTAGCTCTCCAGGATAAAACGAAACTGAAAACTGAGAAATGTTAAGATCATTCAAAGCTTTTAAGTTGTTTTCTACTTCAATCGAACCATTTGCCACTATCCACTTAGAAGTGAAGTTCCATTTTTCGTTTGCTTGACTAAACTCGATGAACTCTTTTCCAAACGTAGCGTTTTTTGGAATGATAAAGAACTTTTCTTTTATTCCACTTTCTTCTGTAGTTAGTGAAGCAAAGGTTCCAAATACTCCTAGTGGCTTTAGTTCTTCCTTATTTCTAAGAAGTACTACTGTTGGCCCATAACCAATTTTTGATTTTACGAAGTACAATACTTCATTTCCACTCCTTAAAATGAAGCCATCTTCCACTTGAGTAACTTTGTTGTCTTCAGCAAATTTTGCTTTACTTAGTAAGTCTTCCAAATTTATTTTTGGATAAACAGGAAAACTAAAAGTGAAAGCAGTATAAAGCTTTTCTGAACTTGAAGTTATTTTGACCTTAAAGTTGTAAAGTGCACTTTCATCGCCTATTAAAGTCCATGAAATATTTTCATCTTTATTTATATCAAGCTCACTTAACGTAACTTTGTTACCCTTAACTATCCTTAAGCCCTTAGGAACCTCAACTTCTACAGCTAAATTTAACTTCTCACCTCCAGTATTAAGCAGATGAACACTTATGTTGAATTCATTGTTTATTGTTGGAGTGGGAGTTGAAAGATAAGGCCCTTCTAGAGTTAATTCTGGACCTAAAACTGGAATTTTTATGTAAAGTATGGACAATTCCGTGCCATAACATTCTGCAGGTTCTGGGTCGAGCCTGATTTGAGTAACAGTACCTTTCCAAGTGTTACTTTGAGTTAAGTCAAACACATATTCATGTAATAAACCATCAGAAAAGATTGGAACTTCTAGAGACTTATCTTCACCCCAATTGGGAGATTCAGAAGAAATCCAGTACAACTTCAGAGCTGTTGCATTTCCAAGAACTCTACATGCCACTATTATTTTTCTTTGTCTTTCAGCGACAACGCTTATAGTTGGGCTATACATATATGGGTCGAAGCCGTTAACTTTTGTCGTAAGGCCGTACTCCGTTATTGTTGCCTGTGAAAGAGAATGGGCCATAACCCAACCTTTTAACGTGCTACCTTGAGAAAAGTTCCATAGGTAGCTAGTGGCATTTTTCATAGTTAGTAGTTTCAAGCTCTTCTCTTTTAAAGTTAATGTAAACTACAAAGAGTGCTACTACAAGAAAAGCAATAAAAGCTAGACTTAGCCTTATTTTGTTCATCCTTCACTTAACCAGAAGTATTGTTTTTAGCTAATTTATAAGTTGTTTTAGCGCTTCTAACTACAAAAATAAGAAACGCCAGTAACTAAAAAATCGTTATGAGCTTGCCAATAGCTCATCAACTTTTTTCTCCAAAAGCTTCTTGTAATCTAACAAGCTATTAGCCAAGGTTTTGACTTCGTTAACTTGCTTAGATAGTTTTTCTCTTCTTTTTTCTATGGCTCTTTTTACTTCTTCGGGTGCAGGGCCTCCAACTAAGTTATAACTTTCAACAACTTTCTTAACGTTAAAACAATCTTCTATCTCCTGTAAGCTTATGTTTATGTTTAGGTTTTGCTTCAAGTAGTCACAAAAAAGCTTAGGACTTACTTCATCTTTTTGACTTCTTAAAAAGTCTCCAACAATCTTGTGAGAAGCTCTAAATGGAAGACCATGCCTTACAAGTAAATTAGAAAGCTCGGTAGCAGTTGAAACACCATCGTTTGCTTCTTCATACATTTTTGAAGTGTTGAACTTGGCTTTAAGTAACATTTCTTTAATGACCAACAAAGAACTTGCTACAATTTCGCATGAACTCCAAACATGAGGTGTTAGCTCCTGAAGGTCAAGGTTGTAGCTAAGGGGAAGGGCTTTCAATATTGTAAGAGCTGAGAACAAGTTGCCGTAGACACTGCCTGTTTTAGCTCTAACCATTTCAGCAACTATTGGATTTCTTTTTTGTGGCATTATGCTACTAGTTGATACAAACTCATCTGGAAGTTGAACAAAGTTGAACTCGGAAGTGCACCAAAGTACGAATTCTTCAGCAATTGAACTTAAGTCTGTCATGATTAAAGAAAAATCAAACAAAGCTTCAAGAGCAAAGTCTCTAGAAGAAACAGCATCTATAGAATTTTCTATTACTCCGCTGAACCCAAGCATTAAAGCTTCTTCACTCCTATCTATCTGAAAGCTACTCGTAGCAAGTGCTCCGGAACCCATTGGAGACAAGTTAAC
>JGI24721J44947_10012288_pt1 | contig 10580 bp, 8 predicted proteins | sample YelNatPaOPGAMG01_FD_44947 | JGI IMG/M metagenome (IMG submission 44947) | reverse complement strand
GCTTTGGTCATTCGCGCGACGCCCGGTGATTTCTATGAAAACGAGGGCTGCAATTGTTGCAGGCGGCGTGGATCGCGCTGCCCAGTAGCATCGCCGGTAGAATAGTAAACGAGAATCTCTGGATGTTCATCGAGATCGAGACATTACTCAGAAGCGAGTCTTCATCGTTTCAAGTGCGCTAATCTCGATCAGATGATTCGCCAGCGTCATTCGGCAGTCGGTGCAGCAGACAAGGGGTGCAGTTTCCAACGAAATCGTTGAACACTGCGTCTGCGACACGGTCAGGCGTACTGTCCCCACTGGCTGTCTTCTTGAAGATGCTCGCGAATATGCCCTGCTGACAGACACCAGTGATGCTTGCGAGCACAACCCCGCCAGCTGACCAAACATTGGCGAGCAAGTGGGCGCGCTCCCGACGAATCCTATTCGCGTGGATCGGCGAAGCGTCAGTCTTTTGAAAACGCTCCCGAAAGCAGCGTCATTTGGCGAGCATCCGCCCATCCACTGGGATGAGGCCCCTCATTATGAACGTCATCCTCCCCGATGATCATCGTCTGTACGGCACGCACAAACGACACCTTTTGCGGACTTGATCCCGTGGTCGTCGAGAACAAGATACGATGGAGACCTGATCCCCTGGCGAGTGGACCAAGCGCAGGTGATGCGGCACGACAGGTGCCAATACTCGGGTGTTTGACGCTGGCCTGGCGATGCAGGATCTCGTCCACGAGAACACTGGACGCCTGTCGATTGCACGCCGGGTCCCGGGGTTACGCACCGAAGGCATGACGACTCCGTTTGCGCCACAAAGTCGCTAAAGTTACATTAAATTCATATTTAGTATAGATATGTACAGGCGATGCGCGACTCGAATGGCAACCTTCGCTCCACCATAAAGTCGCTAGAGTTCCATTCAATGCCAGTTTATTCCATATATGTTCGTACTGCAAATCGTCAGGCAAGCGTGCCCAGAATCGCNACAGGGTGCTATCAACCAGCATTGGCTTGCGAGCCGGTTACCGTCGATAGCACGTCTGCCTGTGTGTGAAAACGACTGACCAGGAGCGGGCACCGTGTTGGCTGCCAGTTCCCGTACCTCTATGGGGTTATGAACGGTACACGAGTCTTCCAACGGGAACATCTGCGAAGTAGCACGGAGCAAATAGCATCCGCTGTAGGTCCGCCTGGCGGGATACCGGCGAACGCCCGGCGACTCCAGACGCTCAGGTTGCAACGCGTCGCGGCAACCGCTCCTGGTGCGGAGCCAGGCACAGGCGAGCGCCGACAATTATTCGCCCAGTTCATGGCTACCAGTGTGCTGTGCGGATTTCGTTCAAGGGTGCTGCGATCACCGGGCACCTCGGTGACGAGACACGGCAGCAGCGCCGAGCCGGCTTTCCTCCTGGCTCGCCATGCGGCTTTTCTAGGAGCGCAGGCAGTCACAAGACGTGCGAACACTTGCGAGCGCGATAGGGATAGCCTGCAGCCTCTCCCCGGAAGGTATCTGCAAGGAAGTAAACGTACTTGCGTCCGCCGGCGTTGCGGACGGGAACGATTGCCGCCCCCGTGCCACTGTCAGTCGGCAGCTTTCGATGACGCACAGGCGCCCGGCGGTGAGTCGTGGCGCCCGCAACGCCCGCGTCGCGATGAACCAAAACAGCAGCAGCAGTCTGCGCATGAGACGACTGCGCGAGAAAACAAACCCCGCGCTTCGGAACGGATACCTCCTACGGAATCTCCGCCTCCAGATAAGGCGCGTCTAGACCGAACCCATAACAACGAGTCGTCCCGTCACGCAGGCGATGGCAATGAACATGGTATTGTGGACACCGTCCCGTATGGCTGTCGATCCAGCCTACCAGAACGCCGTCCAGACCGGGAAGCAGCGCCTGATGATGCGGCCATTCAGGACAACACGAACGGCACCGAGGATACCGTTGTGGAGGATGCGTCCTCGGTGGACGCCGTTGGACAAGCGAAATCCCACGTATCGCCGTCTATCCGCGAGTCGCACCGCGCCCTCATCACTAGCCCCCAACGTGCCGCCATGTCCCTGGTGAGCGGTTTCGCCACAGCCTTGGCTTATGTGACAAGTCGCGTTGTCGATCGAGCGCTGGGACCAGGCACCGCAGCGTCCGTGCAGAGCTTTCTTTCGCATGATCCGTCGCGGCTGCATCCCGAGCTCGCAGACCCTAGTGCTGCGTACGAGATCGAGTTCGAGGATGTGTGCAAATCATTCGAAGCGCGGCCGGTTCTCAAGGGCCTCAACCTTCGGATTCGTCGAGGAGAAGCTGTGGGCATCATGGGGCGCTCAGGGTGTGGAAAATCCACAACACTGCGACTCATTGCGGGCTTTGAATTACCGGATTCTGGGAGCGTTCGCATCCGCGGATGGACGCGAGACGAGCCCATCCAATATGAGCTGGGACCAATCAAAATCGGTATGGTGTTCCAACATGCTGCACTCTTCGATTCGCTCACCGTCTTTGAGAATGTAGCGTTCGAATTGGAACATAACACCGACCTTGAGGACGATGAAATTGAAAAGGCTGTCGATATCATCCTCAGTCGCCTAGGTCTGCGGGATACCCGCGATCTTCTACCAAACCAGCTGAGTGGCGGCATGCGGAAACGCGTAAGCCTTGCTCGGAGCCTGGTCTCGGATTTAGGTAAGGGTGCCAAACCTTTACCCGACGTACTGCTGTATGATGAACCCACTGCCGGCCTCGATCCAATTGCATGTACTCGAATCGAGAATCTGATTCGAGAGGTCCGCGAAACCGTTCCGACGTGTATAGTTGTTTCGCATCAGCTCTCAACCATTCAGCGCACCGTTGATCGAGTGGTGCTTCTGCACGGCGGCCGTATTCGCTGGGACGGACCGGTGTCGGACCTGGGGCACACCGACAACCCGTTCGTTCGCCAGCTACTCTCTGGCGACGAAAACGGCCCCATGAGTGGACCCGAATTCGACCCGGACTCATCGCTCTATGTACCCGAAGACATACAGGACGCCTGAGACCCGAATCCGCCCAGGGATGTTGCAGTGCGCGTCAACAAACCGCCAATGTTCATGAGGAATCGATCTGCATGTCGCGTGCTGCCTCGTGGAGCATACCAGCGTTGCCACCGCACGCAATTTGTTGGCGTCCTGACATGCACTGGGACGCATCCAGCATCAAAACGTCGTTCCGGACGATTCTTGAGGCGGTACCCTCGCGAATACCATCCTCAGACAAGCTCCATCGCTAGCGTCTCTGTGCCTCGGGAGACGCGTCCACGAAACGATCCCGCTGCGCTGCAGCGATTCTGATGCTGTGGTACGAACGATGTCGGATGCAGCTTGTCGATATGCATCGCGCATCATCGCGGGTGCCCTGATTCACGTCGACGAGCGTAGAGTGTCCGCACAAGGTGATATCCGATGCTGCTCTACCGCGGCGGCAGGTACTCGATAGCGCGCGTAGGTAAAGCGAAATCCGCCAATTCGCTTTTCACGATGCGATTCAGTTCGATGAGTACCTGTTGTTGAATTTCGAGAAACCTCCGTCCGTCCGTCACATTCACAATGCAACTTAACTGAATCGGCAACGAGTACTCCGCAAATTCCGTGAAGAATACCGAGATGGACTCTCGGTAGGCCGCGATCTCCGGAACCTCCGCCAGCATTTCCCGCACCCGCTCCACGATCCTACCGATTTTGTCGATATCCTGGTACCGGAGTCCGAAGCGAAGATTGATCCTTCGATTTGTTATTCGAGAGTTATTGGTGAGACGTTCGTTCAAGAGCTGCGCGTTTGGAATCCAGATCGGTCGCCCGTCTGCACCGATGAGCTCGGTTTTATAGAAACCGATCTGGCGCACTTGCCCCGATACACCGAGCGTATTCAACTGGACGGATTCACCGGGTGCAAACGGCGCCCCCAGGGCAAGCATGATGCCGCTGATAAAGTTCTTGGCAAGTTCCTGTGTGGCCAAGCCGACGGCCAAGCCTCCGATACCACCAAACGCTAAGATGGAGCGCAGTGGCAGACCGGTGGTTTCAACGAAAACCAGGAACGCAACAGCGTAAATGAGAACCGTTCCGAGCCTTCCCAGCACAAATTTCTGAGACAACGACAGGTCCTCGCGTTCATACAAGAACCAGTTGTAGAACGTGTCGAGCACGAAAGCAAAGTACCCAATCGTAGCGAGACGGGAGATAACGTACGGCAGTTTAGGCCAGATGGTGATTCCCAGTCGTGCACCCAGCACGAGCCCAAACTGACAGGCCATGACCCCCAGCCGCAGTGTTAGGAAAAGTCCCACAGCCCGCTCCGTAGACTCTATCCAGCGCACAAGCCCGTGTTCGTCAGCGGGAATAAGTTTTCTCGTTAACCACTTGTCCGGCAAACGAGCACCGGCTGGTTGAAGAACGCTTCGCGCTAAGATGCGGACCATGCGACGATACGCAACCAACAAAATAAGAATGACGAGCAGGTCAGACAGTGTAAACGCCGCCACGAGCCTTGATTTGCCCCCCAGCGAAACTGGTGTTTCGAGGATGCTCCCAATATCCAGGTTGTGAACGTGCGTCGACAGGTGCGCTTGCCACAGGCTCGACAGTGCCTGCCGCTGGTGCTGCCCTGCGTGCGCCAGCAGCAGTCTACCGACGCCACGCGGCAACACAGACACCGCCGGGAGCGTTCGTTTTTTCCATCGACACAGCTTCAGTCGTGCATCTCGAGAAAAGATCCTATGCGTATGATATCCTACACCAGAGAAGGGGTTCCCCTGCAGCGGTACGAATGCGAGCGTTTGCGTCGCTAGCTTCTCCATAGGCGTACCAGAAGCGATCGAGCAGCAATGCTTGCTTCGTTTACGCGTCGATCCACCTCGCATAGGTACAAATATTGGAGGCGCGGCGTCCTGGCGCGCGATCCGTGATGCCGCGCTGGATCCGTTTGGCGCGCGACGTGCAAGGCTTCCATGAAACAGAACAGAACTACACATTTCTTTCCTATCTTCGATCGCAGCCGCCGCAGATCGCTTGCTCACCTAATCGATGGATCGATGCATGGATCGATGAACGTAGCGTGGCCGTCACGCGACACACCACGTGTCGCAGCGCGCCGCGCTTCACCGCGATCTGCAGCCACGCGAGCGCACCGAGCGCTGGGCGCCGCACGAACGCACGCACGCGATCGACGTTCGCGCGAATCACGCATTCGCCGGTGTTCCGTACGTGCGCTGTTACGAACACCACCAACACCAACACCAACACCACAACCTTCATCGTCATCGTCTTAAACTCTGATAGCGGTTCGATCACGAGTCATGTCAGCGGCGTCAAAGAAAAAGTATTTTGAAGATATTGCGGGGGGTTCCACGAAACCGACGGACGTGCTCGAAAGTGGTCCGACGGCGCCGAGTGCCGGCAGCGATCGGAAGCTGGCAACTGTCGCTGCAAAGGAGACTGATCGTCAGTTTTCCGCTGCAAGCAGTCCGATGGAGACTACAAAACCAGCGCAGCCAGCGGCATCGGCAGTGAGCGCACGTGAAGCCACGACGAACGGCCTGTCGAACGCGAAGACGGTTGGCGCGGCTGCGGACACGGATCGCCCAACGCAGACGGCAGCGGCAGCAGCACCGACTACAACCGCCAAGCAGGCTGCCCAGCCTACGAGGCCGTCGGCTCCGACTGCTGTCGAGAACGCCGCCGCGCAAACGAAACCGGAGAAAGAGGCCAAGCCCGCTGCTGCGTCGACCAAGCCCGAGTCGTCGTCGTCGTCGAAGCGGCTCCTTACCATTGGAGAGAAAGCCTACGAGTTGTGGCAGAGTGGAAACAGCCAGGACTCGGAAAAGAACTGGAACGACGCGATCTATCAGCTAGCATGCCAGCGGGCGCACGAGATCTGGTTGGAAACGGGATGTGAGGACTCGGAAGCCAACTTCCACAAGGCACGCGAGGAAGTGATCGCCAACGGCGGTTTGTACGTCTAGGCACGGGTCCGTGCGGAATCGTCCGGATGCCAGCCACCGGTTCGATCAAGGGATTGGCGTGTGTGCGCAAGGCAAGACATGTACGATATGCAGGTTAGTGCTTCTGGGAGAGTTTACCACACACACACACACACAGATCTGTATTATATACAAAAGTAAACGCACGTGTGTTGAACACCATTCTTTTCGCCGTGGGAACCTGGATGGCATCTCCGATGATGATGCGCACCGCTAGCGCCACGAGTCGATCGCTCTTCGCAGCAGTTCGTCTGGTGCGCATGCGCACGCGCGCAGGCTAGCCTTGCCCGCGGTCCGGCGCCCGTCGCTGTCCACGGTGACCGGTGGCATCCGTGGTCGACGACGTGGCATCGATTGAGGTAACAGGCACCAGGCCGGCAACCTGTGCAACCGAACTCGAATGCCGTTTCAGTGCCGGCATCTGTCCGTACATGGCCTGTACCAGATCATGCACATCCAGGGGCGGCGACGGCGACGGCGACGATCGTGCTGACGGCGATGTCGGCAATGGTGATGGTGAACGTGTGGATTTCGCATCCACCACCTTGTCGTAGTCGTAGGAGAAGGAATCGGCACGAGTGATTCGCTCGCTCCCGGTCAACCGAGGATCATCGTGTGCGTGTGTCCATGACGCGTCTCTGGTCAGCTCTGGAGCACACTCGTCGGTTCGTGAAGATTTCCCAACGAACGATTTCATGAACGACTCATCTACGGTTACAACATGCAAGCCGCTGAGCGGAACCTCGCTCGCCGGTTCCGAGGTTGCCCTCCGCGACGGACCTGCAGCAGGCATATCATTCGTTATCGCCGAGTCGCTGCTCGTCGCCGGTTGCAGCGCCGAACTTTCATACACTGGCGTCTGCAAACAAGCACCTTCATCGAGAATGGCGCCTGCGGATTGAGCCGGGCGATAGAGCACAGAGGCGCCCTCCAAAAACGATGCCGCATGACACGTGTCTACTTCAGAGGCGTGCACGCATCGCGTCTGATCCGTGCTGAGATTTTCCCGCGCATCCGACGGTGGCGTTTCCATAACAACGACAACAGGCACGCCAGCGGCATTGGGTACACTGCTTGCCGGTCGCAGGGGTGGTGCAGTTGGCGCAACGCTGCTGCGTAGCACTTGGGCAACACAATCTGGGGTGCCCAGAGGCGCACCANGAGGCAAGCCCTGTGCGGCTTCGCGCCTNTCGTTGCCCGCTCGCTCACTGGGCTTCGGTGCCGTATGCACCGCTCTAGTGTCGCTGTTCGAAATCTCTGTGATCGTGGATAATCCCGAAATCGTCTGTGCGGGTGTTCTCTCAACAGGTGGCGACGCAGACGAACGAAGAGCCGTTGGCGCCGGCGCTCCAGGTACACTAATGAGATTGGGGCTCGCCTCCGACTCGGGCGGCTCTTGAAGACGCTCCAGCGGGGTGGTAACGACTCGAATCGTGGGTATGCTGGAGACCGTCTCGACGGGCAGTGGCTTGGTTCGCGGTAATCCGGCGGTCGCTGTCGGTTGCAGATGAAGATCGAGTTGTCGATCAATCGCCTGCGCAATGTTCTCAGCTTGGGCTTCGTCGAGGTTCAGTTCTTCGACCATCTCGCGAGCGACCTGCTCCGCTGACTCCCGATACGGGTCCATGGCGAAGGTGATGCGCTTCACCGCGCCAGACACTGGAATTCGCACTGAAAGCACCAAAATCCCCGAGTATACAAGTTTCCTGTCATTGACGCCGGAACGATTCGTAGCGTCGACCGAGGTGACATCTACGCTCAGGGCGTGTTGCGAATCCGGTACAGCGCTGGTGTCTGTCCCGCTGATACTACCCGATTCCGCCGGAAGGATACTTCGGAAGGACTCATCCGCTCGGCCGATAACACGCACAATGGGACGCGTTGGCGGTGCTGCGGCCGCCTCGTCGATATCCACGCCCTCAAAGATGCGTCTGCGTCCGGGGCCTTGATGTAACGCACCCGCGGCCGCGTCTGCTTGCTGGACACCAAGGAGACCGCAGATAGCGTCCTTCGTGCGTTCTTCTCCCGCGACCNCACTCGAGTCCTTCGNATTCGGGGACTGGTCGTGTAAAGCCGAAATCGTCGGCGATGCATTGTGCGACGCACGNCCAGCGATGATGTAGTTCACCGTAATATTGCCAGCCGATGTTGCTTTCCCAGTAGCTGGGTGTTCCACGATGCTATGCGCCTCGGCATCAGGTGTCGTTTGGTCGCCGTTGCGTGCCCGGGCTCGCGACGGTGCATGCTCCATAGACAGTCGCGACACTGTGGTCGATGATGGCGAGGGTGACAGGTTCGATGTCAACGACTGCTTGGCAGCGTTCGTGTCACCGTCGGGAAATTGCGTCATCGACCGCGGAACTTCNAGCGACGAGCGCGAGCGCCCGCTGTTTGGCGAGACCATCAAGTCTACGTTCGAGAGTGAACCATCGTCGCTTTCCCAGTCGGCGAAGAGCGGGTGATTGAGCAGCTGCAATGCTGTCGGGCGCTGCGACTCGGACGCCAAACACTGGAGGATGACGCGCTTCAGATCGCACTCGACCATCCGGCTGAGCGCTTCCGGAAGCACTCCGTTGAGAACCTTCTTGAAGATCTGGCCCGCATTTTCGCATTCTGCGTACGGATACTCTGTGCTGACCATTTCGAGCATGCACATGCCAAAGGCATAGATGTCAATTTTTTCACTGTAATTCTCATCGTACAGTTCGGGCGCCATAAATTCGGGTGTCCCAATGACCGTGTACCCGCATTTGCTCGCGCGATCCTTCACCGAACTCAAACCAAGATCCCCGATCTTCACCTCGCCAATGTTTCCGTTGATGAAAATATTGTCGCATTTGAGGTCACGGTGCATAATTGGTGGCGTACACGAGTGGAGATAATGGATCGCTTCGAGGACGTTGCGGCACCACTTGCGAATAACCTTGACCTTGATCATTTTCACCTTCGCAATATACTGTTTCAAGGTCCCGCTCGTCATTAGTTCCGTGATAAAATGCGCTCCTCGGACCCGGCCGCGCTCGTCGCGAACCTCCCAACCTGCAAACAAATTGATAATATTCGGATGCTGAATAGAGCGCAGGATATTCACTTCATTCATCACTCGCTCTGTGTCCTGATTCGTCAGTCTCTGAATATTCANCTTATTCCAGGCCACCTCTATCCCGTTATCTGTATCGAAACCCTTGTACACGGTTTTATAGGCACCGGTTCCGAGAACTTCGGGAAACCTGAGGAATCGGCCATCAGGAGAGCGCTCCTCGAAACAGTCATCGTTGTCTTCCGTGCTGGGGCTCTGAGCGCTAGGCGCAGTCACTATGCCAGCCGGAGCACTGGCAGCTTCACCACTGCGATGCATACCGCCGGCTGCGGCACCAGAAATCATAGCCCCAGCGCCCGGCTGTCCACCGTTCACTGGACTCAACACAGGCGGCGCCGACTGCTCCTGTGTGACAGTTGTTTCGGAGCACACACCAAGCAGAACTGGCGCCGCCTCCGTTGAATCAAAACACGCTGCGGCACTGGGCACCGCCGCACCGGCATCAGCTGGAACCGCGCGCCTAGCCGGCATCACAGGGTCCCACAGCTCCGCCCGCCTAGACACGAACGGCCCATTCACTGAAGAAGGTTCGCCCTGNTCGTCGTCTCCCATCATGCGAAGCAGCTCAATACGCTAANCCTATGCCNGGAACGACGCGATGGGAGAAGGCTTGCGCCAGAAACGCACGTCCAGTGTGTGTGTGTGTATGCGAGACAGAGAGCGCCTACGCGAGTCCCGTGCGCGCACCGTTTGCAGCAATGCGCGCGCGCCGTTTGACGCCCCCCAGCGCGCCTGGACGCGCACCGCACCGAGGCGCTGGCCCCGCGCACCGGTGCCGTTTGATGGCGCGCCTGGACGCGCGAAGCGGCGCCTTCGGTACATCGCGCGGCGCTCGAGCGCGCGCCGGCACGCATCGATCCACGAAAGGTGCCCGCGACGTCGCGATGGCAGCTGCACGCACAGCATGTGACGTGACAACACGTTTCGGGGACACGCTGCGGCGTGTTGCGTCGAATTACGTTGCGCGCTGGTTACCATCGCGCAACGTAATTGTATTCCGTGGCCGGGAGCGTGTCGTCGAATGCTGTTTCGCGGTTGATGGCAGGGGCGTTGACGTGCGTTCATTTGAATGAACGAAAAAAATCCCAAGGAAATGCATGGAGATAAAGGTCGGGGATTCCAGAGGGCTGGCATCTCTGGGTACCGTGAAAGGACTGAAAATTCTCTTCTCGTTGACTATCGGGCGTAGGAGAGCAAGTGACGAAATGGAAGAAGAGAAGATATCATCGAGACAAGGCGTTTGTCCTACGGGACGATGACGGGACTATAGTGGGACGGAGGATGCGAGCTCTAGGAATCCTGGCAATCGTGCGTTTCACTGGAGGCAATAAACACAAGGAAACCGTGAACCGGGACTTCAACGCCGCCATCAATACCAGATGATGCGCGGCGCTGGAGACGAGACCCGAGGAGCAGAGGCGAGCGAGCTTTGTGGGGCTCCCTCTGAGGCTCGATGTCTACGTCGAGGAAAGTGATACCG
>JGI24721J44947_10012277_pt1 | contig 10584 bp, 13 predicted proteins | sample YelNatPaOPGAMG01_FD_44947 | JGI IMG/M metagenome (IMG submission 44947) | reverse complement strand
GTTCACTGTCGAAGTCTCCAATGGGACATCTCCGAATTTATATTATCAAATTTATGTTTCGAATAACACATACCCAAGAATATTGTTTGCAAAGGGTAGCATGCAGACGTTCACTCCAATCAAAGAGCAATTCAGAACGGATGGCGGCATATATCAATACATTGGAAACACGGATGTTGATAACAACGCATCCGGATTGTTTATCGAAGTGTCGGTCTTAAATGGCGCCATCTGCATAAATTTTGGCAGCCAGACAAGCCCTTACGTGGCGACTCTTCCCGATAAATCATATTACAACGCCACAATAACGACGGTTGGATTTTACGCGACTCAATTCACGCATTGCGGTTTTTCCCTGCATCCAATAAAATACGCGGCATCCGGCACGTTCACATCAGGAATGCATCAACTGGGATTCGCTCCCGACCCTTCCACTCCTCCGTATTATTTCATTCAGACGGGAAAGATGCAACAAAAGGCTTTAAGCGGACAGGGGATAAGCAGCGATTTTCCGAATACGACCACGCTTAAGGTTACAACATATCCCAATACTGGAACCACGCCGGTTCCTCAATACACATTCGATATGGATAACGTGGTGGCTGGTTCATACGCCGGCGAATATTATTCCGATCTTACCGCTGTCGTGACTCATATCGCCACCGTCGTGGATCCGATAATTGCAGCGCCTTCAGGAGCCGGCGTCTCTCTTCCATGCGGCACCGGATGGAATACGCCGGTGAAGGAGATAAACGAAAACATAGCGTTTGATCCTTCAAGCCTGACAATAAGACATACTGCGAGCATTGTGATGAATAATTTCGAAGGTCTTTCCGCTCTCGAATCAATAACAGGAATAACCGGGTCCGGAAACATATCGGTGGGAATTCAAATGGGATATGAAAGTTCGCCATTGTTTGACAGATTTTACGGGATATGCGAGACGTACACATTTGACAGACCTACATCGAATATCGCCACATGCACTCTTCATTGCGAGGATCAGATGAGGGTGCTGGCGAATTCATACATATTCGCACCGCCAAACATGGACGGATGGAACCATTATTACGCCATCGCTTATCTTGCGCAATATGCGGGCATATCATTGACACAGATGGCGTTCGCCGCATTGGTGCCTTCCGATCCGTATTCATATGTTCAAGCGGGTTCCGGAGGCGGAGTGACTGACCCTGATCCGTATTTCCTGCCAATAGGAATTGGATTGAACCCGTGGACGCCGATTAACAGGAACTTGTCAGTTCTTGAACTGATGGACTTCATACGCAAGGCGACAGGATATATCACCTATTTTGGAACCGATGGAATGTTTTATTATCAGCCATGGCTTCCATCAACCGCAAATCCGACGCCGAAAAGAATATTCACGGAAGTGTCAGGCATGGATTCAAGCGGCATGCCGACGGATATATGGAACTTGTCAGTGTTATCATCAACGAGCGATGTGCGAAACAAGGTGGTGCTGATCGGAATGGATATGTACGATCCGCTTATGCCAAACATAGTCATCAGCAACGAGGATAGCGCAAGCATATATTCGCCTCCCGGATCGCAGCCGATGAATTACAAAGGTTATCGCGCGCCATTCGTTCTCGCCGACAGCAGATTCGCCGATTACAATTTCGCGCAGACATCCGCAAACAATATTTATTACTTCACAAGAATACCATTGTATCAGGTGCAATTCACCACATGGCTTCAGCCCGATCTTAACCCGTTGGATGTAATTCAGGTTAACGATTCCAAGACCGGTATCGGCGCTTACCCATTGACAATCATGAGCATATCAAATACACTATCGGTGATGAACAATCTTGTTCAATCCAGCACAATCACGGCGAGGTATTTGCCGCCGATAGCGTCGGCGCCCGCCCCAACATCCCCCTAAGGGTTAAGCCAATGGCCAAATACAATATCATTCATTTGATCACATCAATGGAGGGATGCGATGCGATTTTCAAGGCATCCTCCGATATTCTTGATTTGGTTCAATGGAAGGATGTCACTTACACAATCGTATCATCCATGCCGATTAAGATGGATACGATAAGCAATGACATAAAAATATTGATTGCGAGAAATGTCGGTTTCGGTCAAATGCTTTCAATGGGAATTCAATCCGATTGGTCGCGGATATGCATTGCGGTTAATAACGACATGCGGCTTCCGAACAGATTATCGCCGTTCTGGAATGAGCTTGCGGTGTTTGAAAACACGGATAAAAACATAACGCTAGTGGACAATCCCGATAAAAACAGGAATGAGAAGCCGTATTTATATCCTCATGCATTCCCCTGGCATGGAAGATATTACGCATTCAACAATCCGCGCAATATCGAATATACGAATTACGACAACTTTTTATCGACACTGTACAAGTCAGTAAGAAGGGAGAACTCGTACTTGTACGTGACATCGACATCGTATGATTCGTTTGACTATCCTCTGTCGCAAAGAATTGAAAGCGCATACACATCAAGCAATAATTCAATATCATTCGAGAATGTCAGATATCCGAGACAGAAAATATATGATCATGAATACATCCATTATCCCGTGAATAATAAAAGACATGCGGATTACGTGAAATTCATGGCTGAAAAAACGAATTCCAAATATGTCGTTCAATCGAGATTGATTGAAAATGACAATGAAAATATCATATCCGTTCCTCCCGAAACACATTTGTGCGACATCGCTCAGATATTGAAATCACCTATGATTGTCAACAATCAGTATCATTATCCGTTGATCGCGTTGTCAGGCGATCTGCGTTATCCGTTGCTGTCCGGTGAAATATGGATTGATTTGACGAACAGATGCGGAACGGGTGACGCCATAATGATAACGCCGTTCCTTTCATACCTGCAAATGAATGCGAATAATTGGGACAATACGGCGGATGTGAATGTCATATGCAAAACCAATAATATCGCCGATATATTTAAATACAATACCGATGTGAATTCAATATGGATAATGGAAAGCCATCCTGAAATTCCGACATCCAAAACACTTAAAAAATATTACGAGAACACTCCCACTCAAAGAGAGGATGAAATCCCATTTGATGAGATATTGGATCGTTGTTATTATTTCGGCGATGGTTTTGGAATCGAGGGTTCGCCGTTATATCCATTCCAGCTCATGCATGCGACTTACATGAATGATTACAAATTCAAGTTTGTGTTGACGGATGACGAGAAGCAAGCCGGATTGGAGAAATTGAAATCCCATGCAAGGAATGACAAAGGCTTGCCGATTATCGCATATCAGGCGCATGGAGGCTGGGAGACGAAATACAGGCAGTCGTTCGAAGAGCTTGCGCCAATGTGCAAGGGCATGTGCGAATTCGTGATAATGGGCGATTTGAACGAATTCTACAAATACAAGGTGATAGACAATGCGACATGGATTCCGCCATCCGATATTCGCGACGCCGCATCCATATTATATAATTGCGATGCGTACATAGGTTTTGATAGCGGTCTCAGTTTTATCGCCGCGGCATTATCCATTCCATCGATTGTTCTTTATGCGACTCATGATCCTAACTTGCTTATTGAAGCCAATAACAATGACGGATTGATCAAGGTTATTCAGACGGGCGATCCGCGGGAATGCTTTGCGAAAACCGGAACGAGCTGCAGGGATGTTCGCGGTGACAAATTGGGTTTCGGCGGCGTGACTTGCCCTTTGAAAATGAAGGATCCGAACAGTCTTAAAAGCGGACGATTCTGGGGCGCGAAATGCCTGGATGATATTAACAATCACGCAATGTTCAAGTTAATAAGGGAATTATTGATTGAGATGCATGAACGTGATACGTATTAATATATGACGATAATTAATATGACATGGAGGGACGGGGATGACAGGCGAGGAGGGGAAAATCCTTGAATTTGTGAATAAACTGCTCGAAGAGATGAAGGAGATGCGACACGCCAATGAGCGAATATTGAATGATATCAATGATCTGAAAATACGAATCAATGAGATCGAAGTGTTGAACACCGAGCGCATGAGGGTTTTTTCGGAACGCAGAATGGTGTTGTACTGGGTTGTTTCAAGCGCCATTGTAATATTCTCAGGCATCTGGAGATATATTGTCGAAGGATTGCATAAGTTATTGCAATGAACATATTCACATGGTCCGTCACCATCAAGCGTTCGATACCGGATCATCCCGCAAGACCGGGAGATCCTCATTACAAGCATTTCATTCAGGCTCGGAAGCGAATGTTGAAACTTGGATTGCTGAAATGCTGGATATGCGGCGATACCGACAATATTGAACTGCACCATTCGCTTATTGAATACGCTCTGCAAAACGGCGTGGATATGACCAAATTCACGGAGCTGTATCCTGAATTCGGTGAAATGGATGATGAGACATTCAAAAATTGGATTGAAGGCGAAGGCAACCTGACTCCTCTTTGCAGGCTTCATCACACAGGTGATCTAGGCATTCACACTCTCACATACCCCGAATGGCTTCCTCTCAGGTTCTGGAAAAAGGATATTCCGCCCCCCGGAATTCGGATGAAAAAACTTTTCAAAAAATGACTTTAAATATATCGCATAATATACTATAATACAAGGAGAATTACAAATGACAGGATACGCACATGAAGGATTGCGCCCCACTGAACGAGATCGATTATCATGAAAAGAGACGAATGAGTGATTGGAGAGTGTCATGCATTCTCCCTCATCTTGAAACTCCTCAACTTTTAATGTATTGCATTCCTCTTCTTCAACTCCAATCGGAACCGCCTTTCATCATTCTTGTCGACACCGGTTCGAAAACCGAAACGATAGAGATAATCAACAATAATTTCGTATCGGACGGATTGTCATTGAATATGATTAGAGCGAATTCGTATTTGTACAGATCAATGCCGGTGGCTGTGGCGCTTGATCTTGGCATGCAGCTATGTCAGACGGAATACGCTTTTTTCACTCATACGGATGTGTTTTTGAGAAAACACACATTGATCGAGGAAATGGCGAACATGTGCGATTCCGACACTCCGGTGGTCGGATACGAGATATCGCCTCGAGATCCGGTTACGCCTGATTGGATGGGAATGGTCGGGCATACGTGCCTGATGGTTCATATGCCGACCATACGCCGTTTGGGAATAACATGGGACATGCAGAGATGCATGATGCGTTCCGATATGAAAAGAAGGAATGATTTGCGCGCATGGCCCGATACGGAAACCGGATTTAATCTTTTGCTGAGGGAGGCTGGAATCACACCCAAAATAATAGGAAGGGAATGGAATATTCAAAGAAACTTGGACGACAAGATCGATCATATAAGATCATACACCGGTTGTCTTATGGCCAATGCGTTATCGGATGTTCAGCAAAGCATATTCCAACAGGCCAGCGAGGCCGCGAGAATGAGAATAATTGAATGGGAAGGTTTAAGATATAAATGGAATAAATAGGAAAACGTATATTATCATGAGAATGTCAAATTGGGAACAAGGAGAGGATTTGAAATGGATATATGGAAATGGCTTACAAGGCGCGTGTTTCACTTGCCCGCCGGACATAATTCGGTATCCGAAATCATTGGCGAATCCAATTGGAACGCGATCAGGACAACCGTCACAGGGTTGCTTCAATCGGCGATCGGCAAGGAGTTAATCGGGATAGAGAATGTTGCGTATGTCGACGTCAATAAGCTTGTCGCCGCCGCGCTTGGAGTGTTCAAAGGAACGGACAATGAGTTTAAATCGGCGGTGCAATCCTCGATCATGGCGTCGGTTCGGAGTTCGTTGAATAAAAATGCGGATCAATTGCAAACTACAATCATATCCGATCTTTCAAAAGTGATCGGTCTCCAGTAAAGGAAAATAATGAATTTGGATCATGAAAAGCCTTTCATTCATCAGATATGGATTGGTCCGGAAAAGTCCGCCATAATTCGGGAATGCATGCAATCCGTAAGGGATATGAATCCCGAATTCGAATATATGGAGTGGAATGAAAAAAATCTTCCGAAATTCGATTATCAGGATATCATCGACCAAAGTCAGTCGCCTCGCGAATCGTCCGATATCATGCGGATAGAGATAGTCCGCAATTATGGCGGGATTTATCTTGATTCGGATATGCTATGCCTGAAGCCTCTGTATCCACTTTGGAACATTGCGGGCGGTTCGTTTTCCGTCATGGCTGAAACAGCCATGATGACTACACGCGAATTGAATGTGATATCGGCGTGCTTCGCCGCTAACGAGCATGAACCATGGATGGAAAAAGCATTTAACGCAATACCTCAAATTTTTCATGATATCGGGGATCATCACGATGACTGCCCTTATCAATGCGCGCATGACGTTGCGACAAGGAATTTTCAAAAATACGGTCGCACGCTGTATCCCGAAAAATTCGTTCAATGGAANACCGATGATGGCGTCAANGCNTACTTGATACATATNGGTCAGGATAGCGTCAANGATCCGCAAATGCTTCAACGTGTTCGAAGAGCGAGAATAACAGGATGCTGGCAAACGTAAAATTATTGAAAAAAGGAGGAGGCATTCATCCGCCACCATAAAGGAATAGTGGCTTTTGCCAAACTTTTATGAGTGATGAAAAACCTGTTATCCATCAGATGTGGGTTGGTCCGGAAAAGCCCGCCATAATTCGGGAGTGCATGCAATCCGTAAGGGATATGAATCCCGAATTCGAATACAGGGAATGGAATGATTGGAATATTCCCGAATTCGATTATCGCGACATCATGGCGCAATGCGAAGGACCGCGTGAAATCTCGGACATATTGCGGATAGAGATACTTCGCAATTACGGGGGTCTTTTCCTTGATTCGGATATGCTATGCCTGAAATCACTATATCCGCTATGGAGCGTTGCGGACGGTTCATTCTCCGTCATGAACGAACATGGGATGTCACTGACACACAGCTTGAACATACATGGCGCGGTTATCGCAGCCAGGGCGCACGAGCGGTGGATAGAGAAGACGCATGATCTGATACCGCAAATCTTCAAGGAAATCGGGCATGCGCATGATGTCTGCCCGTATCAGACGGCTTATGATATCGCGACATGCGATTTTCAAATTTACGGTCGAACATTGTATCCGCTAAGGATAATGCAATGGTGCGGTGACGAGTATTCCGATCCTTATGCATATCTGATACATATCGGGCATGATAACATGTACGACCCGAAAATGCTTGAACGCATTCAACGTGCGAAGGCGAACGGTTATTGGGGAGTCAAATGCTAAGCGACAGAGAAAACAGGATGCTGGAATATATAATGACTTCCGATATCAGCGATGAAGTCAAGAAGCGCGCGCTTCTATTGTTTCAAACATTCATACCCTTTCTGAAAGAGGTTCCGGATTGCGTGGCGATTGATGACAGCTTCATGTTCTCGTTGAATATCGGAGAGCTCCATTTTGAAATTGAAATCGAACCGAATTTGAACACGGAGATATTCAGCTTCAACAGAGAAACAAACTTCGCGGCGAATTGGGTGATTAAATTGGAATCGTTCAGCGAAGGCGACATTCCGTTTCTCAAAAACGATTGATGCGGAGGGTGACATGGATTTCAAGAAAAAGATAGGATTATGGATACATAACACTGAAACCGCGATCGGGCATCTTCATGAGATTCAGGGATATGGTTTTGATTATATCCTGTTGAAAATCTCCGATGGCGTCGCCGGATTTCATCACGATCCTGCGATTCAAATCGCAAAGGACGCGCATGATATCAATCTTCCAATCGTAGCCTGGAGTTACATTTACAAGGATGAGAAACCCCAGGATCAGGTCAAAGCGATTAAATTCAATCTGCCTCCGGGATGCTTTGACATTGTTCTTGACGCGGAAGGCGATTGGGAGGATGGGAATCCGCAACGAGCGCATGAATTCATGCTTGTGCTGGAAGCGCAACTTCCGCGCGTTCACGCGCATCTGTCCAGTTTTTACATGCCGAATTATCATCCGAGTTTTCCATGGAACGAATTTCTCTCTGCTTGCCATACTTTCATGCCTCAGGCTTATCAGGAAGGACACACGACCGTTGAAACGGTCAAGGACAGACTAATCGAAATGGCGTCAAAGTATGCGGCGAAAACGATTGACAAACTGATTATTCCAACCGTAAACACTCCGGAAATGCTGGAAACTCTTGCGGGGAATGAGCAATTATCGCATGGCTTCAATGTATGGCTATGGGATGGATCCGGCGTCTTGAATTCGCAAATAAGCGATCCGGGGAATGACGAAGGCGTAAAAAACCTCCATGGCTTATGGGTATCCACGATACGGAAAGTGAAGGAGACATGGGCGAAATGAGTGAAAAAAGAAAAACCGGAATTATCATAGGATTATGCGGAGTTATCCTTGCCGCAAGAGAGGCGTATGTGCTTCTGAAATCCGATCCTGATGCGACGGAAAGCGAGGTTATCTGGAGCATCTCCACATTCCCCATGGTTCCGTTCATAGCGGGATTTCTCGCCGGTCATCTGTTCTGGCAAACAACGGATACGTATGAAAGAGAGGAAAGAAAAGCAAGCGAGAGAAAAGGGAGTCGGAGCGCAAAGCGAAAGGATTTGAATAAGAATTGCGCATCAGATATGTTATAAGAAGGATGAAAAAATACGATGAGCGTTTCGCCGCATGGGGAACAAAAGCGTTTGGAACAATGCTGTTTTTCTGGGTATGCTTTTTCTACGGGCTGCTCCCTCTCGTACCGGCTTTGCACAAGCACGAGGCCGATCTTCTTTACTGGAGCAACTGGGTGCAACTCTGGGCTCTTCCGCTCCTGATGGTTGGAAACATAGTGTTATCCAGGGAGGCCACACGAAGAGATCTGAAGGACCACGAGGCCATCATGGAGATATTGAAGGATATACATATGCTTTTGAAAAATAATAATATTAAATGAAATGGGATTCATATTATGAAAGAGGTGTGAAATGACATCACAGCAATTCACCGCACTCCAAACCGAGTTGGCGAAGTCGCAATACTCCGCGGATATTGCAGCGGGAAATCTTGATAACATACTCCAAACTCTTAACGCATTGACTATTCCAGGCGATCATTACATATCATCGGAGGATTTATGGAACGCGCTTGCGTCCTTCAATGGAATCGCCATATTATTGCAGGGATCGACAAGCTCCAATGCGACAATCGCCGCCGCATGTCAGCAGGCGCTGGAGGTGTTGCGACATTCGAATATCCAGCAATATCGATATGAGAATAGTGAAATACAAAATATGATTAACGCTTTCCAATCAGCGGGATTAATGACATCCGCACAGGTTACTCAATTTCAATCCGCCTTTACGCAATCATATTCAAATGTCGCATCCGGGATATTCGGAAGAGACGCAACGCTTCAGGATTTATGGGATTATATGAACATGAACGGAGGTAAGTTATAATGGCTGTCATAGGTTACGATCCTCTTTCAATAATTCAAATACAGGATTCAGGAAGCGCGTCAATCGCTTCGGGAGCGAATTCCGCGCCAATGACGGTTGGCGGAACCACGACTATTTTCAACAATAATTCGCAGCAATGTTACGTGGCGAATGGCGTTATAACGTTCACATTCGCCACCGCCCCAGTGGCCGGAACCGTGCTTGAATTGCATGCGCAAACCTCCATGGATGGAACGACATGGACTGATCTGGATCAGAGCATCGGATATCTGACAGGTGTTACTTGCCGTGCGATCACCACGCTCCAAACCGAACCGTTGACATTCATTCTGTATCCCGTCCAGTATAAGTTCTGGCTTTACAACGCCACAGGCCAAACCGTCTCCGCAGGCTGGACGCTGTCAATACTTCCCAGTAAAAATCAGGCGGTGTGATCCATGAGTTCGTATGGTTGGGGCAAAAATCTCATCCCACCCTCTAATGCGGAAATCGACTACAGCCATCCTTTAATGCAAGGATGCAAGCTGCTACTATTGCCTAATCCTTATGGGATATGGCAGGATAGAAGTCAATATCGAATTGGTTATGTTTCAGGCGTTCCTTATAACCTGACGTATCAGACAAAAGGTTATTACATGCCAGGCGATATTGGATCGACAACCATACACAATACAATAAATTTGATTGATTTTAATCCGTGCACTTATCAAATAATAAACATACCATACAATAACAGTAACCTTCATATGCTTATCAATTCACGTGGCAGCTATGGAATATCTCTTAATACAACAAGCGCAAATCCTTTCGCTTATCAATTCAGTAATATAGGTGGAAATAGTGCAATTACTCCGGCAATATATCAATATGGTGTGAAATATGATGCAGTTTTCTGTTCCCCTAATACTAGTACTGATTATGTATATGTGAATGGAATTTTAATGGGTTCAACTTCCTCCTCCCTATATCAACAAGGAACTAATTACAGTATAGGATCTGGAAATCATGGTGGCATATCGGGGAGAGAATTCTATGGGATATTTGAAAAGATTCAATTCTGGGGGCGCGCATTATCCCCAGCGGAGATCGAGTGGTTATATCAGGAGCCATACG
>JGI24721J44947_10012275_pt1 | contig 10585 bp, 9 predicted proteins | sample YelNatPaOPGAMG01_FD_44947 | JGI IMG/M metagenome (IMG submission 44947) | reverse complement strand
CAAGTATATCTATCGCCTTGTTAAATACCTTCATAGATAACTCCTCTGCAGATGGAACATTCACTTCTGCTGGTCTTACCTCCTTCATAACATCACCTCCTCCTAAATTCCCTTTGATCTCCTCGAATGCCTTCTTGGCTAAACCTCCAGCTATATGAACATTCTCATCCTCAGTCGTCTCTTCCTGTATCCTCTTCTCAAGATACTCCAGTGCCTTATCTGGTTCTGCCCTCAGAATATTCCTCACAGTGGTTGTTGCTATCCCAAGCTCTTGGGCTATCTCTTCTGTATTCTTGTTGAATACCTCCTTAAGTACTATGACCAGTGCAGATTCAAAAAGTGATGCCACCCAGGTGAGCTTCTTGTACATAATTATCTTCTTAGGACCCCCAAGTATATCTATCGCCTTGTTAAATACCTTCATAGATAACTCCTCTGCAGATGGAACATTCACTTCTGCTGGTCTTACCTCCTTCATAACATCACCTCCTGATGAGATTTTCTACAGGACCAACCAGCTTTATTATACCTCTCTCATCTATCTCAACCAGGTGTGTCCTTCTATCGTGTCCGCACATCCTGCAACCGTCTATCCTCAGGGTATGGATGGTATCTCCAAGGGGTCTGTTGTATAGATTTGCCAGTGCCTTACTCGAGAGGACCATCTTGGATAATACTATTGTACAGTCGAGGATATGTGGAACCGCATAGCCGCCGGCAGCCTCTGCTGATTCCTCCTCATGACTACTCCTCTTCTGGGATATAAATATCGATGTCTGATAGTATCTCTTCATAACCTCGTACAATTTCCTCACTATTGTCCTGGCTAACATCTCTTTTCCTTCGTAAAGACCGGTGATGGAATCAACGACTGTAGATTTTATATTATTTTCTTCTATCGTCTCACTTATGACTCTATCAAGCTTTACTATGTTATCCCTCAGCTCCGGATACTTTGTATATCAAGGACAAATATCCTGTCCTCTATATCTTCCCAGTCTATTCTCAATGCCCTGGCTCTCTCCTTTAGACTCTGAGCCAAAAAAGGCGTTGGTATTTCTACACTCACAAAAAGTACATTATAACCTCTACTTGCCTGGGATAATGCAAATTGTTCACCCATAAGCGACTTCCCGGTATCAGGAACACCTGTTATATGTATCACTGCAGAAGATGGAAATCCACCGAGAGGAACCTTTTTGACCTCCTCCCCTTCGTACTCAAAGGTAAAGAAAAGGTCATCCAGTCCAGGAACACCAGAAGGAATTCCAAAAAGTCTTGGTATACTCTCCTTGATTTTAGACAGGGGCAAAGCAGTTGCTGTGACATTATTTAAAGTCTCTCTCACCGTCATAACCCGTCACCTCCTCTCGACGTTAAGAGTTAGAAATATAAACCAACCTTCCATAATATATTATACTAAAAACTGCAAGAGTATGCTAAAATAAAAATAAAATTTGGAAGGGAGATGAAAAATGAGTAGGCCCACATCCAGAGAGAGAAGAGAAAAGATCCTGGAGCTGCTTATAGAGAATAACAGTGTCAGAGTTTCAACACTCTGCAAACTCTTTAATGTCAGCAGAGAGACCATAAGGCATGACTCTTCAAACTACAGGAAGAGGGATTAATCATAAAGGAGCATGGCTCTGCAACATTGAACAGAGAGTCCATAGTTGATATAGATTTTGCAAAGAGAGCCAGAGAACATGTGGTTCAGAAGAGAAAGATAGGGCTGGAGGCGGCAAAGATGGTAAAGGATGGGGAGACGATCATTATCGACTCTGGAAGTACCACCCCACATATAGCAAAAAATATAAAAGATATGAAAAATCTTACCGTCATTACACCTTCGTTGAAAGTTACCGGGGAGCTTGGCGGTAAGGAAGGGATAACTGTAATAATGCCAGGAGGAATATTTAATCCGATAGGATACTCATTATATGGTCCTCAGACAGAGGAGTTTTTCTTAAAGATAAATGCAAATAAATTCTTCCTGGCGATACATGGTGTAGATATAGAAAAGGGACTGACAGAGATAAACATCCAGATAGCCCATCTAAAACAGGTTATGATGAACAGTGCCAAGGAGATAATACTGGTTGCTGACTCCAGCAAGTTTGGAAGAGTGGAGTATGCTAAAGTCGCTCCACTGGAAAGAGTCAATACGATAATTACAGACAGAGACCTTGACGAGAAGATAGCGGAGGAGATCAGAAAATTAGGAATAAATCTTATACTTGTGTGAGGTGAAAGATGAAGGAGAGGTTACCCTGGTTAGTGGTATTTTTGCTTTTTCTCTTTCTTACTTCCCCGATATATGCAAAGAGCTACTGGCTTCCACAGGTAGACTGCAGGATAGATGTCCTCGATGATGGAAGTCTTAAATGGAACTACTCGTTAAGATTCTCCTTCAGCGGTAAGTTTTCCTATGCCTATGTTGATATTCCAACCGCAGGNGTAATTATCGAGGATATATCTGCAACCGAACCTTTTACGGTGGAGGGTAGGGGTGGAATCATCAGGGTGCGATGGAGCTTTTCGGCAGAGAACGAGGAGAGGACTTTTAATCTCTCCTATAAGTTAAAGAATGCCCTCAAGGTCTATAATGACATTGCAGAATTGTACTGGAAGGTATGGCCAGAAGGCTGGGATGTAAGGGTTGGTAAATTGACTGCAAAGGTCCATCTCCCGAAACCTGCACTTTCAAGGGATCTCCTCTACGTATGGGGACANCCAAGACTGCCCGGGAGAGTAGATATCTTGGATACACTCGATGGCTTTTCTCTGGAGACAGAGGACCTACCTGCCCACCAGTGGGTTGAGATAAGAGCCCTCTTTCCTCCGACCGTTCTATCATCTTACGATGGAGCCAGTAGAATCAATAGATCTATGCTGGAGAGTATACTCAGAGAAGAGGAACAGTTTACAAAGCAGACAGAAAAGGAACAGCTGTATCTTTCTATCTCTATCATCAGTGCTNTGGGAATCATCCTCTGTATGATTATCATCCTCATATATCTGTACTTTGTTTACGGTAGAGAACCAAAAGTAGAATATCAAGGTATCTATGAGAGAGAAATCCCTTACGATTATTCACCTGCTATAGTTGGAGCCCTTATGAGTCTCAGAAGAATGAGCCCGAGTCCAAGAGATTTTACAGCAACTCTCCTAGACCTGGTACATAAGGGTTATATAGATATGACTCCAGTTGGAGATGACTATCTCCTCTCTTTAAGAAAAGATAAAGAGAGAGATAAGCTGGAACCTTTGAGATATACCTACTGGACTTCCTTGATGGGATAACATGGAAAGAGGAGGGCTTCTTATTCTCTGTCCTGAAAAAGCATATAGAGAATGATCCGCTAAAGTTTCAGAAGACCTATAAGATGTGGGAAGAATCTGTAAGGAGCAAGGTGAAGGAACTTGGATTTTTCGATGATAAGGGCTACAGATTGGCGGGAGGCATATCCCTTATATCTCTTCTACTGGGAATAGCATCCATAATACTCTACATATTCATCTTTAAATCCAGTAGACTTTACTCTATAAGCTGGGACATTCTGATTGGTGCAGGGATAGGCTTATTTATAAGTGGAATATTAGGGATCATTATAACCAGGATATTTAAGCCAGGATTCAATAGAAGGACAGAGGTCGGCGCCTTACACTATAAGAGGTGGAATAACTTAAGAAGGTTTCTTTCAGATTTCAGTCAGATAAAAAATATGCCACCAGAATCCATAATCCTCTGGGAGAAGTATCTCATATATGGGATATCCCTGGGAGTTGCGGACAAGGTAATAAACAGTATGAAGATACTTATGCCAGAGGTTTCAGAAGAGATTACCAGGTCTCCAATATTACACGCATACAGCAGAGGAACAGGGATCGCCTCTTTTGCCAGTATGGTGAACAGTTTCTCCTCCGTGGTCCGCTCCTCCGCCTATTATTCTCCTTCCTCTGGAGGAGGCGGTGGNTTCTCCGGTGGTGGAGGCGGAGGTGGCGGTGGCGGAGGAGGCGGAGGAGCAGGATAGTTATTTCAATCTTTCTAAAAGATCATTCAGCATCTCCTCTGTAAATGCACCTCTACTGAAATTTATAAGGCTTCTAAGAGGCATATATCTGAACATAGCTCGCATCATCTGAGAACCTTCTCCCCCAATTCCTGCAAAGAGAGGAGAGCTCTGCATTAATTGTTCCATTAATTGCTTGAATACCATAGCCCCCATTGGGTCCTCAAGCANGTCACCTATTGGGGTATTTCTGTCAAATCTCTTCTTTATCTTTCTGGTAGAGTTGACCTTTATGGTCTCTCTCAGACGTATATCTCTGGAGGAACTCCCAACAAGTATCTCAAATTCTCCTGTCTCCACATACCAGTCCTTTATGTCCACATTGTAATAGGCAAATGCCCTCTTATCCAGAGTAAAGGTTAGCTCCTTCTCTTCTCNTGGCTGTAGTTCTATCTTCTCAAATCCCTTCAGTTCTTTCTCAGGTCTTATAACACTGCTCTCTACATCTCTTACGTATAGCTGAACTATCTCTTTCCCAGGCATATTGCCGGTATTCTTGACTCTAACCTTTACAGTAACAGTCTCGGTATCATCTATCTCCTTTTTATCGACAGAGATGCCAGCATATTCAAAAGTCGTATAACTCAGCCCATACCCAAATGGGAACAAAGGATCTATTCCTTTCTTATCGTAATACCTGTATCCGACAAATATCCCCTCTCTATACTCGACCCTATCATCTTCACCAGGGAAATTGAGATAAGATGGGTTGTGACTCAATTTCTGAGGGAATGTCTCTGCCAACTTTCCACAGGGATTGGCAAGACCAAAGAGTAATTCGGCTATAGCATATCCTCCACCCTGTCCTGCCAGATAACTCTCAAATAGCCCTTTGACTTTATCTATCCAGGGCATCTCCACAGGAGCCCCATTGGAGAGAACGACCACTGTATTCTTCTGTACATCTGATACCTCAGAGATCAATCTGTTATGGCTNTCTGGCATACGCATATGGGGTCTGTCATAGCCTTCGGACTCGTAGGTTTCAGGTAGACCGGCGAAGATAACAGCAACATCTGCCTGTCTTGCTATATCCTTCGCCTCATTTATAAGATTCTCATCTATCTCCTCAGACTCGGGATTATACCCCTGTGCATAGAGGAGTCTGACTGTATCACCTGCAAGCTTCTCTATCTCGTCATAAGGGATATCAATCATCGTTGGATTCACATGGGAACTTCCACCACCTTCGAATCTGGGCTTTTTGGCAAATGCCCCTATAATGGCAATAGTCCCCTGTCTCTTCAATGGCAGTATATTATCTTCATTCTTCAGGAGTACTATGCATTCCTTTGCCACATCTCTAGCCAATAAATGGTGAGCCAGTCTATCATAAGTAGCCCCTTCTTTCTTATTATCTATAGCCTTGAAGATGATCTTTAACAGTCTCTCTACTGCCCTATCCAGAACCTCCTCAGGAAGCTTACCACTCCTTACAGCTTCAACTATCTTCCTATCATTTATCCCATAGCTTGAGGGCATCTCCAATTCCAATCCTGCCATAAGTGCAGAGACCCTGTCATCAACAGCCCCCCAGTCGGAAACAACAAAACCCTCGTGTGCCCACTCCTCTTTCAGGACCTTTGTAAGGAGAAACTCGTTTTCACTGCAATACTTACCGTTAACCTTATTATAGGCAGACATCACCGTCCATGGNTGTGCAAATCTTACCGCATTTTCAAAGCTGGCAAGGTATATCTCCCTCAAGGTCCTCTCATCTATTATCTCGTTTATTGTGTGTCTCCTGTGCTCCTGATTATTGGCGGTAAAATGTTTTATTGATGTTCCAACCCCCTGACTCTGAACTCCAACTATATGGCTCCTGGCAAGTTCCGATGAGAGATAGGGGTCCTCGGAAAAGTACTCAAAGTTTCTTCCACATAGGGGTGACCGTTTTATATTAACCGCAGGTCCGAGTATAATTGATACACCTTCCGCCTGACACTCCTCCCCGATAGCCCTGCCAACCTTCTCGATCAATGACCTGTCCCAGGAACACGCCAAACAGGAAGCGGTCGGAAAACATGTCGCAGGTATACTATCAAAAGGTCCAGGTCCTGCCTGTTTTCTGAGTCCATGTGGTCCATCGGTCATCATAATCGAAGGGATACCAAGTCTCTCTATAGGTTTTGTATGCCACATATCTAAGCCAGAACACAGACTTGCCTTCTCCTCAAGGGTCATCTGGGAGATTATCTCCTTTATATCCCTCTCCATCAATAGCACCTCCTCATACTTGTAATTTTGATTCGTTTAGTAGTATACTAGAGTTGAAACAAAAATTCAAACAGGAGGTGGAGATGAGTTACAAAAGTTTTTTAACTGTAATCTTAATAGTGTTTCTGTTTTTAAGTAGTGTTTCTCTTGTCTTTTCTCAAGAGAAGCCAGTTCCTGGAGGATTATACAACTTATCTGACTATGAGAAACTCACAGGTAAGAAGATTACCAAGTTTAATGAAGCTCCAATGTTACAGGAATTTGTAAAACAGGGAAAGCTTCCTCCAGTTGAGAAGAGACTACCAGAGGATCCACTAGTGATAGAACCGATAGAGGAGGTTGGAAGGTATGGGGGGGAACTGAAAAGTGCAGCTCTAGGTCCAGCAGCTTTCTCAGATATAGAACACGCCAGAGAGTTTTACTTCTTCCGTCCAGATATGCAAGGGAGAAAGATCCTTCCCAATATTGGTAAGAAGTATGAGATCTCAAAAGACGGAAAGATAGTTACAGTATATCTTAGAAAGGGGATGAGGTGGTCTGATGGAACACCATTCACTGCTGATGATATAATGTTCTGGTGGGAAGATACTATACTAAACAATGAGCTCACCCCAGTAAAACCTACCAGATGGATGCCTGGAGGAAAGCTGGCAAAATTCGAGAAAGTAGATGACTACACCATCAAGATAAAATTCTCCGTTCCATTTAAACCAATTATTGGTATCTTGGGATATTTTACTACTGGTCAGAACCAGTTTTATGCCCCTAAGCACTACCTGAAGAAATGGCATATAAAGTATAATCCAGATGCCAATAAATTGGCAAAAGAGGAGGGATTTGACGCTTGGTTTAAGGCGATCCAATTTCATGCGGACGTAGGTTCTGCGGGACAAGACCCCAATACTCCCGTATTAGGTCCATGGGTACTTGAACGTAGGACTACTGAAAGAAGGACATATATTCGTAATCCCTACTTCTGCGCGATAGACCCGGCAGGTAATCAACTTCCATATATAGATAGATTAGTGGTGGATATAGTTGGTAATAGAGAAGTTGGTATTATGAAACTTATCAGTGGTGAATTGACTCACGGTGGTTTAGCTATAGGTGGAGATATGGAAGACTATACACTATACAAGGAGAATGAGAAAAAAGGCGATTACAGAGTTCTTTTATGGCCCAGCAGTAATCCTACTGAGGTAGCCTTTGGCTTCAATAGAAATCATCCTGACCCTATACTAAGGAGCATTTTCCAAGATCCAAGATTCAGCATAGCTATGTCTCTAGCCATAAATCGAGACGAAATCAACAAATTCGTTTATCTGGGAACTGGGGTTCCTATGCAAGCTACGGTACACCCAAGCTGTAGTTTTTATAAGGAAGAATGGGGCAAAGCTTATATAGATTACAACCCTGATATGGCTAATAAACTCTTAGATGAGATGGGACTAAAGAGAGGTCCGGATGATTACAGATTAAGACCGGATGGAAAGACATTAGCAATTACTATCCCATATGTGGAAGGGGCGGGTATTAGAGGTATAAAAACAGTCTGTGAGTTAGTAAAGAGTTACTGGGAAAAGGTCGGTATAAAGGTAGCGTTAAACCCTGAAGAGAGGTCTCTCTATGTAACTCGAGGTAATGCTGGATTACACGATGTTGGGGTTTGGTCTCCTAATCGTATGTTAGAGCTACGTTGTTTTATTCCTGGTATGACTACATGGAGGCCGAACTATTATCCTATTGGTTGGGCAGTTAAGTGGGGTCTCTGGTGGGAAACTGGAGGAAAGAGCGGAGAGGAACCAGATGCAGAGACAAAGGCATTTTTTAAGGCTCTGGATAGCTGGTATCTAAGCGTCACAGATAAGGAGTACAAAAAGAGAGCCCAAACTGCTTGGGACTTTCAAGCCAGAAACCTATACCTAATTGGGACTGTTGGAATGGTTCAATGTCCGGTAATAATCAACAACAAATTAAGAAATGTACCAGAAAAGGTCCTTTGGGGAGATGATCTTTCCTGGTGGGATATAACAAAACCTGAGCAGTGGTTTTTCAAAAGATAGGGTTATATAAGTAGAGGAGGTAGCAGGTAATCTGTTACCTCCTAAGATCTAATTAAAGACCGGGGGTGAGAGATTGAGAGCTCTTATGCTTATATTTGCATTTCTAATTCTACTGCCAACTATAGCCCGCGGAGAAGATAAGGTGATAAAATTACCTCAACCGAGATACTCCAGTGATGTCTCTGTAGAAGAAGCGTTACTTAAAAGAAGGTCCATAAGAGAATATAAGGACGAACCACTCACGATTGCTGAAATATCACAGATTTTATGGTCTGCTCAGGGGATTACAGAGAAACGGATGGGATTCAGAACTGCCCCATCTGCAGGTGCGCTTTATCCATTGGAAATATATATAGTTATAGGTAAGGTGAAGGATTTAGTCCCAGGGGTATATAAATATAGACCAGAGGGTCATGATATTGTTCTAATCAGTTCCGGAGATAAGAGAGTGGACCTGTACAGAGTCTCTCTAATGCAGGACTGTATAAAGAATGCCCCTGTAGTTTTAGTAATATCTGCCATATTTGAGAGGACTACAAGAAAGTACGGAGAAAGGGGTATCAGGTACGTATATATGGAGGCAGGGCACAGCGCACAAAATGTTTATCTTCAGTGTGAAACTCTGGGGCTTGGAACGGTAGTAGTTGGTGCCTTTGATGACGAGGGAGTAAAAAGGGTATTAAATTTAGGAAAGGGAGAAACCCCTCTTTATCTTATTCCAGTAGGTAAGAAGTAAATGGAGGTGATTTTATGCCAAAGATAGCTATTATAGGTGCTGGGAGTGTATCATTTTCTGCCAGTCTCATAAGAGACCTGACATTAACGAAAGACCTCTATGGAAGCACGGTTACATTTATGGACATCGACGAAAAAAGACTGGATATGGTTTATGATCTGGCGCAGAGATATATGAAAGAGGTATCTGCTGAGTTAAAACTGGAAAAGACTACAGACAGAAAAAAGGCAATAGACGGAGCAGACTTCGTAATAAATACGGTGAAAGTTGGCGGTTATGGTTTTATGGAGGCAGAAAGAGACATAGCAGAAAGACACGGATATTATAGGGGGATAGGTGATCAGGTGAGTGATTATTATGGACTGGCTGCATTTAAACAGCTAAACTTTATTCTAGATCTGGCAAGAGATGTCGAAGAGGTAAATCCAGATGCATACTTTTTACAGGTATCAAATCCCGTGTTTGAAGGGACCAATCTTCTCGTCAGGGAGACAAAACTAAAGGCAATAGGTTTCTGCCATGGGGCAGAGGAATTTAAGATTGTAACAAGGGCTATGGGACTGAAAGAGGAGGACGTAGAGTTTCAGGTTGCTGGTTTCAACCACTGCATCTGGCTCACAAGATTTTTATATCAGGGCAAGGATGGTTATCCTCTCCTTGATGAGTGGATAGAGAAGGAATCGGCAAAATACTTCCAGAGTGAAGAGTATCTGAACAATCCATGGGGCTATCAGCTCTGCCCGGCTGTAATAGAGATGTATAGATTATATGGGCTATTTCCTGTAGGGGATACTGTAAGGAGTGTGTCCCCCTGGTGGTTCAATACAGACCTGGAGACCAAGAAGAAATGGTTCTCCTCTGGAGGTCCAGACTCAGAGATTGGCTGGACTATGTATCTCTTTGGGTTAAAACTCAGACTCAGAGCGATGATGACTGCTTACGAAAATAAAGAGATAAGTCTTGCCAGGGAATTCTCTATGCTACCGAGTTCCGAGGCGATAGTTCCCTTTATAGACTCGGTGGTAAATGATAAAAAGCTGAGACTCATATTGAATGTTCCAAACAACGGAGCAATAGAAGGAATTCCGGATGATGTAGTGGTTGAAGTTCCAGTTATTGTCGGCAAAAATTCTATAGAGAGGGAAAAGATAGGAAGGCTTCCTGGCAGATTAATGGTACATATCATAGCTCCGAGATGGTGGAGGATGGAGAATATACTACAGGCGTTCAAGGATAGAGACAGGATGAGTCTATTACTTATGATCGCAGAGGACCACAGGACAAAGTCATTCGAGCAGGCAAAGAATCTTCTGGAAGAATTACTTTCTCAGGACTGGAATAGAGACCTCAGAGAACATTATAAATAAGGGATTTACTAAAGGATATCTTTAATAATCAGGGGACCCTAAAAAGGGTCCCCTTAATTCTAAGGATAGGAGGTACTCTATGGACAGATTATTTGACAGGATATACGGATGTCTAATTGGTGCATTTGT